>Ga0209751_10006073_pt1 | contig 11266 bp, 11 predicted proteins | sample RifCSP13_1_FD_184019 | JGI IMG/M metagenome (GOLD analysis project Ga0209751, IMG submission 184019) | Soil microbial communities from Rifle, Colorado - Rifle CSP2_sed 13_1 (SPAdes) (version 2) | ecosystem: Environmental > Terrestrial > Deep subsurface > Rock core/Sediment | place: Rifle...
CCCGGTTCAACTCCTGGGAGAACAAGATTTCAGTGGGCTGCCGGGGAGGGTTCCAACTGCTCGGCGGCCTGGGTGAGGTATTTCAGCGCAGCGACGACCGTGGCCCGTTGCTCGGCGGTGAGGTGCACCGCCAGTTTTTCTATCCACTGGTTGCGGACCTCGATGCCTTTCTGGATGAGGGCGCGGCCTTTGGGGGTGATGGACACCTGCTTGGCCCGGCGGTCGCGGGGGTTCTCGACGCGCTCCAGCAGCCCCTTCTGCACCAACCCCTCAACGAGCTGGCTGGCGGCGGCGGCGGTCACGTCGAGGTGAGCGCTGATGTCGGAGATGCCGCACTCGCCCCGGTAGTAGAGGCGCATGAGCGCGCTGAATTGGGGCATCGAGAGTCCGGAGCCTTTAACGAAGCGCATCCATTCGTGCATGGAGCGCGCCATGAACACCTCCGCCCACGCGCGCAGCGCGGCGTTAAGTTGTTTCGCTGTTGACATAGTTAATCTCTCTGATTAGTTAAGCGGCGTGAACTATATCGCCGGATTGAATATCTGGCAAGGGGGGCCGTCACCTGCCTGTTTGGGGAGGGGATTAGGATGATCTTGACTTCCGATCCAGTTCTCGTTATATTGGTCTTTGGTGGTCTATACCAGTATTTACAACAAGGGCGCCATGAGACTCCGCCGGGAAGCCCCTGACCCACTCTATATCCAAGTCAAAGACACGCTCGTGGCTGAGATCACTTCGGGCCGCTACTCCGCCCATCAGCGCCTCCCGTCGGAACGTGAACTCTCCGAAAAATACAAGGTCAGCCGCATGACGGCCCGGCAAGCTCTGCTGGACCTGGCGCGCGAGGGCCTCATCTACACACGCGTGGGCAAAGGCACCTTTGTAGCCGAGCCAAAGATTGACCAACAGTTGCGAACTGTGACTGGCTTCAGCCAGGACATGCATGTGCGCGGGAACAAGCCCTCCAGCCGGGTGCTGGAAGCCGGGGTCGTCCCGGCCACGCCGGAGGTCGCCGCAGCGCTCCGCCTCCTGCCCGACGCCGAGGTGATTGTCCTTGCGCGCGTGCGTCTGGCCGATGGCAGCCCCGTCGCCCTAGAAACGGCTTATCTCCCCCTAGGTTTGTGTCCCAACCTGCTGCAACACAACTTTGCCGTCGAGTCGCTCTATGACGTGCTGGAAAAAGAATACCACTACAATCTCTCTCAAGCCGAGCAGACGATTGAAGCGGCCCTGGCCGAGTCGCGTGAAATCGAGCTCCTGGCGATGACGCCGCCCGCCGCCGTGCTGCGGATGCAGCGCCTGACGCTGCGCCAGGACGGCCAGCCCATCGAGTACGTGCGCTCCATTTACCGAGGCGACCGTTACAAGTTCCGTTCGCAATTGAAAACTAACTCGGCTGGCTGAGCCGTTTCGCTCCGGCGAGCGGTCGTTCCGACGCCGGTTTTTTCTAAGGTCTGATAGTCCGGCTTTCACCATGACAAAGAGAACGCGCATGAGTGTTCAACCCCAAGAGAGCGGCATTGACGGCTATTGGCGCGCCATCCAGGTCCTTCAGGCCAAAGTGATCCAAAGCCAGCGCGACCTGCTTGAGCGTGTCGCGCAGGCGATGGCCGAGACGATTCAGGGGGGGCGGCGGATTTTCGTCTTCGGCACCGGCCACTCGCATATGCTGGCCGAAGAAGCCCACTTCCGGGCCGGCGGGCTGGCGCCCGTAACGCCGATTCTGCTGTCAGGCCTCATGCTCCACGAAAGCGCCCTGCTGAGCGGCCGCCTGGAGCGCACGGCGGGTATTGTCGAGCCGCTGCTGGATCGCTACGGACCGCAGGCGGGCGATATGCTGTTTGTGTTTTCAAATAGCGGCGTCAACCACGCGCCGGTTGAAATGGCGCTGGTGGCCAAAGCGCGCGGGCTGACGGTCGCCGCAGTGTGTTCTCTAGCCTATGCCCGCGTCGCCCCGCTCTCAGCCGCCGGCAAACGCCTGTTTGAAGTCGCCGATTTTGTGATTGATAACTGCGGCGAACCCGGCGACAGCCTGATCCCACTCGCGGAGGCGCCCTGGCGGGTCGGCCCCAGCTCCACCGTCGTCGGCGCGCTGCTGTGGAACTGCCTCGTCACCGACACGGCGTTTCGCTTGCAGGCGGCCGGAGCGGCGGCGCCAGTGTATGCCAGCCTCAACCTGCCGGGCGCGGCGGAACACAACGCCGCGCTTCTGGAACGGTGGCGTCCACTTAACCCGCACATTTAGTGAACCACGGATGAATACCGGCAGAGGAGAACTCGCCGTAGGCGTTGACCTCGGCGGCACTAAAATTGCTTCGGCACTGGTCACGGAACAGGGGGAAGTCGTCGCCGCCCGCCAGACGCTCACACAAGCCGGCGAAGGCCCGAAGGCGGTGTGGGGCCGCGTGGCCGCCGAAGTCAACGCGCTCGTCGCGCACGCGCCCGGTCGAGTCGCAGGTGTGGGCATTGGCTCGCCCGGCCACGTGGACCCGCGCCAGGGCGTCGTGCGGAACGCCGTCAACCTGGGGTGGGAGGAAGCGCCGCTGGCCACCGGTGTTCGTTCACGGCTGACCATAGATTTGCCGGTGTGGATCGAGAAGGATACTAACGCCAGCACCCTGGGCGAGCACTTCTTCGGCGCGGCGCGCGGCTGCGATGATTTCGTGTACCTGTCCGTCGGTTCCGGGCTGGGCGGGGGCGTGCTTGCCAACGGCGTGCTGGTGAGCGGCGCGAATCACAACGCCTCGGAACTGGGGCATTTGTCGCTCGACCCGAATGGCCGTCAGTGCCGATGCGGCCTACGCGGGTGCGCCGAAACGGTCGTGTCGGGGGGCGGGCTGCTGGCCATGACCCGCGAAAAACTCGCCGCGCAAACTTTGCCCACCCACCTGACCGATGCGCCAGATCTCACGACGGCCGAGGTGATCGCTGCTGCCCAGGCGGGCGACGCGCTGGCGCTGGCGGCCCTGGCGGAAGTGGCCTGCTGGCTGGGGATCGTCATGGCCGCGTGCGTGGCGGTGCTTAACCCCGCCCGGATCGTGGTGGGCGGCGGGCTGGCGCTGGCAGCCTCTGATTTCTTGCTGGCCGGCGCGCAGCGCGAATTGCAGCGCCGGGTGCTTGCCAGCAGTTGCGAGCGCCTGGAAATCCGGCTCTCTCAACTGACTTCCAGCGCCGTCGGAGCTGCTTGCCTGGTGTGGCATGCGGATCGGTTAAGAGCCATGCGATAAATAAGGAGGTGATGAACCAGGGAGATCAATTTGACGCCTGATTGACAAAACCCGTTGTGCACCCCAAACTTATTTCTCTATGGAGGAGAAAAACATGCGTCACAAACCTTATCTCGGCTTGTTCCTGGCCATCGCATTGGCGCTGGCCGCCTGCGGCGGCGGGGCCGCGACGACCGCCGCCCCCCAGCCGACCGAAGCGCCCGTCGCCCTCACCATCGAGAGCTGGCGCAACGACGACCTGACCATCTGGCAGGACACCATCATCCCGGCCTTCGAGAAGCACTACCCGAACATCCACGTGGTGTTTGCGCCGACCGCGCCCGCAGACTACAATGCCGCGCTCAATACTAAGCTGACGGGCGGCACAGCCGGCGACCTGATCACCTGCCGCCCCTTCGACGCTTCGCTCGCGCTGTTCAACCAGGGTCACCTCGCGACGCTGAACGATCTGCCCGGCCTGGACAACTTCGGCGACGTGGCCAAGAGCGCGTGGATCACCGACGACGGCCAGAGCGTCTTCTGCGTGCCGATGGCGTCCGTGATTCACGGCTTCTTCTATAACGCCGACGCTTTTGAAAAGCTGGGACTGAAAGAGCCGGCGACCCTGGACGAGTTTTACGCGGTGCTGGAGGCGATTAAGAAAGACGGCACGTACTCCCCGCTGGGGATGGGCACAGCTGACCAGTGGGAAGCGGCCACGATGGGCTTCCAGAACATCGGCCCGAACTATTGGAAGGGCGAAGAGGGCCGCCAGGCACTCATCAAGGGCACAGGCAAGTTCACCGACGCGCCGTACGTGGCAACCTTCGCGGAACTCGCCAAGTGGAAGCCCTATATGCCGGCCGGCTTCGAGGCGGTCAAGTACCCGGACGCACAGAGCTTGTTCACCCTGGGCAAAGCGGCCATCTACCCCACCGGCTCGTGGGAGATCTCGCTGTTCAACAGCCAGGCCGCCTTCAAGATGGGTGTCTTCCCGCCGCCCGTGGGCAAGGCCGGCGACACCTGCTACATCAGCGACCACACCGACATCGCCCTGGGCATGAACACCAAGACTCAGCATCCCGAAGAGGCCAGGAAATTCCTCGAGTGGATGACCACCGCCGAATTTGCCGAGCTGTACAGCAACGCGCTGCCGGGCTTCTTCACGCTTGCCAATCACAAGATTACGCTGAAGGACCCCATTGCCAATGAATTCCTGAGCTGGCGCGGAACCTGCCAGTCCACCATCCGCAACTCCTACCAGATTCTCTCGCGCGGCGAGCCAAATCTGGAAAATGAGTTGTGGCGCTTGAGCGCGGGCGTGATCAACGGCACCATCACCCCCGAGCAAGCCGGCCAGGAGGCGCAAGCCGGCCTGGAGAAGTGGTACAAGCCCACGCCGTAAAGATTCGGTAAAACCAGAGGCCTGGCAGGTCTGCGCGTAGCGGGCCTGCCAGGTCTCCCGCCATACGACGAGGAGGCGCGGCGATGACATCCCCTGACACACGCAGACCCTTCCCCACTCACATCCTCGTATTCTTCATTCCGGCGGCGGCGGTTTATACCGTGTTCATGGTTTACCCGCTGTTGGACTCGGTGCGGCTGAGTTTCTTTGCGGAGAGCGGAAACAGCGAGGCGTTCGCCGGCCTGCGGAACTATGCCACCCTGCTCGCCAATCCGCTCTGGGCGCCGCGCTTCTGGGGTGCGCTGCGCAACAACTTCCTCTTCTTCGCCGTCCACATGCTGGTGCAAAATCCCGTCGCCCTGCTGTTGGCCGCCCTGCTCGCCGCGGGCGGGCGCGCGCGCGCCGTGTACCGCACCCTCATCTTCATGCCCACCGTGCTCTCGGTCGTCATCATCGGCTTCATCTGGCAATTGATCCTCAACCCGCTGTGGGGCATCGCCGAAGGCATGTTGAAAGCCGTGCGCCTGGGCTTTCTGTTTCAACCCTGGCTGGGCCAGCAGAGTACGGCGCTGGCCACCCTCTCGCTGATCTCGGTGTGGCAGTTTGTGGGCATTCCGATGATCTTGTTCTACACCGCCCTGATCGGCATCCCCGAAGAGCTGTCGGAGGCCGCCCGCGTGGACGGCGCGACCGGCTGGGATATTTTCTGGCGCGTCAAATTTCCGCTGCTGCTGCCGACGGTGGGCGTCGTCACCATCCTGACCTTCGTGGGCAACTTCAACGCCTTTGATTTGATCTTCACCATCAAGGGCGGGCTGGCTGGGCCGGAGTTCGCCAGCGACATCATGGGCACGCTCTTCTACCGCACCTTTTTCGGTTTTCAACTGCAGTTGGGCAACCCCACCATGGGCGCCACCGTCGCCACCGCCATGTTCTTGATCATCCTCAGCGGCGTGCTGCTCTACATGTTCCTTTGGCAGCGGCGCGTCACGACGTACGAGTTCTAAAGGAGGCGAGCGATGCTGAGCAGTCATCTCCGCCAGCGGATGGGCGGCCTGATTCCCCACGTGATTCTGCTGGCCTATATCCTGCTGGCGCTGTTTCCGATTTTTCTGATCGTGATCAACTCGTTCAAAGCCCGCAAGGCCATCTTCGGGATGCCATATCAACTCCCCGGCTCAGAGACGTTCAGCCTGATTGGCTACGAGACGGTATTCTCGCGCGCCAGCTTCCAGCAGTATTTCGTCAACAGCCTCGTCGTAACGGTCGTGTCGTTGGCGACCATCCTGTTCATCGGCGCCATGGCGGCCTTCGCGCTTTCGGAGTACCGCTTTCCCGGCAACGCGCTGATGGGGCTGTACCTGTCGTTCGGGATCATGATCCCCATCCGGCTGGGCACGGTCAGCATCCTGCGGCTGATGGTGGGCCTCGGCCTGGTCAACACCCTCGGGGCGTTGATCCTGGTGTACATCGCGCAGGGGCTGCCGCTGACCATCTTCATCCTCACCCAGTTCATGCGGCAGGTTCCGCACGAACTCAAAGAGGCGGCGCGCATTGACGGGGCGAGCGAGTACCGCATCTTCTGGCTGGTCCTGCCGCTGGTGCGCCCGGCCCTCGGCGCGATTGGCATCTTCACCATGATCCCCATCTGGAACGATCTGTGGTTCCCGCTCATCCTCGCGCCAAGCGACAAGACCGCGACGGTAACGCTGGGCGTGCAGCAGTTCCTCGGCCAGTTCGTGAGCGACTGGAATGCCGTGCTGGCCTCGCTCACCCTGGCGATGATTCCGATCCTCGTCCTCTACATCATCTTCTCGCGCCAGATGATGCGGAGCATCACGGCGGGCGCGGTCAAATAAAGGGGTCTGATGATTATGCATATAAAGTAGCCAGTAGCATCCTGAGCGGAGCGGCGCGCCCTTCGACTGCGCTATGCTCCGCTCAGGGTGCGCGCCGCGCAGTCGAAGGATGCGACCGCCGCCAGAAAGGAGCATGCATATGAGAGTGGGCATCGTCGGCGCAGGTTTCATGGGCGTGACGCACGCTGCCGCGTGGGCGGAGACCCCGGCCGCCCTCGCCGGTTTCATCGCCGAGACATCGGCGGAGGCGCAGCGGCTGGCGGCGCAATATGGGGCGCGCGTCTATCCGGCCCTCGCCGCGCTCATCGCGGACGTGGACGTGGTGGACATCTGCGCGCCCACGCACCTGCATCACCCAATGGCGCTGCAAGCGGCCGCGGCGGGCAAGCACATCGTGTGCGAAAAGCCGTTGGCCCGCACCGCGGCGCAGGGACAGGAGATGATCGCGGCCTGCCGCCGGGCCGGCGTCAAGCTGCTCGTCGCCCACGTCGTCCGCTTCTTCCCGGAATATGCGCTCGCCAGGTCAACGGTGGAGAGCGGAGAGATCGGGCGGCCGGCGGTGATCCGTCTGGCACGGGGCAGTTTCCGACCCAAGAAGCCGGTGGGCAACTGGTTTCTGGATTTTGAGAAGTCCGGCGGGATGATGCTGGATCTGATGATCCATGATTTCGACTATGCGCGCTGGGTGGCGGGCGAGGTCGAGAGCGTGTTCGCGAAGAGCGTCAGCCAGGCGCAGCCGGGCGCGGCGATTGACTACGGGATGGCGATCCTCCGGCACACGAGCGGCGCGCTCTCGCACGTGGCTGGGGCCTGGGCCTATCCGCCACCCACCTTCCGCACCCGGCTGGAGATCGCGGGCGACGCAGGGCTGATCGAGTTCGACTCGGACGCCGCCGCCCCGATCCAGATGCTGTTGCAGAAGGCGAACAGTGATTCGCCGGACGTAGGCCTGCCGGCCAGCCCGTTGAGCGAAAGTCCCTACACGACGCAGATCAAGGAGTTTTACGCGGCGCTGGCCGAAGACCGCCCGACCCGCGTCTCGGCGGAGGATGGGCTGGCTGCTGTGCGGATTGCGCTGGCAGCCATCGAGTCGGCTAGGACGGGCAAGGCGGTGAAGGTGACGGAGGTGGCGCAATGAAAATCGGCATTCTCAGCTTCGCCCATCTGCACGCCGAGGCCTACATTCAAAACCTGCGCGCCATCCCCGGCGTGGAGATGATCGGCCTGGCCGACGCGGACCACGAGCGCGGCCAGCGGTTTGCGAAGCAGTTCGACGCACGCTTGTTCGAGTCGTATGAAGCGTTACTGGCTGAGAAGCCGGATGGGGTTGTCGTCTGCACGGAGAACAATAAACATCGCCCGCCGGTGGAGTTGGCGGCGGCGGCCGGCGTGCACGTATTGAGTGAAAAACCGCTGGCGATCACGCTCGACGATGCGCGCGCGATGGTCGCTGCCTGTCAGCGGGCCGGGGTCAAACTGATGACGGCGTTCCCCATGCGCTTCAGCACGCCGCTGATGGAAGTGAAGGCGCGGCTGGACGCGGGCGACCTGGGGCAGGTGTACTGCTTCAACGCCACCAACCAGAGCGAACTGCCGCGCCATCACCGCGAATGGTTCGTGGATAAAGAACTGGCGGGGGGCGGTGCGGTGATGGATCACACGGTCCACCTCGCCGACATCATGCGCTGGTATCTAAATAGCGAAGTGGTGGAAGTGTACGCGCAGACCAACCGCATCTTCCACGCGGATGCCGTGGACGTGGAGACGGGCGGCCTGCTCATGCTCACTTTCGCAAACGGCGTGTTCGCCACGATTGATTGCAGTTGGAGCAAGCCGCCGTACTATCCGACGTGGGGCGGCCTGACGTTTGAGATGGTCACCGAGCGCGGGGCGGTGCTGGTGGATGCCTTCAAGCAAAACCTGACCATCTACCGCCACGCTCTGCGCCGCCCGGCCTGGGGCTACTGGGGTTCTGACGCCAATCAGGCGATGCTGGAAGAATTTGTGGCGGCTATTCGTGACGACCGTCCGCCGCGCATAAGCGGGATGGACGGCTATCGGGCAGTGGAAGTGGCGTTGGCTGCCTATCAATCTGACGAAACTGGACAACCTGTGCAGCTTGCGTGAATTCATCAAATGCCCGACTCCATTGCAGAAATTCGTGGAGAGAAGAGAAGATTGGGACAAGAGAAAGCTAGTCGTTATGAGCGACCAATGCACCGGCTGCTGATCTTCAACGCCCACGTCTTTGGCCCGGTGGACGACTGGGAACGAGGCTGGTTGTTGACGGAGGGCAAGGGCATTCATTTAATGGGGCCGGGCCAGCCGCCCGAATATCCGCCCGGCTATGTCTCGCAGACGATTGACGCTGCCGGGTTGAGCCTCCTCCCTGGTTTCATTGACCTGCACGTTCACGGCGCGGTGGGACACGAATTGATGGACGCCTCGCCCGACGGCCTGCGGGAGATGGCGCAGTTCTACGCGCAGCACGGCGTCACCGGTTTCCTGCCCACTACCTGGACGGCCTCGCGCGAGGCGATCTGGCGCGCCTTGGAGTTGGCGGCCGAGTTGACTGGGCCGGTCCCCGGCGGGGCGACTATCCTCGGCGCGCATGTGGAAGGGCCGTATCTGAATCGCGAGAAGTGCGGCGCGCAAGACCCTCAGTTTATTCGCCGGGCCGGGCAGGACGAGGCGCTCGAATTTCTAGACACGGGCGCGGTGCGCCTGCTGGCGCTGGCGCCGGAGTTTCCAGAGAACCTCTGGCTCATTGACGAGTGCGTGCGGCGGGGCGTCACGGTTTCCGCCGCGCACACCGCCGCCACGTACGATCAAATGCTGACGGCCGCGGCGCACGGCCTGCGGCAGGCCACGCACAGTTTCAACGCGATGGCCGGCCTGGGCCATCGTGAACCCGGCACGGTGGGCGCGATGCTCGCCCTGCCCCACATTCAATGTGAACTCATCGCCGACAACATCCACGTCCATCCGGCGGCCATGAAAGTGCTGGTGGAAGTCAAGGGGCCGGAGCGGGTGATCCTGATCACGGACGCGATTCGCGGGGCCGGGATGCCGGAGGGGGATTACAAGATTGACGAGCGGATTGTCCACATCCGCGATGGAGCGGTGCGCCTCCCGGATGGGCAGCTCGCGGGCAGCATCCTGACGATGGAGCGCGCGCTTCAGAACATCCTGCACGCGACGCAACTCTCGCTCCGTGCAGCCTGGCCGATGACCAGCCGGAACGCCGCGCGGGCCATCGGCCTCTCGGCCCGCAAGGGGAGCCTGGAAGTGGGCAAGGACGCCGATTTGGTGCTCTTCGACTCCAATTTTGAGGTTCAGGTGACCATCGTCGAAGGCGAAATTGTTTTTGTCTCGCCGAGGTTGAGGGTAATGGGCTATGGGACTAAGGGACGAAATTTTTGAACAACCGGCGGCGTTGCAGCGCGTGCTGGATACCCAGGTAGAAAACATCGAGCGCGCGGCGCAGGCCATTCGCGCGCGCGAGGTGAGCTTTGTGCTGCTGGCGGCGCGCGGCACCTCGGACCACGCAGGGGTGTACGCGCAATACCTGTGGGGCGCGAACAACCGCCTGCCGGTGGCGCTGGCTGCGCCTTCCCTATTCTCGTTGTACGAGGCGTCGCCGCGCCTGGAGAAGGCGCTCGTCGTCGGCATCTCGCAATCCGGGCAATCGCCCGACGTGGTGAGCGTGATCGCGGAGGGCAAACGGCAGGGCGCATTGACCCTGGCGATTACCAACAACGCCCAGTCCCCGCTGGCGCAGACCGCCGAGTTCGCGCTGGACATCAGCGCCGGGCCGGAGAAGGCCGTGGCCGCCACTAAAACGTACACGGCGGAGTTGATGGTGTTGGCCGCGCTCTCGGCGGCGATGCGCGCGGACGAAGCGCAGAAAGCGGCCTTGCGGCGCGTGCCCGAGACGGCGGCCGAAGTCCTGAAGCTCGAAGGCCAGATCGAGCAAATTGCGGCGGGCCATGCGGCGATGACCCAATGCGTGGTGTTGGGGCGGGGCTACAACTACGCCACCGCGCAGGAGTGGGCGCTGAAGCTGAAGGAACTGGCGTACGTCCTGGCCGACCCTTATTCGGCGGCGGATTTTCAGCACGGGCCGATTGCCATTATCGAGCGCGGTTTCCCCGTGCTGGCGCTGGCGCCCTCCGGCGCCGTCCTCGGCGATTTACTGGCGCTGCTGCGCCGCCTGCGCGACGAATACGGGGCGGCGCTGCTGGTGCTCTCCGATCACGACGACGCGCTGGCGCTGGGGCAGGAGAAGCTCCGTTTGCCAGCGGACCGGCCGGAGTGGTTGACGCCGCTGATCAGCATTATCCCCGCGCAGCTCTACTGCTATCACCTCACCCGCGCCAAAGGTTACGACACCGAAGCGCCGCGCCACCTGCGGAAGGTGACGCTCACCCACTGAAAGTCCCCCTTCATACGCCCGGCCTAAGCTGTGGAACGCGGTCGAATTAGGGAGTCAGGCGCGGCCGGCCGTCAGCAGGCCAATGGCGGCGACCCAGACGAGCGCCTGCACGAACACAGTCGCGCCGAAGAGGAGATAGGCCCCGGCGCGTTCGTCACCGCGCAGATGGAGCCAGATCCCACCCAGGGTGTTCAGCATCCACGCCACCCCGGCGATGACGGGGAGGAGGAAGAGGCCGGTCGGTGGGCCGAAGCGGTCGGGCTGGCCCTGTGGGTTGAAATGCAGGGCGAACTGCGGTGGAAGTTGCGGATAAATGAGCGTGAGATAGCCGGTAAGCAAAAGCACACTCGCTCCGCCGAGG
>Ga0209751_10006075_pt1 | contig 11265 bp, 10 predicted proteins | sample RifCSP13_1_FD_184019 | JGI IMG/M metagenome (GOLD analysis project Ga0209751, IMG submission 184019) | Soil microbial communities from Rifle, Colorado - Rifle CSP2_sed 13_1 (SPAdes) (version 2) | ecosystem: Environmental > Terrestrial > Deep subsurface > Rock core/Sediment | place: Rifle...
CCTGGCCTGAAAATCCTCAAAGTTGCTGCAGGAAGATATCTCCCGGAATGTGTCTTGTCCTGGAAGCCATACCTCAATATCGTATGTCTTTGCCGCAGAAAATCCCATATCCCCTGTGCAAAGGGCAACCACTCTGTAGAAAAGTCCCAGCCTTTTTAACACATCCTCTGCGTCATGGGTCAATTTTTCCAGTTCACTATAGGAGTCCTCCGGCCTGCTGAATTTAACAAGCTCGACCTTGTTGAATTGATGCTGTCTGATAAGCCCCCGGGTATCCTTCCCATAGGATCCTGCCTCCCGTCTGAAGCAGGGGGTACAGGCAGTATAATATACGGGCAGCGCATCATTTCGCAGGATTTCGCCCTGATGGATATTGGTTACCGGGACTTCAGCCGTAGGAATCAGATAATATCCGTCCCTCTCTAAATTAAAGAGCTCATCCTCAAATTTAGGTAACTGCCCTGTGCCTGTCATGCTCTTCCTGTTCACCATGAACGGCGGCAAGACCTCGGTATAGCCATGCTCTCTCGTATGGATATCGAGCATAAAATTGATCAGCGCCCGTTCAAGCAGCGCCCCGGCGCCTTTCAGCAGGGCAAACCTTGCCCCTGCAATAATGGATGCACGCTGAAAATCGATAATCTCAAGGTCCTCTCCGATCTGCCAGTGGGGTCTGGGCTCAAAGACAAACCGTGGGATCTCCCCCCATTGGCGAATCTCTACATTATCTTTCTCACTGATGCCTGCCGGCACAGACTCATGCGGCAGATTCGGCAGGATGAGCAGTATATCGTTTTCCTCATTTTCTATGCAAGCGATATCTCCCTCTAACTTCTTGATCTCCTCAGATACCCCCTTCATCTCTGCCAATAACCCTTCTGCGGGTTTCCCTTCCCGCTTCAGCCTTCCTATATCATCCGAGGCCTTGTTTCGCCGGCATCTTAGATCTTCCACCATTTTCAGAAGGGTCTTCCGTTCCCTGTCAAGCTTCAGGAGGGGAGAGAGGTCTATGTTCGCCCCTCTTTTCCGGAAACCATCCAACACCCTGTCGGTCTCTTCTCTGATAAGCCCTATGTCCAACATTCTCCGCTTATACTCCCCTCAAAAGAATAGAGTACTTTAACACTGAGACCTAAAATAGTCAATTTACCCTATAATGTACTTGCTGTTCTTTTTTACCGCTTCTATCTCTCTACGTTTATCCTCAAACCCCTTTCTTCCCATCATCCCAAAGGTAAGCCTTTTCCCCTCTTCAACCCCAAGTTGGTCAAAAGGATTAATCTTATAGAGCCCGCCGGCAAACGCCGTCTGTACCTCAAACATATAGAACAATTGTCCTATGACCGAGGGGGTAATCCCGGGGATGTCCATGCGGCAATTAGGTCTTCCGACCCTGGCAAGGGCAATCTCTGTGGCCCTCTGTTCCGCATGGATAAGTTCATTGAGCGTATGCCCGCCGAGATAATTGATCCCTTCCATCTCTCCAAACGCCTCAGGGATAGGAATCTCCCTGTTAAACTCTTCTACCCTGAGGAATGTGATGGTCTTATCATGCGGGCCTTCTATATATAACTGAAGCTGGGAGTGCTGGTCCGTCGCACCAATTGCCTTAACAGGGGTCTGACCCGCATAAACCGTCCGGCCGTCCAGTCCATATTTCTTCCCAAGACTCTCTGCCCACAACTGAACATACCACTCTATCAAACTCCCCAGGGCCTCGGAATAGGCCATCATCACCGAGATGTTTCTCTCCTGTCTTGTATGGAACAGATACTCTAAGGCCCCCTTCATGTAGGCGGGATTCTGCCATATATCCGGTTGACTGCAACGCCTGTCCATCAGGGCAGCGCCTGAGAGCATCTCATCAATGTCTACACCTGACACCGCCGCTGAGAGGAGACCTACCGGGGTGAGGACTGAAAACCTGCCCCCTACCCCCCCGGGGATGTCTAATGTCCTGTAGCCTTCCTGCCGGGCGATTTTTCGAAGGAGCCCTGTTTCCGGGTCTGTAATGGCGATGACCTGAGCCGGCTCTATCTTTCCAGCGCTCTTTCGGATAGCCTCCTTCAGAACCAGGAAGCTTGCCATTGTCTCCGCAGTGCTGCCGGATTTCGTAATCACGACAATCACTGTTTTTGTCAGATCTAAAATCTCAAGGAGCGCCGCGGTTTCATCCGGATCTATATTGTCGAGGAAATATATCCTGGGCCGCCTTTTCGCTCCTTTCCCTGCAAGCTGATTGTAGAACGGGGAGTGGAGCGCCTGATGTATGGCCATGGGGCCAAGGGCAGAACCGCCGATCCCGATGAGGAGAAGGTTATCAAATGTCGCTGTGATATCGGCCGCAAGTGACTTGATAGCGCCTGTATCCTGGTATGGGAGATCATAGAAGGCGATCTCCCCACTGCTTCTCTTTGCGGTTAACTCATCATGAACCCTTTTGATATGGCTGCTGAGGAATTGTATATCTTCCGCAGCCAGACCGGCATCGTCCCCTATCTGTTCCCTCATCATAAAGTTGAAATCAAGGCGTATCTCTTGATACCCCATCTATAAAGACCTCCTTCCATTCTTTCCATTGACCTGAAATGCCCAAATGGCACAGGGCAAAATCATATTTAAGCGGGTCCTCCGGCGCTAACGCCCTGAATCTCTCCGTAATATCTTCCGCCATGGCCCATCCTGCGGATTTTCTCTGAGTCATGTTAAGGCTCTTGCCTATACGAATCATATGTATATCAAGAGGAATTATAAGGATAGAGGGTGGAATATTTTTCCAGAGCCCAAAATCGATACCGTCATCAGGCCGAACCATCCATCTGAGATACATATTAAGCCTCTTGCATGGTCCACCCCCTTCCGGAGAAGGCACCAACTGAAGTAAACCTCTGGGATAGACCCTCTCTCCATAAACAGGCGTGGTATCCACCTCTCTGAGAACGGCTACAAATCTCTTTAACCCATCTCTTATATCCTTTGTCCCCTCATAGCAAGAGGAAAACAGGCTCCCAACACTGCCGTGCCTTCTGATAATCTCCCTCAGGATAAAGAGGAGGCCTGCGATATCCCTCCCCCTGCACATCCTGTAATAAAAATGATCAAAATATCTCAAGTCTGTCCTGGGACTAAAATTGACTACATACTCATAGAGGCTGGCATTTGATAAAGAGAGGACCTTTTTTATCACAGGCTTAAATAGATCGACCCTTCCAAAGGCAAGTGCGGAGGCAATGAATCCGGCAAGCTCTATATCCCCCGGGTCTTGATAGTGATGGGGAAACTCTATCGGGTCATTGTTTATGTACCCCTTGAGTATCTGCACATTATATAGCGTATCAAAGAGCTCCTTGAGCTGGGTAATCCTGATGTTGGCGGCATCCATAAGGGTTATGTATATATAACATATCTTTTCATTCATTGCATGGGGAATTTAACTCTATGGCCTATTTGACTCCTCCATGTAGATCTGTTAATATTTTGTTAAATTTTGAAACGTGGGTGCCCTTATGGTAGAACGTATAATCCTTAATTGTATCAGCGATGGTGTGCTTACCATTGACCTGCTGGGGAACATCCAGTATGTGAATAAGGCCATGCAGGAGCTTTTGGGATATCCTGAGAGCGAACTCATCGGAAAGAGGTGTGAACGGTTTATACGGAGCAACATCTGTGCATCCGAAGACTGCATCCTCCGCCGCTCCCTTGCAAAGAGAGAGAATATCTCAAATTATGAGACCTTTGTCGTAAACAGTGAAGGGCGTCGCGTCCCTGTCAATATAAATACGGATATCTTATATGATGAGGCAGGCAACCTTATCGGGATTGTAGAGGTCTTCCGGGATATCTCTCAGTTGAAGGAACTCAAGGAGCGCCTCACAGAGGTTTATCAGTTCGGTAACATCATCACAAAAGACCGCAGGATGAAAGAGATACTGGCGATACTCCCCTCGGTAGCCCAGTCAAAAAGCACAGTGCTTATACAAGGAGAAAGCGGAACTGGAAAGGAGCTTATTGCAAAGGCCATTCATAATAATAGCCCGAGAAAAGACAAGCCCTTTATCGCTGTGAACTGTGCGGCAATACCGGAGACCTTAATAGAAAGCGAACTCTTTGGCCATGTGAAGGGGGCCTTTACCGGGGCCTATCAGGACAGGATGGGCAGGTTTGAACTGGCAAATCATGGGACAATCTTTCTCGATGAGATCGCTGACATGAGCCTGTCTACCCAGGCCAAATTGCTCCGGGTTATTCAGGAGGAAAGGTTTGAGAGGGTAGGAGGATCAAAAACGATCGCGGTGGATGTTCATTTTATAGCGGCTACAAACAAGAATCTCCTGAGGACGGTCAAAGAGGGGCATTTTAGAGAAGATCTTTATTACAGGATCAGCGTATTTCCTGTCACATTGCCCCCCCTGCGAGATCGGAAAGAGGATATCCCCCTCCTGATCACCTACTTTATAGACAAGTTTAACAGAGAGACAGGGAAGTCTATCAACAACATTGCCCCACAGGCCATGAAGGTATTTATGAACTATTTTTATCCGGGCAATATCCGGGAGCTTAGAAATATTATTGAACATGCCTTTGTCTGCAGCCGGGGCAATACCATCCTGCCGGAACACCTTCCAAAAGAGCTGGTCTATGCAAAAGAGCGCTTAGAAATAGCCCCGGAGGGGAGTTCCCTTAACAGGGTCGAGAAAGAGTGGATATTATCTGTATTAGAGAAATCCATGTGGAGGTATCAGGAGGCGGCAAAAAGGCTGGGGATCAGCCGGACTACTTTATGGCGAAAACTAAAGGCCTATGGTCTAACCCCGGAGAAGAGTCGAGTTCATTAATGAAACGATTTGTTTTGATCAGAAACACCCATGGACTGCACGATATTTACTGTATTTCCTGCCCTGTAACATATTAAACGATTACATTTGTTTCATTATAAAACCTTCGTTCCCCTGTTTATTTTCACAACTAATTGATTTTAAAGGATGTTATTTTTGGCGCAACACTTGCTATTCTCTATATAGTAGTTATCTTCTAAATATAGAGGATAGTCCCCTATATAGAAAGAAAAGGGATGGTGATTAAAATGCAATGTCCAAAATGTGCTGGTTTCATGATGTATGAGAAGTTTATGGATATGGAGGAATCAAGCCATTACTACTTTTACGGCTGGCGGTGCATCTCCTGCGGAACCATCGTAGATAGCACGATTCTCGCCAACAAGGTGTATAAAGACCGTCAAAAGGAGAATAAGCGCCGGCGTCTTAAAAAGGCTTGTTAACGGGAAGGGGGTAACAAAGTGGGGAAGGACATAGTCATCAGAATCGGGGGAGAGGGCGGAGAAGGGGTCATCAGTACCGGCGATATGCTTGCACAGGCAGCTGCACGCGCAGGGCTGGAGGTTCTTACATTCCGGACCTTCCCGGCAGAGATTAAAGGCGGATATGCCATGTATCAGCTCAGGATATCCACGGAAAAGATACTCTCCCAGGGTGACACATTTCATGTATGCGTAGCCTTTAACGGGGAGGCCTATGAGATGAATAAGGACCTCCTGACCCCCGGGACTGTGCTTGTCTATGACAGCCCTGGCGGCGACTTTCAGTCAGAACCGATAGAGGGCGTTATTCAATATCCTGTCCCTATGACAAAGATCAGCAAGGTGGATCTGGGAAGCCTCCTCTCAAAAAACATGGTTGCCCTCGGGGCTGTAATGCAGCTCTTCTCCTTCCCTGTAGACAGCCTGAAGGATCTCATAAAGGCCAAGTTTAAAAAGAAGGGAGAGCCCGTCGTAGAGATGAATCTGCGGGCCCTTGAGGCAGGGGCAGAGTATGTACGGTCTCATCTCAAAAAGGTGGACAGATTCTATGTACAGCCGGCCCAACCCAGGGAGGACAGGATTATGCTCTCGGGCAATGAGGCGGTCGGCCTTGGCGCCCTTGTGGCAGGCTGCCGCTTCTTCTCCTGTTATCCTATTACCCCGGCAACGGATATAGCAAACTGGTTATCCAGACATCTTCCAAAGGTCAATGGCGTTGTCGTGCAGGCAGAGGATGAGATTGCCTCTCTTGGACAGGTTATTGGAGCCTCTTTTGCAGGGGTTAAGGCCATGACCGGGACTTCCGGGCCGGGACTTGATCTCATGGTTGAATTGCTTGGCTTTGCCAGCATGGCTGAGCTCCCCATCGTGATCGCTGATGTGCAGCGGGGGGGGCCTTCCACAGGGCTGCCTACAAAGAGCGAACAGGCTGACCTCTTCTTAGCGGCGAAAGGGGGGCATGGTGACTTTCCCCGGATCGTACTTGCTGCGGCAACCATTGAGGACTGCTTCTATCTTACAATAGAGGCCTTCAATCTGGCAGAGAGATACCAGATTCCTGTGATCCTTCTCAGTGATGGGGCCCTTGCATCCAGGACTGAGAAGATAAAAAGGCCGGATCTTTCAAAGATAAGAATCATCAATCGTGAGGCCTATTCCGGCAATGGCGAGTATCAACGGTATGCGGTGACGGAAACAGGGGTCTCACCGGTCTCTATCCCCGGTCAGGCCGGGGGGCGCTATATTGCCACAGGCCTTGAACACAGCGAGACCGCGGCGCCAAAATATTCACCGGATTATCACGAAAAAATGACAGAAAAACGCTTCAGAAAGATAGCCGCCATAGAGGATGAATTTCCTGAGCCGGAATGTGAAGGGGACGAAGGTGGCGATCTCGGTATCATAAGCTGGGGACTCACCCAGTGCGCGGTAAAAGAGGCCATGAGGGAGTGTGCAGACAGAGGACTCCGGGTACGGGCCCTCTATCCAAAACTCGTCTTCCCTGTCCCTGTCAAGGCGATCCGGAGATTCGCCTCTACCGTCAAAAAGGTCTTGATTCCGGAGCTAAACTACCAGGGACAGTTTGCAGAACTTGTAGCCGCACATGCCGGTGTCAGTGCTATCAGATTCAATCTGTATGGTGGTCTTCCTTTCACGCCGGCGCAGATCAGGGAAAAGATTACGGAGGTTATAAAATAATTATGGAAACTATCCAACAATTAAAACCAAAAGATTACAAATCAGATGTTCCGCCCATATGGTGCGCCGGCTGTGGTGATTATGGAGTCCTTGCCTCTCTGACCATGGCCTTTAGCCTGAACAATGTTAAACCGTCTGATACGGTTCTCGTCTCCGGGATAGGTTGTTCCAGCCGGCTCCCTTACTTTGTGACTACCTTTGGCATGCATACCTGCCACGGAAGGGCGCTCCCTGTGGCCACAGGGATTAAATTGGCAAGACCCGATCTGAGGGTAGTCGTGGTGGGTGGCGATGGGGACCACTTCAGTATCGGGGGTGGTCACCTTCCCCATGCGGCAAGAAAAAATATAGACCTTTTGCTGATCGTGATGGATAACTCCATATACGGATTAACCAAAGGGCAGGTGGCCCCGACCAGCAGGCCCGGAATGGTAACTACCACAACGCCCTACGGCTCTCTGGACCTTCCGGTAAACCCTGTTGCTTATGCCCTTGTGTATGGTGCGTCCTTTGTGGCCCAGAGCTTTTCATCCAATACAAAGCTGACGGCAGATCTGATAGGGAAGGCCCTCAATCACAAAGGTTTTGCTTTTATCAATGTCATCTCCCCCTGTCCCACCTTTAACAAGGTGGACACCTTTGAGTACTATAAACCTTTGCTTAAAAATATTGACGAGATCCATCCGGATAAAGGCGATAAGGTCAGGGCCCTATCCCTTGCAATGACGATGGGGAAAGAGAACGGGGAGGTACCGATCGGCCTCTTCTACCAGGAGGAGAGACCCACTTATATAGAAATGATACAAGAGATCAAGATAAAGAATAAGGGGACAGATCATCCGGATTTAGAGCGCATCATGGACATTCTGCGGCCTTAAAGGTGATCCCGGTCAAGGGTCTTCCTGGTCTAATTCTACATTCCAGTAGAGGTAATCACGCCAGCTTTCCGGCGTACTTCTAATCCCTATCGTTATGGTGACGTGGGGAAGCCACTTTGGCTCAACAGGCTGTTTTATTAACTGCATCCCGGATTCGACAGGGGTGCCGCCGGACTTCTTATTATTACACCGCCAACAGGCCGTTACAATATTTTCCCAGCTCTTTTTCCCGCCGCGTGCAACAGGAATTACGTGATCAAACGTCAATTCCTTGATATCAAACCTGTCTCCGCAGTATTGACAGCGATAGCTATCCCGGGCAAAAATATTAGCCCTGGAAAATTTCACCTTATGGATATCTTTCGCCCGCACACATTTTAAAAGCCTGAGGACAGAGGGGAGGCGAAATGAAATCGACACCCCGTGAATCTCTCTATTATAGACCTCTAAGACCTCTACCTTCCCCTGGAAAAGGAGCGTAATGGCCCTCTTCCAGTGTATTACCTTTAGCGGCTCATAGGTCGCATTCAATAGCAGCGTATGTTCCATGTAAGATGACATTATACACAATCCTCTGTGAAAAAGGCAATAGATTCATTGACTTTATACAGATAGCTATGTAAAATATTACCATGTCGGTCGTGAGAAAGAAGTATCCGCTGGCCGTTAGCCTTTTGTCAGGATTGATCGTATGCCTCTCTGTTCTTTGGCTTCCTCAACTTGCAGACAGTGTAACCCCTTCAGATATATGTCCCAAGCATAATCTCTCGTCCGGCGAATATACCGCTTGCTTCTACTGCCATAATGCTGAGACACCGGAGGAGACGGGTTTTACGATCAATAATGAAAGTGGGTTTTGTCTGAGCTGTCACGATGGCTCTACCCTGGATGTCTCTACACACACCTCCCTGGGGAGTCTCGCTGAACGGATCTCCAAACCTGCTGTCGTAGGACATATACAGGGAGTAGATCATCCGTTTTCAGTGAGCTATTCAGAGGCCAAAAATATCAGCTCTACTTTAAAATTAAAGGGCTTTCCAAATGCCCCGATAAAACTTTTTGGCGAAAAAGTGGAGTGTGCAAGCTGTCATGATCCGCATAGTTGCAAAAACCCTCTATTCCTCCGGGTATCGAATGACCGAAGTGCCCTCTGCCTCGCATGCCACGATATGTAAATAATCTTATTATTCTGCTTGACGATAAATATTGTTATGCTAAAATATTACGCATTGTTGTATTGTAGTTGTTGTACTGAGTATGATGTAGATAGCCATCGGTAACCGCAGGGGGGGTAGAAGCAATGCCAAAAGGTCGTGTTAAATGGTTCAATGACAAGAAAGGCTATGGTTTCATTGAACAAGAAAATGGCGAAGATGTGTTCGTACACTTTTCAGCCGTTCAAGACGACGGGTTCAAATCCCTCGGCGAAGGCCAGGAAGTAGAATTCGAAGTTGAGAGTGGTCCAAAAGGCGCTCACGCAAAAAACGTCGTCAAAATATAAGCCTATATTTTATATACCCCGCCTCTCCATGGCGGGGTATATAATTTACAAGGTCTTACCTCTTTTTAAGAGCAGGCGTCCATCAAAAGCTGCGCTATCAGCCTTACTCCTATAGCGGAAGCCCCCACGGGTGAATAGGCCCTTTCCTTATCATTCCATGCAACCCCTGCAATATCAAGATGTACCCAGGGATAGCCTTCTACAAACTTGCTCAATAAGATGGCCGCAGTCATTACTCCGCCTTCCCGTCCGCCTGAGTTTTTCACGTCCGCTATGGGGCTTTTGATCTGCTCAAAGTAGTCATCCCAGAGGGGCATTTCCCATACCCGTTCCCAGACCTTCTCCCCGGCCTTAACCATCCTCTCTTTTAATTCCTCATCATTTCCCAGCATCCCGGTAGCATGATTTCCCAGGGCAACAACGCAGGCCCCTGTCAGGGTGGCAATGTCTATTATCCAGCGTGGCTTGTACCGTGTGGCATAAAACAGGGCATCTGCCAATGCCAGCCTCCCCTCTGCATCCGTACTAATAATCTCAATAGTCCGTCCGCTCATGGAACGCAGGACATCTCCGGGCCGGCTCGCTGTCCCGCTTGGCATGTTCTCGGTAGCGGGAAGAAGACCGACAAGATTCAGGGGTAAACGAAGCATGGATGCTGCCCTGAGTACCCCTAAGGTGATGGCTCCTCCGGACATATCATATTTCATCTTTCCCATCCCTTCGCTCGGTTTCAGTGAGATGCCGCCGCTGTCAAAGGTGATAGACTTCCCAACAACCACGATGGGTTTCCCCCCCCTCTTACCCCCGTTGTATTCAAGGATTATAAATTTAGGGGGCTCCTGACTCCCCTTAGCGACTCCTAAAAACGCCCCCATGCCAAGCCGCCCTATCTGGGGCCTTGAGAGGACTGTACACTTAATCTTGTTGGCCGCTGCCATCCTCTTTGCCGTCTCTGCCAGTATAGCCGGCGTCATATCGTTCGCAGGATGATTGATCAGGTCCCTTGCAAAGTTAACAGACTCTGCGACAATCCTCCCCTGTATAACCCCTTCTTCTGCCTCTCTTACGGCATCTCTCTCTTCTTCAACGACTCTTAACTCCTCTATATTCCGGGAGTTCGTGTCCTCCTTAACCTTATATTTCGAAAATCGATAAAGTCCAAGAATGGCGCCTTCTGCCATGGCATAGCCCACATCTTTGATGGGCACCCCTTCCAGTCTAAAGCCAAAGGTCGCAGTCGAGGTCGCTAACGTCTTTAAGCCCATCTCTCTCGCACGCAATGATGCCCTCCCCATAGCCTGCCGGACCTGTTCAAGCCCTGCCTTTTCCGCCTTCCCAAGACCGCATAAAAAGACGTACGCCGCAGGGATTGCCCCCCCGGTTCCTATAACCTCTATCTGCTCCGGCTTCCCGGTAAACCCCTTGCGTTCAAGTACCTTGCTGATGGATCTGCTTAGAAGCCTGTTAATCTCCTGGACCAGCGGACTAAACCCTGTGCCATTTTCGTGAATTCCGACCAGGATAGCGTCTACATTTTCTTGTAAGACTGTGCCCCTCTTGACAGAAACTTTCATCTTCATTTTTCTCCTTCGATTATACTTTCACCATTCCTTAGTCTTTTCGCGTAATAAAGGTCACAAGCCCGGTGGCGGATAGCTCTCCTGCCAACTGCTCCGCCTCTTTTATGTCTTTCATAACCCCTACCCGGACTCGATAGAACTTCATGTCGTCTTTATCATAGGGGACAATGTATACATCCGCATATTTCTGCTCTAACCGGTTCTTTAATCTTATGGCATTTTCCTGGATTACAAATGAACCTACCTGTATGGTAAAATCAGATATTCTTTCTCCCCACTTCAAGACCT
>Ga0209751_10006076_pt1 | contig 11265 bp, 8 predicted proteins | sample RifCSP13_1_FD_184019 | JGI IMG/M metagenome (GOLD analysis project Ga0209751, IMG submission 184019) | Soil microbial communities from Rifle, Colorado - Rifle CSP2_sed 13_1 (SPAdes) (version 2) | ecosystem: Environmental > Terrestrial > Deep subsurface > Rock core/Sediment | place: Rifle...
ACCTCGGCGAGTCCCACTTCGTCGGGGCGGGATACGACGGCGAGAAGAGAGTTGTATACCTGAAACTTTACGACCCCAACACTCACAAGATACACTTCTGGTACGACACCACCGGTCATCTGCCGTATTGCCTCTCGAAGCGCACGCCTAGCGATCTTGGAAAGGTCAACGACTTGGTCCGTCATCCAGGTTTTCTGAGATTCGAGCAAGCAAAGCGGTTCGACGCGCTTGAGGGCAGAGAAATCCCGGTCACGATAGTCTATGCACGCGACCCGCTTTCTATCGGCGGTCGCCCCACAGGGTGCATTCGAGACATAATCACTGCCTGGGAGGCTGACATCCGTTATGTGGAGAATTACATCTACGACCGCCACCTGGAACCAGGGATGACGTACTCGGTCAAACGGGGCCAACTCACCCCAAGCGGTCCTGCGAAAGCGTCACCTCAACAACTTCCGAGCCTGGAGGAGAAGGATGAGGAGTACAACAAGCTCCTGGCCAGATGGCTTCGACTCCTCGACTATCCTGTACCCTCTTACAGGAGGGCTGCCTTGGATATCGAAGTGACCTCTCCCCTTGAGACACGGGTTCCGGACCCCACGGAGGCGGAATATCGTGTGATCTGCGCGAGCTTTGCAGGATCGGACGATGCGAGTCGAGTTCTTCTGCTCAAAAGGTCCAACTCAGAAGTCGAATCTACCACTCCACCAGAAGGCACTTCCTTGGAGTTCTACGACACAGAGGAGGAGTTACTCGCCGCAATTTTCAAGGTTCTCTTGGAATACCCTTTTGTCTTCACGTTCAACGGCGACGACTTCGACCTTCGCTATCTGTTCCACCGAGCACAGAGGCTTGGGTTCACGAGGGACCAGATCCCGATAGAATTGGGAAGGGAGTCCGCCAGCCTCAAGTACGGGGTCCACATTGACCTGTACAAGTTCTTCTTCAACCGGTCCATCCAGGTCTACGCGTTCGGCAACAAGTACAGGTCAGTTACCTTGGACGGAGTCTCTGAGGCACTCCTAGAAATCGGAAAGCTGGAAATTTCCGCGCCAGTCTCCCGACTCTCACTGACCGAGTTGGCGGCCTACTGCTACCAGGACGCAGAACTCGTCCTAAACCTGACACTTTTCGACGGTGAAGTCGTCATGAAGCTGATCAGCGCTCTCTCCCGGATCAGCTTCCTACCCATGGAGGACATGGAGCGACAGGGAGTTTCCGGCTGGATTAGGAGCATGATGTTCAAAGAACACCGGGACAGAGGCTACCTGATTCCCAGGTCGGAAGACATCAAGTCCGTGAAAGGTGGAACCAGCACAACCGCCATCATCAAGGGCAAGAAGTACAAGGGAGGCATGGTCGTAGACCCGGTCCCGGGAGTACACTTTGGCGTCGCAGTCCTAGACTTCGCATCCCTCTACCCTTCCATCATCAAGACCTGGAACCTCGGCTATGAGACGATACTCTGCAAGCACGACGAGTGCAAGACCAACAAGATACCTGACACAGACCACTGGGTCTGCCGCAAGAAACGCGCTATGGAAAGCCAGCTAATAGGATCATTGCGGGATGTGAGGATCAAATGGTACAAGCCCCGTTCAAAGGACAAGTCGGTCTCTCCAAACGTCCTCAGCTGGTACCAGGTGGTTCAGAACGCGCTGAAGGTGGTGTTGAATGCCAGCTACGGAGTATTCGGAGCGGACAGGTTCTCACTCTACTGTCCCCCGTTGGCAGAGTCCACAGCGGCTATCGGGAGATACGCGATTACGAACACGATCAACGAGGCCAAGAGGCTTGGGATTGAGGTGTTTTACGGGGACACTGACTCGATCTTCCTGGGAACCCCGTCTAAGGCCAAGCTGGACGAGCTGATAGCGTGGTCGAAGAAGGAGCTGGGCATGGAGCTGGAGGTGGACAAGAACTATCGCTACGTGGCCCTCAGCAACCGTAAGAAAAACTACCTGGGCGTGCACGAGGACAGTCGAGTCGACATCAAAGGCCTGACCGGGAAAAAACGCCACATACCAGAATTCCTCAAGGCCACATTCAGCCAGCTCGTAGAGATACTGGGACAAGTGAAGACCCCGGCAGACTTCCACGAGGCACGGATTAAGATCAAAGACCTAGTCCAAGATTCCTACGGCAAACTCAAGAACAGAAAATACTCGCTGGAGGACCTAGCCTTCAACATGATGATAGGCAAGTCGGTCAGCGGGTACACCAAGACTACCCCGCAACACGTGAAAGCAGCACAGCAGCTTTCCCGGACGGGAACGGAGATCAAAGCAGGCGACCTTGTGAGCTTCGTCAAGGTGACAAGCTCCAACGGGGTGAAGCCTGTCCAACTGGCAAGCCTACAGGAAATTGACACAGCAAAATACGTGGAGTACATCAGGTCCACCTTCGAACAGGTCCTCGACGCGCTGGACCTAGACTATGAGGAACTGACAGGGGCGAAGAAGCTGGAATCCTTCTTCCCCGGGAGTCAATAGAACAGTGATCACGATCCTCCCCGTCAAGGGAATTCCCGATGTCAAGCGGGGAGACGACATAGCCAGACTGGTCACGGCAAGCCTCAGGAAGCAAAAGCTCGACCTGCGAACGGGAGACATTCTCGTAATCGCCCAGAAAATAGTGTCAAAGGCAGAAGGGCGGATAGTCTCGCTTGCAAAGGTCAAAGCTTCAGTCTTCGCCCAGGGCATGGCTGGGGAGATGGACAAGGACCCGCGGCATGTTGAGGTCATTCTCCGAGAATCAAAAAGGATCATTCGCATGAGAGGCGGTCACTTGATAACGGAGACCCGTCACGGGTTCATCTGCGCGAATGCAGCTGTAGACGCGTCCAATGTGGGGAGACAACGCGACCTGGTTACTCTTCTTCCCGTCGACCCGGATTCCTCAGCTGCGAAGATTCGGGAACGGGTCCTTCATCTTACAGGCGTAGATGTTCCGATCGTCATCACGGACACTTTCGGCCGGCCATGGCGACTGGGACACGTGAACTTTGCAATAGGAGTATCAGGGCTCAAACCCATACGCGACTACCGGGGAACCAGAGACATGTACCGGAGAACACTACGGGTTACGGAAATGGCGGTGGCCGACGAACTGGCCTCGGCCGGAGAACTCGTAATGAACAAGGCAGACAAGGTGCCAGTTGCCATAGTACGAGGCTACGCTTACATCAAGGGAAAGGGTTCGGGAAGGGAACTTCTCCGACCGGAAGAACTCGACCTATTCAGGTGACCTCTGTCTCCTCTTCAGAGGGGCAGTCTCTGAATTCGTCAAAGTTACGACGTCAACAAAGTCCTAAACCATTTTTTCATGTCACCTAACGTTCACATCGGAAGAACCGGCTCATAGCCAGATGTAACCCATTTTTGCACTCATTTTCGAGTAGGTCTACTGATAGGCTAGAAAGAGGGTTTTTGGGTCCTTGCCAGGACCTGTAACACGTGCCCTTCCAAAACTCCTATGATACATGTATAGCAAGGAACACAAATTTCACTCCAAGGGGCTCAAGCATGAGAGTCGAACCCGCGTCGCCAGGCTCGTCCACCTGTCGCCCTTGCGGTAGGCCAGCACGGTGAAGTGGGCAGACCCCACGACGTCTGCGAACTTGTTGACTAGGTCCAGGAAACGTCCTACTTTCTCGGGCGGGAACCGACTCTTGACTCAACGGAAGGTCGTGACGGGGTTCGCGTCCGTTGTCGGAAAAGTCTTCTGCACACCTAGGCTAATGTTCTTTTGCAGGTTCGCCAGGGGTAGCGACTTTCAGGACGGCTGGTCAGCATTTCGATTGCTCTCTGCGGAGATTCCGCCAGTAGGCTAATCTTGTCAGCAGGTTAGGGAGTCGAGAGAAGACGTAGAATATCCAGACCGGGATTGTCAATCCGCTTAATATCGCGTTGACGTCTGAGGGAAGTAGAAAGAAGTCCCACCAAGAGTACGCAGTGATTCCTACTAGGGCGCCGAGGACGGCAACTCTCTCTACAATCGCTCGGCCTAGGGTTCCGTCGTCCGCCTCGATCTTCTCCGGCCGCAAGTTTTCCTCGTTGACCCCGAGATCTGCAGGGTAGAACTCATCAGCCAGAGTGACAGCGATTCTCTTACCTTCAGGGCTAAGCGAATAACTGGCCATAGAAAGCCACTTCCTAACCCGACCCTTTCCCGCAACCAACTCCGCTAGCCAAATCAATCCTCTGTCGAGAATGGACCTTTCGACTGACCGAGCTACGACCAGTCCGTCAGGACCGGTATAGTCGCCCAAGAACTTTTCGACCTCGTCCTTTGAGAGTCGTTCGTTCAAGCAACTACTCAACCAATCAGAAGTCGCAGACTCCTGCTTCTGATAGTAGATGCTGATCAGAGCGCCGCCCAGCAGGTACATGTCCCTGAACCTGTTCAGCATAGTGGCCAGCTCGTCCTTTCGCAACCTCGCGAAGCTCTCGACAACTTGCTTCGGGTCTAGCGTGCCCCCGAGATTTGCCAGGGGCCTGTCTGAATCGTAGGATTTGCAGAGTCCGTGAATATATCGCCCATGGTCTGTCGCCTCGTAGCACTTGAAAGTCTGCTTCCAGTCCCCCTCCCTAGTCTGAGTCCGGAGGTCCTCATCGATGTACTTCGCGAGCTTGACGCGCTCGAGTTCTCTCAGGGTGTCGGCTATGTAGCCGAGGGTTTCTCCTGAGCCCGACTTCTGAAGAGCCAGCTCGATGTCCTTCGTCGCCACCTTCCCCTTAGCCCTGCAGATATGGTCGAATACAGCAAGCTTCCTGGGGTTCTGCAGAGCAAGGAAGCTCTGATACATGATCTCTGGCACCTTAACCAACCGCTCCATCGGATCCGTATTGGTATCCGGCATTACTTACCCTCGTTCTGGAAAGGCCAGAATCCCCCTGTCTTCATTCTGGAAGTCCGAGAATTTCAGACTTTCCTCTTCAGTGAGAATGGCCTATTCCTTCCTGAGTAAAGTTGAGTTCTCAATCGGACTCAGAGCCAGGTGAAGCCGTGCCTGCACGAATGGGGCAGGTGCTCAGCGTCACGGACCTTTCGCAGTATGTTTTCTGCCCCAGGCAGTTTTACCTCTCCAAGGTGCTCGGACTACGCAGGCAGCCGCCGGAGTTCGTCGAGGGGACCCTGGAACACGACGCCAGAAGGCTCCTGAACGAGGCTCTCGGCTCGGCCTATGCCGCTTCGCAGCAGGATACGGCAATGCTGTTGCATGCGGCCGGGAACATTATAGGAAAAGTGCTTGACTACGCCAAGAACATCGCCCTGCAACAACACCCGGTGTTCACCAAGGAGATTGACGGATTCGTCCGCGAATTGTCCTTCAGGCTCCACCAGGAAGAAAGAGACAGAACAAGACTTCTCACCTGCACCACAAACGTGCAGGGCTGGTCCGACCGGTTACGGACATCGTTTCCAGTCGAGAACGAGTTCTCCGTGTTCTCGTCCAAGCTACGACTCCGAGGCAGGATAGACGAGGTCTACGAAAAAGCGGACGGAACTCTCGCGATACGTGACATCAAGACCGCTCCCCTAGGCTTTCCTTACGACGAGTCCAACCAGGTTCAGATCGGAGCCTACGCGATGCTTCTCGAAGAACAGGAATCGAAGAAAGTCATGCAAGCTGCGGTCTATTCATCCCGCAGCCTAGCTGAACGCCAGGTCGTGGTCGACGAGTACCTGAAAAAGCAGGTCGTTGACGCGAATCAGAACGTCAGAAAACTTCTCGCCGACCCGGAACTCCCGAAGATTCTGACCGGACCCGAAGCGGTGAAGTGTGGCGTCTGCTTCCTTCGAGAAGAGTGCCACAAGCTGCGAGACCCCGACAGGAACACTCGCGGGATTGAGGCCCTGTTCAACTCCCGAGGAAAACTTTCGCTGTTCGGAGACTAGAATGGACCCTCTCTCGGATACTTTCGTCCAGTTCGAGTCGCGGTTGGCCCAAACGATTGACAAGTTTCCCGGGGCTACTCTCAGGACAAGGGACCTAAGGCAGATCATCGAGTCCACAGCCAACAAAGTCGAGTCCACAGCCAACAAAGTCAAGGGGGAGCACCGCTGGTCCTCGGACAAATCAGCGGTGCGGAAAATGGTGAAGTCGTTAGTCAGGGACGCGGAGCGTTCCTATTCAGGTGCCAACGACGTTCAGAAACAGGAAGCTCTCTTCATGCATTTCGGAGGTATCCCTGAGCCCGTTGTGGTTAGCTGCCCATTCTTGGTGGTGAGGACCGGAGCGGCTGAGACAGGCATCTTCTCGTTTGGAAACGGGTACGACAGGGAGTACCTCGGAAAGCTAACTCCGAGGCCTACTCGGGCGGTCATTCTAACGAGGGACGGCAGATCAAAGGTAGGCTTAGACGATGACGTGTCATGGCAGGAAACTCGAGAGCTTCTTCCGGAGCCTCTTGCGGTCGAGTCGAAAGCAACAGAGGGAATGGAAACCCTCGCCGATAAACCCGAGTCAGCAGACTCCTTTCAGGCATTCTCCGGTATGCTCGCGTCTGCGCCGAGTATCAAGCTGGAAATCGACTATCTGGGCTGGACACTCACCACCGAACGCCAACCATTCTTCTGGGGAACTAGGAAGTGCCAGGTCACTGGCTTTCTCACAAAGGAGCTGCCACTGCGAGAAGACGACCTCCTCGCCGCCGACGACTCCAGAAACAGTCCAACTAAAACGCTCATCCTGAAGATTATCGCCGTCAAGACGTACAACAAGGGGGCCGCTCTTCTGACCAAGAGGGTCGAGGAGACTATCAACATGATCGAGCTGGAGCCAGTCTTCGAGATTACGAGCGACTACCAGGGCGAGGTCCGTCCAGGCGACATCGACAACTACCAGCTCAGGCTCCCAAGCAGCGAAGAACTCCGGCGAGCCTGGCGCCTCCCAGATTCCGGACTCCCTCTAGGATCCGTCGAAACCCAAGCGGAGCCCCTGACGTATTACTATCCGAAAAATCCAGCGGACCTGATATTCCAGAGTGTGTTCGTCACCGGCGTTCAGGGCAGCGGGAAGACGACATTCGTGCGACTCCTCATCCGCCTCCTCTCGGGACTCGGAGAAACAGCTCATCACGAGCGGCCCGCCGTCGTGGTGCTCGATGGGGAAGGCGACTACGTACGGTTCAACAGCGCCGCGGAAATGAACCCCAGTGGGAGAGTCTTCCTTGAAGAACATCGAGTCAGTGACATCAAGCCTCATGTCGTCCGCGTGTCCGCTTCTCCCGATGCCGACCGGACCCTTAGCCTTGAAGGCATCGCCGCCTCCGACCTCATCTACCTCGTGCCAGAGCTCCCCACGAAAAGCACCGAGGTCGCGGCCGAGGTAATCAGAAAGTGTTGTGACACCCAGCTCGAGCCGCTCACGGTCGAGAGCCTCAAGTCGCGCGTCATAGACGAGATAGTTAGGAACCAACAGATCGCGCGGATGCAGAAGAGCGCGGTAATCCGGGCCTTGGAGTTCTCGTCGAACCTGAAACTGTTCGACGTTCCGGGAGTACTACCGCTTTTGAGTGAGGAGCTTCTCGCCCCCGGCAGAGTCACTGTCATCGATGTTTCAGATCTTACGGAGGACCAGAAAAGAACTGTAGCGCTCTACCTTCTGCTCTCCTTCGACAAGTCGAAGGTCCGCGTGTCATCGTCACAGGTAGGCCTTATCCTGGTGCTGGACGAGGCGCACCGACTGTTCCCGAGGAAGGCACCGTCGATACACAATGAGTACATAGAGAAGGTCGCGGCCAAGATTAACAACATAGTTCACCGTGGCAGAAAGCGCAGATACGGGCTTACGCTCGCCACCCAGAGTCCCGCTGATGTTTATCCGCTCATATCTGACCTCTGCAACACAAAGGTAGTCTTCCATACCGAAGGCTCGGCGGCCTGGCTGGGGTCCAACTTAGGGCCAGCTCTGGGGAAGAAAGTCAGGAAGTTGGGCAGGGGAGAGTGCATAGTCAGCCTGAGGGGGACCGGAAACTCGACCCCTCCCCTTCAAATCCGGGTTCCGAACGTCAGCGACCTGAAGTAGTCAGGAGTTAAGCGGGCGCAGAATTGGAGTTGACGCTGTTCAAGTCACGGGAATTTACCGGGGTTCGAAGGGCTTGTTGACCGGTTCGACTAATACGATGCCTGAACCTTCTCAGCCAAGAGCTGAATACACCGATACGAACGCACCGCTGATGAGCAGTATACCAAGACCCTCGTTGAGAATCGAGTTTCCAAACGATTCCAGCCAGAGAATCCCTGCGGCTACGACTCCGTTCCAACTGGCAACAAACGTTCCTCGCACGGGCATTGCGGCCGACCCCCGAGGAGTTCGGATAACGACAACTTTCGGCCCGGACCCGCGCCTTCCATCAGAGGATAAGAGCACCAGGTTTGACCAAGAGACCTTAGAGCCCATGCTTAGAAGCAGTTCACGCAAAAGACTGATTAGGTGCGAGTCAGTAACCCTCGAAATATGGTAACCCTTACACTTTACAAGGTAATGTCCGTTTTGCTGATAATCGGTCTGGTAGGTACTTCGGGAGCAGCGGTCTACTACTACAGAGAACAAGGAATGCAACAACGGACCATATTTCAGAATGCAGACCTGCAGGACTCATACAAGGCACGAATTGCTGACCTGACAAACCAGATTTCCAGCCTAAATAACCAGATTGGCGCTCTAAGCTCCCAGATCGTCCAACTGCAAGCCCTGAATGCGCAACTGGGGCAACAACGCTCACAACTGATTTCCGAAATTCAGCAACTACAGACACAGGTAGACCAGATGGAGGCCCAGGTTTCCGACCTACTTCAAACTCTTAGTCTCCAAAAGAGCCGTGTAATCGCCAGCCAGGTCACGGTGGACAGGCAGAGCTTTACGGTCCCATCAGGCTATCCCACCGCCATAATTAGTCTCACAGGGATTACCTATTCCGGCTATCTGCGGGTTACGTGGACCTCAGCCGCGAGAATGAGCTTCGGCCTCCACGTTTTTGATGTGAACGTGACAACACCGTTCACAGCTTCTGGAGTCTATAGTGTTCCTGTCTCCGCAAATGCGACGGGAAACGCATGGTTCCAGTGTCTTGACTACTACTTCGTCAATGGCGTAAATGTGTGCATAGATGAAGTAACATACGGTGTGACCTACTGGTACTGAAAGCCCTCAAAACCAACTAATCCGAGAGCCGCAAGAATTCGTAACTGGGGCCCCTAAAGGCTCAACGCAACCGAGACCCCTGAGAGCACGCCCAAGTCGCATTATGCCCAAGAATACTTCCAAAGCCTTTTCACCCTAGCAGCCCCGAGCTCCTACAGCGAACAGGTTTGAGCCGAGAGATCCGAGTCGCGCTAGCCGGCATAGGAAACTGCTCCTCCAGCCTCGTCCAGGGAATAGAATACTACCGCAACACCCGCCTAAGACCCGTCGGGCTAACAAACCCCAAAGTCGGAAAATACACACTTTCCGACACACGCTTCGTAGCCGCCTTCGACATAGACCAGCGGAAAGTCGGAAAGGACCTCTCCCAAGCAATCTTCGCAAAACCCAACAACACCCGGAAAATCCTAGAGCCTAAGAACCTGGGCGTCAGAGTTCTGATGGCCCAGCCCCTCGATGGAGTCTCCCCCATCGCAGGCGACAAGATTCAGATAAGCGACTCCAAGCCTGCAGACATACCAAAGACCCTCCAAGACAGCCAAGCCGAGATTCTAGTCAACCTGACACCCACAGGCGCGTCCAAGGCCAGCGAAATGTTCGCCCAAGCAGCCTTGCAAGCAGGATGCGCCTACATCAACGCCACACCCGCCAAAATTGCCACCAGTAGAAAATGGCAGGCAAAATACCGAAGAAAGACGCTACCCTTGGCCGGGGACGACATCATGGACCAGATAGGGTCCACAGTCCTCCACAAGGGAGTCCTCTCCCTACTCGTCGAGAGGGGGCTACACCTTGACGAAACCTACCAGCTCGACATCGGAGGAGGAACAGAATCACAAATGGCCCTCGACAAGAAACGCTACGAGATCAAACGATCAATCAAGACTGCCGCCGTCGCCGAGGCTGTACCATACAAGTTCCCCCTCGTCGCAGGCTCATCCGACTTTGTCGACTTCATGGAAAACAGGCGAACAAGCTACTTCTCGATAAAAGGAGAATACTTCGCAGGAACAGAGTTCACCCTAGACATGCGCCTCTCGCTCGAAGACGCTCCAGCCTGCGCAGGAATCCTCATCGATGTAATACGCATGGTAAAAGTGGCAAAGGACAGAAAGATAGGAGGACCTCTAAACGAGGTTTCGGCCTTCGGTTTCAAAGCTCCACCGAAAAAGATACCGGCCCAGACGCTAGAGAGACAACTGGAACCGTTCCTCTCGGCAAAAGCGTAAATACGTTCCAACGCAGCAACCGCCCTCTAGTACTAGTACGATGAAAGAACCGGGCGGACGAGCTGTACCCTTTAAGGAAAAGATCGCCCGGGCTTCTCGGGAAAACTCAAGCAGAATAATCCTCGCCCTCGACACTAACCAGGGGCCGCCTCATGGGAGCCTCAGGAGGGCCCGAAAACTACTAGACAAGACCCTTCCAAGCCTCTGCGGGGTCAAGATTGGCCGCCAGACAGTCCTCAACCTCGGAACTAACCGGACGATCCAGATCACCAGGCTCGTCCACCGAACCGGCCTTCCCTGCATCGTCGACGACAAACTCAACGACATAGGTCCAACGAACAACGCGATTGCAGATGCCTATTTTCGCCTAGGCATGGACGCGCTAACAGCCAATCCCTTCGCAGGCTGGAAAGGAGGGCTACAGCCAGTCTTCAACAAAGCACACCACGAAGGAAAAGGAATCATCCTCCTAGTCTACATGAGCCATCCAGGAGCGTCTGAAGGATACGGGCAAACGGTCACAGAGGGACGCCTCAAAAAACCACAGTATGTCCTATTCGCTGAAAAGGCGGTCAAATGGAAGGCAGACGGAGCAGTGGTCGGCGCCACCAGGCCCCAGGTGGTTAGAGAGGCTAAGAGAATTCTGGGAAAAAGTGTACCGATATACTCTCCGGGCGTCGGAGCCCAAGGAGGTGAACTCGCAGCGGCGCTGGAGGCCGGAACAGACTATTTCATAATCGGAAGAAGCATCACGGAAAGCACCGCGCCCTCAAGCAAGGCCGAGATGTTCGCAGACCTATCCATGAACCATTAGTCTACCCCTGGTCGGTACGGTACAGTTCCCTACGCAAAAGGTCACGGACAGCTACTCGGATCGCATCGCTC
>Ga0209751_10006080_pt1 | contig 11260 bp, 15 predicted proteins | sample RifCSP13_1_FD_184019 | JGI IMG/M metagenome (GOLD analysis project Ga0209751, IMG submission 184019) | Soil microbial communities from Rifle, Colorado - Rifle CSP2_sed 13_1 (SPAdes) (version 2) | ecosystem: Environmental > Terrestrial > Deep subsurface > Rock core/Sediment | place: Rifle...
ATTTCGTAATTTTTCTTCCTTGTCCAATATTTATATTTACGATATCTAACCAATTGTGGGAAATTCCCGTGACCGTAGTCACTCTAGATTCACCTTTATACTTAACCGGTGCGGGAATATCGTTATCAGCTGCCGCGTTTTTAATAGGCAGACCGAGTTTTGAAATCTCACTAACGTGCTTAAGTGACAGTTTACTTCCTGCAAAATTCGGGGGACCTTGGCCAAATCCTTCAAGTCCTGCACCCGCAATTACATAGATCTGGTTGGTTCCTAGGCTTTCGAACTGCTCTTTAATATAATTTTGCAATCCTTGACCAAGAGAAACCAGTAGTATCACTGCAGATACTCCAATAATAATTCCGAGTGCGGTAAGTGCGGAGCGAACTTTATTCCGCCAGATGCTACCGATTGCTAAACCTAGTGTTTCTTCTAAATTTATCATGGATTTATTTTGCTTTTTTTGTCTTTAATTATTTTTCCGTCTTTAATCTCGATTATCCTTTTCGCTCCTTTCGCAATATCGAGTTCGTGAGTAACAAGAATAATTGTAATTCCGGCCTTGTTTAAATTGTGAAGCAAGTTCATTATTTCGCCTCCGGACTTTGAGTCTAAATTGCCGGTAGGCTCATCCGCCAAAATAATACTTGGGTTATTGACTAAAGCCCGTGCTATTGCAACTCTTTGTTGCTGACCACCTGAAAGTTGTGATGCGGTATGGTTTAATCTATCACCCAATCCAACTATTTCTAGTGCAAAATGTGCTTTTTTCGCCCTTTCCTTTTTAACCACCTGTGAATATAAAAGCGGAAGTAAGACATTTTCAAGTGCAGATGCCCTTCTTAAAAGATTGAATGATTGAAACACAAATCCTATGTGCTCGTTTCTTAAAACTGCCAGTTCGTTTTCAGATAGATCGCTGATTTTTTTACCTTCAAGATAAACCAATCCTGAGGTTGGGGAGTCTAAGAGCCCGATTATGTGCATTAATGTAGATTTTCCACTTCCGGAAGGGCCAACAATTGCCGTAAATTCCCCTTTATCTATTTGAATATTTACATTAGCTAAGGCTTGTACTTCAACTTCACCCATTGGGTAGATCTTTGTGATATTCTCGAGTTTGATTAGTGAAGACATATTCTCGACAAATTCTGAATAGGATATTGTTTAGGATTTAGATATTTTGATTTAGAATTTTATTTTTACTCTATCTCCTTCCTCCAAGCTGGAAGGCGGTTGGGTAATTACAGTTGTTCCTTCTTCGAGGCCTTTTAAAATCTCAATTTCGTTTACTGTCTCCACTCCGGTTTCAACCTCAACCATTTTTGCCCTACTATTTTCAATTATCCAAACTAAAGTCTTACCGTCTTGTTCAATAACTGTGTCTAAAGGGACAGAAATTACCGCCATGCTCACATCGACTATAAACTCACAATCGCCACCCATACCCAGTCTGAACTTTAAATTCTCATTTTTAGGTAAACTGATTTTTACAGCGTAAGCCCTCCCGCCTGTCGTGGTTGTTATGCTGTCAAAACTGACATTTTCAACAGCTCCATTAAAAGTTTCATTGGGATAAGCATCTAGTTTGATTGTAACTCCCTGACCTTCTTTTATTTTGATTACATCAAGCTCGCTAACCTCTGCTTCGAAATATACAGAGTCTGGATCAGCAATAGTAATGTTTGAAGTTGCAGGAGTTATATTCACTCCGGCAATGGTCGGATTTAAATCTGTTACTATTCCCGAAATTGGAGTAATAAGCGTTGAAAGTTTATTCACTTCATTTTGAATTTCTACATCCAGTTGGGCCTGGTCAAGGTCAACTTGTGCGCGTTTTTTAATTCTTCTTACGGCGTCGCTAAGGACCTCATCTTTTACAGATTCATTTACGTCTTCAAAGGTAGAAAATTGTTTTTCCCAGGAATTGAGCGCTTTTCTAAGTTGAAATTCAAGCTCAGTTTTATCTATAGATGCCAAAGCTTGCCATTTTATTACTTCGTCTCCTTCCGAAACTCCAACCCAAACAAGTTTTCCTCCGGTTTGAAAAGTAAGATTTATTTTCTTATCCGATTCCACCCTACCTCCTGCCGATACGCTTTCTATCAGTTGAGTTTTTTTAGCCCTCGTCGTTTCGACTTCTATTCGCGAAGATCTTTGAGAAATAACCCTCCATATCGTTATCAGAAGGAGAAATACAACAATTAAGGCTGCTCTTTTTTTATTGGCCATAGTTTTTCCAAAAAAATAATCCCACTGAGCGGGATTAGAAACAATCATACCATAACTATAGGAATATTACAAGTAATAGGGGATTGAAGCTTGTCTTCATAATCTTGCATCTGCTAGAGTTAGTTGATGCGGTTCAAGCCAATGGCTTGTAGACGCACAAAAGGAGCGCAGGCGTAGCCGAGAACTTTTATGGACAAAGTTGTTATCGTAATGCCTTCTTACAATGAGGCTGAAAATATTGGCCGAATGATTGATGAGCTTGTTGACAAGGAATTTCCAAAGATTGGCAATGCCGAAATGCATCTTTTAGTTGTTGACGATAATTCTCCCGACGGAACCGGGAATGTTGTTAAGAGGGCAATGAAGACCAGGCAAAACTTACACCTTCTAACGGGAATGAAAAAGGGTTTGGGCTGGGCATATATAAGAGGAATGAAATATGCTCTGGCAAAATTAAAGGCAGATGCGGTCATGGAGATGGATGCGGATTTCCAACACCCCCCAAGATTTGTTAAACCCATGGTCGAAGCGTATCTTGCAGGAGCTGATTATGTTATCGGATCTCGATATATTCCCGGGGGTTCTGTTCCAAAGCAGTGGGCAGCTTCAAGAAAAGCCATTAGCTATTTTGGAAATCTTTTCATTCGCCTTGTTTTATTAAAACCGCGCTTGCACGATTTAACCACCGGTTTCAGGCTTACAAAAGTGAAGGGAGTATTAGACAAGATTGAACTAGATAATTTAATGGAAAAAGAGCGTTTTGCTTATAAGGTCGATTTACTCTATCAAAGTATCAAAAATGCCAAAAAGACAGTTGAAGTGCCTTTGGAATTTGCTTCTCGAACGCAAGAAAAATCAAAATTTAATCCCAAAGAAATGATTGCGACTTTTAAGGTGGCAATAATTTTGGGAATTCGCGATAAGAAAAGATTCATTAAGTTTGGAGTGGTTGGCTTTACAGGTTTTATAGTTAACTTCACCTTCATAAGGGTGTTTAGGTCTTTAGGCTTACAAGAGGTATTGGTATGGCTATTTGCAACCGAGCTGGCAATTATTAATAACTACACTATTAATAATATCTGGACATTTAAAGAGGCTAAAATCGCCGGATTTAAAAATACCGTTGTCAAATTTTTACAATTTAACCTTACATCAGCCGGGGCATTGGCTATTCAATCGTTTTTCGGTCCTTTGGGAGTAAAGCTAGTAGGTGAGAGGTTTGACTGGTTGGTTTTAGCCACAGTGATTGTATTTTTAGTACTTCCTTATAACTATTTAATGTATAACGCGGTAATTTGGAAAACCTGGAAACTTCCTTGGTCGAAGAAAAGATAAAGAAAAATTTCTAAACAAATGTTAAGGCAACACCTTTTTTGTTAGCTCTACCGGTCCTACCGATTCTGTGTATATAGTCATCATATGTATTAGGCATGTCGTAGTTAATAACATGGCTCACGTTGTCAATATCAAGCCCACGGGAAGCAACGTCTGTTGCCAAAAGAATAGAGATTTTGTTACTTTTAAAATCATCCAAGACCCGTTGCCTTTGATTCTGGCTTTTATTTCCGTGAATGGCCCCCGCCTTAAAGCCGCGGCTTACAAGCTCATTCGAAAGTCTCTGTACTCCCCATTTTGTTCGTCCAAAAATTAGAACCTTATTGAAGCCTTCCTGGGAGAGGATGTTATGCAGCTGGTCAACTTTTCCCTGACTATCGGTTACTTTAATAATATCCTGCTTAATATTTTCAATGCTTTCCCTTACTTTTACGGAAATTGTTATCGGGTTTCGAACAAAAGAGCCAAGAATTACTTTTACTTTAGGAGGAATTGTTGCAGAGAAAAAAAGCGACTGACGAATTTGGGGAAGACGCGAAATAAAATACTTAATATCTGCAATGAATCCTATATCCACCATTCTGTCTGCCTCGTCAATAACAATATTATTAAATTGTGGGATGGCAAGTGCCCCATCTTCAATAAATTGCCTTAAGCGTCCGGGAGTACCTATCACAAAGTTGGGATTGGAGGCCAATTCATATCTTTGCTTTCTTTCATTCATGCCCCCTATACAAAGAGCCTTATTAACTCCCAAACCATAGGAAAAGCCATAAAGCTCATCATCAATTTGCAAAGCAAGCTCCCTGGTAGGAGTAATGATAAGTACCTTTTGGCTTCTATCTTTGGAGACTTTTTCTATAAGAGGAATTAGAAATGCAGCGGTTTTTCCCGTACCTGTATTTGCAATTCCAATAATATCACTCCCTTCAAGTATTGCCGGTATTGCCTGGTCTTGAATAGGAGTAGGAGTTACATACTTTTTATAGACAATGTTTTCCTTAAGCTTCCTCCCGATGGCAAAATCTTCAAATCTGTTTTTCGAGGTAAATGTAACCTGTGGTGTATAGCTCGCCTGTGCTTCCAATATTTGGACAGCCTGAATCGCTCTCACAATACTTAAGTCAGTTTTTGGGTTTCTGGAAGGAAATCTATTTCTAAATTTTCCTCCCCTGGAATATCCGTTTGAATGATGATTAAACTTTCTATACATATATATTAAAGAAATAAACCTGCTTAAAAAGAAAATTCGTGATGTGGGGGAAAAGATACGAATAAAAAAGAAAGAATTTGGAGTATCTTTATCTTACCGACTTCAAAATAAATTCAAAATTAAGCAGATCTATTTCTTCAATCTGCCGACAATAAAAGCAGTATAGCACAATAAGCACTGTAAAGCAAGTTGACTATAGGTTAAATCTTCAGATTGTGGGGTTTGCTCCGTCCTTCATTTGGCGGAGTCAAATTTGAAGAAATCCAATTAATCCCTCAAAATAAAAATATCTTGGCCATATTCACTCAATCCAACCATTTTCCCACCACTTTTAAGTATTCGTTCGAAAGGTATACAAAATCTACATCCTTTGCTTTCACAAACAAAGTGATTTAATTGCCGAGCAAGTTTAATTCTTGATGCAATTTTTCCAACTTTCTCAAACGAATCTTGAATATCCGGTAACTTAACTTCCGCCAGACCATCTGTTTTTTCTAGATACCAATAGCTTGCTTTGGAGATTTCCCGCTTCTGCAGATTTTTGGCAAGCAGCAAATAAATTGGTAACTGAAGCGATGTGTCGTCTTCTATATATCTACCTGTCTTAAAATCAACTATATGAATAGAATTATTTGCCTCTAAATATTCAATCCAGTCAATCTTCCCGCATAAAATTATATTTTCTTTGTCTGAAAACCAATAGTAAGGCAAACCATCTTCTGATTTTAATTTCAATGCTTTCATTAGAATTGGTCCTGGATTATCTTCAAGATTCTTTAGCATTTTTAATCCTCTATCCTTATATTCTAATTCCTGGTCGTGATTTTTAAATCCACCTTTTTCGCCTTCAACTTTTTTCCAAGCATTCTCAAATTTTTTTTGCAGTGAATTCTTAAGTCTTTCTTCGGTAGGTAAAACGGATAAGCTTTCAACGACTTCATGAACAGCCTGTCCCAAAGCGAGCGGGGGAGTCATAACTGTGAATTTATGTCCGGAAATGGGATCTTTATAAACGTTACGGAGGAAGTAAAGCCTTGGACATTTCAAATAATCACCGATAGAACTGTGAGAAAGCCACAAGGCTTTGAATTTATCTTTGTTATTAACTTCCATAGAATTCCTGCTTGAGGCTAATTTTATCACGATCAAGACCCTACTTTAATTTTTTCAAAAATCACGAGGATTGAAGTTTACCCTGAGTGAAATCGAAGGGCTAATCAATTTCCGGTGTTGGAAACCTTAATACCTCCTATATTTATCATGTTTGCCAATATCGATAAAAAGAGCTGTATTCTCATCAATCCAAGAAAAGAAGATTCTGTTACCTTTGTCTATTCTAATAGTCCAAAGTTTTGTCCCACTTAACTTTTCTAGATTTAATGATGGGTGAGTAGGATTGTAAGCAAATTTATTAAGTGTTTTAACTAGGGCATTTGCTCTTATAATATTGTTTCTTACAAATTTATTGCGCTCTCTATCATACTTTGAAGTTTTAAGAATAATCATCATTCCCGACGAGAGAGTTGCCTAATTTCTTCAAATTCTGCTTCTAGTTCTTCGGGGGTTGATATACTTTTAGTTTTCCCAGCCTTGTATTCATCGAAAGCTTCTTTTAAGACAGCCTCAATTTGAAGCTTTTCTAAGAGATCGAGGCCGATAATTGCCCCGAGAGGTTTGTTGTTAGCCATAACAACAATAGGTTCATTGGACCTATTTGCCTTTTTCAGCACTTTTTTATATTCCCTTTGTATCTGTCTTGCCGATATTGTATTAAGCATATTTACTTAAGTTATAGTATAACAATAACTCATGTATGTCAAGATGACATACAATCGTTAATAATAAAAAATTAAATTGGGTCAAATTTCTATAGACCTGCCCGCCCGCCTTTGGAGGGAGCGAATTATAATCCTGAGAAGAAAAATCCCGATGTGCTTGCCCCGCAGCTGCGGGGTCAATTCAGGTCACCCCTTGTATTAGCTTTGTATTACTCTTTTTTTTAACGCTCTGTAAAATTGGTCTCTAGTAAAACCACTTTGTCTGATAATAGAACTAAGCGTTCCTCTTTTAAATTCCTTATTATAACCGTGGAATGAAAGAGTAACGGCGTAGAATTTGTCTTTTCTTTTTAACACCCAAGTTTGGTGGGAAGTAGATCCGCTAATGTCTTGAGAAAAGCCTAGATTTTTAAGTATTTTTATAACATCCTTATAATTGAGGGGCTTATATTTAGGCATAAGAATACTTCGAAGTTCGTATGGGGCTTGTGAAGAATTGAAAATTTTCAGGAATATTTTTGGGAATCTTTAGTTTGGTTATCAAATCCAGCATTTTCCAATACTCCTTTGGGGCCGGGCGGGATATTAGCTCTTTGGGAAAATTGAGCTTACTAGCTGCGTTTATATGAGAACGGACAGCATCGCTTATACTCAATATTGCTTCAGAAAGAGTAGTATGACCTTCTTCAACAATATCAAGATCTAAACATACCCCGGTAAAAGTACTGTCTTTTTCCTGATATGCGATGTTTCTAAAAGAAAACTTTTGATTTTGTTTTGCCATCTGTTCATGATTATATCATACCAAAATCTGGTAGAGAAATGGAATTTTGGATGGGGTCAAATTTGCAGAATAACTCGAAAAGTGTGAAGCTATTTCACCCTTCGGGTGTGTAACTTTTTTTGGAGAAATTAATTTTTAATCGCCAATAATCTACACGAACTCTATCTTGCTATTAAACCCTTACTCTCAAAAGCATTAACCCAAGACCAATATATATTATTAAGGCAATCAGTTGAGTTGGAACAACTTAAGGCAGTGTTATACGCTTGTTGGCTCAAAGATTTAATTTGGCTATACATTCCGCTTGTTTCGATTTTATGCGATAACGGTATATTTGCTGTTTCCCGGCATTGTTGATACAAATTTTGTCTCGCAAAAGGGTCGAAAATATCTTCATATTGTCCCTCACATTCCTGTAACAATCTTTGCGCGTCCTGTTCGAGTATTCCATTAAAATTTATTGCTCTAGCCAAATCAACATTGATATTGCCTATCTGCTTAAAAATATTTTCAATTGAACTCTTTTTCCCATCATCTAAATTTTGAGTTTCTTGCACAACTGTTAAAGTATTATTATTGCTGATTTCTGGAGTTGGTGAAGTGGTCGTTATTGGAGTTGGAGTATTTTTATTGTTACTTTTTGAAGGTTGAGGCGTTAATGTAGGAGTAGAAGTAATGGTAATCTTAGTTTTACTTTCATCGTTCGCTCTACCTAAAACATCTTCCTTCTTGTTTACCTCATAATTTGAAACAAAGTGTTGATAACCAGCAAGGCTAAGGGCGCAAATCACCAAAATTGAGAAAAGGTAAAGAAAATATTTGTTTTTCATAGATATAACTAAACTATGGGCGATTATACTCTTGAAGAATTATAGGGTCAAATTTGGAGTAGAAAAATCCCGAGATTTAAAGTTTATTCTGAGCCTGCCGAAAGACTAATCAATATCGGATATTGTTACCAATTGTTACCAACCTTACCAGACACAGTCAAACGGTTAACGATTATTATTTAAAAAGGAAAATCTTCCTGTTCATCATCTTCTCGAGGTAAAAAACAAAATCTATATTTACACCAGGCACAATTTTCATTTTCATTGGGAACAGGACCGTTCAATACACCCGAAATCTCATCTATAAAATTATAAAAAGAATTCATATCTTCATGAATTTCAAACCAATTTGGTTTTGACGAGAAATGCACACCCCCATTTTTGAATTCAATTGCTTCGGGAGAAATTACAACAACACCCATTTTTGTAACTTTACGTGGTGCAACTCCATTTACAGGATTTTCCAGTGCAAATTTGTATGCATGAAGTTGATTAGTGAATTTCTTAACTTTTTCCTCCGTAGGGTCAGATATCTTAAAATCAATAACGCTATACGTCCCATCGTCAAGTTTTGTCAAAAAATCAAACCTTCCCGAGATATAGCAATTGTTTACAGATGGGATTGGGGTCGACTTTAAATATCCTTCAGCGACTTGTATTTTTCCTTTCGGAAGATCGGGATTAATTGCCTGCAAATCCATACCCATCAGAGTTTTTTGAAGTAAGGAATTCATCTTTGTAAAAACTCCTGGAATTCCAATAGAAGGCAAAAGAATATTATATTTTACCTTTTGGTAATAACAATGCTTGCAATCTTCCCAAAGATACCTAAAATCCGAAGGACTTAGTTTAAACAAATTTCCTGACACCTGGAGCCAATTATACCGTAACTTAGGGAAAATTTACAACCTTGTCCATTTCAGGACGAGGTAAAACTCCACCTGTGCTTGCCCCGTTTTACGGGATCAACTCAGTTCACCCGGTGGGTGTATCGGTGTGAATTTTAGGCTTTGGCGGAAGATCTAATATTATTTGTTTGGATAAAATAAGCGTTGATTCTACTAAATTTGTATCTATTTTTTTAATATCTTCATCATATAACTCTCTCAAACTATCCTCCCAATTACTTTTTGATTTCAATAAAATATCCCACATTTGATGCATTTCAGACTCCAGATTTGGATCAATCAAAGCTCTTAGGGTGTGGACCCATATTGACATACTTGCAGCTTCAAAAAATGCCTTTTTACTTTCAAATACATTAACAATTTTTCTAAATTGAGGCAACAAAATAGGATATTGATTTAAAATAGGATCTTTAAAGACAACGCCACGAATATCCATAATACGTCCTTCACTTTGCAAGCCTGCCCTCGTCCATACAGCATGAACAACCAAATCTGACAATTCCTTATTATTTAACTTTGAAATGTTTCCAATAAAATTAATCAGATCTCTCCTATACAATTTAAAAGCCTGTCTATGGATAAAATTAAACAAAATAGGTTTCTTAATATTTAAAGTAGCAACTCCAAAGATCCTCTCATATAGTTCTGGATAATCGTGTTTAAGTTGTTCGGATAAGGCACCATAAAAATTTTCCCATTCGCTACCTTCCATTTCGTTTGCGTGTTTTCCTGTTGCGACAGAAACGGGAAAGCCCGTACGTAAATTAATAGGGATCTCCATTTCCTTCTCGGCCTTCATTCTCCGCACGGTTGAGTAGAGACGACCTGCATTGGTATGCGGAACCAAGGGATATTCCCGATTTATCTTTTTGATTATTTTCAATAATGAAAGATTGTTTTTATCCATAATTTGATTAACTTACTTGTTTAACTTTTTTAGACTCATCCCAGACTATTTTTAGATCAGTTTTTCCTGTTAATATCAGTTCCTTCAAAATAAAGGGTATCGACTCAATAATTACTATCAGAAAGTCTTTTTTTTCAGGAATTTCAATAAACTTTTTAATATTATTTTTTAATGACATATTAAAAAAGTGAATTTTCTAACACCTTCTCGCCTTTGGACACAAAGTATCTTAAAACTTGATATAAAACTGTATTTGCTGCTTTAACTAATCTCAACTCTCCCTCTTTATTCCAACCTTTTAATCCATGGAAAAGGTTATTACGAATTTTAGCCAATAAGGATCCTAACTGTTCATTTAATAAATCTCCAACATAATATCCTCTTCCTTTATAAAAATTTTTCAAATCTTTCAAGTTAGAATCAAAATAATCACTAAGAATTGGATGTTCATCAGCGTCCTCAATTATGTGTATTAACTTAATCATTGCTTCTTTATCTATGGTTTCTAAAGCTCTTGATTCATCAAATAATTTTTTAATTTTTTTCCTCTCGGCAGTCTTAATATCCTGTCTATATGCATATATCGCATTTAGTCCTATCCATAGTGAGAAAAAACCAATATAGGGATCATATTTGAATCCATTGTACTCATCGTACTTTTTTAAAGAATTTTTTGCGAAACTAATTCTTTCTCTATAATCCATATTTTTTAATTGATTCTAAATACTTTGATGGAAAACCTTCCTTTATCATTGATTCTAAAATTATTTTTAAATGTCTTTCTCTAGATTTTCCAGGCTTAGATTCGATAGCAATATATAGTAAGGCATCAGTTGTTTTTCCATTTTCTAGTAATACTTTTTTATCTTGTTTTGCATAGAGCTTCGGAACTCCTTCATATTTATCTAAATTTTTTATTTCAGAGTCCTCTATTTCAAATAAAATTCCATAAACCTTAGAATCTTTTTTTGGAACTACAGTTGCCACACCTCTGGTGTTAAAAATAAATTGATAGTCAACAAGAAATGCTTTTGCTATTTTTTGTACCGAAGGGCATCTTTTTTTTAATCTCTCAAAATCAAGATTCGTACCGTACGCGAAATACATCATATTACAGGTAGTATAATGCAGAAATTTTACGAAGTCGAAGGATTATGGGGTTAAATCTAGGAAAAACTAATAGTTGACCTAATTATACATTATATATTTATTGGAATATTTAAATCCCGTAGTGCTTAGAAATAATACTATTTGTTTGTTCTATAAAATTATGTAA
>Ga0209751_10006093_pt1 | contig 11237 bp, 8 predicted proteins | sample RifCSP13_1_FD_184019 | JGI IMG/M metagenome (GOLD analysis project Ga0209751, IMG submission 184019) | Soil microbial communities from Rifle, Colorado - Rifle CSP2_sed 13_1 (SPAdes) (version 2) | ecosystem: Environmental > Terrestrial > Deep subsurface > Rock core/Sediment | place: Rifle...
GAGAGCGGGTAGAAGCGAATGTTGTAGTTGACTCCGGCCGCCTGCCTGGGGTGCTTGCGGGCGAGGGCCACGAGCTCGGCCGTCTCCTTCGAGGTCATGGCCAGCGGCTTCTCGCACAGCACGTGCTTGCCCGCCTCGAGCGCGGCTCTCGCCATCTCGAAGTGCAGCTTGTTCGGCGTGCCGATGTGGACCGATGAGGCGGCCGGGTCCTCGAGCAGCTCTTTCATCGAGCGGTAAGCCTTTGGCGCGCCGATCGCCGAGGCGAACTTCCCGGACTCGGCGTCCGAGACACCCAGGACGCCCACCACCTCGCAGCCTGCCCGCCGCAGCGCCTCGGCGTGCACCCCGCCCATGAAGCCCGCCCCGACAACCGCCACGCCGATCCGCGCCATGCGACCCTCCTTGGTGACAGGAGCGAGGCTGACAAAGGCCGGCCGCGCCCGCAAGAGCCCGATGGACCGGGCGCCTAGCCCACCCTGGCGAGGCCGAAGCGGCGCTCCCAGCCGCCCACCTCGAGGAAACGCGCGAGCGTCGGCGGAAGGGCGCCCGCGTCGGCGAGCCGGAAGGCCTCGCCCCGCGCGCGCTCCATGAGATCGCGGTCGCGCAGCAGGTGCGCGACGCGGAAGCTCGGCATGCCCCACTGCCGGGTGCCGAAGAAATCGCCGGGGCCGCGGATCTCGAGGTCGCGCTCGGCGATGGCGAAGCCGTCCTCGGTCTCCAGCATCACGTCGAGCCGGGCCCGCGCCACCTCGGACAGCCGCCCGTAGGCGAGCAGCACGCAGACCGACGACGCCGCGCCGCGCCCGACGCGCCCGCGCAGCTGGTGGAGCTGCGCGAGACCGAAGCGCTCCGCGTGCTCGATCACCATGACACTCGCGTTCGGGACGTCGACACCGACCTCGATCACCGTCGTCGAGACCAGCACCTGGATGGCACCGCCGGTGAACGCGCCCATGACCGCTTCCTTCTCCGCGCTCTTCATGCGGCCGTGGAGCAAGCCCACGCGCACCCCGGGGAGCGCTGCGCCCCACTCGGCCGAGGCCTCCGTCGCCGCGCGCACGTCCTCGAGCTTCTCCGACTCCTCCACCAGCGGATAGACGACGTAGGCCTGGCGCCCCTCGGAGACCGCGCGCTTCACGAGCTCCAGCACGCTGCGCCGCTCGGACGCCTGGCGCAGCTCGGTGCGGATCGGCGTGCGCCCCGGCGGCTTCTCGTCCACGATCGAGACGTCGAGATCGCCGTACGCGGTGAGCGCCAGCGTGCGCGGGATCGGCGTCGCCGTCATCACCAGCACGTCGGCCTCGTAGCCCTTCTTCCTGAGCTCGTCGCGCTGCAGCACGCCGAAGCGGTGCTGCTCGTCGGCGACCGCGAGCCCGAGGCGGTGGAAAGCGACCCCCTCCTGGATGAGAGCGTGCGTGCCGACCACGATCTGCGCCTCGCCCGACGCGATGCGCGCGAGCGCGTCCTTGCGCTCACGGCCCTTGACGCCCGCGCTCAGCAGCTCGACGCGGTAGGGGCAGCGCGCGACGAGCCGGCGCAGCGTCAGGAAGTGCTGCTCGGCCAGGATCTCGGTCGGGGCCATGAACGCCGCCTGGTGGCCGTTCTCGACCACGACCACCATCGAGAGCAGGGCCACCATCGTCTTGCCCGAGCCCACGTCGCCCTGCACCAGCCGGTTCATCGGGAAGGGCGCCCGCAGGTCCTCGGCGATCTCGCGCAGCACGCGGCGTTGTGCGCCCGTGAGCGGGAACGGCAGGATGCGCTTGACGGCCTCGCGCGCGGCGTCCGTCACCTCGAACGCCTGCCGCTTGCGCTCCTCGCGCACGCCGCACCTTCGGCGCGCCAGGCCGAGCTGGAACAGCAGCAGCTCCTCCAGGATCAGCCGCACGTGGCCGGGCGAGCGGAAGCGGTTGAGCGCGTCGAGGCTGTCGTCGTCGCCGGGCAGGTGCACGCGCCGCAGCGCCTCGGCACGGCCGATGACCGAGAGTCGCTCGCGCAGCTCCGGCGGCAACGGGTCGGCGAGGTCGGCCGGAACGGAAGCGGCAAGCTGCGCGAGGACCCGCCGCAGAGGCTTTACCGTGAGGCCGCCGAGCTTCTCGTACACCGGCACCAGCCGCCCGGTGTGGATCCCGCCGTGCTCGTCCTGCTCGACTATCTCGTACTGGGGCGAGCGCATCACCAGCAGGCGCGAAGCCATCGCGTCGCGCTCGACGAGGCCAAACAGCACCACCCGTTTGCCCACCGACAGCACGTCCTTCAGGAACGGCTGGTTGAAGAAGATCGCCTTCAGCAGCCGGCCGCTGCCGTCGTCGAGCCGCAGCTCGTAGATCGAGAGCCGGCGCGCGCGGCGCAGGCCCGCCACCGCCACACCACCCGAGACCGCGACCTTCATCCCGATCCGCAGCTCGGCCACGCGCACGAACTGGCGCCGGTCCTCGTAGCGCATCGGCAGGTGCAGCAGCAGGTCCTCGGCCGTGTTCACGCCGAGCTTCGCGAGCGTCTCCGCGCGCTGCGGACCCACGCCCTTCACGAACTGGACGGGTGACTCGAGGTCCATCGCGGCCGATCTTGCCACGGGCACGGGCGCGCGGAGGTCCGGGCGGGGCTTCCTCGCCCTAGCGGGCCGCGTCCTGCGCGAACTCGACCACGGCGCGGCCCGCCTCGAGCCTCACGCTGCGGGCCGTCCACGGCAGCGGAAACGGGGCGAGCAGGTCGAAGCCCTGGGGCTGCTTCGCGGTGCGCGTGGCCTGCGCCACGATCTGCGACAGCATCGCCGGAGGCAGGCTGATGCCGGCCACGAGCGCCTCCTCGATCTCCACGCGGCCCTGGCCGGAAGCACCCTGGAAGCGCCCCTTGAGCGCCACGGGGACCGTCCCGCTCAGGAACGAGAGCAGGGTGCCCGGACCGCTAGAAGGCAGCTTCGAGCGCACGGCGTCCAGGTCGAGCATGCCGCTCGCCGCGAGCCGGCCGGGCTCGAGCTTCAAGCTCAGTCCGGAGATCGCGGGCGGGACCTTCGGCCCGAGCGTGAGCGTGACGTAGGAGTTGATCTGGCGCTCGCTCACCGCGATCGGCTCGCGTGAGGCGGGCTTGCCCGCCTTGAGTCGGCGCTCCAGGCGAGCCACGGTCGAAGCGACCGACTCCGCGTCCTCCCAGCTCAGGCCGGGCGGGGCCTTGGGCCGAACGCTGTCGCCCAGGCTTGCCGTCTGGACCAGCAGCAGGACGAGCCCGAGCGGGGCGAGGCTCATTCCCGCATCATAGCAGCGCGCTTCAGCGCGGCTGGAGCGCGCGGCGCGCGGCGGCCCTGCGCTCCGGGTCCAGCAGAAGCGAGGTCTCGGAGGGCAGGATCGGCTCCATCGGGCGCGTCGCGTCCGGACGCCGCTGCGACTCGAGCGAGGGGTCGAGCGCCGTAGCCGCCCGCCACTGCTCGTCGGCCTCGTCCGCGTGCGCCGTGCCGCGCAGGGCCCACGAAAGGACCAGCCGGGCGCGCGCGTCGCTCGGCGCGTAGCGCACCGCGTCGCGGAGCCAGAACGCTGCGGCCTCGGCGTCGCCTTCTACGAAGTGGGCGAAGCCCAGGCCGAATGCGAGCTCCGCAGCATGCGGCGCCTTCTCGAGCGCCTGGCGCAGCAGCATCGAAGCACCCCCCGCAGCGTCCGGCCGGCGCAGGCGCGCCGCCGCCCGGTTGGCGAGCACGCCGGCCGTCGGCTCGCCCTGCGCGAGCCCGGCGTAGACGACGTCGGCCTCCGCGTGACGGCCGAGGCGCAGCAGACACGCACCGTCGAGGAAGAGCCGCTCGCGCTCGAAGACCGGCTCGGAGCCGAGACCGAGAAGGACCTCCCGGGCCTCCGTGAAGCGAGCGGCGTCGTAGAGCGCCCGCGCGAGCGCGAGCGTCGCGTCGGGATAGCCGGGATCGAGCGTGAGCGCGCGGCGCAGGCCCGTGACGCGCGACTCGCGATCGCGGGCGGCGAGGCCCTCGCCGAGAGCACGCACGGCGCCGAACGGGACGTCCGGCGGCGCCTGCCCCGGGGCCGTTGCGGGTCGTCCCGCGAGCTCGTGCGCCAGCGCGCCGACCAGGCGCCCGAGGTCTTCGATGGGCCCGCGCGCCATGAGCGCGGGGCGCTGCTCGGCAGCCGCTACGTCGAACGGCTGCAGCGTCAACCTCAGCTCACCTCCGCCCAGGTCCCACGAGCCGAACAGGACGAAGCGCGCGCCGAAGGCTTCGGCTACCCGGACGCCCGTCGCCCGCGTGGCCACCGGGCCGATGATTCCCAGCGCCTCGAGCGCACGACGCCTGTCGGCACCGGGAAGGGCCGGGACTCCGACCCGCTGGAGCGCTCGCGGCAGCGTCTCTTCGACGGCGGCCCCGATCCAGCCGGGCGCACCGCGATCGGGCCCTGCCGGAGGGAACACCACCACCCGCCCGGGCGCCGCGAGCGCGGCCGCGAGCAGCAGCCACGCGGCGCTCACGCCTCGAGCTCGATCCCCGCGGGCGGTCGGGCCCAGGCGTGCGCGGCGAAGGCCCGCTGGACCCTGAAGCCGAGCCGCTCGTAGAGCCGGTGCGCGCGTTCGTTCGAGGCGGTCACGGAGAGCGTCGCGCTCGCGAGTCCCTCCGCGCGGAACGCCGCGAGGGCGCGCGTGACGAGCGCGACCCCGAGGCCGTGCTCCTGCGCGCCGGGAGCCACCGAGACCTGGCACACGTGCCCGTTCGTGCGCGACAGCCGGCTCGCGATCAGCACTCCGAGCGGGCCGCGCGGCCCGCAGGCGAAGCGCGAGGCCTCGGCGTCGAACTGACCGCAGCCGGAGCGGACCACCAGCGTCTCGACGAAGGCGCGGCACGTCGCGGGCGTCGCGTAGGTCATGTTGAGCGCCGCGTCGACGCTTCCCTGGTGGCTCTGGTAGATGATATCCGCCGCCGCCGTGAGGTCTTCGCGCTTCAGCGCCCGAAGTGCTATCCCGTGCGGGAGCGGGCCCGGCTCGGGCACCGGCTCCTTGAGCTCGCGCCGCATGTAGTGGCGGGCTCGCGAGGCGAAGCCCTTGCGCTCGAAGCGGGCGTCGGCGCTAGGCGCGGTGCAGAACAGCGTCTGGCATTCGACGCGCCCGGCTCCGCGCTCGGCGAGCGCGTCCTCGATCACCGCGTCGACGAGATCCTCTTCGAGCCCCTGGCCGCGCAGCGCGCTCGTCGCGAAGATCGACCCCACGATCACGCGCGCGGGATCCACCATGTAGTAGCAGTAGGCCACGGCGCGCGCGCCGTCCTCGACCACGCGCCCGGGCAGGTTGCCGCGCTCGATGCCGCCCGAGACGGCGGCGCGCACCTCGCCGAAATCCCAGCCGAGCTCCGAGTGCCACAGCGCGGCTTCCTCGTCGAGCAGCGTCCGCAGCTCGCGAGGCCGGGCCTCACGCAGGGGGCGTGTGCGCAACCTGTCTCCGTTTCGCTTCGGCCTCGAGGAACGCCCGCAGCCGGGTCTGGTCCGCGACCGCGAGCGCCATGAACTCGAGACCGGCAAGGAAGCCCGGCGCAGAAGGCGACGCCTCGCCGTCGACGGACGCCTCGGCCACCCGGCCCTTGACCCGCAGCGGGCCGTCCGGGAGCCCGAGGGTGAGGTCCAGGACGGCCCCCCTGGCGAGCGCCCCCTCCGTCCTCACGAGACAGCCCAGCAGGCTCAGGTCGGCGACGCGCGCCCGTCGCGGCGTGCGTCCTGCGACCACCGCCTCGAGGTCGACCGGAGTCCGCGGGCCACGCCGCCCGTCGCCGCCCTTCGAACCCGGCCCGCCCTCCGCTGACATCCCAGTCGCGATTCTATCGGGGTGCCCGACCGGCGTCGAGCTGCCCGCCTTGTGGGAAGTGCGCGCCAAACCGTATAATTCCCGGTCGGAGAGGACTTTGGCGCGCCCAATGCAGGGTCGTGGTGTCGTTGCAGCGAGGCCGACGTCGGCCCGGGTGCAACGAAGCGCCGCCCCGAGGCCGGCCGCCACGGGGCTCGCCGGATTCGGGCGCCGACCGCTCGCGGCACTCGAGGCGAGGGGTCGGACGATTCGCGACCCGGTCGAGAAGCTGCGCTTCCTGCGCCACTCGATCGAGCGCTTCGAGACCCTGGACGAGCGCCTGCAGCTGCTGCCGGGCGCTCCCCTGCGCTGGGTGGCCTATCAGCTCACCGGCGTCGAGGAGACGCGACCGCTCTTCTCCAGGAACCCCTGGGGCGCCCTCGACCCGCCTCGGCGCAACCGCCGGCCCCTGCCGCGGCGCGCGCGACGGACCGTCAACGCCGCGGCGCTCCTGCTGATGGCGGCCGCGGGTCTGGCGCTCGCCGGCTATCCCCTGCGTCGCAGCACGGAGCTTCCGGCTTCGGTGGTGGCGACGCCGCGGCCGGTGGCGACCCCGCAGGCGAGGCTCGATCCGCCGCGCGGCGGCCTCACGCCAGAGCGGATCTGGCTCGTGGACTCGGGCGCCGCGTTCGAGCTTTACAGCAACGGCCTGCGCATCGACACCACCTGGGCCGTGCGCGGCGAGCCGCGGCGCTACCGCGTCTTCACCCTGGGCGGCGGCATGGGCGAGGAGGTCCACGACCGGCCGGTCGGGATCGTGTACCACACCTCGGAAAGCGACATCTGGCCGCTCGAGGAGTCCTTCAACGAGAAGCTGCGGGACTCGAGCCAGGACCTGCTGCGCTACTTGCGGCGCAACCAGGTGTACCACTACCTGGTCGACCGCTTCGGCCGCGTCTACCGGGTGGTCGAGGAGAAGGACAAGGCCAACCACGCCGGCATGTCGGTCTGGGCCGAGGGCGACCGCATCTACCTCAATCTCAACGGGCCGACGATCGGCGTCTCGTTCGAGACGCGCTGGGAGGGCGGGCGCGCGCTGCCGATCACGCGCGCGCAGCTCGAGGCGGGCCGCAGCCTGAGCGACTACCTGCGCCACAAGTGGCAGATCGCACCCGAGCTGTGCGTCACGCACGGGCTTGCGAGCGTCAACCCGAAGAAGCACCTGATCGGGCACCACCTCGACTGGGCACGCGGCTTCCCGTTCGACGCGTTCTCGCTGCCGGACCAGTACCAGGTGGAGTCGCCCGCGGTGCGGCTCGGCTTCGCCTGGGACGAGCGCTTCCTGGCGGTGATGAACGAGCCGTGGCCGGGGGCGAAGCAGGCGGCGGACAGGCTCGCCGTGGATGCGGCGGCGAACGGGCGCAGCGTCGACGAGGAGCGCAAGCAGCGGGCCAGGGGCTACGACGGCTGGCTGGCCGAGCTGACGACGGACGCGGAGACAGCCGAGAAACTCGCGGCGCAGGCGAAGCGCGCGGCAAGCGGAGGATAGCGAAATGGCGGAGAACAAGGACCACCTCTGGAAGGCGCCGGAGGAGGCCGCGGACAAGATCGAGGACCTGGTCCGCACCGGGTCGCACCCCGTGGGGATCGACGTCGGAACCAGCAAGGTCGTGGTCTCGCGGCGGGGCGGCAAGGAGGTGGCCTGCCAGTCGCAGCTGAACGCCTTCATCCCGGTCCCCTACTCCCCGGTCACCGAGCGCACGATCCAGCAGCAGAGCGACATCCACTACTACCGCGACGGCGACGAGCTCGTGATCTTCGGCTCCGCGACCGAGCGCTTCGCGAACATGTTCAACGCCGAGGCGCTGCGGCCGATGGCCGACGGGCTGCTGAACCCGAAGGAGAAGCAGGCCTGGCCGGTGCTCGAGGCGATCCTGCAGAGCCTGGTGCCCAAGCCGCGCTCCTCGAACGAGGTGCTCGCGTTCTCGGTGCCGGCCGCGGCGCCGGGACGCGAGGCCGCCCTCACCTACCACGAGGCGAGCCTGCGCCAGCACTTCACCTCGCTCGGCTACAAGGCGATGGCGATCAACGAGGGCCTGGCCGTGATCTTCTCCGAGCTCGAGCAGAGCAACTTCACCGGCATCGGCGTCTCCTGCGGCGGCGGGCTGTGCAACGCCACGCTCGCGTTCCTCTCGATCCCCTCGATCATGGTGTCGCTGCCGAAGGCGGGCGACTTCATCGACCACTCGGTGGGCGAGGCGGTCGGCGAGCACGCTACGCGGGTCAAGGTGATGAAGGAGGAGGGGCTCGACCTCAGCAAGCCGCCCAAGGACAAGCTCGAGAAGGCGCTCCACATCTACTACGAGGACCTGGTCGAGACGCTCGTCGACACGCTCCGGCGCGCGATCTCGCGCGCCGAGAAGCTGCCCAAGACCGACCGCGCGCTGCCGATCGTGCTCGCGGGCGGCACGGCGCGGCCGAAGGGGTTCCGCGAGCTGTTCGAGCGCACGCTGCGCGCGCGGCCGTTCCCGATCGAGGTGGCCGAGGTGCGCATGGCCTCGGATCCGTTCACCGCGACCGCGCGAGGAGCCCACATCGCAGCGATGTTCGAGAAGTAGCTTGCGCGTCGGCTCCCGGGTCCTGCTCGCGGTGCTGGCCGTGGCTCTCGCGAGCCCGGCCCAGGCCGCGCGCGAGTGGTACGACTGCTACCTGCAGGCCCGGGACCACGACATCCCCGAACGCCGCTTCCCCGACTGCGTCAAGAACCTGCGCGAGGCGCTGCGGCTGCGCCCCACGCCCGGGACCAACCTGCAGATGTACGGGCTGCGCTTCGTCGACTACCTGCCGCACTACTACCTGGGCGTGTGCCTGCTCGAGCAGCAGGAGTACGTCCTCGCGACCGACGCCTTCAACCGCGAGGAGCAGGCGGGCGCGATCCGCAAGACCCCGCTTTTCGCCGAGCTCGTGAGGCGCCGCGGCGAGGCGCAGGCCGCGCAGGCGGCGCTCCTCACACAGCGGGCGCGCGGCGAGGTGCGGCGGCTGCTCGAGAAGGCGCAGGAGCTCGGCCGGCGCGGCGCCTGGGGCGAGTCGCTGCCGCTGCTGGCCCAGGCGGAGGCGCTCGCGCGCAGCCTCGACGCCGACACGCTGCGCGCGGTCACGCGCGAGCAGGAGCGCCAGCGCGCGGCCCAGGCCGAGGCCCGGGACGCGGCGGCGCGCGCCCAGCGGCTCGAGCAGCGGCTCTCCGACGGCGAGCGGCTGCTGGAGGAGGGCCGCGCCAACGAGGCCAAGGTCGCCTTCGACGAGGCGCTCGACCTCGCTCCACGCAACGCCCGGGCGCTCGAGGGCCGGCGCCTGGCCGAGGAGCGCATCCTGGCCTCGACGACACGCGCCGCGCGGCAGAAGTCCTTCGGCGAGGGCAAGGCGCTTTTCGACGCCGGGCAGCTCGAGGCCGCGCTCGTCCCGCTCTCCGACGCCGCGGCCGACCCGCAGAACAGCGAGGCGCGCGACCTGCTGATGCGCGCACGCCAGATCCTCGAGGGCCTCAGGCTGCAGAAGGAGCTCCGGGCCGAGATCGACCTGCGCGCCGCGCGCGCGGAGGAGCTGATGGCGGCGGGGCGCTTCCCCGAGGCGCAGGTCGCCTACCAGGCGGTGCTGGATCTCGACGCGGGCCACCCGCGGGCGCGCGAGCGGCTGGCCGAGGCCGAGCGGCGCACCGGTGAAGCGATCGTCGCGCGCTGGCTGCCAAACCAGGAGCCGGCGCTCGCGCTCTTCGACCGCGGCGTCGGCGTGGTCGAATCCCCCACCCTGTCACTGCAGGGCGCCGCGAGCGACGACCGGGGCGTGCTCAAGGTCGAGTTCCGGGTCGGTGATCGGCTGATCGGCGAGTTCGTGCCCGAGAGCTCCCCGCTGCAACCCGCGCGGATGGTGCCGTTCGTGCGCGAGGTGCCGCTCGAGCCGGGCGTGAACGCGATCGTCGTCACGGCGGTCGACACGGGCGGGCTCACGCGCTCGGTGCCGTTCCGGGTCGAAAGGCGCCTGCGCTTCCACGAGACGCAGTACTTCGTTCCCTCGGCGGTGGCCGGCGCGTTCACGCTCGTGGGCCTCGGCTGGAGCGCCCAGCGGCTGAGGCGGCGCCGCGCCAGGCGCCGCCGCTTCAACCCCTACATCGCAGGGGCGCCCGTGCTCGACGACGACATGTTCTACGGACGCGAGAAGCTCACCGCGCGCATGCTCTCCACGCTGCATCGCAACAGCCTGATGATCACCGGCGAGCGGCGGATCGGCAAGACCACGTTCCTGCACCACCTGAAGCGCGTGCTCGCCGCCGACGAGGGTGGCGAGTGGACGTTCTTCCCGGTGTTCGTCGACCTGCAGGGCGTGCCCGAGCAGGCCTTCTTCCACGCGCTGATGGCGGAGACGGTCGACAGCCTCGGGCTTTCGCCCGCGACCCAGGCCGAGATGCGCTTCACGCCCGACGCGGCGGGTTACGACGCCCGCGACTTCAGCCACGACCTGCAGCGCGTGATCGCCGAGCTCAAGACGCGCACGCCGCGCAAGGTGAAGCTCGCGTTCCTGATCGACGAGGTCGACGTGCTCAACGAGTACTCCGAGGGCGTGAACCAGCGGCTGCGCGGGGTCTTCATGAAGAGCTTCTCGGAGAACCTGGTGGCGGTGATGAGCGGCGTCGGGATCCGACGGCGCTGGAAGAGCGAGGTGAGCCCCTGGTACAACTTCTTCGACGAGGTCGAGCTCGCCCCGTTCTCGCGCGAGGAGGCCGAGGCACTGGTGCGGGAGCCCGTGGCCGGCTTCTTCCTCTGGCGCCCCGAGGCGGTCGAGCGCGTGCTCGAGCTCTCGCAGCTGCGCCCGTACCTGGTGCAGAAGCTCTGCGTGCACGCGGTTAACCGGATGCTGGAGCAGGGCCGCGGCACGATCAAGCTCGAGGACGTCGAGGCGGCGCGTCACGTCGTCGAGGGTGAGGACAGCCCCGGCCGCGGGGCCGAAGCGGACGCCCTCGAGCGCCCGGCTATGGCAGACTAGGCGCCCATGTCGACACTCGCGGCCCCCCCGCGCAATCCCTTCATCGCCGGCAGCTGGGTACGGGGCGAGGACTTCTTCGGCCGCGGCGAGCTGGTGCGCGAGGTGCTCGAGGGCGAGCGCCACTCGCTCTGGGTGCTGGGCGGGCGCCGGCTCGGCAAGACCAGCCTGCTGAAGGAGCTCGAGTACCGGGTCCAGAAGAGCCGCGAGACGCCGTTCGTCCCGCTCTACTGGGACCTGCAGGGCAGCGGCGACGCGCGCGGGCTCTCGGAGACGCTGCTCGCGAGCGTCGAGGACTCCGAGCCGTTTCGGCGCGCGACCGACGTGCTGGTCGAGGACCTGGAGAGCCAGCCGGTGGCCGAGATGCTGGCGAGCCTGGTCCGGCGCACGGTCCGCAGCGGTTGGCGGCTGCTGCTGCTGGTCGACGAGGCGGAGGAGCT
>Ga0209751_10006095_pt1 | contig 11232 bp, 10 predicted proteins | sample RifCSP13_1_FD_184019 | JGI IMG/M metagenome (GOLD analysis project Ga0209751, IMG submission 184019) | Soil microbial communities from Rifle, Colorado - Rifle CSP2_sed 13_1 (SPAdes) (version 2) | ecosystem: Environmental > Terrestrial > Deep subsurface > Rock core/Sediment | place: Rifle...
CTCTTCTGAAAAAAAGAAACTGGTTGCGTTTGGTTCTCAAACGTCTTAATTTCACAATTATTCAGAAGAGCGTATGGGTAGGCAAGACCAAAATTCCAAAGGCGTTCATTGATGATTTATATGAATTGGAACTAATTGATTTTGTTGAGATATTTGAAGTTGGAAACAAGGGCAGTCTAAAACATATAATATAATCGAATTGAGATAGCTTTTACTATCCTAACTTGACGATCGTCATATTAGGATAGTTGATTTGGCGAAGAATTTCAGGAGTTGCGTTTGGAACGCAGGCTGATGTTGTATATGCGTATCAGGCAATGGCGGATAAAATGAATGTGGAAAAATTAAGAATGGAAAATAAAAAGCCTTGTGCGATACCGTTGCGTAATAGACGTAGGTAAACTAAAATATGCTTGTTTTAAATTTCTCAGGGGTTTGGTATTATTCTCGAAATCTTATTGGATTCTATTTATAATAATTTTCAGGGTTAATGCAGAACGGCGATGTGGGGAAGCCATGAGGGCCTGAGCGCTGTGAGTGATAAAAAATGGCAGACTGCAACTTTGAATTTCCTGAAAGTGAACGTTAAAGTGATAGAAATAAAACCTGTAACTGGAAAAATTGATGCAGTAGTGAATGTGCCTGGTTCGAAGAGTTATACAAACCGTGCGCTTATCACCGCAGCATTAGCTGATGGAAAGTCCACGATTACCAATGCACTTTTTAGCGACGATACTAATTATATGGCAACCAGCTTAAATGTGTTAGGAATACCCATCAAAGAAGATCACAGTACTAACAGGTTCATCATACAGGGAAAAGGCGGAATTATTCCAGCAAAACAGGCGAATCTGTTTATCGGGAATGCAGGAACTGCCATGAGGTTTTTAACGGCTATGTTAACTCTGGGTAATGGGGTTTATGAAATTGACGGTATTGAGCGTATGAGGCAAAGACCTATACAGGATTTACTAGACGGTTTAAAACAGCTTGGGGCTGATGTCGTGTCTAAATTTAATAATGGTTGCCCGCCTGTTTTAATCCGGGGGATAGGATTACAAGGTGGATCAGCCGTTGTGAAAGGGGATTTGAGCAGCCAGTATTTTAGCGCCCTGCTTATGACAGCGCCTTATGCAAAAAATGATGTATCTATAAAAGTAAAGGGTGATCTGGTTTCGAAACGCTATGTGGATATGACGATAGCGTTGATGCGTCAATTCGATGTGGATGTAAAAAACAACGACTATAAAATGTTCTTCGTAAAATCCGGGCAAAGTTATAAGGCGATACATTACGAGGTTGAAGGAGATGCATCTGCCGCTTCATATTTCTTTGCTGCTGCTGCCATCACGGGTGGAAAGGTGAGAGTTGTGGGTATTGGAAGTGATTCCTTGCAAGGGGATATCCATTTTGCAGACGTTTTGAAAAGTATGGGTTGCCGGGTTAATGCAAGCGCCAACTGGATTGAAGTACAGGGGGATTCGCTGCATGGGGTTGATGTGGATATGGGTGATATGCCGGATGTGGCGCTGACATTGGCATCTGTAGCGGTATTCGCCCGTGGTAAGACACGGGTCCGAAATGTAAAAAATATGCGCATAAAGGAGACAGACCGTGTTGCTGCGGTGGTAAATGAATTGCGACGGATAGGTATTTCGGCGGTGGAATATGAGGATGGCTTTGAAATCGAACCATCCATACCGAAGGCGGCTGAGATAGAAACCTATGATGACCATCGTATGGCAATGAGTTTTGCGTTGGTTGGGTTGCGAGCGCCTGGAATTGTGATAAAGAACCCAGAGTGTGTGTCTAAAACATTCCCGGATTATTTTCAAAGATTAGAAGCGTTACGAAGATGAATTTTTACCACAGACACAAAGGACACAGAGGTTTATATTGGGTAATAATAACTTCTTCTTTGTGGTCTTTGTGACTTTGTGGTTAATTAATATTTACATATGGCTACATCAGACGCTGATGAAAAATATATGGCGCTTGCCCTGGAACTGGCTGAGAAAGGGCGGGGAAAGGTAGAACCCAATCCCATGGTGGGCGCCGTGCTTGTAAAAGACGGTGAAATTGTAGGGAAAGGCTATCACCAGGTATTTGGAGGGGCGCATGCCGAGATTCACGCAATACATGAGGGTGGCACAAACTGTAGAGGAGCCACACTCCATGTATCTATGGAACCCTGTGCGCACTATGGCAAGACGGCGCCTTGTGTTGATGCAATTATTAAGGTGGGCATTATAAAGGTGGTAGCGGCAGTTGTTGATCCTAATTCCATTACCTCCGGCAAGGGGATACAACAATTGAAAGAGGCAGGGATCGAGGTTGTGGTCGGTGTAATGGAAATGCAGGCCAAAAGACTCAACGGCCCTTTTTTTAAATTGATGCAAAAGGAATTGCCGTATATAACCGTGAAATGGGCAATGTCAATTGATGGTAAGATTGCCACACACACAGGGGAATCCAGGTGGATCACGTCTGACGAATCGAGGAAATACGCGCATAAGATTCGTGGACAGATGGATGGCATTTTGGTGGGGATCAATACCGTAGTGCGGGATGATCCATTACTGACCTGTAGGATCGAAGGTGGACGAAATCCGAAGAGAATTGTCGTGGATAGCAGTGCCATACTTCCTGTAAATTCACGTCTTTTAAGCACGATTAACGAAGGTGAAATAATCGTTGCAGTAAGCAAAAATGCACAGCGGAATCGTGTGGAGAAACTCGAACAACTGGGATGTAAGATTGTTCAAACAAAAGATATGAATGGCCGTGTAGATTTGAAAGAACTCTTTCAGCGACTCGGTGAGATGAAGTTAACGAATATACTCGTGGAAGGTGGAAGCAGGGTTATTACCTCTGTGATAGAAGGACGGATTGCCGACAGGGTGATGGTTTTTGTTGCGCCAATTATTATAGGTGGTGCGGGTGCGAAATCACCAGTGCTTGGGACTGGTATCAATAAAATAAGCGAAGCTGCAGAAATAGATGAAATTGAAATAAAAAGATTTTCAAACGATATTGTTATTGAAGGTACTTTGAAATACAGTAGCTAACGAATATCGCCTTGTAAGGATAATACCCGCGATGGAACCACAGTCGTCATACTGCTTCAGAGTGGCATGACGACTGTGGTGTTTTTAGTTTCAGTAATTGTAATGACTGCAACTGTGAAATTTTAATCTCGAGGCTTCTTGGAAAGTAACATCGGGGAATAAGTTTGGTCGTATATTCAATCAACAGTTATAAATTAGCCAGTTCACCGTCTTCGTCGTCCAATGCCCTTTCAATCTCAAATTCAATCTCTCTCCTGGGTTCGAGCACCAATTTTCTATATCTTTCCTTAATAAAAGCCAACCGTTCGGTTCTCTTTCGCTGATTATCGGTGGAATAATTAACATCTAAAATCATTGCAAAACATCTCCTCAAAAACTTTACAAAACAAAATAACAAACCAAACTAAAGAATTTTACAAATTTCGTTGAAATTATATATTCAACTGCACTAATGTCAAGCCCAAATTGAATAATTTAATTGTATAGGAATTTTCATTTTATTTATGCTGGTTTCGTGGCCATAACCAGTATGACAAATAACCCGCTGAAGACCTCCCCTTAGTCCCCTCCTTGCGAAGGAGGGGACTAAGGGGAGGTGCAGAAATAACACCCTTCCGATTTCCTCCTTGCGAAGGCAATGTCATTGAATTAAGACAATGTGTCGCCCTTTCAGGGCTAAAAATATTATTAAACCCTTATCCCAGGGCTATCGCTCTGGGCTACACGCTGTCAGCCCTTCGGGCTTTACCTCAAAGAGAAAATCGCTCTCCCTTAATTCAAATTGGAGAAGACGCTATAAGACCCACCCCTGTCCCCTCCCAAGAGGGGAATAAAGAAGTCCCCTCTTGGGCAGGGATTTTCTGGGCTATATTAATTTGACTTTCGTTACAAAAGACAAGGTGTAAATAAACATTATTTGAAACGGGAATCAAGTTTAAAATTGTACAACCAAGGAATACGAGGGTCAACGTTTTCACTCATGAGCTTTTGAGGAAGATATTCATAATGTTTTTTTAAGAGATGTACATTCGGTGCGTTATAGTAAGTTATAATAATGGTATCATCCGTCACTCGTATATCTCCGTCCAAGCCGTTGAAGAGCGATTTTGCAAGATGTCTGGCATCCCATTGGACAATTGGTTTTCCAAGTCGTTGCCTTAGTTGGTGAATAGATGCTTGTGCGATCAATGCCAATGTCATATGTCCGTATCGGATATTGATGTTGGTTGTGCCGGCCCGATCCCAACCCAGTGCCTGATTTGCATTGAAAAATTCTTCAACGTGCCAGCGACTTGGGTAATGAAGAGTCAGATCGTCTACTTCTTCACGATCTGCAGTCGAGAGAAATGCTTTATATTGATACTGATCGGGTTTTTCTCCACAGCGTTGAGTAATTTGGTACAAGGGCATCTGAAGATTACCGTTTCCTGGGTTATAGGGGCTCTTATGAGTGGCAAAGCCAGCCCATCCGGGAACAAACTGTTCGTGGGGGATATTTTTGAGTTTCTTTTTCAGTGCTGGTTGATTGGGTAATTGGACTAATAAATCAAAATGACTCCGATTCTTGTCCTCATTAAAATGGGGAAAGATTTGTGCCATCCCCGTCTCCACGAGGACAAGTTTGCTCGGTTTTGGTCCTTTATCATGTTGGTGACGACGCATTTGGCGTTTACTGTAAGAGGGTATCCGGTGAGGGTCAATAGCAAGTACCTGCGTATTATAGTGGCCACTGGCTCGTAGAATCTTTCCAAGGGCAATTTGTAAGGCTTGAGCTTCTGCCACGGTATGAGCATTGAGGATTTCGTGTATAGCCTTGTCGGTTGCCACAAATGGCAATCCATCGGCCAGTTCAAAGCCTTTCCCCATTTCCATGAGGACAAGTTTGGCTCAAAGAGCGTGCCTGTCGTACACCAGTAACGCACAAGGCGGCCTCGTGTACCAGTTGAAGAGCCAGACGTGGTTCGACCTGTGGTGTGGGTTTCCCGGTCCATCCACAGAGCAGGTCCCAGGTACCTATGCGGAGACGCTCTGGTATAAGGAGACAGATACCAACCATGGTACCGGAAACTTTATTGGCCAAAAGTTGCCTGATGCCCCGTTCAATACCGGTGGTATCGCACGGCTCAAGCCGGCATTGTGTTTTCGTGCGATGGGTATCAACCTTCTGGTCTGTCCGGTCAGGTCGACAGGTGTAGAGTCCCCGAATGAATCTATCGGGGACCGAATTGTTCAATGACACGTTCAACACTTCGCGTGCTGATGGGAAAATGACATTGGTTTATCTTTTGTGCAATGATTTCTACGGAAGCATCTGAATCGAGAAAACGACGGCGAATTACTTGTCGTACGACTTCATCGGTTCTTCTGTAATTTGATTTCGGCCATCCCCCATTTCCATGAGGACAAGTTTTACGAGGACAGGTTTGTGAAGTTAAATCTCTGATAAAGTTTTTAATGCACTCTGATGGATGGTATGCGCAAAAGTCTTTCCTTTGTGCCTTCCCGTGTTTCTTTGGTTATATCCGGATATAAAAGTTTTGAAGTAATGACAAGACGTTGCGGCGCATCCACCAAAGCGCGGTGTATGCCGGTAATTATTGTTTCAAATGATATACCTCTGTTGGTATGGGTCTGCGGAATGACAAAATAAAAGTTGTGTAACAACACAATCGAAACAACAAAACGACTGCGGATTCCATGCCATATCTACTTATGAATACATCCTTACAGCATATGCAACCTGCAAACCTGCATAAATAAAATGAAAATTCCTATACTATGACCTACAAATAGGAACTGCCTGGGGTATTAAAAATATGGGACTCGAAGCCTTTTTCTCTAATTTGGACATTTGGACATTGATGTGTAACGCTGATTGGTAAGTATCAATCTCAGAAACAACAGGGTTTTGGTTTGTAATGTTTTTAAGTATCTTTCAATATCATTCCATAGAGAGTGCGCAGGAAACTACTTTATAACAATTCACCGCCGAAAGTGTTGAGAACGCTGAGTTACAACCCCATCTAAATCCCCTTTGTTAAACCAGGGGGACTATGGGGGTTGTTGTGCGGTCTTTGCGGTGAGCGGAATTATTACACTACTTCTTTGCAGCTATCTTATCGTTAAGGGCATGGAGAAATTTGTCTATATCCACATTGTGCATCTTGGTCGCCATGTCAATAGTTGCAACCCTGCCCATGGTATTCCGCATAACGGGATTGGCCATCTGTTTGAATCCAAAGTCGAGGAATATCTGAAGCGTCTCCGGGAATTGGTCGACAATATCAAAGACTTTTGTATCTTTCGTGATCTCGGTTAATTTTTTGGTTACAGATGGTTTTGACTCCTGTACAGCATTCATGGTCTTCCACAAGTTATATCCAAAAATACCAAGGGCTACCAACTCAAACCAACCAGATGTTCCCAGTGTACCATAAAATATGGTCCTTCCGCTCGTACCAACCAATATCTGAGAAAAGACCCTTAAAAAACAGCCCGTATTCAAAAGTATAAAAGTAATGTTTGATAACCTTATACTGTACATGTTAATTCCTGTAAATGTCGGAATCATTTTAGAGGCATAACCAATAATCATCATCGTTATAAATCCCACAGTAATAGCATGATTAAACGAACCGTGAAACCTTCTTTGAACTTCTGTACCATGTCCCAAAAACGGCATAATAAGCAGAATAACGGCGCTGACAATAAGCCAGATATATGCAGTACGAATAGTTTTTGCGTAACTCCTATCCATAACCACATCTTGCAGTTCTTTTGTGGATCGTTCGAAAATACGCAGTCCAAAGATAAACGTGAATAGGGCAAAACCTATGGGAAATGCCACAGCCTGCGAAAACCGCAACGCCACGATGTTTCTATCTGCAAGGAAGTGTGTAATAAAATAAATCGGAACCGAAATGTTCATAATCCAGAAGGTCAAGTTGACAGCCTTTTCCCTGACGGGCTTTATATCGAGAAAGGCGTATACCGTCCTTATATTTATGGCAAAGATAAACATGAGTACAAAACCAAAGAGATAGAGATGCACATAAGGACTGAAAAACGACTTTGGAATTTCATACAGGGCATGCTTGTATAAATAAAAAACCATCCCCAAATTCATGCATGTCGCAATGAGAAACCAGCAAATTCCCGCCTTGAAAAACTTATCAAAGATACCGACCTTCTCTTTGCTCGATAAGATTGTTCTTAAGATAATAAATGCAAACAGGAAAATCGCGATGATCTCAAAAATGGCGGATAGAGGAAGCAAAAACCTGAGGGTACTATAAGGTAAGGGTTGTACAACAGTTCGCAATGAAATACCAACAATGGCGAATCCATAACAAATATTTGCCAAACTCCTGTGTCTGAGTTCGGTATTCTTTACCCTCGGTATGATGTACAAGGCAAAACCCATGATGCAAAGCCCCACCCACCCGTAAATTTGCGCATGACCATGTGCCTGAATAAGCGCATAATAAATTGAATTAAAGTTTAATCTAATGGCGATATAACTGAGTATAATGGCGCCAAAAGTCACACCTACAGTAAGCGTTAAAACGATGGCCGTTTTAACAAATTTTTCGTAAATCTTATCTTCTTCAAGTATTGGAATTTCAATATGTTCACCGCCGCCCTTTTCGATTGCCTCGTTGAGTTCTTTCACAAGGGTGTCATAATCAACCTCATGCGCCTTTGCAAAAAAGGCAATCGGTTCATTAGGTCCCCGAACCCCACCGGCTATAACAAGATTGTACTTTTTGAATACTGCAAGCGTCTCCGGATGCGACTCTATAAGATCTCTGATTATCGTATTTCTGTTGATTTCCATAAGATAGAATAAATCAAATTTTGACAAACCTTTCAAGAAAATTAAAAATTACTTTCATAGAAATAATATAATGACTTAATGACATCTTACCAAATAATCCTGCCAAAATGACAGAAACTATTTGTGTTGCTGAATAATATTTTAAAAGAATAACTTTTTCATAACTTTTTGTGTTGCAATGAATTATTTATCACTAACCATTTGAAACTAATCTCAGGTATAGGTTTTGCTTTCAATAAAAACAAGCGTATTTATATCTTTTTATTTCACTGTCATTTTTGTAAGGAGGTATGTGTTATGGCAAGAGATCTGATAAAGTGGTCGCATTTACCCACCATTTCATCGCTCCAGAATGAAATGAATCGGATGCTGGATCGGTTTTTCAAGAGCGGGGATATTTCTGATTTTGGAATGGAGACGGGCGCGTGGATACCACCCATTGATTTAGCGGAAACTGATGAGAAATTCACCGTAAAGGCGGAAATCCCTGGTATCGACCCAAAGGAAATCGATATTTCTGTGAAGGACAATGTCCTCTTAATCAAGGGCGAGAAAAAAGAAGAGAAAGAGGAAAAGGGGAAAAACTACTATCGGATGGAAAGACGCTATGGAGGCTTCTCGCGTTCCATTGACCTTCCAAGTTCTGTGGACACAAACAAGGTAACGGCAGAGTACAAAAACGGTGTGCTTGAGATTACCTTGCAAAAGAAGGAAGATGTAAAGCCAAAACAGATTTCCGTAAAGGTCAGTTAAAACAAAGCAACCACAGACTTCGTCGTGAGCGCTCAGTCGAACGATTTCGCAGATTACACAGATTAGCTTATCTAGAAAACGCAGAGACGCTTGAACTTAATAGCCACCCCTCTTTCCCCTCCTTCGCAAGGAGGGGATCTTGGGGAGGTCTTCCGCGGGTTATTTGACATACTGGTTATGGTCACGAAACCCGTATGAATAAAATGAAAATCCCTATACAATTTGAATTAGAAGTTAAGAAGAGGGGAGGATGAGAGGTTGGGGTACTTCCAACTTCCCATCTTCTCAGCTTCTCATCTTCCAACATTTCCAGCTTTTCAGTCTCCCAACCTCCCGTCTTCTCAACCTCTCAATTTCCTCACTACCGTTCTCCAATTACAATAATCTCTGGTTCAAGTTCGTATCCCAATTTCCGTTTCACTTCCTCCTGCACGTGCTTAATCAACTCTAAAACGTCAGCAGCCGTGGCATTGCCCGTATTTACAATAAAGTTCGCATGCTTTGGAGAAACTTCTGCTCCACCAATACGAGCGCCCTTGAGTCCTGCCTGATCGACCAACCTGCCAGCCCCGACATCTTTAATCTTTTTAAAGACCGAACCACAGCTTGGAAACTCTGCTAATAGCGGTTGCTTTGCGTGACGCCAGGCTATATTTGCGTCTATCACCTGAAGAATTTCTTTCTTCGGCTTTGGACTGAGTTGAAAGGTAACATCGAGCACAATATCCTTTCGCACCTGCAGGATACTCGTATCATACCCATACTGAAAGTAATCGACTCCGACCGTACGAAACTGCCCCTCTTCCGTAAGTATGCGGCTTGTCTGGACGATTTCCTCAATAAATACCGTCCGTTTTCTGTCGGGCGATAAAAAGTGCAGATTCTGCCACATAGCGCCTCCAACGGTGCTTGGAATATCGACAAAGTGCTCAAACCCAGACAATCCAATGTTTTTGGACTGCTCTATAAGATCATCAACTATTGCGCCACTTTCTGCCAGCACCCTTCCATTATCGAGGAATGTAATTTTATTTGCCAGGTTACGGATAACCAATCCACGAAACCCCTTGTCGGTAAATAAAATATTAGCCCCACAACCCAGTAGAAAAAAGGGAATACGGCTGTGACTAGCCTCTAACAGGGCATGAGTCAATTCATCAATGGTATAAACCTCAACAAACAAATCCGCCGGCCCGCCGATCTTGTAAGTGGTAAATGGAGCCAAAAATTTGTTTCGTTCAAGGTTTGGAATGTTTAGTGACATAGCGCTGCAAATAGCTGTGAACTTATAACCACCCCTCTTTCCCCTCCTTCGCAAGGGGGGGACTTCGTCGTGAGCTCAGTCGAACGATGAAGGGAAGGTCTTCCATAGGCTATTTACCATATAGGTTATGGCCGCAAAAACTGCTTAATTAAAATGAAAATTCCCATTTTATAGCCACAAAGACACGAAGACACAAATTAAAAAACTCAGTGTCTTAGTGACTTTGTGGCTAGTTTGAAATTCCTGGACGTTAAATCCTTATTGACAGAATAGCCTATTTTATTATACATTTACAACAGAAATTCTCATGCTAACCGTAATAAAAGACACATACAGGCAGTTAATCTACGTTAGGCAAATCTGCAATTTTTATGTTTTTAAAAATAACGAGAATATGATCGAACAGTTTTACGAATTGCTCGCTGGATGTGGTTATAATCGGATTCACAAAGAAGAATATAGAAAAGCCAAATTCAATATTTATGATGATAAATTTTTCATGGTAAATGAAAGTTTTCCAAAGTTAACTTCAGATTGTCTTAAAAAACAATTGAACAGCAGGGTTATTGAAATCCAGTATACAATTGACCTGGAAGGATTATCCGGAGAAGTTTTTGAATATATTTCTTTTGGTAGATATTTTTATTCGTTGATTTATATGAACAAACTAGATTTTATCACAGAAGAATTAGGGAAACTGAAAGAGTCTGGCCTCTTTATCAATATCTGCGCAAATAAGGAAAGGCAAAGAATTAAAAGGTAAAATTATCTCCCATTCCGGAGACAATCTTAAGGGTGTATAGAAGGATTTTTAATAAAACGTTTATGTTAGTTTTTATAGATGAGGCTGGTGATACCGGCCGAAAAATCGAAAAAGGTTCAAGCAAACTTTTTGTTATTTCTTTGGTTATGTTTGACGACTACGAGGAAGCGTCCGCCTGTGATCAAAGAATAAATTTACTCCGTCGGGAGTTAAACCTGCCTGCAGACTATGAATTTCACTTTGTCCATAATTCTCAAAGGATTAATACAGGCGATAAAATGGTGATTAAAAAGATTAAACAGCAACGCTCTTCTTCCAACAACTTACTGCAGGTAGCGGATTATGTTGCCGGTGTTGTTAATAGAAAGTTCCAAAATAAAAAAGATTGGCAGGATTATTACAGATTTGTTGCATCAAAGGAGATATGGGTACAGAAATGGCCAAGAGAAAATAGAACACCGCCTCTTACCCTTTAAGGGACGCACCCGATGAACGGGACTATTTGAGGCGGTGTCAATTCCACTTATATCTTAAAAAAATCGTGTCT
>Ga0209751_10006096_pt1 | contig 11232 bp, 9 predicted proteins | sample RifCSP13_1_FD_184019 | JGI IMG/M metagenome (GOLD analysis project Ga0209751, IMG submission 184019) | Soil microbial communities from Rifle, Colorado - Rifle CSP2_sed 13_1 (SPAdes) (version 2) | ecosystem: Environmental > Terrestrial > Deep subsurface > Rock core/Sediment | place: Rifle...
CGGCAGACTGCGGCGTTCGACCTCCGTGTGGGGATATGAGCGAGATAGAGAGGGAGAATCTTCCCAGGCACATAGCCATCATAATGGACGGCAACGGCAGGTGGGCGAAGAAGCGTCTCCTGAACCGTATCAACGGCCACCGCAAGGGCATTGAGGCGGCCAGGGAAACGGTTACGAACTGCCGGGAGCTTGGGATAGGCTGCCTCACGCTCTATACTTTTTCGAAGGAGAACTGGAACAGGCCGGCTCTTGAGGTCGACATGCTCATGAAGTTTTTGGAGCAGCACCTGAAGGGCGAGGAGAAGAGCCTGGTCGAGAACAACATACGTTTCAGGGCAATAGGCGCTATAGAGGACCTGCCCGCGGGGGTCAGGGACGTCATCTCCATGCTGGAAGAGAAGACGGGAAATAACACCGGCATGGTATTGCAGCTCGCGTTGAGCTACAGCGGCAGGGGGGAGATAACTGCCGCCGCGAGGAAGATAGCGCGCCAGGTATACGAGGGGAGGCTCCTGCCCGAGGAGATAACCGAGAAGACGGTGCAGTCGAACCTCTATACGGCCGAGGTGCCTGACCCTGATCTCCTCATAAGAACGAGCGGCGAGATGAGGATAAGCAATTTTCTTCTCTGGCAGCTCGCTTACACTGAGATACATATCGCTGACGTGCTCTGGCCGGACTTTACCAAAGAGCACCTCTACGCCGCCATACGGGATTATCAGAAAAGGGAACGCAGGTTCGGACTGGTCAAGGAGAAGGAAGCCAGTGCAGCGGGTTAAGGCTGCGTCAAAAGTCCATCTGCTGCGTTGGCCTCAAAGCGAGTCGCTGCGACGTACATGAAGAGTACGACTCGTTCCCCGGCTTAACCGGGGCCTTGCATATTGAGCTTTTTGCGCAGCCGTAAGCTGATTTCAATAAACTATTCAGGATAGAAGCGGAACTCATCGGAGGATAGTCTGAAAAGGGTGATTACCGGGGTCGTGCTGATCCCGATAATAGTCTATATAGTCCTGTACACTTCTGTCTATTGGGTCCTCGGCATATCCACGCTATTGACTCTCCTGGCCCTGCGCGAGTTCGGGGGCCTCTCTCCGGTAAAGGAAAGGAACAGGATCTTTGACTGGGTCTGGGCGCTTTTGGGGGCGGCTTTCCCGCCTGTCATGTTCTTCTATGGCCCGGATATCCTCTTTCCGCTGCTCATCCCGCTTGTATTCCTCTTCTTCGTATTCTCGATGGCCGGAAGGATGGAGCTCAGGGAGGCCAGCCTCGAGCTCTCTCACAAAACAACGGGCCTCGTCTATCTGGCGGTGCCTCTTTCGTTCTTGCCGCTCATCCCTGTCCTTCCACACGGCCAATGGTGGCTCATGTTCCTGCTCGTGGTGGTCTGGGCCAATGACACATGCGCCTATTTTACGGGCAAGTATTTAGGCAAGCACAAGCTCTCGCCCGAGATAAGCCCGAAAAAGACGCTCGAGGGCGCGGCAGGCGGTATTTTGGGCGGTGCCATAGCGGCCGTTCTATTCGGGTATTTTGCGATGCTTGGGCATGAGGCATGGATGATTTTTGTACTGTCGATCGTGATAGGCATTATCGCCATGATAGGCGATCTGGCGGAGTCGTTCTATAAGAGGAGCGCCGGGGTCAAGGACTCTGGCACGATATTCCCCGGCCACGGCGGGGTGCTCGACAGGATAGACAGCCTCATATTCGTCATACCGCTCCTGTTTTTCTATCTCGTCCTCTATAACCTGAACTTCAATATCCTATGAGCATAAAGAACATATCCATACTGGGTTCGACCGGGTCCATCGGCAGGAACACGCTCGATGTCATCCGCATGCATCGGGGCAGGTTCAGGGTCATGGCGCTCTCCGGCGGGTCGAATATAGGGCTTCTGAAGGAGCAGGCAGAGGAGTTCAGGCCGGTCTTCATTTCAGCCGGAAGCGTCGAGTCGGCGAACGCGCTAAAGAAGAGCCTTACCATTCCCGTCGAAGTTGGCTCCGGCGCTGAAGGCGCTATCAGGGCAGCCGCCTTCGAGGGCGTCGATATGGTAGTCTCTGCGATATCCGGCGCTGCGGGGCTCCTTCCCACAATGGCCGCATTGAAGGCAGGCAAGGACCTCGCTCTTGCGAATAAAGAGGCCCTCGTCCTTGCCGGAAGCCTTGTCATAGAGGAGGCGGCCAGGCAGAAGGTCAATATAATACCCGTCGACAGCGAGCATTCGGCTGTCTTTCAGTCGCTTCTGGGCCACAGGAAAGAGGACGTAAAGAGGCTCATACTTACTGCCTCCGGAGGGCCGTTCCTTACGACATCCATCGAGAAGTTAGAGAGGATGAGCCCTGAAGAGGCGTTGAACCACCCGAGGTGGAAGATGGGCCGTAAGATATCGATAGATTCTGCCACACTGTTCAACAAGGGCCTTGAGGTCATTGAGGCAAGGTGGCTTTTCGGGCTGCCGCCCGAGCAGATATCGGTTGTAATCCACCCCCAGTCGATAGTACACTCAATGGTCGAGTATGTTGACGGTTCGGTCATATCTCAGATGAGCACGCCGGACATGCGCGGGGCCATCTCTTACGCGCTATCGTACCCGGAGAGGCTGCCAGGCGGAGTCAGGCCGCTCGATTTCAGCCGGCTAACTCTTGAATTCAGCGATCCGGACGCAGCCCGGTTTCCGTGCCTGGGGCTCGCTTACCAGGCGCTCGCAATGGGCGGCACAGCCCCGGCTATACTTAACGCGGCGGACGAAGTCGCGGTAGGTCTCTTTCTCGAAGGCAAGATACCGTTTACAGGCATATACAGGGTCATGGCAGAGGTGCTGGATGGCCATGCTTCCGGCAAAGTATCCTCGCTGGAGGACGTGTGTGATGCAGACAGGACGGCAAGGGAGGCCGCGTTGAAGGCCGCCTCTGCGATATCAAACAAGGCATAAAATAAAGGGCATAGTATAATAATAAGATGACAACCATAATATCATTCATAATAGTACTTGGAATCCTCATATTCATACACGAACTCGGCCATTTCGCCGTTGCCAAGGCCTGCGGCGTCGGGGTGGAGAAGTTCTCTCTCGGCTTCGGGCCAAAGATCGTAGGCGTACAGATGGGAGAGACAGAGTACAGGATATCTCTCCTGCCGCTCGGCGGCTATGTAAAGATGGTCGGCGAGGCCCCGGGCGAGGAGATATCGCCTGAGCTGAAGGCAAAGTCGTTTACGCACAAGCCGGTCTGGAAAAAGACGCTTATCGTGGCCGCCGGCCCGGCAATGAACCTGGTGCTCGCGATAGCTCTTTTGCCCGTCATCTTCATGATAGGCATACAGGTGCCTAAGTACCTTGAAAAACCGGCTGTGGCAGGATATGTGGTCCCGGGAGAGGCAGCGGACAAGGCAGGCATCCGTAACGGAGATACGATAATAGCCGCAGACGGCAAAGAGATAAAGGACTGGGAGGCGCTCCTCACGGCCCTTGCCATGAGCCCTGATAAAGAGATCAAGACACAGATCCTGCGCGACGGCTTAAGCGTAGAGACTTCATTGGTGCCCGTAGCCTCTGAGGTGACCGGGGCAGGCACTGCGGGCATATATCCGCCCATGGAGCCTGTCATAGGCGAGATATCTCCCGGATACCCTGCTGAGAAGGCAGGGATAAAGGCCGGCGACAGGATAGTCTCTATTAACGGCAAAGCAATAGCGCACTGGGCCGAGCTCGAGGACGTCATACACAAGAGCGGGGATAAGAAGGATGTAGTCGTAACGAGGGACGGCCAGGAGCTCTCATTCAGCATCACCCCTAAGTACAACGAAGAGGCAAAGAACTGGCTCCTCGGCATCTCCAGGCAGGAAGACTCGGAGCTCAAACGCTTTGGGTTCGTCGAATCAGTCAAGAAGGGCGTCTCTTCCGGCATAGAGATGACCTCGAGGCTCTTTGTCGTCATAAAAGGCCTTGTCATAGGCGAGTTCTCTTTGAAGACCCTCGGCGGGCCTATCATGATAGCCCAGGTGGCGGGCAAGGCCGCTGAGAGCGGGCTTGCGGACCTCCTGACGCTCGTCGCGTTCCTGAGCCTGCAGCTCGGCATAATAAACCTCTTCCCCATACCGGTCCTCGACGGCGGGCATATCGTCTTCTTCGGCATGGAGGCCGTAAAGGGAAGCCCCTTGAGCGAGAAGTTCATGACCGTCGCCCAGCAGGTGGGCATAGCGCTCCTGATAGCATTGATGGTGCTCGTCACGTACAACGACCTGTTCCGCATATTCGGCTAACGGTTGAAGATACTCTCAATCGACACCTCATCCACATCCGGCTCGATTGCACTCCTGGAGGACAGGTCTGTTCTCTCTGAATGGACCGTAAAAGAGACCGGCACGCATTCGAACTGGCTTCACAGCGCAATCAAAGCACATCTGGACAGCGTTGGCTGTCCCATTTCTTCAGTAGACCTCTTTGCAATCGACATAGGCCCTGGGTCCTTCACGGGCCTGCGCATAGGTATCTCCACAATAAAGGGTCTTGCGTGGCCTCTTGGCAAAAAGGTCGTGGGCGTCTCAACGCTTGCCTCGCTTGCCATGAACGTACCGTATTCGTGCAAGGCCGTCTGCCCGGTGCTCGATGCGAGAAAAGGCGAGGTCTATACCGCGCTCTACGACACCGCTAAAGGCGCCCCAAGGGTCATAATGCCCGAGTCCGCCGTGAAGCCTGAGGCCCTTGTACAGGAGATAACAGGGCGCGGACTTGCCGATGACGTTCTTCTCATCGGGGGCGGCATTTCGGCATACCCGGAGCTTTTTGCCGAATCCCTGCCAGGGGCTGTCATCGCTCAAAAGCACCTCTGGCAGATAAGGGCATCGAATGTCGGGCTCCTTGCGTTCGATATGCAGGATAAGGCCGTCTCTCCAGAGGAGCTTTTGCCTGTTTACCTTAGAAAATCAGAGGCAGAGATCAGGTTTGGCGGACGGGGGCAGGGTGGATAAGCGGTAACTACTCGTTTTTATTATAATTAATTCTGTTTAGCGGGGGCCTTTAGTATCAAATTGACAAGGTTTGCGCGTTGCGTTATTATAAAAAAACGGCTTTATATCCTTGAAAAATATAGGCTTTAACAGGCTTCGCGAAATTGATGTATTCTCTTTATCAGGGGGAATGCATGTGAAAAACCCGCACTAATAACTTCAAGGGGGAGGCCGTATGGAAAAACGCGACGAGCTGGTCAAAAAGCTTCTTGAAGAGGACGAGGGTTTCAGGACTACCTACAAGACCCACCAGGATTACGAAAACCGTTTAGCTAAGATAGAAAAGAAGCCCAGGCTCAGCCCCACAGAGGTGCTGGAGAAGAACAAGCTCAAGAAGCTCAAATTGGCCTTGAAGGACGAGATGGAAAAGAGGATCTCCAATTACAGTCAGGAGAAGGGGGCGTAAAGACGCATTCGTAGATGGCGAACCGCAGCGACAGGATAAAAAAAGGACTTGAAAGGGTCCCGCACAGGGCCCTTCTTTACGCGACCGGAATACCAACCGGCGAGATGAAGAAACCCTTCATCGGCATTGCAACGAGCTTCAGCGACCTCATCCCCGGACACATCGGGATGAGGGACCTTGAGAGGTTCATAGAAAAGGGCGTCCATACGGGCGGGGGATATCCCATGCTCTTCGGCCTTCCCGGCATCTGTGACGGGATAGCTATGGGGCACAAGGGAATGCATTATTCTCTGCCCTCGAGGGAGCTTATCGCCGATATCGTCGAGAGCGTGGCTGAAGCGCACGCCTTTGACGGCCTGATACTCCTCACAAACTGCGACAAGATAACGCCCGGCATGCTCATGGCCGCGGCGCGCCTCAATATCCCCTCCATCGTCGTAACCGCAGGCCCCATGCTCACGGGAAGGTACAGGGGCAAAAGGACCTCGTTCATAAGAAATACGTTCGAGGCGATGGGACGGTTCAGGAAGGGCGAGATAACCCAGGACGAGCTCAACTCGTGCGAGAAGGGCGCGTGCCCTGGCGCGGGCAGCTGCCAGGGGCTCTACACCGCCAACACCATGAGTTGCCTTACGGAAGTCATGGGCATGAGCCTGCCTTTCTGCGGAACCGCGCTCGCGGCTTCGGCTGAAAAGAGAAGGATTGCCTTTGACAGCGGCGTGCGCATAACCGAGCTCGTCAAGAAGAACATAACTCCGCGGAAGATACTGACAAGGGCCGCCTTCGAGAACGCCATAAGGGCCGACCTCGCGCTGGGCGGCTCGTCGAATACGGTGCTGCACCTTCTGGCGATAGCGCATGAGGCAGGCGTGAAGCTCCCGCTCGAGACCTTCGATGTCCTGAGCCGCACCACGCCGCACATAACCTCCCTTGAGCCGGTCGGCGATTACTACATGGAAGACCTGCACTGGGCCGGCGGCATGGGCGCGCTTCTCTACAGGCTCCGCGACCTTGTGAAGGACAACCCGACGGTGTCGGGCAAGAAGATAAAGAAGCTCATCGAAGAGGTCGACTTTGTCGATGAGCGCGTAATAAAGCCGCTGAACGAGGCCTACCACAAGGAAGGCGGCATAGCGGTACTGAAGGGCAACATAGCCCCGCTCGGCGCTGTCGTAAAGCAGTCCGGCGTGAGTGATAACATGATGAAGTTCACCGGCAAGGCCAGGTGCTTCGATTCCGAAGAGGCCGCGATGAAGGCCATTCTGGCCCGTGGCATAAAGGCCGGCGATGTGGTAGTAATAAGGTACGAAGGCCCCAAGGGCGGACCCGGCATGAGGGAGATGCTCGCGCCGACCGCGACACTCATGGGCTTAGGGTTGGGCGAGAGCGTCGCGCTTATAACCGACGGCAGGTTCTCCGGCGGGACAAGGGGGCCGTGCATAGGCCATATCTCCCCTGAGGCCATGGAGGGCGGGCCGATAGCGTTTGTTAAAGACGGCGACACGATAGAGCTCGACATACCCGCGCGCAAAATAGAATTGAAGGTAAGCGACAGCGAGATCGAAATAAGGAAGAAGGCCTGGAAGATGCCGCCCCCGAAGATAAAGGACGGCTGGCTCGCAAGGTACGCAAAGGTAGTTACCTCGGCAAACACCGGGGCTGTTGTCAAGGGCTGACGGTGCTTCCCCCGTTCTAAAGGGGGACTGAGGGGGATTATAGATACGATTCTATCTCCCGTTACCCCCTCTTTAGAAAAGAGGGGTAACGCCTGAGAACATAAGCAGTAGACGAATAGACTAATTCAGACAGCGGTATACGAAGATGACCAAGAAGAACGGCGCTGAAATATTCATAGAATGCCTTCTGAAGGAAGGCGTTGACACCATATTCGGTTTTCCGGGCGGCGCCGTGCTGCCCGTCTACGACGCACTCTATGACTCGCCCCTGAGGCACATACTCGTGAGGCACGAGCAGGGCGCGGTGCACATGGCGGACGGTTACGCGAGGGCGTCAGGCAGGCCCGGCGTCGTCGTCGTCACATCAGGTCCCGGCGCGACCAATACGGTCACCGGCATAGCAACGGCCTACATGGATTCGATCCCCTTGGTGGTCTTCACCGGACAGGTGCCGACTGCCCTCATCGGCAACGACGCATTCCAGGAAGCGGACATCGTCGGCATCACCAGGCCGTGCACAAAGCACAACTACCTGGTCAAGGACATAAGGGACCTGCCCCGGATAATCAAGGAGGCCTTCTACATCGCCATGACCGGAAGGCCCGGCCCTGTGCTGGTCGACATGCCTAAGGACGTGCTCATGGCGACCCTGCCGGATTACAAGTACCCGGACAAGGTCTCGCTGGAGAGCTACCAGCCCAACTACAAGGGGCACCCCGGCCAGATAAAGAGGGCGCTGGAGTTCATACTCTCGGCAAAGAGGCCGGTCATATACGCGGGCGGCGGAGTTATCCTGTCCGACGCGTCTGAAGAACTGCTCTCTTTATGCGAGAAGATGGGCCTGCCGACCACGACCACGCTCATGGGTCTTGGGGCGTTCCCGGGCACGCACCCGCTCTTCATGGGCATGCTCGGCATGCACGGCACATACTGCGCCAATATGGCGATTATGAACACCGACTGCCTAATTGCCGTAGGCGCGCGTTTTGACGACAGGGTCACGGGCAAGATAGACGAGTTCGCGCCCTATGCGGGCATAGTCCATATAGACATCGACCCGACATCGATCAGCAAGAACGTCAAGGTCGATATCCCGATAGTCGGCGACGTGAAGACGGTCCTGAAAGACCTGATCAAGTGCCTGCCGAAGTCCCTCAAGGATTACAGGAAGGGGCTCGAGGGCTGGCACAACGAGGTCAAGGGCTGGCAGGCCAACCACAAGCTCTCTTATAAGCAGGAGTTCAAGGGCAAGATAAAGCCGCAGTACGTCATCGAGAAGCTCTACGAGCTTACAAAGGGAGATGCCATAATCACTACCGAAGTCGGCCAGAACCAGATGTGGGCCGCCCAGTTCTTCAAGTTCGACAAGGCGAGGACCTTTCTTACCTCCGGGGGTCTCGGCACGATGGGCTTCGGCTTTCCGGCGGCAATAGGCGCGCAGTTCGCGTTCCCTGACAAAACGGTCGTGGGCATCGCGGGCGACGGCTCGCTGCAGATGAACATACAGGAGCTTGCCACGGCGGTGCAGTACAAGCTGCCGGTCAAGGTCGTGATACTCAACAATATGGTCCTCGGCATGGTGCGCCAGTGGCAGGAGCTCTTTTACCAGAAGAGGTACTCTCACACCTGTATATCCGTCGCGCCTGACTTCGTGAAGCTCGCTGAGGCATACGGGGCAGTGGGCTTGAGAGCGACGAAGCCTGAAGATGTCGAGAAGGTCCTGAAACAGGGCCTTGGCGTCAAGGACAAGCCCGTGCTCATGGACTTCAGGGTGGACCAGTTCGAGTGCGTATATCCGATGGTCCCGACTGGCCAGCCCTTGAACAAGATGCTCCTCGTCTGATTTGTCATTGCGAGGAGCGTTAGCGACGCGGCAATCTCATAACGAATGCGTTATGAGGCGGCTGGGGCAGTATCGTGAGATTGCTTCGGGACTAAAGTCCCTCGCAATGACGGAAACTGGATAAGAATTTTTTATTGGCAGAGTTTCGGGGGTATTTGGTGCGCCACACAATTTCAGTGCTTGTTTGCAACGAGTTCGGCGTCCTCTCGAGGATCTCCGGCCTTTTCTCCGGCAGGGGCTTCAACATCGAGAGCCTTTCTGTGGCCGAGACGCTCGACCCGGAGATATCTCGCATGACGATAGTCACCAGCGGCGACGACAAGGTGCTCGAACAGATAAACAAGCAGCTCAACAAGCTCGTAAATGTCATAAAGGTCTACGACTTCACGGACGAAGAGCATATTGAGAGGGAGCTTGCCCTCATAAAGGTGAACCTCACCTCGGAGACGAGGGCAGAGATAATCTCCATCGTCGATATCTTCAGGGCCAAGGTCGTGGACGTAAGCCCCAGGACGTACACCATAGAGATAACCGGCGACGAGGAGAAGATAAGGGCCATAACCGAGCTCCTTCGCCCGTTCGGAATAAAGGAAATAGTCAGGACAGGCAGGGTGGCAATGGCAAGGAGCCCCAAGCAGAAGTGATTTCAAAGGCTGTTGGCCTTTTAACTTACACGCGCGAAAAATTATTTTTAGGGAGGATGCTGATTCGATGAAGGTTTACTATGATAAGGACGCCAGCCTTGAGAAGATAAGGTCAAAGAAGGTCGCGGTTATCGGCTTCGGCAGCCAGGGGCACGCCCACTCGCTCAACCTGAAGGACAGCGGAGTCGATGTCGTCGTCGGTCTGAGGAAGGACGGCGCCTCCTGGAAAAAAGCAGAGGCAGCCGGTATGCCGGTCAAGAACGTGGCGGATGCCGTAAAGGGCGCCGATGTCGTCATGATACTTGTCCCTGACGAGCTCCAGGGAGACCTCTACAGGACAGAGATTGCCCCGAATCTCAAGAAGGGCGCGTACCTCGCGTTTGCCCACGGGTTCAATATCCACTACGGCCAGATCGCGCCGGATAAGACAATAAGCGTCTTCATGGCCGCCCCCAAGGGACCCGGCCACCTGGTGAGGCATGAATACACCAAGGGCTTTGGCGTGCCGTCCCTCGTCGCGGTGCACCAGGACGCCTCGGGAGATACGCTTCAGGTCGCTCTCGCATACGCCAGCGCGATCGGCGGCGGCAGGGCGGGCATTATCGAGACTACCTTCAAGGACGAGACCGAGACAGACCTCTTTGGAGAGCAGGCGGTCCTATGCGGCGGCGCTTCCGCCCTCATACAGGCCGGTTTCGAGACCCTGACCGAGGCAGGCTACCCGCCTGAGATGGCATACTTCGAGTGCCTGCACGAATTGAAGCTCATCGTCGACCTCATATACGAAGGCGGCATATCCAACATGCGCTATTCGATCAGCAACACCGCCCAGTACGGCGACCTCACGAGGGGGCCGAGGGTCATAACCGACGAGACCAAGAAGGAGATGAAGAAGATCCTCCGCGAGATACAGACAGGCGAGTTCGCGAGGGACTGGCTCCTTGAGAACAAGGCGAACAAGCCCATGTTCCAGGCCCTCACGAGGCTTGGCCAGGAGCACCCGATCGAAGAGGTCGGCGCGAAGCTCCGCGACATGATGCCCTGGCTCAAGAAGGGCAAGATAGTGGACAAGGAGAAGAACTGAGGCAAGGCTACCTCTAAAAATTGTTATTTATCCTGATCTCTGTGTCAGGGCGGAAATAAAAATGCTCACATATACCACAACATATGCTGCGCTTTTTATTTCCGCGCTTCCTTGACCTCAGAAAAAATCCCTAATTTTTAGAGGCACCCGCAATAGAATAAACCAGTCGCTTCACCCCAATACCCTCCCTTTTCCTAAGGGAGGGTATTGGCTTTATAAAAAGAGAGTAGATGGGGAGGTATTATTGGGCAGGATTCCTGTTGCCAGGGAAGGTTATCCCTTTATCCTGGCAGCTTTATTTTGTATAATAATCGTATGGGCCGTCGGGTTTATCTGGCTTGAAGTCCTGTTCGTTCCGCTGGCAATCTTCGTGACGGCCTTTTTCAGGGACCCTGAGAGGGAGATACCGGCTGATAGCTCAGCCATCGTGAGCCCGGCTGACGGGAAAGTCATAAAAGTCGAGAAGATCAAAGACGACAAGTTCCTCAAGACTGATGCGCTTCGCATCTGCATCTTCATGAATGTCTTCAATGTCCATGTAAACAGGGTCCCCGCATCGGGCAGGGTGGTGG
>Ga0209751_10006101_pt1 | contig 11228 bp, 8 predicted proteins | sample RifCSP13_1_FD_184019 | JGI IMG/M metagenome (GOLD analysis project Ga0209751, IMG submission 184019) | Soil microbial communities from Rifle, Colorado - Rifle CSP2_sed 13_1 (SPAdes) (version 2) | ecosystem: Environmental > Terrestrial > Deep subsurface > Rock core/Sediment | place: Rifle...
CTTCCAGCCGCTGCCCGAGCCGCCGGCGACATATCCTCTGTCCCAGTCGATGAATATCGTCCTCCAGGGGTTAGCGCGGTCTATTTTCCTTTCAAGGAAGCGCGCGAAGAGGCTATCGGCCAACTTCATGTACCCCGGGTCTCCGGTGAAATCGTACATTGCGGCAAGACCGTACATCTCCCAGCCGAAATGCCTGGGGTCAACGAATATCCAGTTCTTCGCCTGCCATTCCTTGAGGATGTCTCCGAAGTCTTCTACCGCTTCCTTTATCCGTTCATCGCCGGTCATGTAATAATAAAGCGGCATGCCATACCAGTGCGCGTGCTCGTAGTCGTAGGTCACGCCCGCCTGTATGGTCTTTGACCTGTTCTCCTGCGGCCCGTAGCCCCGCTTGGTGCAGTCGGTGCACACATAGTCATCTGAATGGAAGACCGCCCAGTCAGCGTTGTAATTGAACCTGGCCTCGGAGGACAGGAAGTACTCTCCCGCCCTGAAGGCGCTTTCCGTATCACGGAGGAAGTTGACGAGGTTTATCCTCGCGAAGTCGTGCTGGTTCGGAAACCCGCCCCAGCCCCAGTAGAAATAGCGGTAGACCTTCATCTGCTCGCCCCTTTTGAGGGCCTTTTTGCTGTATGTCCAGCCCTTGTCCTCGACGAGGCTGCTCTCGTCCTTGAACGAAACGAAGTTGTAGAGCGGGTAGAGGCCTTCCGCGCAATCGTTGTACCATTCGACCGGGGCCTTGGCCACCAGCGGGTACTGGAACTTCTTCATCGAATGCTCCGGGTTGTGCTTGCGGGCATGGAAGTCGTACATCACCTCGAAGGTGTTATGGCTTGCAAACCTTATCCAGTAGCCGCCTTCCTTCTCCTCCGGCCAGAGCCCGACCGAGACATTGCCGTCAGCGGCCGCCCGGAGTGCCTTCGGCCACTGGCCAGCGGCGTACCTCACCCCGACTGTCGCGCCAGCGCCGCTTATGCCGCTTACGTCCACATAGGCAAGATCAGGGTACTCGCCCCTTCTGCCGGAAGCGACCTCCTGGCCGCCCTTTTTTATCCAGTACCCTTCCTCGGTAAAACCGCGCTGTTTTGACCTCTTGTAGTCGGGCGCTATAGGAGAGAGGTCATAGAAAACATCGCCGCTGTAGCTCTGCGGGAAGTCCGAGACCGCCTGGTAGTAAACGAGCCCTCCGCTCTCTTTGAGCCGCGCTTTCACTTCCCCATCGTGGCTCGCGGCCGTGCCCTCGTCCGCCGCCGCTATCTTGGTCACGAGATCGACCGAGCGTATATGCGGGTGCTCCAGCTGGCGCCTGCTCGCGTTCCTGAGCGTGTAGAAGACCTTCACCTTCGATGAGAGCCTGTAAAAGTGCATCCTCACCGTATAGTCCATCATCCTTTTGCCCCCGGCCACATGGGTGCCCTCTGCCTTCACAACCGCGCGCACAGGGCCGTTCTCCTCGATGGAGACCCTTGCCGTCGGGTCGCTGGATGCGAGGTACTCTCTACCGTCATCTCCGGTTACGACTATACCGCGCGAAGTGCCTGACTCAACGATGACTTCCTGACCTGCGGCAACTATGTCAAAGAGGTTAAAGCCCTTCTTTTTTATTTTCGCCGTTATGGCCCCGGTATCGACCGTTATCACGCCGCCCTGCTCTTCGGCCATGTTACCGGCCGTGCGGCCAGGGCCGGGAATTATGGAGAACTCCCTGTTCACTCCCTTTGCCTTGACATCGGCCTGGAAGTCGGCAAGCGCCCAGCGCACAGACCCGTCTTCCCACCTCGCGAGAGTCCTGAACTGGTAGGCCGGAGCCCCTTTCACCGCGAGTTGGGGCACTCCGCCCTTTTCGCGCAGCCAGCCCTTGGGAAACGGCACGCCCACTGTCACCGGCTCGGATAAACGGTCTATACCGGAAACCTGCTCCCGCAAGGCCTCGTGCACAGAAATCGGGATATCAATATCAATATCAAGAGCAAAGGCCTCTCCGGTGATACCCACGGTGACCATCATCAGCGCGGCGATGGCGCACAAATACCGCAGAAAAGCCTTATGGACCGCCTTTATTGCGGAATTGAACATGCGCAGTGCTCCTCTTTCCATTTGTCACCTTTCCTGTGCCCCGGCATCAAGGCTTTAGAATGCACCTGAGTAAACCTCTTCGTATCTCTTTATCATCATATCCAGGCTGAAACTCTTCTCGAACTTCTTTCTGGCCGACCTGCCCATCTCTGCCGACCTGGCCCTGTCCTTCAAGAGGCTCTTTATCGCCCCTGAAAGCGCCTTCTCGTCATCGGGCTGGACAAGGAGCCCCTCAACGCCGTCCTCGACGGCCTCTGGTATACCTCCGACTCTTGTGGCGACTATCGCCTTCGCCGAGGCCATGGCCTCCAGGACCGTGAGCGGCAGCCCCTCGCTTACCGAGGAGAGCACGAAAACATCCAGGCACTGCAACAGGCTGTGCACGTCCGCCCTCGTGCCGAGAAACTTGACGCTCCCTTCGAGCCCCGCCACCCTTGCCAGGCAGGCGAGCTCCCCTCTTAACGGCCCGTCCCCGATTACGAGCAGTATGGCACCCGCGAAAGCCTCCTTCACATGGACCATCGCCCTTATGAGGCATTTATGATTTTTTATCGGGTCAAGCCGCGCCACTATGCCAACCACAGGGGCCGAGGGCTCTATGCCGAGTGCTCTTCTCGCTCCGGCCGCGTCATAGACGGCCGGGAACCTGCTGCTGTCTATGCCGTTGTATATTATCGAGACCTTCAGCGGGTTGAACCATTGGTACTCAACCAGGTTCTTTTTCACGTGGCCTGCGACAGCCACGACCCTGTCGGTGAAACAGGCAAGGAGCCTGTCCGCCACCCTTATCTTCATGTTCGGCCTCACGTCGCGGGCGTGCTCGGTGTAAACGACCCAGGGCACCCCTGAAAGAGCTCCTGCCAGGGCCCCGTAGAAAAAGGCCGTCGGGTTGTGAAGGTGGAGTATCTGGGCCTTTTCCTTTCTTATTAGAGAGGCGAGCCTGAACGGGTACGAGTAGTCTATGCCCGGCCTTCTCCTCAGGAGCTTCACATCCACGCCTTCGAGGTCATCCGCGAGGCTCCCGAGGGTGTCGAAACAGCAGACTGAAGAGACGAATCTCTCGCTGTCGAGCCCCTTTATGAGGTTCACTACCATGTACTCGAGACCCCCTACCTCGAGCCCCTGCATAAGATGGAGGACCTTGACCTTGGCGCCCATTGGTCAGACAGCCTTCTGCGGCAGACCGGGTGCGAGCGCGCCAGCGGCCGCCGTGGCCTTGGCGCCCTCAAAGAGCGACTGCTTCTGGAACTCCTTTTTCGCAAGCACCTTCAATATGACCGCCATGATGATGACATTGTAGAACAGGTCGAAATAGGCTCTGCCAAGGAACGTGCCGCAGACCATGAAGGCGATCAGGCTTACCTGCAGCATATCCGAGTAATCGGCTATCCACTTGCGCGACGGATCATCCTTTGACGCCCTTTTCAGGCGCCAGAGGCTCCAGAACGTAGAGAGCAGGAGGGCCATGAAAAGCCCGAAGCCAACAAAGCCGTGCTCTCCCAGGACCTCGAAGTATATGCTGTGCACGTCCCCTGCGGTCGCCACCGGGTCGGGCGAGTACTTGTAGATGGTCTCAGCATTTATCCCGTCAAAGCCCGCACCCTGGAATGGCCTCTCCTGGACTATGTTCCAGGTCGTCTTCCAGACGTTTATCCTGCCCATGGCCGAGCCGTCTTCCTCGTAGGTCTGTATGGTCCCCATCCTCTCGGTCCACTTTTCGGTGACGAAGAACGGGGCCAGGAGGATGGCTATCGCAACCAGGGCGCCCGCGAGCACCTTCCTCTGGGATTTGAGCAGCAGCATGAATATGACCGCCGCGAGCCCAAGGAACGCGCCCCTCCTGTAGGTGAAGATGACCGAGATGACGGTGAAGACCAGGGCGGAGTTCAGCACAAGCTTGAGCCTCAGGTTCTCTTCGCTCCTAGCGAGATAAAAAAGGAGAGGGATCGTCATGTTAAGCGCGAGCCCGAAGTCGCCTTCGCCTGTCATGAACGAGCCAGAAGGCCCCTTGACGTTATGGACCCCGCCGCTCATTATTGTGAAAAGACCGCCTTTCACGCCAAGGAGACCGATGGAGAGCGCGGTCACGATAAGGAGCCACCTGAACTTCTTCCTGTCGATAAACAGGGGCACGGTGATAAGCACCATGAGTAGCACCTTCGAGGTCTTCTCCCACATGAGCCATGCGTTGTCCGGATGGAAGGCCGTAAAAGTCGTAAGCGTAAATACACCCCAGAGGAGCAGTATGATGATGAACTCCCTTTCCAGGTAGAACTTGTCTTTATCCTTGGTGAAGAGAAAGCCCGCCAGCGTTGTCAAAGCCACGATCTGGGCGAAGGGAAAGGCGTAGGCTGCCCCAAAGGTGAACCTGTGCGGGTTCATGTAGCTTATCCACGAGAAGACGAGCACGCCCACCCACGGCCTGGTAAAACAGAACGGGAGAAGCCCGAATATTATTCCGAAAACTATTAAGTCCCTCATCTACCCAGCATCTCCCTGTATAATCTCATGTACCTGTCGGCTACGCTTTCCAGGGAGAAGTCCCTCATTATCCGCTTCCTGGCGCCGGCGCCTAAAGCCTCAGCCTTTCCATTTCCGAGCCTGCCGAGCCCTTCGGCGAGAGCGCCAGGCTTTTCAACGTCCATAAGCACGCCTGTTGAAGCGTCCACCAGGTCCCTGGCCCCGCTCACCGTGTTCACCATGCACGGGAGCCCCGAGGACATCGCCTCGAGCACGGCGTTTGGCATGCCCTCGTTCCTGGACGGCAGGACGAAGATGTCCGCCATCCTGTAGAACTCTTCCACCCTGTCGGTGAAGCTCCTCATAAAAAAACGCCCCTTAAGCTCGCTCTCTCTTGCCTTGAGCGAATCGTAGATCTTTCTTTCCGTGTCTTCGCGGGCAACCGGCCCCACAACTGTCAGGAATCCCGCGCAGGTCCGCGCCGCCCCAGCCCAGCTGTCCACAAGCCACTTCACGTTCTTTCGGCTGCTTATGCCGCCGACGTAGAGTATCATCGGGCCCTTCTCAGGCAGCCCGGCCTTCTCCCTCAATGCTTTTTTTTCGCTCTCGGTAGCCGGGGTGAACCGCTTGGTGTCCACGCCGTTCGGTATCTCCATTATCTTTTCCGTTGGCAGCCCATACCCCTTGAGCTCGTCCGTTATCTCCCGGCTTATGGACACGTACCTGTCGGCCATGGAAACGAAGCGCTTGTGGACCCAGCCGCTCCTGCCCTTTCCCAGACCGTGGAGGTCGTCGTCCGCAAGGGACACCTTGAGGATGCTTTTTTTCCCCAGCATCCTCGACAGGGGGCCGAAAAAGCTGTTCTTGAGGTACGCCCCGTGCGCGTGCAGCACGTCGAAAGAGCCTCCCCGCGTGCTTCTCAGCATGTTCTTCCAGAGCGCCAGTTCGCCGAGCCTGCCTTTTCCATCACGAACCCTGCGGAACTCGAAACCCTCCAGCCAGCCGCTTTCAGGCAGCCCGCCATTGTCCACCGTAAGAAAGCTTATCTGCGCGCCCCTGTCACGGAGCTTCTTCGCGAGACTTATCGCCTGAAGGGCCGCGCCGCTGTAATGGGGCGGGAAATAGTATGAGAACATCAGTATTCTCATGAAACCACACTAATTCTCCGACCTCATGGACTTTGAGAAGCTTAAATTCGCCGTCCATTGCAATATATAATCGTATAATTTCTGCACCGCCCAGGAGATCGTGAAAATAACCGGGATACCGATGATAACGAGAAAGAAGATACGTTCCCCGAACGAATTCACATCCGCGATAGACAGCATGGTTTTCCAAATCAACCTGTGGAAGAGAAATACTCCCAACGTGGCTGAGGACGCTGCTTTCAACCAGGCTGACCCGTTAGCCATATTCTTGCGCGACAGAAGCATGAATAGAAAAAATGATGACGCTAAAATAGAAATTTTTGAAACCGCCTCAAAAACATAGGAGTTGTCTTCCACCCAGGGAAGTGTCAGCCCCGATATTGTCCCAAGACAAACAACGCCAGTCAGGACCGCGGCTGAGAAGCCTTTCCCCTCCCTTATCCTTGCAGCAAGCCAGATGCCGAATACAAACTCAGGAATATAATTCAAACCCGTATCCAGAGTGTAAAAGCCCCGATGATTTCCCAGGAGGGCTGCCGCATACGCGAGGAGCGCAAGACAGATGACCATGCTCCATTTATTCTCGGAAACCAGCCTGCACAGGAAAGGGAAGACAATATAAAGCTGAAAGATCATGGCTACAAACCATATTGAGCCCGGGTTACGGGAAAACTCTGAAAAGAAGACATTGACCATGAAAAAATGAGCCAGTGCATTGGGAACACTTATATAAGATACGGGGAACAGGTGAAGCGCCACAACCAGGAGATACAACGGCCAGAGCCTTATGAACCTGCGGTATAAAAAAGGCCGGATACTAACGTCTTTTCCGATGTACCCCATGCCTAATGAGAGGCCGGACAGGAAAACAAAGCCGGTAACCCCGAACTTACCTAAAAAGGGAGAGAACCCCTGGGCAAAATAAATATCAGAAAAGATATCGGTCTTTAGATATTCACGAAGGTGCGCCGCCAGGATACAGAGGATAAAAAAGACCCTCAGCAGGTCTATAGCGGGTATATTGGTTCTTTTCGCCATTTCAGAATCATCCCTTTTAGAACATCTAAAAAACGGGTTACGCGCCGATGTACGTCTTTAAAAAATGAAAAAAAGTCCTCGAATCAAAGGATTCCCGTAAAGCCTTGCCGTAATAATCTCTCGCGAGTTTCTTCTCCCCGTACCTCATAAAATGGCAACCGGCCCATTTGTAGATATTTTTCAGTTCTGCCGAAAAAGACCTTATCTGCGCGTTGAGACCAGCGCAAGACATCTTTTCTCTCAGAAAATCGTCGAGAGCGGTCATCTTGGAAAGCAGCATTTTAAACGATTCAGATGACAGACCTTCCCCGTTTTCATTCTTGAACACGAACGGCTCGCTGACATAAGCGAAATTGAAGCACAGAGACATCTTAAGCCAGAGTTCCCAGTCCTCGGAGTGGCGTCTTTTCTCGTTGAAAAATATATCGTCCCTGAAACACCCTCTCTTTGCCACGACCGAAGAAGTAGGTATGAAGTTAAGCCTCAATAATTTTTCCAGCGGATTCAAGACCATGTACTCGTGGCCGAAGAACACCTTATCCAACCCGTTTTTCTGGAACATGACCACTTCTTCGGTCTCGCTGCCCTTTTTCCTCCTGATGTTCACGTCGCTGAACGCGATGTCGACCGTATGGTCCCTCTCGAGGAGCCTCATCATTTTTTCGAGCTTGTCTTCAGTCCACAGGTCATCCGAATCGAGAAATGCGACATACTCACCTTTCGCGCTTTTTATACCGATGTTCCTTGCCCTGGAAGGGCCGGCGTTCTGCTGACGCATGTAGACGAGGCGCAGCTCATCCTCATTTGGCCTTCCGGCCCTGCAGGCTTCGACCATGCTTCCGGTCCCGTCAGTCGAGCCGTCATCGACGATTATGACCTCTATCGGCCTGTAACTCTGGCCGTAGACGCTCTCGAGCGCCCGGGGCAGGCACCTCTCGGCGTTATACGCCGGTATGATCACGCTTACGAGCGGTCTTAGAGAGTCTTTCATGATTCTGCCTAAACGGGCCGCGATTGTCCTACGTTGACCTTCAGGTGCTCGATGAGCTCTCCGGCCGTGTAATAGAGCCTGAACCTGTGGTACAGCCTCGTCCTCTCGCTGAGCGAAAAGATGCTCCCGGAGGCGTGGCGCACAAGCTTTCCTAAAATATACCTCGGCACGCCAAAGGCGCGTGCTGCCTTGTATCCGCCCGCCCTCCTGACCTCGGATTTGCCGCAGCGGTACAGCCACTTGAGCAGGTATTCCTTCTCGAGGCGCTCCCTGTGGACGGGATGGTAGACGGCCACCCCTGATATATACATGGAGAGCTCCCCCCTGTCCTGAAAACGCCTGCAGAACTCGGTATCCTCCGAGAAGCCAAGTTCCCTTCCTGTCGGTCCGAGGTCTGTCCTGAAAGGACCGTTCCTTTCGAGGGCCTCCCTTGTGAAAAACATATTTGCCCCGCCCGGGTTCGACAGGACGCCGTTGCCATACTCCGCATCCTTATCCCCGTTGTCCAGGTCGACGTAGACGCTCTTCAGGAACTTCATCGAGCCTTTCAAGTCGAGCCAGGAGGGCATCACCTCCGGGTAGACCGCGACTATCCTGCCCCCGAAGCAGCCGCAGCCCGGGTACCTCAGCACCGCCCCTGCCATCTCCTTGAAAAAGGAGGCATCGACTGTTATGTCGTCGTCCGTGAAAGCGACCACATCGCCTGTGGCGGCGGCCAGAGCGCTGTTCAGGGCGTAGGACTTGCCCTGCTTTCCCTCGAACAGGTAAGTCACCTTCATGCCATTGGCGCGCCCAGGCCCAAAACCCTTGACCACCTTCTCCGTATCATCGCTGGAGTTGTTGTCAACGACGATGACCTCCACCGAGACACCCGGCGGGACATCCGCCCTCAGGACGCTCTCCACGCATTTGCCGAGCATACCCGAGCGGTTGTATGTGCATATGACTACATCTATTTTCATAGCCTGCCGTCGCCGCGGTGGACGGCGAATATCTGCCTGTAGGTCGGCCCGATGCTCGTAAGCGGAAGCAGCGGGCTCCAGAGGCGCCCCGTCGGCACCTTCCTCGTCCACCACTCGAGCTTCCTGAAGGCGGCGTTGTTTTCAAGGCGCACCCCGGCCGCGTGTACCAGCAGGCTCTCGTTCGGGTAAGCCCTGTACTTGACCTTCATCCCGCTCAGTATCTTCCCTATCTCTTCGGCTGTCGGGAAGACATTCTTCGCGTCCATATGTTCCACGAGCCAGCCCGGCACCTTTTTATTCGATTTCCTGAGCGAAGTGCATATCCTGGCGTCGCATTCGCGCGCCTTTTTGCCCTCTGGGAAACCCATTATGAGGCAGCTGGAGGAGACCCTCAGCATCTCTTTTATCGCCTTTTTACGCATCTTCGGCGGGATATGCTCCATCATGTCCGAGGAGACCACGAAATCAACGGACCTGTCAGGGAAAGGCAGCTCGAAGACGCTGCACCTCACCGCCGTCATGCTCTCCGGGGGCTTTCCCGGAAAGGAGAGGTCGCAGCCGATGAACCGCCCCTTTATGTAAGGGGATATCCCGGAGATGCCTGCGCCGATCTCCACGATCCTGTGCGAGCCGTCCCTGTAGCCGGATTTTTCGAGCACCTTCAATATCGACGCGTACCTGAGCGAATGCAGCATCTATCTCGTCCTCTCCTCCTGGCCCTGCCGCCACCTTCTGAACCTTCCGCCTATCATGCCGAGGGCGTAGCTGCCGTTCATCGCCTGGCGGAGCGCGCCGGGCCTGCGCATCAGCATCATCTCGAATGCCTTCCCCCACTGGCGCAGCGCCTGCGCTATCATGAACGGAGGGACGCCGCAGTAGGCCCTTTCGTAATCCGAGTCCTCCCATGCCCCTTCCTTCTTGCCCGCCAGGTAGTGGAGCGTCAGGAAGTACATGCGCCTGAGCTTCCAGTCATCGATGAGGTGCTCTATGACCATGTCAGGCCTGTAGCGTATCTTCGCGCCGCGCTCCAGGAGGGTGCCAAACATGGCGTTGTCCTCGCCGCCGCCCACGCCGTCGCCCCTCCTGTTGTACCGTTCGTCGAAGCGCAGGCCGTCCCTGAAAAGGGAGGTCCTGTACGCTATGTTCCCGGACCACACGGGCGTTTCGCGCCCGGTTATCCAGAACGGCTTGTCCGAATGACTTACCTCTCCCAGGAAGCCGAGGAGCTCCCTTTCGAGCCACCCGGGCCGTCCGTCCTGAGGTACCTTGACCCTTATCTGGCCCCCGGCGCACTCGGCGCCCTCTCTGTCCAGCGCGTCGACCGCTGCCTGGAGCCACCCGCTTACCGGCAGCTCGTCATCGTCTATGAACGCCATGTAGTCGCTGCCCGCGGATTCGTCTATCGCCCTGTTCCTGGCGTACACTATGCCGCAGCGCTCCTCCTTCACGACCCTGAGGGCAGGCCCGCTCTCGCGCCCCAGCGCCCTCAAGACATACTGGGTGTTGTCCGTGCTGCTGTTGTCCACGACAATGATGTCAAAGGGGAACTGGCAGGCCTGCTGCTTCAGGCCCTTCACGAGCGCCTCGAGATTTTTTGCCCTGTTATACGTGCATACGGCTATAGTCGCTTTCTTCATAAGCCCTTTTCCCGTTTTTCAAATGTCTTCATCATGAGCCTGTGCACATTCAGCGGGAGTATCGAAGGGAGCATGTACTTCCAGTCGCTGAACGCGCCGTAGCCGGTTTTCATCACTATCCTGAAAATCTCGCGGGCAGACTCCAGGTCCCTGTCCCAGTAGCAGACATATCCTTTTTTCAGCAACCCGCCGTCCGTGAGCTTTCTCACCAGCGCTCTTCCGAGCCTCTCGGCCACTTCGGGCCTGGCCTCGAGAAACTCCCTCTGGACCAGCCAGTGCTCCCGGGCCGCCCTCGCCCTGTTCTTCGTGGCCTGCACGCCGTCATGGAAGTGGTAGAAGGCGAGCACCTCGGGCACGAGAGTTATCCGTCCCTGCGCGACCCTGAGCCAGAGGCCGTAATCCTCCGCGTTCCTGTACCTCTCGTCAAACCCGCCGGCCGCCTCTATCGCGCTCTTTTTTGTCAGGGTGGCGTGTATGGGCCAGGGGCACGAGGAGAGCATCTGGAGGTCCTTGTCTTCCCTTTCATAATCGGGCGGCACATAGGGCCTGCCCTTGCCGCCCTCGAGCCCGACATTCTGCCACCCGCAGTAGCTCAAGACCGCGTCTGTGTCTCTTTCAAGGCCGCCGAAAAGCTTTTCGAGGCAATTTCTGTCCCAGGTGTCGTCGGAATCGAGAAAGGCTATGAGGGCGCCTGTTGCCTCCTTAAGCCCCCTGTTCCGCGCGGCGCATACGCCCCTGTTCTTCTGTGTTATGACCCTGACACGCCTGTCTTTGACCGCCTTGAGCATCCCCGCCGTTGAGTCGGTCGAGCCGTCGTCTACCGCTATGAGCTCTATATTCGAATGGCTCTGGCCGAGCACGCTCTTAAGGCCGCGCTCAAGGTGCGCTTCGGCGTTGTAGCACGGCATTATCACTG
>Ga0209751_10006102_pt1 | contig 11227 bp, 8 predicted proteins | sample RifCSP13_1_FD_184019 | JGI IMG/M metagenome (GOLD analysis project Ga0209751, IMG submission 184019) | Soil microbial communities from Rifle, Colorado - Rifle CSP2_sed 13_1 (SPAdes) (version 2) | ecosystem: Environmental > Terrestrial > Deep subsurface > Rock core/Sediment | place: Rifle...
CAGGTTAATCGGCGCGACCGGCTGATGGAAAGCGGGCCGATTTACTGTAAGCGACTCCCCGAGACATCCGAATACCGCCTGCTTTCTGTCCTTATGACATAATTCCGGTACCATTGTTTTCAGAAAGGAGATCCGGTTTGCCGAGAGCGTTATTCTTCGTAACACTCATTATTCTGACAGCGTTCCCCCCGGGCGTACACGCCCAGGTAAAACCGGATGCCGGGAATGAAGAATCTGCCTCAAGAAAAGTAGTAACCTTCGGCTGTCTCCTCCCTCTGACAGGCAAGTACAGAATCCTTGGGGAGAAGGCGCTTAAGGGTGTGCTCGCCGCTGCCGAATCCGGACATAGCGGTATCCAATACAGGGTCGTGGTCAAGGATATAGGGGACCGCGATAAACGGCTGGCTGCTTCGCTCGACGAATTATTGAATACCCCCGGCCTTTCCTTTATAGTAGGCCCCGTCCCCAGCAAATTTATTCAAGCGGTAAGCCCGAAGGTCAATTCGAAAAGAGTTCCTGCGCTGGTGTTTCCCGTTTCGGAGAATGAGGCCTCTGGCGGGCCCTATATTATAAAGTATTACTACCCTCTCGAGGAGCAGGTAAGGGTGCTGTCCGGCTACGCGGCGCGCGGCCTGGGGATCAGACGATTCGCTATCCTGTATCCCCGGACTGCCCTAGGGGCGAGGATGAAAGGGCTTTTCGCCTCCGGCGTGGCCGAAAGCGGCGGCAAGCTTGTATACGAAGGGTCTTACGACCCGGGATCGAGAGATATTTCGGGTGAGCTCGGCTGGATATCGTCGGCCGCACCTGAGGCCGTATTCATACCCGACGGCGCGGCGTCTTCGGCCGAGCTGATCTTGAGGCTGAAGAGGGAAGGTAAGCTCAGGGACGTGCTTTTCCTGGGACCGAGCACATGGAACAGCCCTTTATTCCTGGACCTGATAGGGCAGGAGATTGACGGGTTTGTATACAGGGCGGTCTTCACCGATGTCTTTTACTATGGAGACGGGGACTGGGATGAATATTCCAGACTGACGGAAGGTAAATTTAACGAGAAGCCCGATATATTCGGGTATCAGGTTTACAGGGCGCTGAAACTCATTCTCTCGCTCAACCCTGAATCCGGCGGCGGAGCAGTTATCACCGACGGTCTCGGTTCGCTCAGGAACAACCCCTATTACGATATTGAGATAGACGGGGGCGGGAGCTACCGGGTCTCCCCTCGTTACAGGATCCTCTCCGTGAGCGACGGCGAGCTTATAGATATTATTAATGTCAGGTGATTGTTGATAACCCGGGAGTCGGCGAGTGATGCGGCTTCCTGATTATTCACGTCACCCCAGGAAGTCGTGACGGCCGGGAGCCAGGAATCCGATCACGAACAGGGTGAAGAGAATAATCCCGAATCCCAGGACTGCGCCGAACGCCGCCTTCCGCCCCTTCCAGCCCGATGCCAGCCTCCCGTGAAGGAGGACTGCGTAAAGCAGCCACGTAACGAGCGACCACGTCTCCTTCTGTCCCCAAACCCACGCATCCCCCCATATCTCTTTCGCGAGGAGCAATCCCAGCGCGAGTCCGACCGTTATAAGCGGGAATCCGATAACGAGGCAGACGTGGTTGATTTTATCGAGTGTGGTAAGGGACGGGAATTTCTGCAGCAGGCTCCCCACGCGTTTCGATTTTATCCTCTGTTCCTGAAACAAGTACATGAGGCCCGAGATAAATGCCACCGTGAATAGCGCCTCTCCCAGGAGAATCAGTACAATGTGGATCAGTATCCAGGGATTGCTCAGCGACGATTCGTGCTCGATAATCCCCTGAGGGAGAATTACGTGAGGGAGCGTCATAATGAAGGCCAGGGGGGAAACGAACGCCCCCAGAAGCGGGGCGTTGAATATAAGCTGTGACCCTATGAATACGATCGTGATGGATAACGCAAAGAGATAAAGAGTCGTATCGAGCCCGCCCGCCAGCGTGTCTCCCTTTAAATAGAGCGCCACGATGCTGACCGACTGGACTAACGTGCCGAGGACGACAGTGTAGAACCCTACCCTCGAGCCTGTCCTGCTGTCAGTCCAGATGTGGCTCATGTAGAATACGGTCGCGATGAAGTATAGAAGGGCGGTAACCCAGTATAAATCCATATCTATATTCTATTTATGATGGTGATTAAATACAATAAAAGCCGTTAAATAAGGAGGTCCGCTCCGGGAGGCCGGGCATTTTCCAAAAACACCTGCGATAATTAAAAATTAGTTTGTTACGCAATAATGATGAAGGGATATCAGGAGAACGCCGCCTCTTTGAGAATCTCGGTCTGGTAATGTGTGGTAAGGGCATCGATAAGCTCGTCCATATCGCCGTTAAGTACAGCCTCGATTTTATAGAGAGTGAGTCCGATCCTATGGTCCGTTATTCTGCCGTCCCTGAAATTGTACGTCCTTATCTTCTCGCTCCTGTCCCCGCTCCCGACGAGGCTCTTCCTGGTGTTAGCTAACTCGCTACGCCTCTTTTGCTCTTCCATCTCGTATAATTTCGCCCTCAGCATCCTCATGGCGTGCGCGCGGTTTTTGTGCTGAGACCTCTCGTCCTGGCACTGTACCACGATCCCCGTGGGCAAATGGGTAATCCTTATGGCGGAGTCGGTTTTGTTCACGTGCTGACCCCCGGGGCCGGACGCCCTGTAGGTATCGACCTTCAAATCCTTCTCGTCAATGTCCACTTCCACCTCGTCAGGCTCGGCTAGCACCGCGACGGTAGCCGTCGAGGTGTGGATTCTTCCACTCGTCTCTGTCGCCGGAACCCTCTGCACCCTGTGCACTCCGCTCTCGTACTTGAGCCTGCTGTATACGTTCTTGCCTTCTATGGCCAGGATGACCTCTTTTAAACCGCCTATACCGGTTTCGCTCAGGTTGATAATTTCCACCTTCCACCTGTTGGTTTCCGCGTATCTCGTGTACATCCTGAACAAATCGGCGGCGAACAGCGCGGCCTCATCCCCGCCCGTACCTCCCCTGATCTCGAGAAATACGTTTTTTGCGTCGTTCGGGTCCTTGGGGAGCAGCAATAAACGGAGCTCGCCCTCGAGTTTCGGGAGCTCGTTCTCGAGCCCGTCGAGCTCTTCTCTGGCGAGCTCGGCCAGGTCCTTGTCTTTGAGCAGAGACCTGTTTTCCTCGATTCTTTCGAGCACACTTTTATACTTCCTGTAAATCTCCACTATTTCGTCTAAGTCTGATAATTCCTTGGAATACTTATGAATTTCAGGCGGACTTATATCGGGTTTAGTTAGTATTTTCTCGATTTCGAGGTATTTTTTTTCGACTTCTTCAAGCCGTTTTAACATTCCTAATTCTGCCATTTCCTACTATTATCATCACACATCTTGCAAAAATTTCAAGATAATATTAAACTTATCTAGGTAAAATAATGGAAACAATGGATATTCTGGAAGGCAAAATTAAAGAGGCTCTCTCGAGGAAAACAAAGCTCGAGGTGGAGCACAAAAACCTAATGGAGGAAGTTGTTAATCTCAGGGAAAGTGTAACAAAGCTTGAAAAAGAAAGGGATGAGATTAAACAGAAGTTAGACAGAGTAATCGAAAAGGTTGAGATTTACTTAAGCAGGTCTGAGGCATAACATGAAACGCCTTAAGATTAAGTTCCTGGACGCGGATTATTATATCAAGACAGACGCCGATGAAGATTACGTCCGGAAGATCGCTTTGTATCTGGAGCAAAAAGTGAAAGAGATATCCATTCAGGATAACAACGCGGTGGTGCCTAATACACTTCTGCTCGCGATGCTGAAGATAACCGATGATTACTTCAAACTATTAAAAGACTTTGAGGAATTTAAAGACGGTGCTGAAGAGAGATCAAAGAGATTGGTGCAAATACTGGAAAGCTCCCTTAACGAACAGGAAACCTTTGGGTTTAGCGAAGGAATTCTTAGAGAGGAACTCGGAAGAGAAGAATTGGAAGACTCGTATAAATACAGATGATGTTGATATACCTGATTCATTTCTTTCCCTCTTAGAGGCAGGGGGTTTACATCTTGAGCAACAGAAAGAATACGTCCGTTCGTATTTCTTAAAGAGAAGGTTCCGCCTTTCCGATACCGAGATAGCCGAGAAAAGCCGCCTGATTACGTATAATCTCTCGCGCCTCGGGTTGTTTATCCGCGCGAAAAGGGTGGGGTTCTACTATCCGGTCAGGAACGAGGCGGATACGAGGGAGATATTCTCCCGTTCCCTCGGGTTGGGGAAAGAGGTCTACTTCCCCAGAGTGAGCGGGACAGGGCTGACTTTTCATAGAATATTAGATCTTAACGAGCTTAAACCCGGGAAATTTGGTATCCCGGAACCCGATTCGTCCTCATCAAGCATAGCGCCCGAAGATCTGGATCTGATCCTTATACCCGGAATCGCATTCGACGGCTCCGGCGCAAGGCTCGGGTACGGAAAGGGGTATTATGACCGCCTGCTGGTCAATGTCCCCTTGAATAGAAGGGCCGCGCTTGCATATTCGCTCCAGATGTCGGATTCGCTCCCATGCGGGGAGACCGACCTTTCCGCGGGTCTGGTGGTGACCGAATCGGGAATAATTTTTTGCGGAATAAAAGGCAGAATAAAAGAAGGAGGAAAACAACATGACTGAACTGATAATTGCTGCAGCGGCTTCGGTTGTTGCCTTCGCTTTGGGGTACTTAGCTAACCACCTCTATAGACAAGTGAAATTGAATAAGAAAATAGGTCTAAAGAAGGACGAAGCAGAGGTAATAATCGAGAACGCGAGGAAAGAGGCTGAGAAGGTCAGGGTACAGGGAGAGTTGAAAGCGAAGGAGATAGTCGAAAGAAGGAGCTCCGAAATCGAGAACGAGTCGAGGGAAAAGCAGAGAGAGGCGTTCAAAACGGAAAAAAGGCTCCAGAAACGCGAAGAGATTCTCGATAAGAAATTCGAGGGCGTCGAAAAGAAGGAATCGGAACTTACAAGAAAGGAAAAGGACCTCGTGCTGAGGGAGCAGGGCCTCGGAGAAAAACAGAAGGAACTCGATGCCGTTATAGACGAAGCCAAGAAGAAGATAGAGGACATAGCCGGTATGACGCAGGAAGCGGCCCGGAATGAACTCATCAACATTATCGAGGACGAGGCAAGGCATGAGGCCGCCAAAAAGCTGAAACAGCTAGAGGACCAGCTCCATGAAGAGGCCGAGAGGAAAGCGAAGGACATTATAGCGCTCGCGATCCAGAAGTACTCGGGCGAATATACGAGCGAAAAGACGATATCCGTCGTCAACCTCCCGAACGACGATATGAAGGGGAGGATAATCGGGCGCGAGGGGAGGAATATCAGGTCGATCGAAGCGAGGACAGGGGTGGATATTATCATCGACGATACGCCGGAGACCGTGGTTATCTCTTCGCTTAACCCGATAAGAAGGCAAGTTGCGAGGATATCGCTCGAACGACTGATCGACGACGGCAGGATTCACCCCGCGAGGATCGAGGAGATCGTGGCCGAGGTCGAAAAAGAGATCGAGCGCGAGATTCAGAAGGCGGGGGAAGAGGCCATTTTCGACCTGGGTATCACGTCTATACATCCTGAACTCGTGAAGCTCGTCGGAAGACTCAAATACAGGACCAGCTATTCGCAGAATATCCTGAACCATTCGATCGAAGTCGCGTTCATCTGCGGCATACTTGCCGCTGAGATAGGGTACGACGTTAAGCTCGCCAAGCGCGGCGGGCTCCTCCACGATATAGGGAAGGCGGTCGACCACGAGATCGAAGGGTCGCACGTGGACATAGGCGCGGACCTCGTGAGGAAGTACGGCGAGCCCAAGGAAGTTATAGAGGCCGTCGCCCTCGCTCACGACCCGCAGCCGCAATCGCTTCTCGCAATCCTCGTTCAGTCGGCTGATGCGATATCCGCCGCGAGGCCGGGGGCGAGGAGAGAGACCTACGAGGCTTACGTGAAGAGGATACAGGACATCGAAAGCATCGCAGCCTCCTTCAGGGGGGTCGAGAGGTGTTATGCGATACAGGCCGGACGTGAAGTCAGGGTAATAGTGGAGAGCTCGAAGGTGAACGACGAGGAAGGCGCTCTCCTCTCCCACGAGATTGCGAAGAAGATCGAGAAAGAGGTCGCATATCCCGGACAGATCAAGATAACCGTAATAAGGGAAGTCAGGGCTACGGCTTATGCGAGTTAGCCGCGGCTGTTATTGTGTAGTCGTGTGGTAGACAGGAATTAAATCGTTAAATAAGAAGAAATCCTGAGCCGGCTGTTTTACCCGCCGGCTCAGGTGAATTTATCAGGGGTTGAATTTTCTATTTCTCATTAAGTGCGCCTTTGGCCGCCGCGAGTCTCGCGATGGGCACCCTGTAAGGGGAGCAGCTCACGTAGTCGACTCCGATTGCGCTCGATAACACGATGGATTGCGGGTCCCCGCCGTGTTCCCCGCATATGCCGACTTTGAGGTCGGGTCTCACCTTCCTGCCTTTCTCCATGGCGAGTTTCATGAGCTCCACTACGCCCAGGTCGAGAGTCAGGAATGGGTCCTTTTCGAGTATGCTCAAAACCTTGCCGTTGAGCGTCACTTTTTCGTTCATGTATGTCTTGATGATTTTCCCCGAATCGTCCCTCGAAAGCCCGAACATCATCTGCGTCAGGTCGTTCGTTCCGAAGGAGAAGAACTCGGCCTCCGTCGCTATCTGGTCGGCAGTGACGGCCGCCCTCGGGACTTCTATCATCGTTCCTATTTTGTATTTTATTTTCTTTTTGGATTTACTGAGGACTTCGTCGGCCACTTGCTGGATGACGTCTTTCTGCGCCTTCATTTCGGTGACCATTGCCACGAGCGGGACCATTATTTCAGGGACCGCTTTCACCCCTTCGTCCGCCACCTCGGACGCCGCTTCCATTATGGCAGTCACCTGCATCCTGGTGATCTCCGGTATCAGTATGCCGAGCCTGCATCCCCTGAGACCGAGCATGGGGTTGAACTCGTGTAGCTCCTGGACTCTCTCGAGGAGCATTTTTTTTCTATCGAGGCTCTTGGAGGGCTCTTTTTTCAGCTCGTGCTCCTTTATATCGAGCATCAGCTCTTCGAGCTTGGGAAGGAACTCGTGGAGCGGGGGGTCGATAAGCCTTATAGTGACCGGGTACCCCTTCATGGTGCGGAAAAGCTCTTTGAAGTCGTTCCTCTGCATCGGCAGGAGCTTCGACAGGTATTTGGCTCTCTCCTCAGACGTCTGCGAGAGGATCATATCCTGCATGATCGGTATCCTGTCCTTCGCGAAGAACATGTGCTCTGTCCGGCAGAGCCCGATGCCTTCCGCGCCGAACTTGTACGCTATTCTCGCGTCCTGCGGCGTGTCCGCGTTCGTCCTCACCCCGATAGTCCTGATCCCGTCTGTCCATTTCAATATGGAAGTGAATATCTTGTAGTTTTCCGATTCCTCCGGTTTTATCGTTCCCTCTACGACCTGTATTATGTCTGACGGTATTACCGGCACGTGTCCGGAATAAACCTTTCCCTCGAACCCGTCGAGCGAAATGAAATCGCCTTCTTTGACGGTAACGCCGCCGGTAATGAAACGCCTGTTCTTCTCGTCGATGTTAATATCTTCCGCCCCCACGATGCATACCTTTCCCATCTGCCTCCCGACGACCGCCGCGTGGCTCGTCCTCCCTCCCCGCGCGGTCAGTACGCCCTTAGAGGCTGCCATGCCCTTGATATCGTCGGCGCTCGTTTCCTTTCTGACGAGAATAGTGCTCCTGCCCTCGCTGCTGAACCTCACGGCGGTATCGGCGTCGAGAGCCACGGCTCCCGACACTGCTCCGGGTGACGCCGCGAGCCCGGTGGCTATGACCTTATGCTTCTGTTTTTCATCGGGATTGAATATCGGGAACAGGAACTGCTCCAGGTGTTCCGGCTCTATCCTCGAAATGGCCTCTTCCTTCGTGATCAGCCTTTCCTTGACCATGTCGTAGGCGATCTTTAAAGCCGCGATCCCGGTTCTCTTGCCGTTTCGTGTCTGAAGGAAATAGAGCTTCCCCCTCTCGATCGTGAATTCGAAGTCCTGCATGTCCTTGAAATGCTTTTCGAGCGTATCCGCTATCTTCGCCAGCTGTTTATAGACCGGGGGCAGCTCGCGCGCAAGCTCCTCGATGTGCTTGGGCGTCCTGATGCCGGCCACGAGGTCTTCGCCCTGCGCGTTCATAAGACACTCCGCGTAGAGGTTCTTCTCCCCGCTCGCCGGGTCCCTCGTGAAACCCACTCCTGTGCCCGAATCGTCGCTCATGTTCCCGAAGACCATTGCCTGCACGTTGGCGGCTGTGCCCAGGTCGTCGGGAATGCCGTACTGCTTCCTGTAGAAGATCGCCCTTTCGTTGTTCCATGAAAGGAATACCGCGCGTATAGCCATATGGAGCTGGTCGAGCGGGCTTTGAGGAAATTCCGTCTTTACCTTCTTCCTGACGTGCTGTTTTGATTTGTTGATGACTTGTTTTAGTATTTCGGGTGTTAGCTGAGCGTCGCTCTTTACGCCTTCCGTCTTCTTTATATCCGCGAACATGTGCTCGAACTCTTCCTTATCGATACCGAACACCACGTCCGAGAACATCTCTATAAGCCTTCTGTAGGCGTCCCATACGAATAAGGGGTTATCGGTATTTGACGAGAGACGCTCGGCGATTTTATCATTCAGACCGAGGTTCAGGATCGTGTCCATCATACCGGGCATCGAGAACTTCGCCCCGGAGCGTACAGAAACCAGAAGCGGGTTTTTCGGGTCACCCAGTTTTTTCCCTATGAGCTTTTCGAGCTTCGAGAGATTGAGATCGATTTCCTTCAATATGTATTCGGGAATATGCCTTTTATGGTTATAGAATTCCGTGCAGGCTTCCGTGCTTATGGTAAAACCCGGGGGGACGGGTACGCCTATTCTCGTCATCTCTGCGAGTCCGGCGCCCTTTCCGCCCAGCAGGTCCTTCATGTTCCCTTTTCCTTCCGCTTTCCCATTGCCGAATAAATATACGAATTTCTTCATGGCCCTTTCCTTTTATGTATTATCTTTTTAATCCCCCGCCCGGTCAAACCCCGATGATTTACGTGCTCAATTTGGAGAAGTCCGCGATCCTGAAAAACAGGTCTCTTATTTCCCAGAGCATCGATAGCCTGTTCTTCCTTAATTCTGCGTTCTCGTCCATAACGAGGACGTGCTCAAAGAATTTATCCACGGGCTCTTTCAGCGTTTTCATTATGGACAGAGATTCCGGGTAATTCCTCTCCGACATTTTCTCGTCCACCTTTTCCCGGGTGTTGATGAAGGATAGATAAAGCTCCCTCTCTACGGGTTCGACAAAAAGGCTGTCCCTTACTTCGCCCTTTGGCTGTCCTTTAACTATATTCACTACTCTCTTAAAAGCGGTTCCGAGGGAATCGAAATCGGGCGCCTTCCGGAATTCCGAAAGCGCTTCGATTCTCCTCTTCACTTCAACGATGTCGTCGAACTGCGTGCTTATCGCGGCTTCCACAACGTCCTGGGGGAAGCCGTCCGATATCATTATGTTCCTGAATCTTTCCTTAAAAAAACCGGATACTTCCGTCAGGATATTATCCTGCGAATCGGCGAACTTTCCATGGGCTTGATCGACTATGGCCGTGATGCTCGCGCGGAAAAGCTCGTTAATGCTCAAATGGTAATTTTTATCGAGGACTATATTTATTATTCCTATTGCGTGTCTTCTGAGGGCGTAGGGATCGGAAGTGCCTGTCGGGATGAGTCCGGATATAAAACACGCCGAGATCGTGTCCAGTTTGTCGGCGATGCTCAGAACGGAGCCGATATCGGTCCCTGGCAGGTCCCCTTCGCGGGAGGTCGGCATATACTGCTCTTCTATCGCCCTCGCGACCCCGTCTTTCTCCCCGGCGAGGAGCGCATAATATTTGCCCATGATGCCCTGGAGCTCGGGGAATTCGAATACCATCTGGGTAGCGAGGTCCGCCTTCGACAGCTCTGCTGCGCGGATTACGTCTGTCAGCGGTTCCATGCCGAGCTGCCCGCCGATAACCCCGGCGAGCGCCTTTAACCTCTCGGTCTTATCGTAATACGTCCCGAGGTCTGAGAGGAAGACCATGTCTTTTAATTTCCCGATCTTATCTGAGAGCGGCATAGTCCTGTCTTCATCGTAGAAGAACCTCGCGTCTGTGAACCGCGCCCGGATGACCCGCTCGTTCCCCTTCGCCACGACCCTCTCGTCCCTGGCCTTAGTCCCGGCGACGAATATGAAATGGGGCATGAGCTTCCCGCTTTCTGACCGTGAAAGCACCGGAAAGTATTTTTGATGGTTTTTCATCACGCTGATCAGGACTTCCTTTGGGAGTTTCAGGAAATCCTCTTCGAAATCACCCTTGAGAATGACCGGGTATTCGACCAGGTAGGTAACGGTTTCCAGGAGCTCCTCGTCCTTAAGCGCGGTCCCCCCGATTTTCTCAGCGAGATCGTTTATCCCCTTTTCTATTATGCTTTTCCTCCGGTCCTGATCGAGTACGACGAACCCCTTTTCGAGCCCTTCCGCGTAATCGTCCCAGCCCGAGACCGTAAAGGGCTTGGGGCTCATGAACCTGTGGCCGCGGGATTTGGATGAGCTCTTTACTTCCTCGATATTGAAATGAATCGTCTTGCCGCCGTAGACCGCGAGCAGCCACCTTATCGGTCTCGCGAATACCGCTTCCCCGTCGCCCCACTTCATGGATTTTCTGAAGGGGAGGCCGGTAATTATCCTGGGAAGCAATTCTTTTAAGAGTTTTTCCGTCTTCTGCCCCTTTATTTTTTTCACCGCGGCCAGGAAATCGCCCCTGTCCCTCGTTACGGTTACAAGGTCTTTTACGTCGACACCCTGGGATTTAGCGAACCCGATCGTCGCATTTGTCGGGTTCCCTTTTTCGTCGAACGCAATTCTCACCGGAGGGCCGTAGGACTCCCTCGACCTGTCTTCCTGATTGTCCGTGAGGTCCGTGACCCGGAGCGTCAGCCTTCTCGGGGTGCCGTAGGACGAAATATTCCCGTAAGCGAGCGCGTTCCCGGCAAGCTCCCCGGATGCGCTCTCCGACAGTTTATCGATGGCATCCCTCATGAAGCCGGCGGGGATTTCCTCGGTTCCAATCTCTAGTATCAGCTCTTTTGCCATGGATTCTTTTTCGCGAGCGGGAAGCCCATTTC
>Ga0209751_10006103_pt1 | contig 11226 bp, 10 predicted proteins | sample RifCSP13_1_FD_184019 | JGI IMG/M metagenome (GOLD analysis project Ga0209751, IMG submission 184019) | Soil microbial communities from Rifle, Colorado - Rifle CSP2_sed 13_1 (SPAdes) (version 2) | ecosystem: Environmental > Terrestrial > Deep subsurface > Rock core/Sediment | place: Rifle...
GCGAGAGGAGGTGCGTTGGGCTGACCTGATCGGAGTGTGGCAAGGTCGGTCGCCGCCCTGAAGGGCGGGCCTGCCATAGCGGATGTGTCATCGGCTTACACCCCTCGGATCAAGAAGGCGGCGAGGAGGACGATGACGCCGGCGAGGAAGGCGAGGCCGTAGGCCTGGGCTTGGCCGGACTGGGCGTAGCGTAGAGCGCCCCCGACTCCGATGGGAAGGCGACCGGCGGCGTTGACGATGCCGTCGACGACGTTGGCGTCGAACCAGTGGAGGAGACGCCCCAGGCCGAGGACGAACCAATTGACAATGGCCTGGTAGAGCTCGTCGATCCAGTACTTGCTGATCAGGGTCCGGTAGACTGGGGCGAGGCCGCGCCCGAGCGCCTCGGCGCTGAGGAACCGGGCGCCGTACATCGCCCAGGCCAGGAGGATGCCGGCGACGGCGACGGCCGTTGAGAGGAGGGCCACGGTGGGGTTGAAGGCGGCGGTAGCGTGGCCAGCACGGCTGAGCGCGTCGTGCACCAAGGGTGGCGCGCCGAGGAGGTTGCTGAGGGCATGAGGAGCGAGGCCGGTGAGGGGTGCGAGTTCTCGGATGGGGTTCAGAAAGCCGGAGAGGACCGAGGGGACCGCGAGAAGGGCCAAGGGTAGCGTCATGAGCCACGGCGACTCGTGCGGGTGTCGGGCATGGGCCCCCGGGACGGCGCGGGACTCGCCGGCGAAGGCGAGGAAGACCAAGCGGAACATGTAGAAGGCGGTCATCAGGGCGGCAGCCAGCGCGAGCAGGAACAGGGGAAGGTTGCCGGAAAGCAGCGTCTCGGTGAGGATCTCGTCCTTGCTCCAAAAGCCGGAGAGGGGCGGGATGCCGGCGATAGCAAGAGCGGCGATGACAAAAGTGGTAAAGGTGATGGGCATGGCCCGGCGGAGGCCGCCCATGAAGCGGAGGTCGTAGGTCTCGACGGCGTGGTAGATGCTGCCTGAACCGAGGAACAAGAGGGCCTTGAAGAAGGCGTGGTTCAATAGGTGAAAGGCTGCCGCGGCGTAGGCGCCGACGCCGAGGGCGAGCATCATGTAGCCGAGCTGGCTGATGGTCGAGTAGGCGAGGACGCGCTTGATGTCGGTGGCGACGAGGCCCATGGTGGCGGCGAAGAAGGCGGTGAAGCCGCCGATCAGGGCCACGGTGCCGAGCGCATCGGGGGCGGCGGCGAAGAGGGGGAAAGTGCGCGCCACGAGGTAGACGCCGGCCGCGACCATGGTGGCGGCGTGGATGAGGGCGCTGACGGGGGTCGGACCCTCCATTGCGTCGGGCAGCCAGACGTGGAGGGGGAACTGGCCGGACTTGCCGACGGCGCCTGAGAAGATGCCGAGGGCAGCCCAGGTGAGGAGCGCTCCCTTCAGGACGCCTTCGTTGGCCATCGCAGCGAGGGTGCTGATGCTCAGGGTGCCCTCCGGGTTGTTGGCGTAGAGGAGGAGGATGGCGATGAGAAAGCCGAAGTCGCCAAAGCGCGTGACCACGAAGGCCTTCTTCGCCGCCGCCGCCGCGGCAGGACGTTGGTACCAGAAGCCGATGAGCAGGTAGGAGCAGAGGCCGACCAACTCCCAGAAGGCGTAGAGCAGCAGCAGGTTATCGGCGAGCACGAGGCCCAGCATCGAGGCAGTGAAGAGGGACATCTCGGCGAAGAAGCGCCCGTAGCCCTCTTCGCCGTGCATGTAGGCGGTGGAGTAGACCTGCACCAGCAGGCTCACAGAGGTGACGACGATCAGCATGACGGCCGTGAGTGAGTCGAGGGTGAGAGTGAGGTCGATGCGCAAGTCGTACACGCTCAGCCAGGTGAGAGACGCGAGCGGGACGAGGTGGTCTTGGGCTTGGAGCACCGCCTGGAGGGCGCGCAGGGAGAGGAGTAGCGAGCCCCCGATGGCGGCGAGGGTCACTCCAGCGCTGAGGCGATGGTAGCGGTGGAGGCCCAAGCCGATGAGGACAAACGAGGTTAAGGGTAGGAGGATGATCAGCCAGGCCTGGAGGGTCGTCATGGGAGAGGGGCCCAGCGATACGGCGAGAAAACCTTGCCCCTACGGTGGCGTGGGTGGCCTGCGGGATAAATCCCGCAGCTTGGCAAGCGCAACGTCTTCCTTGACGTAGTCATTGTTGTTTTCTCAGGACCTCTTCGGCGACGTGTATTTTGGCCTGGGGGACGTAGATGGCATAGCCGGGGCCATGGTCCTCGTCGTTCTCGGGCAGGACGAGGGCGCCGACCTGCTCGCCGTCGAAGAACTCCTTCCACATCTCGGCGGTGACCTTATGCTGGACGCGGAGGAGCTTCACCCACATAGGGGGCTCCAGAGCGGTGTGCAACCATCTTCATCCCACCCGCCCGCCCAGGTAGGTTTTTGGGGACACCCCAAACCCCGCCAGAGAGGGCGAAGCCCCCTCTGGACTCCCCCGGCAACGCGACCTACCATCGCATGAGGTCCATGGACTCGACGTCGACGGTCTGGCGGCGGCGGAAGAGGGCGAGGACGATAGCGAGGCCGACGGTGACCTCGGCGGCGGCGATGGTGACGACGAAGATGGCGAACACCTGGCCCGCCATGGTCGTGGGCGCCACGTATCGCCCGAAGGCGACGAAAGCGATGTTGACGGCGTTGAGCATGATCTCGATGGACATCAGGATGCCGACGATGTTGCGTCGGGCGAGAGCGCCGTAGAGTCCCAGCGAGAACAAGAGGGCGGAGAGGACGAGGAAATGCTGGAGGGTCATGGGTGTGTGACCTTGTCTGTCCCACCCACCCGCCCAGATATGCTTGGGGACACCCCAACCCCCGCCAGAGGGGCAGAGCCCCTCTGGACTCCCCGCGTGAATGGCGTGACTTGCTGCAAGGTAGCTAGTCCTGTCTCGTGAGGGCGAGTCACCGTACAGTCCCAGCACGAGAAGGGGAGCGTGGAGAGGACGAGGAGATGCTGGATGGTCATAGGTGTGTGACCTGATTTCTTCCCACCCGCCCGCCCTGGTAGGCTTTGGGGGACACTCCTTCGGCTCTGCTCAGGACAGGCCCCAAGCCCCTGTCAGAGGGGGAGTGCCCCCTCTGAACTCCCTCGGGCGAACGCGGCGTTGCCAAAGGCGTGGCGGTCACGAGACCGGTCCTCTCCGGCTTGGACGCCCTCCATACAGCCTTGGCGGGAGGAAACGGAAGGAGCGACGAAACGTGGCGGGTCATTGGGTATCTGGGTTCTTCCCATCGGCGAGCCCTGGAAGTTCTTGGGGGACACGGCCAAGCCCCTACCAGGGGGGGATTGCCCCTCTGGACGCCCTCAGAGGCAGGGAAAGCGGCTGAGGGCAAGTCTTGCAAGCGCGTCAGTCCTCTCTGGCGAGGGCGATGGCGCCGATGAGGGCGGCGACGAGCAGTACGGAGGCGGCTTCGAAGGGGAGGACCCAATGGCCGAAGAGGGCGTCGGCGAGCGCGGTTGTGGTTGTTGTGGGTGGGGCGTCGGTCGACAGCGACCAGGGCGTGAGCAGGAAAACGCCCACGAGGGAGAGGAAGACGAGCGCTGCTAAGGCGAGCGCTGGGAGGCGCAGGCTGCTTGGTGGGTTCCCCTGCTGCACGTTGTGGGTCAGGAAGATGGCGAAGATGAGCAGCACGGAAACGGCGCCCACGTAGATAAGCACCTGCGCGGCCGCCAGGAAGTCGGCCTGGAGGAGGACGTACAAGCCGGCGATGCTGAGGAAAAGGGTCGCTAGAAAGAGGGCGGCGCGAAAGAGGTCGCGGAGCCAGACGACCATGAGTCCGGAGCCGACGGCGATGGTGGCCAGGACCCAGAAGGCGACCGTGAGGGCGTCCGGCATCAGGGAGCGGTCCTCGTCTGGGTATGGGCGGCATGCGTCGCCTCTCTGGCTTCCTCGGCCAGCGCCTGCTCCACCCAGCGCGGCAGGCGGACCTTTCCTTCTGCCCGCAACTGCTCCTCGTAGAACGGGCGGCCGTAGGCGCTGGACCGCTCGGTGGCCGTCTCGAGCTGGTACTTGCCCTTCACCATCTTGCCGCGCTCGTAGTAGGACGCGGCGATCTCGTTCGTGTAGCGGAGGGCGTCGTAGGGGCATGACTCGACGCAGAGGCCGCAGAACATGCAGATGCCGATGTCGATGCGGAACTCCTCGACCATGTAGGTGGCATCGGGCCCGGGGCGGGTGATGACCTCGATGACGCCGTGGGGGCAGCTCTTGGCGCAGGTGGCGCAGCCGGTGCAGCGGTCCTCCCACCAGACGAAGCCGTAGCCGCGCACCCGTGGCGAGACGTAGCTCTGCTCCTCGGGCCACTGGTAGGTGTAGGGCGGCGTTTCCCTGGCGTATGTCTTCCCGAGGGTGCGTAAGGTGAGCCACATGCCCTTAAGGAGGCCAAGGCCGTACATCAGCTAGCTCCTCAGCGCCTCGCCAGCCCGGCGAAGAGGCTCGATGGGCGCTCCGCGCCTGGTGAGCGGTCGGGAGATGCCTGGGAGGTTGAAGAGGCGCGCCCAGCCGAGGAGGAGGAAGAGGCCGAGGGCGAGGTTGATGGCGGCCAGCACCCAGGAGGCGAGCCGACTCGAGGGCGGAAGCACGCCTTCGAGGAGCACGACCTGGGCGGCTGCCAGCATGAGATTGACCAGGGAAAGCGGCAGGAGGTACTTCCAGGCGAAGTGCATCAGCTGGTCGATGCGCAGGCGTGGCAAGGTGCCTCGTAACCAGACGAAGACAAGGAAGAAGGCGTAGAGCTTGCCGATGAAGATGAGCCAGGGTGGAACGATCTGGTCGACGAAGGGGAGGCCCCAGGCGCCGAAGAAGAGAGCGGACATGAGCGCGGAGAGGACGAGCAGGGAGGTGTACTCGGCGACGTAGAAGAGGCCGAACTTCATGCCGCTGTACTCGGTGTGGTAGCCGGCGACGATCTCGGACTCGGCCTCCATCATATCGTTGGGGGTGCGGTTCAACTCGGCGGAGGCGGCGATGAAGAAGATGAGGAAGCCGAGCGGTTGGAGGAAGACGTACCAGATGCCGCGACTGAGCTGGTCGCTCACGATGGCGCTCACCTGCAGCGAGCCGGCCAGCAGGATTATGCCTACGAGGGAAAGCACCATCGGCACCTCATAGGAGATGGACTGGGCGACGGCGCGCATCGCTCCGAGCAGGGCGAACTTGTTGTTGGATGACCAGCCGGCCATGAAGACCGGGATGACAGAGACAGAGCCTACCGCGACCAGGTAGAGGACGCCGATATTGAGGTCGCTGTAGAGCATGGTTGGCCCGAACGGGACGATGGCCCAGACCAGGAAGGCCGGCAGGAAGAAGAGGATGGGCGCGGCCCAGAACACGAGGCGATCGCCTTGGGCCGGCGTGATGGCCTCTTTGGCCATGATCTTCAGGGCGTCTGCGATGGGCTGGAGGAGGCCAACCGGCCCGACGCGGTTCGGCCCGTAGCGCTGCTGGATGCGGGCGATAACCTTCCGCTCGATCCAGACGACGCCGAGCTGGCTAGGGACGATGAAGGCGAGCAAGCCGATGAGGCCGAAGAGGCTGGCCAGGAGGGTGCGCAGCCAGTCCGGCGCGGCCGTCGGCAGCGCTGACAGGAGCGCTGTCACGAGCCCTGCCGGGTTGTAGAGCCAGGTGCTATGCCAGAAGTCGAGCATTCTGCAACCTGCCTTGCAGTGGGGGAGTCTGGAACGCTGTTTTTCCCACGCTCCCGCCCGTGGAAGGTACAAACTGGGGGACACCCCCAGACCCCTGACAGAGGGGGCAGCCCCCTCTGTACTCCCCCCGAATTGCGGCCGACTTTGCGCCTTGTCGCTGTGAGAAGCGCTTGGGAGCGGGATCCGAACGCCATGAGTTTGTCCTCAGCCTCACCCTACGCCACGGCGCATCTGCGATCTCCCAGAGGGAGAGGGAGCGTGCCCACTTCACCGGTCGACCTCGCCCATGACGATGTCGATGCTGCCGAGGATGGCGATCGCGTCGGCGACCTTATGGCCGACTGTCATGTCCTTGAGGGCCGTTAGGTTGATCTGAGAGGGCCCGCGGACGCGGAACCGGTACGGGTTGGCGCCCCCGTCGCTGACGAGGTAGTAGCCGAGCTCGCCGCGGGGCGACTCGATGCGGGAGTAGATCTCGCGACCGGCCGGTGGGTGGAAGACCCAGTCGACCGGCGTGCGGTAGGGGCCCGGGGGCAGCTCTACGAACTCCTCGAAGCACTGCTGGAGGATGCGCAAGGACTCCTTGATCTCCTCCATGCGCACCCAAAAGCGGTCCCAGCAGTCGCCGATCTCGCCCACGGGCACGTCGAAGTCGTAGCGGTCGTAGATGAGGTATGGGTCGGCCTTGCGGATGTCCCACAAGACGCCGGAGCCCCGCAAGACGGGCCCAGAGGCGGAGGCGTTGATGGCCTGCTCGCGGCTGAGAATGCCGATGTGCTTGCTGCGGGCGATCAGGATCTCGTTCTCGACGAGTAGCTCCTCGTATTCAGCGACACGGGAGGGCATGTCCTTCAAGAAGACGCGCAAGGCGATGGCGAACTCCGGTGGCACGTCCTGGGCGACGCCGCCGGGCCGGATGTAGTTGTAGGTGAGGCGCTGGCCGCAGCACATCTCGAACATATCGAGGATCTTCTCGCGGTCACGGAAGGAGTACATCCAGGGGGTGGACCAGGCGCCGCACTCGTTCGGGTACGTGCCGAGGAACATGCAGTGGGAGGCAATGCGCTGGAGCTCGACCATGATGAGCCGCAGGTACAGCGCGCGTTCCGGCACGGGGATGTCGGCCAGCTTCTCGATGGCCAGGCACGCGGCCAGGTTGTTGGACATGGCGGCCAGGTAGTCCATACGGTCGGTGAGGGTGATGGCCTGGGTATAGGTACGGAGCTCGGCGAGCTTCTCCATGCTGGAGTGGAGGTAGCCGAAGACAGGCTCCAGGTCGATGATCACCTCGCCGTCGAGCAGGGCACGGAGGCGCAGCACGCCGTGGGTCGAGGGGTGCTGTGGTCCGATGTTGACGAGGACCGGCTCGCCAGCTTGGCTGAAAGGCAGGCCTGCCTGAGCAGCGGGCACGCCGCTAGTCGAGGCCAAGCTCTTCACCTCGCTTGCGCACGGGGCTGCCGGGTGGTTGTGGGAAGGGTGGCATGACGAAGTCTTTCCGCAGGGGATGGCCCAGGAACCCTTCCCACATCAGGAGGCGCTTGAGGTTGGGATGGCCGGCGAAGACGACGCCGAAGAGGTCGTAGACTTCGCGCTCCTGTAGGTCGGCTCCTTGCCAGAGCGGCGTGAGCGAGGGCACTTCAGCATGCTCACGGTCGTAACAGCGGACCTTGATCGTGAGCAGATGGTTCCGCTCCAGCGACGAGAGATGATAGACGACCTCGATGTAATCGAGATAGTCGACCGCGGTGAGGTTGTTGAGGTAGTCGATAGCGAGCTCGCGCTGGAGGTGGCGACAGGTGTCGAGGAGGGCGCCAGGGTAGACAGCGAGGCAGTCGTCGGCTTCCTCTTCGACGGCGTCGGGGAGGTGCGCCCGCAGTAAGCGGGCGACGTCGCGCCCCGATAGCCACGTCGACATCGCTGGCGCTTCAATCAGCTCGCGCGTCGCTAGTCTGGCAGGCCGAGCCCGGCCAACACGTTGCCACGTTCCTCGAAGAAGCGCTCCCGTTGCCGCAATCGGTCTTGCATGATGGACTCAGTCTTGATCTTGCTCTGAAGGGCCATCAGGCCGTGGAGGAGGGTCTCCGGGCGGGGCGGGCAGCCCGGCACGTACACGTCCACGGGGACGATAAGGTTGACGCCCGGCACCATGCTGTAGCCGCCGATGAAGGTGCCGCCGCTGGTGGCGAAGCCCATGGAGAGGACCCATTTGGGCTCGGCCATCTGATCGTAGATGCGCTTCAGGGGGGGTGCCATCTTCCAAGTGAGGCGGCCGGCGACGATCATGAGGTCGGCCTGGCGGGGTGAGGCGCGGAAGAGCTCCATGCCGAAGCGGGCGATGTCGTACTTTGACATACCGGTGGCCATCATCTCGATGGCGCAGCAGGCGAGCCCAAAGGCGACAGGCCAGACGGACGACTGCCGCGCCCAGTTCAGCATCTTGTCGACCGTGCTCACGAGGATGTTCTCCTGGAGCATGCTGGTCATGAAGGGGTCTTCGTCGACGTAGGCGAGCTGGGAGCCGCGGATGAGGCGCTCGACCTCCTCGCCTTCCCGCCGGTCCAGCTCGCGCGGGTCGTAGGGGAACGTGGTCGCGGTCATGCCCATTCGAGAGCGCGCTTGCGCCAGGCGTAGGCGAAGCCCACGCCGAGGATGGCGACGAAGATAGTCATCTCGATGAGACCGTAGAGGGCGAGCTGGCGAAGCTGCACGGCCCAGGGGTAGAGGAACACCGTTTCGATGTCGAAGATGACGAAGACCAGCGCGTAGAGGTAGTAGCGGAAGTTGAAGCGTCCCCAGGCCGGACCGAGGGCCTCGATGCCGCACTCGTAGGGGGAGGTCTTGACGGCGGTGGGGTTGTCCACGCGGACGCGCAGGCGACCGAGGAGCCACGACAGGCTGATGGCTGCCATGGGGAAGGCGAGGCTGACTGCCACGAGGAGCAGCAGCGGCCCAAATTGGTCGAAATACACGGCGTCCCTCCTTGGTTGGGACTGCCCTTTGCCGAGGCCGCAGTATAGCAGGGGGACGGGCCAACGGCAAGTGAAATTCCGCACGAGCGCTTCTGCTGGAGAGTGACGATTGGGTATACTCGACGACATGTCTGTGACCTGGCGAGAACCGCGAGGGCGGCGACGCAGGGCCGCCCCTACCGGTGAGGCGTCAGCGCGTACAGGTCGGGTTCTGCGTGAGGACGGAACCGGGGAGCTGCGATGAGCGGCTCAGCTATGTTTTCTGCCTGGGTGGGAGTGGTGTGGGCGCGCCGGGCTGCGGCCAGTGACGTCGTCCGCCGGTGGTGGCTGGAGGGCCTTGCGCTGGTGGTGGTGCTGGTCGGTGTCGTGGCTTTTGGCGTCTTCTTCAGCCGGCTCGCCGTCGCGCAGCACCGGAACCTGAATACCAACGCCCTGGACCTCGGGTACACGGACCAACTGCTGTGGCTGACGCTGAGCGGGCAGCCCTATCGCAGCACGTTGCTAGAGGACCTTCGCGTGGGGGGCGAGGCGCTGGCGGGGGGCGGCTCGTATCGCGCGGTGCATATGGCGCCGGCGTTCGTCGTGCTGGCGCAGCTGTACCGCTGGTGGCCGGGAGCGGAGACGCTCCTGCTCCTTCAAGCGTGGGCGTTGGCGTTGGGAGCGGTGCCGGCGTATCTGCTGGCACGGCATCGGTTAGGGGCCGCGCCAACAGGAGCGGTGCTGGCGGTCGTGTACCTTCTCTCACCATCGCTGGCGGGCGCAAGCCTCTCCGAGTTCCATCCGATCGCGCTGGCGGCGCCGGTCGTGCTGTTGGGGGCGTACCTGTTGGAGCGGCGGCTGTACGGCGCGTTCGCAGTGCCCGCTGTGGTCCTGTTGAGCCTTAGGGAGGATATGGGGCTGGTGCTGGGGCTCTGGGGCGTGGCTATCGCTGTCGGCCATCGGACAGTGCGCGGGGTGGGCTTCGGCCTGGCCCTGGCGGCGGTCTCGTTCGGCTGGTTCTGGTATGCCGCGGCTGTGCTGATACCGGTGGCCGGAGGGCCGTCGGTGCAGCTCCAGGGCTGGGAGTGGCTAAGACGGGGTGGCACTGAAATGGGCGACTTGCTGGCGGGGGTATCGCCGCCGGTGGAGTGGTCGGTCCTGTGGCGGCCAGCTTCCCTGCGATACCTGGGCGGCCTACTCCAACAGACGGGCTACCTCGCTTTGCTCGCTCCGTTGCAACTGGCGCCGGCAGCGCCGCTGCTACTGTCCAACATCCTCGCTGTCTCTTCCGTGAGGGTGTCGGAAAGCGCCCATTACTCCGCCGCGGCCTTGCCGTTTCTCGTGTTGGGTGGCGTCTCCGGGCTCAGGCGTCTGCAACAGTGGGCCGGCGGAATTCGGTCGTGGCTCGCAAAGCGCTCGGCCGAGGGGTGGGGGCTGGGGTGGCTTGCCGGGGCCGTGATGGGGACGGCGGTGGCTTTGATGGCTTGGAGTGCGTGGACGCACCATCTGGCCGTCGGCGTGGCGCCATGGGTGAGCGGTTTCGAGGCGCCGCAGGCGAGCGCACACAGCGAGCGACTGACCGAGCTCATCAGGCGTATTCCGGCTGAGGCTGCGGTCTCGACGCAGTCCGCTTTAGCGCCGCACGTGAGCCAGCGGGCCCGCCTGTACCTGTTTCCAGCGGTGCGCGACGCGGAGTATGTCCTGCTGGACGTCACGACGACGCCGTTCCCGGTGTCGGTGGAGGAATCGTGGTACCAGACCCAGCTCTTGCTGCGGTCGGGGCGGTTCGGCGTAGCGGCGGCGGCTGATGGCTACCTCCTTCTGCAGCGGGGCGCCTCAGTGCGGGAGATACCACAGGAGTTTTGCAGCTTCTCGACCGCCGAAGCGTCGGACGCGCCATACTCCCTCGTAGCCAACTTCGGCGGGGAGCTCCAGTTGCTGGGGTTCGATCTCGCGATGGCGCCGGTGCGGGACTACGACGGTCGCAAGATGACCCTGCAGACTTACTGGCGGGCGCCACGGAGGCCGCAGGCGGACTACCGGTTTGTGGTGACGCTCGGCGACGGCGTATCCGACTTCGTGCTTGATGGTGGCACGGCGACCACGACCTGGCTGCCGACGCGACAGTGGCGGCCGGGACAGGTGATGCGCGTGACATTCCCAGGCGTCTGGGCGTCTGAGGCGAGCGACGTGCGCGTCGCGGTGGTCGACCCGAGGCCGGCCTCCGTATCCCGCACCGTGACGTCAGTCGTCGCCGGCGACGGCCGTCCGTCCCGTCTGCCCGTACGCGATGCCCCGCTGCAAACGCTTGTCGTGAACGGAGGAGGCGAGCTGCGCCTCTTCAGCCTGCACCCGTTCTTGACCAAGCCGCGAGGGCTGAGCACGGAGGTCATGGGAGACGGCGTGCCGGTGGCCCGGCGCATCATCCGATCACCTCTGTGCGGGCGGCCCGTGGAGGACGAGATGCTCCTGGCGCAGCGGCCGGTGCTCGTGAAAATCGACAACGCCCCGGCCGCACGGCCGCAGTCGGGGCTGACGGCGGCTTGTCTGGTCTACGAATACATGGCTGAGGGCGGCATCACCCGCTTCGGCGCGTTTTATCATACTGAGGACTTGGACACCGTCGGCC
>Ga0209751_10006104_pt1 | contig 11224 bp, 10 predicted proteins | sample RifCSP13_1_FD_184019 | JGI IMG/M metagenome (GOLD analysis project Ga0209751, IMG submission 184019) | Soil microbial communities from Rifle, Colorado - Rifle CSP2_sed 13_1 (SPAdes) (version 2) | ecosystem: Environmental > Terrestrial > Deep subsurface > Rock core/Sediment | place: Rifle...
TGACGCCAGTGATCGAATACCACCGCCCGGTCGACCAGGAGGAGCCCGATCGGCGGGCAGGGGACATCACCGCCGGGTGTCGGGTGTCCGTCCAGCAGCCCGGCCGCCTCGTAGGACAGGTAGCCCATCAGTCCGCCGGTGAGCGATGGGAGCCCGTCCGCCCTGGGTGCGCCCAGCCCGCGGGCGAGCGCGACCAGGTCCGCGCGGGCATCACCCGTTCGCGGCGCATCCAGCGGCAGGTCGCGGACCACGTCGCGGATCTCAAGCCCCTCGGGACGCAGCACGACGACGGCCGCCGGGTCGCCGGCCACGAACGAGTAACGGCCCCACCGTTCGGAGCGCTCGACGCTCTCGAGCAGGATCCCGGGGCCGTCCCCGGCCAGGGCAGGGAAGACGCCGACCGGGGTCGAGACGTCCGCGAGCAGCTCGGCCCAGACCGGGGCGAGGGCGTGACCCTCCGCCAGTCGGTCGAACGTCTCGCGATCGGGGTGGACCTTCACGGAGGCTCCTTCACGAGCGAGCCCCGGGCTCGGGCCCGGGGCTCTGGCTGCGATGCGTCTGGAACGCGTGCCGGGGTGCCGGGTCCGGACTCAGGTGCCCCGGGGACAGGACCAGCGATCCTCACGCACGCTCATGGAGGCCGATGGTCCCACCCGTTGCTCGATCACGTCAATGCAGGGCATCCGGATCTCGGGCCGTTACCCTTACCCGCGCGTGACCGGGCCCGCCGGGCGGCGCATGGGGAGGACCTGGATGGGAACGCCGACCAGAGCGATCTCGGCAGTGCTCGCCTGCGCTCTGCTCGCCGCGCTCAGCATCCCGGCGGCCGTGGGGGAGACACTCTCTCCGTCAAGGGCCCGGATCTACGCTCCCGTGCCCGGCGCGCGGCCGGACCAGGTCGATGGGTCGACCGAGGGTCCCGAGCTCCGGGCGCTGCCGGATGGACGGATCGTGTGGCGAGCGGAGCGCACCATAGGGAGCCCGGCCCCCGCGGCGCCGTCGCAGACGATCGGGTTCGACGCGATCGGACGCATCGGCGAGAACTGGCCGGCGGACCCGACGGGAGCGCTCGGAGGGTCGGTCTTCGTGACGGCCGTTAACGCCTCGCTCGCCGTCTACGACCGAACCGGCGCGGCCGTCCTAGGGCCGGACCCGCTCCGGCCCCTGTTCCCGCTGCCGAACGGCACCAACGTCTTCGATCCCAAGGTCGTCTACGACCAGTACCGCGACAGCTTCGTGGTCGCGTTCCTCGCGGTGAACGATGTTCGAGAGAAGTCGTGGATCCTGGTCATCGCGATCCCCGACGCGACGGCGGACGATGTCGGGACGTGGTGCGGGGCGCAGATCGAAGGTGACCGCACCGGCGGAGACGGACGGCAGTTCGCCGACTATCCGGGTCTGGGCTACGACCGTGATCACGTGGTGGTGACGTCGAACCAGTTCGACTTCGGGTCCGACGCGTACCGGGGCGCCCAGCTGATCTCGATGCCCAAGAGCCGTCTCTACGACTGCCAGCGGAAGCTGATAGTGGAGACCTTCGCGGGCGAGAGCACGCGGAACCCGGACGGTTCGATCGCCTTCACGATCCAGCCCGCGACCACCGTGGGTTCGGGCAACTCGCTGTACCTGCTCTCGTTCCAGGACGGACGCCCGAACTACGTCGTGCTGTGGCGGCTCCGCGAGGTAGACAGAGGCCTCTCGTTGCAGAACACCGCTCTCGAGGTGGGCCGCGTGAGCATCGGGCCGTACGCGACTCAGGGCGGGGGGAGTCTGAGCGCGCCCAACACGTGGTGGGATCCGGGCGACCTCCGGCTGACCAACGCGTTCGCCGACCTTCCCCACGCCTACGTGTACGGTGCCCACGTCGTGGCCGGGGACCTCCGGCCCGACCGAGTGACCGGTGGCTACGACGAGGCCGTGATCCGCTGGTACGAGGTGGAGGTCGATCCGAAGCTTCACCGGTCTGAGGTCTCGAGGAGCGGGACGATAGGCGCACCCGAGGTAGACGTGGGGTGGCCCGCGATCGGGACCGACGAAGGTGGGAACGTGTTCGTCACGTACTCGCGGGCGAGTGCGCCCCTGGAAGAGTTCCTGTCCGCTTGGGTCGCCAGGATCAGACCCGGGCGGACCGCCAGCGTCTCGCTGCTGCTGGCTGGCGGCTCGGCGCGGATGGAGGCGATCCCGGGCCCCGAGAACTGGGGCGACTACGCGGCGATCTCGCGAGATCCGCTGGATCCGTCGCTCGTTGCGCTAGTGAACCAGTACGCCCCGTCCGACGGCGGCCGTACCACGGAGGACTGGCAGCAAACCGTTCACGTCGTGGGCGAGGGGTCGGAGTGAGTCGACGCGCCCAGCCGTCGCCGGTAGGGTTGCCCGACACGACAAGGGGACCCCAGGATGCGCACGTCCCGTGGGACGATCGCGACCGCTGCCCTGCTCGCGCTCGGCTTCGCACTGCTGGCATCGCCCGCGACCGCGGGCCGTGACGGAGACGCCGATCGGCAGGTTCGTTGGGCTCGGCCGTTGGCGGTGGTCGGAGACCCGGTCTCGAGGGTGACGTTGGGTCGGCGGTCATCCCTGTCAGCCCTCACGGCTGGCCGCCCGGCCATAGCCAACGGCTCCGGTGCGATCGCGGCGGGGCTCGAGGCCAGGGTCCCGTCCGCCCTCGGCGGGTTCGACGCGATCGGCGACATCGACGGCGCCACGCCCGCCGATCCCACCGGCGCGATGGGTGGGTCGTGGTTCCTGACGGCCGTCAACACGTCGTTCGCGCTGTTCGACCTGGCGGGCTCCCCCGTCCTGGGGCCGTCCGACCTGGATTCGGTGGACCCGAAGCTGGCGGGTGCTTTCGTCTTCGACCCGAAGGTGGTCTACGACCAATACCACGACACCTTCGTGATGGTCTTCCTCGTACAGGAGGACTCGCCACGGACCTCGCTCATCGTGATCACGACGATCCCGGACGCGACCGCCGGCGACCCGTCCAGCTGGTGCACCACGATCCTCCCGGGCGACCAGGTTCCGGGCGACGGTGCACAGTGGGCCGACTACCCGGGGCTCGGCTACTCGGCCGACCGCGTGACGATAGCGACCAACCAGTTCACCTTCCCGTCGGTGGCCGGGTCGTTCCGGTATGCACAGGTGCTCTCGTTCACCAAGGCCAGCCTGTACGACTGCTCGACGGATCTCGTCGGGACGGCCTTCTCGGGGAGCCAGACGGAGAACACCGACGGGTCGCCGGCCTTCACGCTCCAGCCGGCGCAGACCGTTGGAGGTCCGGAGACCGACCAGTTCCTCCTGTCGTTCGAGCCTCGCGGTAGGGACTCGTTCCTCACGCTCTGGCGGCTCCGACCGAGCGACACCGGGGTCGGCATCAAGAAGGTGACCCTGTTCACGGGCGCGGTCAGGGCCCCATTCCCCGCGACCCAGGGCGGGGTCTCCGATCTGTTCGACAGCGAGTTCTGGTGGGATCCGGGGGACTACAGGCTGGTGAACGCCTTCCATGACGCCGATCGCAACGAGCTGTTCGCGGCGCAGGCGATCCGGAAGAACCTCAAGCCCGATACCGTGACCGGCGGGTACATCGAGGCCGCGGTCCGCTGGTACGAGGTGAACCCGGCGCCCAGGCTGAAGAACTCGGTGATCTCGCGCAAGGGCGTCGTGGGCGAGCCGGAGGTAGAGATGGGCTGGCCGGTCGTGGCGTCGGACGGCTCGGGGAACCTGTTCATCGCGTTCAGCAGGGCCAGCGGTGTGACCGGCGAATTCCTGTCCGCCTGGGTCGCCGAGGTGCCGCCCTCATCCACGAACGCGAACAGCATCCTGCTCGCGCCGGGGCAGGGCGTGTACGACGTCTCCAACGGTCCCGAGCGCTGGGGCGACTACAACGGCATCGGGCGTAGCCCGGCAGATCCGTCTTCGGTCGCCACCGTCAACCAGTACGCGACCGCTTTCAACGCCTTCCAGCAAACGGTGAGCCTCGTCCAGCACATCTGACGGAGGGCGCCAGGCGGCCGGTATCCTGGGCCCTCCATGAGGCTGTCGGCGCTGTTCGCACCCACCCTTCGGGAGGATCCCGCCGAGGCTGAGGTGCCCTCGCACCGGCTGCTGCTTCGTGCGGGGTTCATCCGTCAGGTCGCGGCCGGCGTGTACACGACCCTACCTATCGGGCTGCGCTCGATCCGCAAGATCGAGAAGGTCGTCCGTGAGGAGATGGACGCCTCGGGGGCGCAGGAGTTCCGCATGCCGATCGTCCTTCCGTCTGAGCCCTGGAAGACGACCGGCCGCTGGGAGCTGTACGGGGACCTGATGTTCCGCCTCACCGACAGGCACGGCCGAGAGATGCTGCTGGGGCCGACGCAGGAAGAGATCGTGACTCCGCTCGTCGACGCCGAGCTTCCATCCTACCGTGACCTGCCGGTGAACCTGTACCAGATCGAGTGGAAGTACCGTGATGAGTTCCGTCCGCGGTTCGGGCTTCTGCGCGGTCGCGAGTTCCTCATGAAGGACGCCTACACGTTCGACCGCGACATGGAGGGTATGGGACGCTCGTACCAGACCATGTACGACGCCTACATCCGCGTGTTCGACCGCCTCGGTCTGGACTACGTCGTGGTCGAGGCGGAGCCGGGGCAGATAGGCGGCGGTGTCAACCACGAGTACATGGCGCGTGCCGAGGTCGGCGAGGACCGGTTCGTGGAGTGCGAGAACGGCGACTACCTGGCCGATCGGAAGGCCGCGACGCCGCTGCCGCCCGCCCCGGTTCCGCAGGGCACCGCCCCGATCGAGATCGTGGACACGCCGAACGCGTCCACGATCGAAGCCGTGGCGTCGCTCCTGGGTCGGCCCGCCGACCGGATGCTGAAGTCGATGTTCTACGACGCCGGCGGGCAGACGTTGGCGGTGCTGGTCCCCGGCGATCGCGAGGTCGAGGAGGCTAAGCTCGAGCGGGCGTTCTTCCCGACTTCGGTCCGGCGGTTCGAGGATGCGGACTTCGCCGCTCGCGGGCTCGTGAAGGGGTTCGTGGGACCACAGGGGATGGGTGAGGACGTGGTCATCCTCGCCGATCCTTCCGTCCGCGGTGGCGCGGACTGGGTTGCCGGCGCGAACGAGCCCGACCGGCACGCCACCGGAGTCAACACGCCGCGAGACTTCCGGATCGATCGGTTCGAGGACGTCGTCGCCCTGCGCGACGGCGACCGATGCCCTAACGACGGTGGCTCGCTCAGCGTCGGCCGGGCGATCGTCCTCGGCCACATCTACCAGCTGGGCACCAACTACTCGGGTCCCCTGGGCGCGCGCTTCATCGACGAGGACGACTCGGAGCGCCCGTACCTGATGGGCTCGTACGGGATCGGGATCTCGCGGATCCTCGCCGCGGCGGTCGAGCAGTTCCATGACGATGGCGGTCTCCAGCTGCCGAAGGCTTTGGCGCCGTTCGACGCGGTCGTGCTGATCGCGAACCGGGATGACGACGCCGTCGTCGAGCAGGCCGAGCGCATCTACGGCGAGCTCCGCGACCGCGGCGTCGAAGCCGCCATCGACGATCGGGAGGAGACCGCCGGCGTGAAGTTCGCCGACGCGGATCTGATCGGGTATCCCGTGCAGGTCGTGGTCGGCAAGCGCGGCGTAGCGGCCGGGACGGTCGATCTGAAGCTCCGCGCGACCGGCGAGCGCTCGCAGGCCTCGCTGGCCGAGGCCGCCCGGGCCGCGGTGGACCTTCTGGCCGCGGCCCCCTAGGCTCATGTCGATGCGCACCAAGCATGCCCCGAGCGTGCTCCGCGAGTTCGTCAAGCTCCGCCCCGAGGTTGAGGCCGTGCTCCAGCACGTCGGCCTGCGGACGTGGGACCTCGTGCTCATCGACGTCACGGGTCTGTGGGTCCGGGACGAGTTCGCGAGCGAGGAGGCCGCCGAGGCGACCTGCCGCGAGCTCGGGACCCGCATGCACCGAGGCTGGGACGACCCCAGGATCGCCCGGCGGATGAGCGGGCGCGACCACTGGAACACGCCCGACGGGCAGCGTCGGGCACGCTGATAGGGCCCTGAGCAGCGCGTCCGGTATACTCGGACGAGCGAACTGGAAGCGGTTTCACCCGGAAGTGGGCTCGCGCCCACTTTTCTTTTCGAGGGGGCGCTTGCGGTGGGCGAGAGGAACGTGGAGGCGCTGGTCGCGCCCGTCGTCGAGGCCGCCGGGCTCGAGGTCTGGGAGGTCACCTTCGGCCGCGAAGGGGGACGCCAGATCCTGCGGGTGATGGTGGACCGTGACGGCGGTGTCGACCTAGACGCCATCGCGGACGTGTCCGAACGCCTGTCGCGCCGGCTGGACCTGGAGGGGTTCGCCTTGGACGTGGCATATGCCTTGGAGGTGAGCTCGCCTGGTCTGGAAAGGCCGCTCCGGTCGCGCCGGCATTTCGAGAAGAGCGTCGGGCAGCAGGTGAAGGTGAAGACGGTGGAGCCGGTGCAGGGTCGTAGGGTCCACGAGGGCGCGCTGGTCTCGGCCGACGCGGAGGCGATCGTGGTCGCATCCGAGGGCGGAGAGCTGCGCGTCCCCTACGTCGGCATCGCGTCGGCGCGACGCGTCTTCGAATGGGGGTCGGGGCCAAAGCCGCGAAGCGGTAGCCCCACGCTTCCGACATCGCCTCGCGAGGTCGGGAGCGCCAGAAGGACGAGGAGCACGAGATGAACCAGGAGATGATCGCGGCGCTCAAGGAGCTCGAGCGGGAGAAGGGCATCGCCTTCGAGACGATCCTCGAGGGCCTCGAGGAGGCTATGGCCTCCGCCTACAAGTCGTGGTGGAAGCAGCAGCACCCAGACCTGGACGAGGAGTCATTCGGCGTCCGCGCCAAGATCGACCCCGAGTCCGGGGACCTGCGCGTGTGGGTCCAGGAGCTCGAGCGCAACGAGCACGAGGACGAGGAGGGCGAGATCTCGGTCGAGATCAGGGTCCTGTCCGAGCAGGAGGTCGAGGTAACCGACGAGTTCAAGGGTCGGATCGGCGCCCAGACGGCCAAGCAGGTGATCTTCCAGAAGCTCCGCGACGCCGAGCGCGAGATGACCTACGAGGAGTTCGCCGGGCGCGAGGGCGACATCGTCACCGGCATCGTCCAGCAGTCCGAGCGCCGGTACACGCTGCTGGACCTCGGCAAGGTGGAAGCCCTGCTGCCGCAGGCCGAGCAGGTGCCGAGCGAGCCCTATCGCAGCGGCGAGCGCCTGAAGGGCTACATCACGGAGGTCCGCCGAGGCACGAAGGGGCCCCAGATCGTCGTTTCGCGTACCCATCCAGGACTGCTGAAGAAGCTGTTCGAGCTGGAGGTCCCCGAGATCGAGGAGGGGATCGTCGAGATCAAGGCGGTCGCGCGCGAGCCCGGCCACCGCTCGAAGATCGCGGTCTCCTCCAACGAGCCCGCGGTCGACCCGGTGGGTGCGTGCGTCGGGCCCAAGGGCTCGCGCGTGCGCAACGTCGTGACCGAGCTCCGCGGCGAGAAGATCGACGTCGTGCCCTGGAGCGCCGATCAGGCGGCGTTCGTCGCGAACGCGCTCCAGCCGGCCAAGGTCAAGGAGGCGCGCGTAGACCCCGACACGCAGACCGCCCTAGTGATAGTGCCCGACTACCAGCTGTCGCTCGCCATCGGCAAGGAGGGGCAGAACGCGCGGCTCGCGGCGCGGCTCACCGGGTGGCGGATCGACATCAAGAGCGAGACGCAGGTCGCTGATGAAGCCCGCGGGGGTGCGCCCTCGTCCAGCGGACCGCCGGGGGAGTCGTCGAGGGCATCGTCCGTGCCCCCCGAGGTGGCGGCCGTCGACGAGCCCCCGTCGGCCTCGCCGGCCGAAGGCGCTACCGGCGAGGCTGATCCGTCGTCCGAGGCGCCCGTCACCGTGGAGCCGGCATCTGAGGCCGTCACCGTGGAGCCGGCGGCGCCCGAGCCGGACGCGGCCGAGGAGGTCCCCGTGGTGGCTCCGGCCGAGGAGACGGCGGAGGCCTGATCCGGTGTCCGCGCATGTTCCCGAGCGGACGTGCGTCGGATGTCGAGGTCGGGCGCCCAAGGCCGAGCTCCTGCGTGTGTATCGGACCCCGGATGGTTCGGTGGTGGTCGATCCGGGCGGCTACGCCGCGGGGCGGGGGGCGTACGTGCATCGCGATCGCGCGTGCGTGGACGAGGCGCTGCGGCGCGGCGGGGTGGGTCGGGCGCTGCGGACGAGGTTGGACGAGGATGGAGCGGCTACCCTTAGGGCGGAGATCGAGGGGGAACTGGGTTCTTGAGGGTTCACGAGCTTGCCAAGGAGCTTGGGGTGCCGAGCAAGGAGCTGCTCGCCGCCCTCAAGGAGATGGGCCTTGACGGCCTGACGGCGTCATCGTCGGTGCCCGATCAGGCCGTGCCCCGGCTCCGCGCCTCCGGCGGCAAGGCGGTGCCCGAGGCCAAGATGAAGGAGGCCGTCGAGGAGCCGCTCCCGAAGTCGCGGCCGCGGAAGAAGGCCCAGGAGGTCGCGGTGGATGCCGTGGACGCCTCCGCGACCGGCACGCCGGGGGAGTCGTCGACGGCGGCGGTCGTGCTCCCCGAGGTGGCGGGCGTCGACGAGCCCCCGGCTCAGCCGGTCGCTCCGGCTGCCGCCCCCACGCCGGTCCCCGCCCCGGTCGGCGCTCCCGCTCCGCCGGGGGCGGCCAAGCCCTCTCTTCCCGTGTTGAAGCTGGTTAGGGGGGCCACGGCTCAGGATGTGGCGGACAAGACGCAGCGGTCGCCCGCCGAGGTCGTGAAGACGCTTATCGGACTCGGGGAGATGGCGACGGCGACACAGTCGTTGTCGGATGAGGCGTTGACCCTCCTGTGCGGGGAGTTGGGGTACGAGGCGGAGATCGTCGGGATAGAGGAGGACGAGGAGGAGCCCGAGGAGGAGGTCGACGAGGGTCGGCTGGAGCCGCGGGCGCCGGTCGTCACCATCATGGGTCACGTCGACCACGGGAAGACGTTGCTGCTGGATGCGATCCGGCGCACCGACGTGGTGTCGCAGGAGTTCGGAGGGATCACGCAGCACATCGGCGCTTACCAGGTGCATACCAACGACCGTGAGGTCACTTTCATCGACACCCCTGGCCACGAGGCGTTCACCGCGATGCGGGCCCGGGGCGCTCAGGTGACGGACATCGCTGTGCTGGTCGTGGCGGCGGACGACGGGGTGAAGCCGCAGACCGTTGAGGCACTGGATCACGCCAAGGCCGCCGCCGTGCCGATCATCGTAGCGGTCAACAAGATCGACAAGCCCGAGTCCGACCCGGCGCGGGTCCGTCAGCAGATGGTGGAGCACGGCGTGGTTCCCTCGGAGTGGGGCGGGACGAACGAGTTCGTCGACGTGTCGGCCAAGGCGCAGACCAACCTCGACACCCTGCTCGACACGATCTTGCTGGTAGCCGACGTCGAGGAGCTGAAGGGCGACCCGCTCGGACGCGCCCGGGGCGTGGTGCTCGAGGCCCACCTCGACAAGGGGCGGGGTCCGGTCGCCACGATCCTGGTGCAGCGGGGAACGCTCGAGGTTGGCGACACGCTCGTGTCGGGGACGAGCTGGGCGAAGATCCGCGCGATGTTGGACGAGAACGGTCAGACGGTGAAGCAGGCCGGACCCAGCAAGCCGGTGCAGATCCTCGGGTGGTCGGCCACGCCGAACGCGGGGGACGACATCCGCGAGGTAGGGGACGAGCGCGAGGCGCGCCACCTGGCCCAGGAGCGCGAGGCCAAGGTGCGCGCGGCCGAACTCGTTATGACCCGTCCTCCCACGCTCCAGGAGCTCATGGCGCAGGCCCGTCGCGACGAGGTCCCCGAGCTGAACCTGATAGTGAAGGCCGACGTGCAGGGCTCGATCGGAGCGCTCGTGGACGCATTCGCCAAGCTGCCCCAGGACGAGGTGCGCGTGAACGTGATCCGCAGCGCCGCCGGTGCGATCACCGAGAGTGACATCGCGCTGGCGCTGGCCTCGGGGGCGATCGTCGTCGGCTTCAACGTGCGCCCCGACGTGCAGGCGCGCGAGCTGGCGGAGAAGGAGGGCGTCGACGTCCGGCTCTACCGCGTGATCTACGACGCGATCGACGACATCCGCGGCGCGCTCTCGGGCATGCTGAAGCCCGAGGAACGCGAGACCGAGCAGGGCCGCGCGGAGGTGCGGGCGCTCTTCCGGGTGCCGAAGGTGGGCGTGATCGCCGGCTGCTACGTGGTGCAAGGCACGATGACCCGGAACGCGCGGGCGCGGGTCGTCCGCGACGGCGTGGTCGTCTACGACGGGCGGATCGGTTCCCTTAGGCGGTTCAAGGACGACGCTCGCGAGGTGGCTGAGGGGTTCGAATGCGGCATCGGGATCGAGAACTTCAACGACGTCAAGGAGGGCGACGTCATCGAGGCGTACGAGGTCCGCGAGGTCGCGCGCGAGCTGTAGCCGTGCTGGTCGCGCTCGAACGGTTCGACCTGCGCATCCCCGGATGCGGATCCCTGAAGGAGAAGCGCCACGTGGTGAAGACGCTCTCGAACGCGATCCGCGCGAAGTTCAACGTCGCGGTCGCCGAGGTGGACCACCACGACCTATGGCAGCGCACGGCCCTCGGCGTGGCTGCCGTCGCGGGCGAGCAGTACCAAGCACGCAAGGTGATGCACGAGGTAGAGAAGCTCGTCGAGCGCTGGGCCGAGGTCGAGGTCATCGACACCGAGCTCACCCTGCACCACCCGGAGGACATCGCGTGACCGGGGGCGTCCGACCCACCCGGGTCTCCGAGGAGTTCCGCGAGATCTTGGCCGAGGAGATCCCTCGGCTGAAGGACCCGCGGGTCGGGTTCGTCACGGTGATCGCGGTCACGGTGACCCCCGACCTCCGCCACGCCCGCGTCTCCTACACCACGATGGGCGAGGAGAAGGAGAAGCGCGCGACGGCCGCGGCTCTGCGGTCGGCTCGGGGCCACCTGCGCAAGGTGATCGGGCGGCAGGTCCGGCTGAAGGTGCTCCCCGATCTGGAGTTCGAGGAGGACGAGGCGATCCGCAGCGCCGATCGCATCGAGGAGCTCCTGCGTGGGCTCCACCGGGACGGAGGGGGCTGAGTGCAGGTCGCCGACCCGTACCAGCAGGCCGCCGCGGCGCTCGCCGAGGCCACGACCGTGGCGCTCGCTTGCCACGTGAACCCCGACCCAGACGCAGTGGGGTCGATGCTCGGGCTCTCGAACCACCTCCGCGGGATGGGCAAGCAGACGATCTGC
>Ga0209751_10006105_pt1 | contig 11222 bp, 10 predicted proteins | sample RifCSP13_1_FD_184019 | JGI IMG/M metagenome (GOLD analysis project Ga0209751, IMG submission 184019) | Soil microbial communities from Rifle, Colorado - Rifle CSP2_sed 13_1 (SPAdes) (version 2) | ecosystem: Environmental > Terrestrial > Deep subsurface > Rock core/Sediment | place: Rifle...
GGTCGCCAGCAGGCGCCCGGCTACGCGTTCGAGGTTGGCGGGGACTGGCTCGAGCGCCTGGAGTCGTCGTTCCCGTACCGGGAGACGGACGACCAGCTCCAGGCGATCGAGGCCGTGAAGGAGGATCTCGAGGCGCCGAGGCCGATGGACCGGCTCGTGTGCGGGGACGTCGGGTTCGGCAAGACGGAGATCGCGGTGCGGGCGGCCTTCGTGTCGGCGCTCAACGGGAAGCAGACGCTCGTCCTCTGTCCCACCACGATCCTCGCCGAGCAGCACTGGAACACGTTCCGCGAGCGTTACCGCGATTTCCCCGTGAACGTCGACATGGTGTCGCGCTTTCGCACCCGCGCCGACCAGACGCGGGTCCTCGACGAGTTCCGGGAGGGCAAGGTCGACGTCCTGATCGGGACTCACCGCATCCTCTCCCGCGACGTCGTCCCGGGGAACCTGGGGCTCGCGGTCCTCGACGAGGAGCAGCGGTTCGGGGTCGCGCAGAAGGAGCTCCTGCGCTCGCTCCGGCTGGAAGTGGATGTGCTCGCGCTCTCCGCGACTCCGATCCCGCGCACGCTGCACATGTCGCTCTCGGGGCTCCGCGACATCTCGATCATCGAGACGCCGCCCCAGGGACGCCTATCCATCCGGACGACGGTCGGCGAGTACGACGAGGAGCTCGTCAGGACGGCCCTCGAGCGCGAGCACGCCCGTGGAGGGCAGGCGTTCTACCTCCACAATCGGGTCGAGACGATCGACGAGGCGGCCGTGAAGCTCGAGCAGCTGTGCCCCGGCCTCCGCTTCCTCGTCGCGCACGGCCAGATGGCGGAGCGGGAGCTCGAGGAGCGCATGCACGCGTTCCTGGCGGGGGATGCGGACGTGCTCGTCTCCACGACGATCATCGAGTCGGGACTCGACATCCCGCAGGCGAACACGCTCGTCGTCGAGCGGGCGGATGCGCTCGGGCTCGCCCAGCTCTACCAGATCCGCGGGCGCGTCGGCCGTTCGGACGTCCTTGCCCACGCCTACCTCTTCTACCCGTCCGCCGCGGAGCTGACCGTGGAGGCGAGAGCGAGGCTCGCGATTCTCGCCGACCACACGGAGCTCGGCGCGGGCTTCCAGATCGCCATGCGGGATCTGGAGATCCGGGGTGCCGGCGACCTGCTCGGTCCCGAGCAGTCGGGCCACGTTGCCGCGCTCGGCTTCGAGCTCTACGTCGAGATGCTGAACGAGGCAGTCGCGGAGCTCTCCGGACAACGGCGCGTCGCCGTCCGGCCCGTTCGCGTCGATGCGCGGGTCGACGCATATGTACCCGCCTCCTACGTCGCCGCGGAGGCGCTCAAGATCGACCTTCACCGCCGGATCGCGCTCGCCGAGGACGAGGACGAACTCCGCGAGCTCGTCGCCTCGACGGAAGACCGATATGGACCGCTGCCGGCGCCGGTGGAGAACCTCTTCGCGATCCAGACGGCGAAGCTGAAGCTCGCCCGCCTCGGGGCGGACTACCTCGTCTTCCGGGGTGGCCGGGCAACGCTGGGCCCGCTGACTCTCGGCTCGGTCGAGGTCCGCTCGCTCAGGGAGGCTCATCCCACGGCGATCTACTCGACCCAGAAGCTGGAGGTGTCGCTGCGGGTCGAGACTCTCGAGGCCGCTCTCGAGTTGCCCGATGCTATAGTCCGGGCTCGTTTGGCCGCCTGACCCGCGGCCTTTTTCGTGCCGAGCGAACCGAAATCACGCCCCGTTCTCGAACACATCGCAACGTCTGCCTAACACCGCCTCGGCTATAAGAACTCGATTCAGAATGAGCATCGATGTCGATATGCGGCGCCGGACGCCGCGACGCTGCGTCCTCGGTCGCGCCCATATCTACTTCGATATGGGCGCTCCCTGCGTCCTTGCCTCGCGCCGTCCGTCATCCGCCTCTCGACGGGTGATCATCCTGAACCGAGTTCTAAGAACCAGGCCTCGATGAAGCCCATGCGCATCACGCTCGCGGTCCTCGGTGCCGCGCTCACCCTCGTCCTCGCCGCGTGCGGTGGCGCAAGCGACGTGCCGAGCGGCGCGGTCGCGCGAGTCGCAGGGACCGAGATCTCGCTGGCCGAGCTCGACGAGCTGATCGCGACGGCGAGAAAGGGGTACGAGGCGCGCGACCAGGAGTTTCCGAAGGTCGGCACACCCGAGTACCAGAACGTCCAGTCGCAGTTCGTCGCGTACCTCGTCCAGCGGACGGAGTTCGAGCAGGCGGCGGAGGATCTCGGCATCGAGGTGACCGACAAGGACGTCGACAAGGCGCTCGACGACTTCGTCGAGAGCCGGTACAAGGGCGACCGGGGCGAGCTCGAGAAGGACCTGAAGGAGCAGGGGTTCACGTTCGAGGCCTTCAGCAAGACGCTCCGCACGTCCGTCCTCCAGCAGAAGATCTTCGACGCGGTAACCAAGGACGTGAACGTCGCCGACTCAGACGCCCTCGCCTACTACACCCAGAACCAGGCGCAGTACGGGACGCCGGAGTCGCGGGAGGTGCGGCACATCCTCATCGCCGAGCAGGGGAAGGACGGGCAGGTCGACTTCGCCAAGAGCAAGGAGGAGGCGGACCGCATTTACGCGGAGCTCCAGGGCGGCGCGGACTTCGCTGCGCTCGCGAAGGAGTTCTCAGACGACCCCGGGACGAAGTCCCAAGGCGGGAAGCTGACGATCAACCGCGGCGAGACCGTCGCGGAGTTCGACTCCACCGCGTTCTCGCTCGAGGAGGGAAAGGTCTCCAAGCCCGTCAAGACCCAGTTCGGCTACCACGTGATCGAGGCGCTCTCGCCGGTGAAGCCGGCCAACACGACGCCCTTCGACCAGGTCAAGGACACGATCAAGGCGTCGCTGCTCCAGCAGAAGCGCAACGAGGTCATGACCGCGTGGGTCGAAGACCTGCGGAAGGACTACGAGAGCAAGATCACGTACGCGGCCGGCTTCGAACCGCCAGACATCCCGGAAACCCCCACCGAGACCCAGTAACGTCATCGTCGTGTCTCTGGCCGAGGCTCTCCTCGACCTCCAGGAGCTGACACGGCGTCTTCGCCGGGACTGCCCCTGGGACCGCGAGCAGACGGCGGCGACGATCGTGCCGCACACGGTGGAGGAGGCCTACGAGGTCGCCGACGCCGTCCTGTCCGGGGACGACGGGGCCCTTCGCGACGAGCTCGGCGACCTTCTCTTCCAGGCCTTTTTCCTCGCCCTTCTCATGGAGGAGAAGGGCTATGGAGGCCTGGAAGAGGTGGCGCGGGGGATTCATGCGAAGCTCGTGCGACGGCACCCACACGTCTTCGGTGGCGCCGAGGCGTCTAGCGCAGGCGCTGTGCGCCTGCGCTGGGAGCAGATCAAGACCGAGCAGGAGGGCCGCGAGGGGGTCTTCCACGACATCGCCGGAGGGCTGCCGGCGTTGCTGCACGCCCGCAAGGTGCAACGGCGCGCTGCCGCGGTCGGCTTCGAGTACGAGGATCTCGAGAGCCGCTTCGCCCATCTCCATGCAGAGCTCGACGAGCTGCGCGTGGAGATCGAGCGCGCAGGGACGCCGGCGCCCGAGACCGAGCCCGACCCGCGCGTCGTCGACGAGGTTGGCGATGTGCTTTTCCTCACGGTCAACGTCGCCATGCGGCTCAATGTCGACCCGGAGCTTGCCCTCCGGCGCGCGGCCCAGAAGTTCGTTGCGCGCGTCGAGCGCGCCGTCGATCTCGCGGCGGAGAGGGACGAGGACTGGCGGGCGCTCGATCTCGAGGCTCAGGATCGCTACTACGACCTGGCAAAGGGGGAGCTCGGATGACCGCGACGATCGTCAGCGTTCACGGCCGCCAGGTTCTCGACTCTCGCGGCAACCCGACGGTCGAGGTCGAGATCGGCCTCGAGTCGGGAGCCTCCGGGCGCGCCGTCGTTCCCTCGGGCGCATCGACCGGCGAGCACGAGGCGGTCGAGCTGCGCGACGGCGACCCCGGGGCGTACCTCGGCAAGGGTGTCCTCTGCGCGGTTGCCAACGTGAACGGCGAGATCGCGGACGCGCTCGCGGGCATGGACGCGAACGATCAGCGGGAGCTCGACCGCCTCCTCGTCGAGCTCGACGGAACGCCGAACAAAGGGCGCCTCGGCGCGAATGCGATCCTCGGCTGCTCGCTGGCTGCCGCCAAAGCCGCCGCGGCAGAGGCCGGGCTTCCGCTCTACCGCTGGATCGGCGGCACGGACGCCCGCACGCTCCCCGTCCCGCTCATGAACGTGATCAACGGAGGGGCGCACGCGCAGAACCGGCTCGACCTCCAGGAGTTCATGGTCGTCCCCGCCGGCGCGGAGACCTTCTCCGAGGGGCTGCGCATCGGGACCGAGGTCTTCCAGCACCTCCGCGCCGTGCTGCACGAGCGCGGGCTGGCGACCGGCGTCGGTGACGAAGGCGGCTTCGCGCCGGACCTCGAGTCGAGCGAGCAGGCGGTCGAGGCGATTCTCGACGCGGCCGGCCGTGCGGGGCATCACGACCGCATCGGGATCGCACTCGATCCCGCGGCGAGCGAGGTGTGCCGCGACGGCTCGTACGTGCTCGCGGGCGAGGGGAGGACACTCGACGCCGAGGGGATGATCCGGCTGTATGCGTCGCTCGCAGACCGCTACCCGCTGGTGTCGGTCGAGGACGGGCTCGACGAGAACGCCTGGGGCGACTGGAGAGCGCTCACGGAGACCCTCGGCGACCGGCTCCAACTCGTCGGCGACGACATCTTCGTGACGAACGTGGAGTTCTTGCGACGCGGCATCTCCGAAGGCGTTGCGAATGCGATCCTCGTCAAGGTCAACCAGATCGGCACGCTGACCGAGACGCTCGACACGATCGAGGTGGCGCGGCAGGCCGGATACGCGACGGTCATCTCCCATCGCTCGGGCGAGACCGAGGATGCGACGATCGCGGATCTCGCCGTGGCGGTGAACGCGGGTCAGATCAAGGCCGGGGCGCCGTCCCGCTCGGACCGGGTCGCAAAGTACAACCAGCTGCTGAGGATCGAGGAAGAACTGGGCGACGAGGCGGTGTACCCAGGCTGGGCCGCCTTCCCGCGGGCGCCGCGAGATGATTGATGCCGTGAGATCGCCTCCTCCGGGGCGTGAGCTGGCCGCTCGGGGGCGCGACGGGAGAGCGGCGGCGATGCATGACGCCTCGGGGCCGCTCTCCCGTCGCGAAGCGCACGCCCGGCGCGAGGCCGTCTCACGGTCTCAGCCCGGGCGGAAGCGGCCCCGACGCGCCAGATCGCGCATCCGGACGCGCGAGATCGTGGCATCGATCGTCTAGCCTGGGCCCGATGGCCGCCCTCGGCCGCCGGACCAAGATCGTCGCCACCATCGGCCCCTCGTCCTCGGGGGAGGACGTGCTCGCGCGCGTCATCGAGGCGGGGATGGACGGCGCGCGGCTCAACTTCTCCCACGGGCGTCACGAGGACCACGGCGAGAGCGCGCGGCGCGTCCGCGCGGCACAGGCGGCGGCCGGAAGGCCGCTCGCGCTGATCGCGGACCTCCAAGGGCCGAAGCTGCGGATCGGCGAGCTTGCCGAGCCCGTCGTGCTGGAGCCGGGGGAAGAGGTCGTGGTCGCGGGCGAGGACGTGGCCCGCGGGGACGACGTGCCGGTCGCACCGGCAGTCCTCGGCTCGGTGCTCGAGCCCGGTCACGACATCCTCGTCGACGACGGGCTCGTCCGGCTACGGGTGGATCGGGTCGAAGGCGGCCGCGCGCTCTGCCACGTCGTCACAGGTGGGCACGTCGAGGAGCACAAGGGCGTCAACGTCCCGGGTGTCGTGCTCCCCGTGCCTTCGCTGACGGAGAAGGACCTCGCCGACCTCGAGTTCGCGCTCGGGCTCGACGTGGATTACGTCGCCCAGTCGTTCGTCCGCTCAGGGGCGGACGTTGCCGCCCTCCGGGCGAGGTTGCAGAAAGCGGGATCGCAGGCGTGGGTGATCGCCAAGATCGAGCTCAAGGAGGCCGCGACGGCGCTCGAGGAGATCCTCGACGAGGCCGATGCGGTCATGATCGCGCGCGGCGATCTCGGCGTCGAGATCGGCGCGGCCGAGGTTCCGCTCCTCCAGAAGCGCATCATTCTGGCGGCCCTCGAGCGCGGGAAGCCCGCGATCACGGCGACGCAGATGCTCGAGACGATGGTCCATCGCCCGGAACCGACCCGGGCCGAGGCCTCGGACGTGGCGAACGCGATCCTCGACGGGACCTCAGCGGTGATGCTGTCGGCGGAGACCGCCGTCGGCGAGTACCCGGTCGAGGCCGTCGAGACGATGGACCTGATCGCGCGCGCGGTCGAGCCCAGCCTCGGCTACCGCCACCAGTTGCCGGGAGCCGCGGAGGAGCCGACAGTGGGCCGTGCGATGTCGAACGCCGCCTGTGACCTGGCGGAGGCTCTCGGCGCAAAGGCGATTCTCGTGCCGACGTTCACGGGCCGTACGGCCTCGGCAGTCGCCCGGCTCCGGCCCCGAAGGCCGATCGTCGCGCTCACCCACGTCGTCACCTCGCTCCAGCACATGGCGATTGAGTGGGGAGTGACACCGCTCGAGATCCCCGAGTCGAGGGACGTCGACGACCTCTGGCGCCACTCGATCGAGGCCGCGCGGGAGGCGGGAATCGTCGATCCCGGGGACCGCGTCGTCCTCACCGCCGGAACGGCCGTGAACATCCCCGGATCGACCAACGTCATCAAGGTCGACACCGCCTGACACGCATGGGCGCGAGCCCTCCCGGCGGGCGGAGCCCGCCTCCGGGCTGCGCTGACGCCGCTGGCGGCACGATGCATCGCGCTCGTCGCGGGTCCGTACCTCTTGTACTGTCCCCGCTCCTCGCGCTCGCCTCCTTTGCCAGCGGCGCCCCAGACGTGTCAGGAAACGTGCTGTATGGGGAGGGGGAGGCCCCGAGCCGTGGAATGAGGCGGCGTGGTGGCTAAGGGGAAGACGGCAGCGCGGTCCGGGAGGCGGACGAAGGCGCGTCGTGTGTCGCGGTCGCGAAGGCGACTTCGCCTCATCTGGATCATCGCGTCCGTCGCGGTCGCCGCCTACCTCTACTATCGCCCCCTCGCCTCGTACTTCGAGACCAAGAGCGACCTCGCGACGATGCGTGCCGAGGTCGAGACGCTCCGGATCGCAAAGTCCGCCCTCGAGCTCCGCCTCGCCAACTCGACGAGCACCGAGGCGACGCGGCGCGAAGCGCGGAGGATCGGCTATGTGCGCCCAGGCGAGCGGCTCTTCATCGTCAAGGGGATCCCGGACTGGCGCTTGGAGAGAAGCTCCAAACCGTAGTCTGCGAGAGGATGGATGACCGGGCGATCGTCGCACGACAGCTCGGCCGGAGCCCGCGCGCCTTCCGGCGGGTCGTCGTCCGCTGCTCGTACGGCCTGCCCGCCGTGACCGAGCAGGATCCGTACGACCGGTCGGGCGAGCCGTTCCCGACGACGTACTACCTCACGTGTCCGCACCTCGTCGCAGCCGTCTCCCGTCTCGAGGCTGCCGGAGGTGTCGAGCGGTGGAGCACGCTGGCTCGAGAGGACACAGTGCTTGCAGCGTCGCTCGAAGCCGCGACGAAGGAGCAGCGGCGGGTCCGTCGCGAGCTCGCAGGGTCCCGGCGCGGACGGGACGACGGCGCGTCTCTCGACCTCGGCATCGCCGGATCGCACTCGCTCCGGCACTTGAAATGCCTGCACGCCCATGTGGCGTTCGCGCTCGCGCGGCCTGGATACACGCTCGGGGAACGAATCCTGGGCGAGATCGAGTCGCCGTGGCCGGCTGCGGAGTGCTGCTCCGAGGAGCTCCGCAAGCACCACTTACCATCTCCCGGGTGACCGCGGATCTCGAGAGCGCCAAGCGCGACTGGGAGGATGCCTACCGCCGCCTCGAGGAGGCGGCCCGCGATCCCGCTCGTGCCGAGCAGCTGAGACTCCAACTCGGGGTCGTCACCGACGAGCTCCGGAAGCGAGTGGGCTCTTCGTTCACGCTCCGTGACCTCGCGACCGAGTACCGGGAGGCGGACTCGTGGGCCTGGGACACCGTGTCGGAACGTGCGCCCGCACCGGGCTGGCCTCGACTGCTCTCAGTCGTCGAGGGCGCCGCGTTCCACCTCTACGCGCGCGGAGCCGTGGACTACGCACCGTGATCCTCACGGACACACGAGCACGCCGCAGCCGACCCAGGCGACCGATCCTCCGCGTGTTGCTCGTCGTCGTGCTGCTCGCCCTCGCGTTCGTCCTCGGAATCGCGTTCAGCCGCGCCCTGGACGACGCGCCCGGGTCGGGTGACGTCGTCACGACGGTCCGAACGCTGACCCCGCTTCCCCTCGATGCTCCGGCGCGAACGGTCACGGTCACCGTGACCGAGCCGTAGGACGCACGCGTCCTCGGGGACGAGGCTGTAGGGGCGGCACATATGCCGCCCTGGAACCGAGGGCGAGATACATCTCGCCCCTACAGTTCCTCGGACGCCTCCAGCAGCCCGGCGAGGATGATCCCGACGGCGCAGACGAGGCTGATCCAGATCCCGATCCCGCGGCTCGCGAAGAAGAACGTGTCCGGAATCGAGATCAACCGTACGAGCACGAGGATGGTGGCGATCGAGCCGATCGCGATCGCCACCAGGCTCTCGGGCAGCGCTGCGGGCATGTCGACCCCGACTTCCCGCAGGACGACGAGCAGCACCGCCAGGAGCCCGAGGAAGAAGACGATCTTCCCAATCGTGCCCGCGTGCCACCCGAGGACGGAGACGGTCGTTCCCTCGCCCTCGCCCGTGTACCAGCCGGTGAACGCCGACACTGAAAGAAGGAGCCCGAAGAGGAAGATCAGGCGGCCGCTCAACCCTTGAGCGGCGCCTCCCCCACCGAAGGGCACTCTCATGCGGCCGGAGCGTCTCTCGGAGTCGTCCATGGCGTGAAGAGTATGGGCTGCACGGCGGCCGGAGTCACGCCCTTCGGTCACTTGGCGTGTTCAGGCTCCAAGGAGCCCTTACACTTCGCGCGTGGCCAGGGTGGGGTCCACAACGACCTCGGAGGACGCACCTCCGCTCGATCCGGGGGCGGTCGACCGCGCATACCGCTTTCACCGGGCACGGCGGGCAGCTCGGGCAGAGCGGCACCGCGAGAAGCGTCACGCCAGCCTCCGCTTCTGGCTCGTGCTCGCGCTCGTGCTCCTGGCCGCGTCGCTCCTGGCGGCGCGGACGATGGGGGAGATCGAGCGGATCTTCGGTCTTTAGCAAGGTGGAAGCCGTGAAGGGGAGCCGGGGCCGCCTCGCCCTGGGAGCGCTCGTCTTCGGGGCGGGAATCGGGGCCCTCGCGACGGAGATCACCGCGTCGCGGCTGCTCGCACCGTACTTCGGCTCCTCGACGATCGTCTGGGCGAACCTGATCGGGATCGTCCTGGCCGCCCTTGCTCTCGGCTACTGGCTCGGCGGACGGGTCGCCGACCGACGGCCGCGGCCCTCGCTGCTCGGGTTCATCGTTCTCGCGGCCGCTCTCTGCGTCGCCGCCATCCCGTTCGTCGCGAAGCCGTTCCTCGACCTCACCGTCGAGGGGCTCGACGAGGCCTCGGCCGGGGCGGTGATCGGGAGCTTCCTGGCCGTCCTGCTGCTCTTCGCTCCCCCCGTCGTGCTGCTCGGGATGGTGTCGCCGTTCGCGATCCGGCTCGCCATCTCGAGTGTCGCGACCGCTGGTGCGGTGGCCGGGCGCTTCTACGCCCTCTCGACCGCCGGCTCGCTCCTCGGCACGTTCCTCCCGGCACTCGTCCTCATCCCCGCCATCGGGACGCAGCGAACGTTCCTCGTGATCGCGGCGCTGCTCGCGGTGTCGGCGTGCTTCCTGCTCGGGGCCCGCTACCTCGTGGTCGCGGCGGCGCTGGCCGTGCTCGCCCTGGTTCCGCCCGGCGCGGTCAAGGGAGGCGCCGGGCTGTTGCACGAAGAGACTTCGTACCATCAGTACATCCAGGTGGTCGAGCGGCCCGACGGACGGCGGCTCCTGTACCTGAACGAGGGGGTGGCGGTGCATTCCGTCTGGCGACCCGACTCCGTGCTGACCGGCGGGGTCTGGGACGCGTTCCTCGCGCTGCCCCCTCTGCTCGGTCGGCCGCTCGAGCGCGTCGCCATCCTCGGGAACGCCGCCGGTACGACGGCTCGTGCTCTCGGCGTGTACTACCCGGAGGCCGAGGTGGACGGGGTCGAGATCGATCCAGCCGTCAGCCGTGTCGGCCGGCGCTACTTCGGGATGGAGGACAATCCGCGGTTGACAGTCCACGACGCGGACGCGCGCCCCTTTCTCCGCTCGACCGACCGGCGGTACGACCTCATCGTGGTCGACGCGTACCACCAGCCGTACGTCCCCTTCTACCTCGCCACGAGGGAGTTCTTTCGGCTGGTGCGAGAGCGGCTCGCGCCCGGAGGGATCGTTGCCCTCAACGTTGCTGCCGTCCCCGATGACAAGCGGCTCGTTCGTGCGATCGGGACGACGCTCTCACGGGAGTTGCCGCAGGTGCTCGAATGGCCCGCGCTTCGCTTCAACACGATCGTGCTCGGGCTGACGGAGCCCTTGGCTCCGGACGAGCTCGAGCGGCGGCTCCTCGCAGGTCCTCCCGATCTGGCTCCGCTGCGCAAGCTCCTCGCCCGGGACGCCCGGCCGCTCATCGCATCGGGCCCGCCGTGGACCGACGATCTGGCGCCGGTCGAGTGGCTGACCGATCGCATGATCATCTCCTACGCGGCCCGAGGCGGGCGGCTGGAGGAGGACTACCTGCCGACGAGGCCGTGATCGCGCTCCAGCGACGCGACGGGCGGCCGCTCGTGATCGGACACCGGGGCGCCGCGGCGCTCGCCCCCGAGAACACGCTGCGCTCGTTCCGGGCGGCGCTCGCGGCGGGCGTCGACCTGATCGAGTTCGACGTGCTCGAGCTGAACGGCGGGGAGCTCGTCCTTGCCCACTCGAACGACCTCGCGGAGGTCAGCCACGGCGCGGCTCGTGGCACGGTGCGGGACAGGACACTTCAGGGATTGAGGGAGGTCGCCCCCGAGCTCGCGACGCTCGACGAAGCGCTCGCGTTCTTCGCCGAGGAGGGTCGGAGCGTCGGCGTGCATCTCGATCTGAAGACGCCGGGCGCAGAGCAGAGGGTCGTAGACGCGCTGGACCGGTTCGGTGTGGTCGAACGGACCCTCGTGAGCTCCTTCCACATCGGCTCCGTCCGTGCGCTCTCGCGG
>Ga0209751_10006106_pt1 | contig 11220 bp, 11 predicted proteins | sample RifCSP13_1_FD_184019 | JGI IMG/M metagenome (GOLD analysis project Ga0209751, IMG submission 184019) | Soil microbial communities from Rifle, Colorado - Rifle CSP2_sed 13_1 (SPAdes) (version 2) | ecosystem: Environmental > Terrestrial > Deep subsurface > Rock core/Sediment | place: Rifle...
CTCCTGCATAGTCCCCAGCGTGTAACGGGTTGCCGCTGGCACTCATGTGGCCGGCTTGCTGCAGAGCAGTTGGGGGTAGGTACAGCGTTTGATGGTTGCCGTTGGGCTCGTAGTGACACCAATAGACCTTCTCGGCCCCCTGGCTCGGTGCGGCCGTGGCGCCTCCAACAACGAAGGCCGCAAATGCCAGGACGGACACAACACTTATCACTCGGAAAACGAACTTCTTCATTCTTAGCCCTCCTCCTGGGGGGTTTCTATTTGAATCGGCACATCTCTCCGTCTGCCTCAGAGAACAGTGGACTCATAAACATAAGCCCACGGGTCTCCAAGGCAAACTTCTTGCTTCTCTTGTTAAAGAACTTATTAATCCATGATGTTCCGCAAAAGGAACTCAGGACTGTCTGGGCATTGTATCAAAATATATCAGGGAGTCAAGGCTATCGGATGCTCGGAGGAGGATCGTGGGAAAGTTTTCTTGTCCAGCGGGAGCGTGACATTTGTATCACTTTCTCTTTATTCATATTCGACGAAATAGGTAGAGGCAGGGTTGTGGCCACAAAAGGCCTGGTTATCTGCCCGTCGATTGTCATTTTGGCGGCAATTTGGTACTTACCTAAATTAATAAGATCCTGGGCCGTAAACACCTCGGCAAATTCTTTTGTGAGAATATCGGCATCTCCCGCCCCGACGGCAAAAGTCATTACCGTCCCGGCATTTCCGAGAATTGCTTTTGTGACCTCCTCGGGAATTTGAGCCATGTATTGATTGGCAAGAGTTATATCAAGCCGGTATTTTCTGGCTTCCGACATGATTTTAATGAAACTCCCTGTGGCAAAATTCTGGAACTCATCAACATACAAATAAAAGTCTTTTCTCTCTTCCTCGGGAAGGGAGACCCTGTGCATAGCGGCGAGTTGAAACTTGGTAATGAGCATTGCTCCAAGAAGCGCTGCATTGTCTTCTCCAAGCCGCCCCTGGGAGAGATTGGCAATGAGGATTTTACCGTCATTCATAATGTCATCCAGACTTATTGAACTTTTTGGCTGGCCGATTACGGACCTTATAAGGGGAGAAGCCACAAATTGCCCGACCTTGTTTAGAATAGGGGAGATGGCCTCTTGTTGAAGTTTATCCGTCATTTTATCAAATTCGTCTCGCCAAAAATGCGCCATCACCGGGTCCTGCAGTTCATTCTCGATTTTTGTTCTGAATGCTTTGTTTGTTAAAAGGAGAGGCACGTCTTTTAAAGTTGAATTTGGGATTTGGGCCAAGGTTGATAAAGAATTTCGTAAAATATACTCAAGACGCGGGCCCCAGGAAAAACCGAAGATCTTATTGAAAATCGAAACTATTCCGCTTACTACAAGTTCTGCTTCCTCTTTGTTGGTTACTTCTAAAGGATTAATTACGATAGGATAGTCTTTGTCTGCAGGATTAAAGTAAATGACGTCGTTGATGCGGTGTTTGGGAATGTAGTTTAGGATAATGTCGGATGTGTCCCCGTGAGGATCGATAATGGCTAGCCCACGGTCTTTTTTAAGATCATCGATAGCCATATTTGCCAGAACAGTTGATTTTCCAGTTCCGGTTTTACCGATTACCCAAATATGGCGTCGCCTGTCGATGTCTTTTATACCGAAAATCGTGTCGCGATTTTTGAAGATGGTTTTCCCGAAAAAGTTTATGTGCTTTTTGTCTTCATCACTTGCAGTGATTGCGCTTGGTAAATTTTCAGGCGGTTCGGAAAGCACCTTTGTACCCCAGGCTATTCCTTCGGTCTTGATCTTTTCGCTGGGAAGATGCCAAATTGTGGCAAGTTCCATGACATTTAATATATAGTTGCCGGTAACTTTACGGTTTTGTGCATTTTTAACGTGAGACCCGAACTTGAAAATAGTAGATGCCGAGGAAAAGGAATTCCCGTCGCTTCTGGCAAAAACCCCGAAAGCACTTTTGAGTTCCCCAAGGGCTTTATTCGTGTTAGCGATAAGGCGCAAGGAAACATTAAAACCTGGGTAATTTATTTTTTCGGTAATGACAGTTTTGTCCGGTCTTGGGGAATAACTTCCATCCTCGTTCTTGGTACCCATATCAGAATAGACGGCTCCTTTTGACTGCCAGGAGGATGAGGTGGACTGGAGTGCCACCTGGACCATGACAATATCTGTAGGCTCTGCCTTTGAAAGCACCGAGAGAATCGAGGAGAGTGGGTCAACGTCGGCAAACTTGTCATAAGTGCCGACAGGATAGTAATTTCCCCTTGAAAGCTTCAGCTCCTTAACCTCGATTTTCTTGTCGACAAGAGGGTCTGCAACTTTTTGGATGACGACAAGCGGGTAGTTGCTTTGAAGCTGGGCTTCGATATAAGGAGCAATTTCAGAGTCACAGGTAATTAAGAATTGTATTTGCTGGTTTATGGAGGCAATTTCCAGAGCCAGTGGACGGGCTGACCCACCGGTTAGCTTTTGCCAAAACCCAATAGAATTGACTTGAGTTAACGCAGAAAGAAAAGTCTTGGCGGCCTCCGGCGTAACCTCTACATTCCTTGGAATTTTAAGTAGAAGAGTGGTCAGGTTAGGCATCTCAATCATATTATATATAGAAACCGATTTTTTTGCTTGACTAGCATGCTAGAATGGCCTATGGACAAAGAGAGGCGGCCTCAAGCTTCAGAAACTTCAACAAGTCCGGAATTGGTAAGAAGGCTTCTGGAAAGTTTCGGGAAGAATAACTGGGAGTTTACCCAACATTACATTAATTATGGTGGGTATTTTATGATGGAGCTCAAGAGTAAAAGCGGCAAGAAGCGGATCGAGTATGAAGACTATTACCAGAGAAGAACCGAAATTACGTTGTGGGATGGGTACAGAGGTATCTTAGTTTTTGAGCAGCAGGTTACAACAAAACCAAGGGACATAATAAATTTAATAACGGTTCCTGTTTTTTCCTCAAGGGGCGAGCCTATGGGTGTGGTGAGCTACGGACCGGACGGGGAAATGCGTCCAGAACGCCAAGTTAAGGGTTTCCCCAAAAAGATCGATACAGAAGCAACCGCAGTGGCATTTTTGGAACAGGTGATTGCGGGTAAATTCGGAAGACCGAAATTAATTAAACCTCAAAGACGGTAATTGGGTGGGTGCGCATGGGATCGAACCATGGACCTCGTTCTTATCAGGAACGCGCTCTACCACTGAGCCACGCACCCAAGACATGCGTATTCTACCATTTAAGAAGCGAATGTCCAAGTAAAAAAAGAAAAAGAAGTGTTTCCGTCTTCAATACCACTGGCATAAATTCAACAATTGTTTATTATCCTGTAGTTTGACTTTTAGGTTCGTTTTTGAGATAATTCCCCAAGTTCATACACCCAACCTATACGAAGGAGGTTCGTGTGAAAGGTTTGTTGCTTGTTCTCGGTGCAGGAGCGCTTTTTCTTGTTTTCGTGAAGCGCGGCGGCCCGGCCAGAACATTCGAAGCCCGTCCTACCAGGATCAGTTTCCCTCCCAATGTGAGGGCACAGATCCAGGGGAGGTCGATGTCCTTATTTCAGGTAGTCAATGACTACCTGAACGGAGAAGGCCGCAAGGAGAAGTAGTAACAAACTGGCGGGTGCCGAATCTTTTTCTTTGATTCGGTGCCCGCCTCTCTTTTTAAAAAGGGGGCTTGACCGCCTTTGCAGTCTGATATACAATACGCGTTAGTCTTTGAAGTTCGGTAAAGAATTAATGAGAAACAACTTAATTTCTAAAAAACAGGCGCAGGTTCTGCGTGGTTGACTGAATTTAGTTGTCTTCTCGGTATAAACCGGCTTCAGAGCCGGTTTTTTGATGAAAACACTACTGTCCGACAAAGAAAAACTGAACGCACTTTTGAAAAAATTGGAGGAAGCCGAGGAGAAATTGAGGTTCCGACTTAAAAATTTCCGTGGGGTTCCTCATGAGTCAGCCTCGGGGGAACTCGCTTATTCGGAGCTTAAGGTTTTGGAGGACTATGTTCATAGTCTGAAGAAAGAAATAGACGCTCTTAAGGCGAAATTAGGTTCACCGGGGCCCAAAGTTTAACTGGTTGAACACCTCATTTGCAATGAGGAGGTAGAGGGTTCGACCCCCTCTGGGTCCACACTGTTCGCTTAGCGGCGAATACTAGAACTTTAACATTTGAAGTCTTTTTGTAACAGATTATTTTTTAATAATCTGTGTTAAATGAGGAAGGCCGCGATCCGCATACCGATTTTTCGGAGTGTGCGGGATCGCAAGTTAAATAACGCAGACAGTGAATGCCTTGCTTCTCATCTCCTAAGAAGGACGTACATGGTCGCGAAAGTCGTCGGGGAGGAGCCACGATCCTTTGATCCGACGGTGTCCGAATGGGGAAACCTATCCGGTTTTACCGGATACCCGCACTCCAAATTTTCACTCGAAAGAGTGTTTTATTAAAGTGCGTGGAGGAAACCGCCCGAACTGAAACATCTAAGTAGGGCGAGGAAAATAAATCAACGAGATTGCCCAAGTAGCGGCGAGCGAAACGGCAGAAGCCTAAACCTTTGTCACTTCGGTGATGAAGGGGTTGCAGGACTCCGATGTGGGACTTGTTTTGGTAGTGGAATGGCCTGGAATGGCCAATCACAGAAAGTGAAAATCTTGTACACGAAATCAAAATGAGCCCTAGGAGTATCCTAAGTACCACGGAGCACATACTTTGTGGGAATCTGGGGGAACCATCCTCCAAGGCTAAATAAGATGAGGGAGCGATAGTGAACTAGTACCGTGAGGGAAAGGTGAAAAGCTGGGTGAGACACCCAATGAAATAGAACCTGAAACTTTCTGCGGACAATCCGTGAGAGCCCCAATTTATTGGGGTGATCGCGTGCCTATTGAAGAATGAGCCGGCGAGTTTCCGTTTGGTGCAGCCTAAGCCAATTTTTTGGCGGAGGCGTAGTGAAAGCAAGCGTGATAAGCGCGAACAAATGTACCACGCGGAAGACCCGAAACCAGGTGAGCTAACCATGAGCAGGGTGAACGCAGGAGAAATCCTGCGGGAGGCCCGAACCCGTTGTCGTTGCAATGACATGGGACGACTTGTGGTTAGAGGCAATATACCAACCGAACCTGGAGATAGCTGGTTCTCCCCGAAAGGTCTATAGGGACCGTGGTTCGTCACGTTCTGCTGGTTGTAGAGCACTAGATGGGCAAGAGAGCGCAAGCAATTTTGCTCAATTAAACTCCGAATGCTAGCGTGAATTATCGAACTAGACAGCCGCATCGGGCTAAGCTGATGCGACTAAAGGGAAACAACCCTTGACTCTCAGTTAAGGCCTCTAAATCTACATTAAGTTTGAAAGGAAGTTTCTTTTCTCAGACAGCCAGGAGGTTGGCTCAGAAGCAGCCACCCTTTAAAGATAGCGTAACAGCTCACTGGTCGATGAGGAGGAGCGCCCAAGATTTATCGAGGATCAAATGTAGTGCCGAAGCTAGAGATTTTTTCCGTCTTCGGACGGGAGGAGTGGTAGGGGAGCGTTCCGATTGCTGTGAAGCTGTGCCGTAAGGCGTGGTGGAGCGGTCGGGAGTGAGAATGTCGGCTTGAGTAGCGAACTAGAGAGGTGAGAATCCTCTCCACCGAATATCCGAGGTTTCCACTGCAAGATTCGTTCACAGTGGGTTAATCAGCACCTAAGGCGAGGCCGCATGGCGTAGTCGATGGACAATTGGTCAAAATTCCAATATTTGTGTTAAATCGTTATCAACTGGGGATTGACTAAGCAGGAATTTCGAAGCTTCTTATTGATTGAAGTGCAATAGCCAAAATAGCTGTGACTGGAAAATCCGTTATGGCGCTTAATTAAGGTGATGCAAAATCCTCCGCGAGGGGGGTAATTTCGAACGTTTCAGCTTACAAGAAAAGATTCGCAGTGAGAGTTAATACAAGCTGTACCGCAAACCGACACAGGTGGATTGGGGGAGTACCCTAAGGTGATCGAGAGACAAGTCCTCAAGGAACTCGGCAAAAAAACTATCCGTAACTTTGGAAGATGGGTTGCCTGGCCTTAAAACCAGGTGGCACCTAAAGTTTGTTGGTCGACTGTTTATCAAAAACACAGGTCCGTGCAAAGGCGAAAGCCGACGTATACGGGCTGACGCTTGTCCAGTGCCGGTAAGTTAAGAGGCGGGGTGAATGTAGCAATATATTTGCTCCAAATTTAAGCTCCGGTGAACGGCAGCAGTAACTATAACTGTGAATCTTAGAGCAGTTAGTAGGCGAAAATCCTACCGTCGCATGCGACGTAAATCCGACCATTTGCTGGGAAGTCTGAGTATCTTAAACTAGTTGTTGACTTCGTATTTTATTCGGGTAATACTGAATATATGCAAAAGTCTGCAACTGAAAATGTTTTAAGTGCAGATTATCAGCAGGAAAGAGTTCCAAAAGACAAAGACTGTTTGTGCTATTACCTATCAGGTTTTGCAGATGGGGAAGGAAGTTTTTGTGTTCCCATAAGGAAACACCCCGCTTACAAATCTGGCTGGATAATAAGTCCGCTTTTTGAAGTTTTTCAACACAAACACAATTCAAAGGTACTTTATTTAATTAAAGCGCTTTTTGGATGTGGTTTTATTTCTTCTAAAAGTGGTAGCCCAAATGTTCGAGTGTATATGGTAGCATCCGTAAAGGATCATTTAGAAACGGTTATTCCATTTTTTCACAAATACCCAATTATTGGGAAGAAATACTTGGAATTTAAACGATTTGAAACGATTGTTAGGATGCTTCACAAAAAAGAACACTTAAAAACATCAGGGTTTAAGAAAATTGTCCAGATTGCTTATTCTATGAATCAGCAAGGAAAGGGTAGAAAACACACAATAAAACAAATCTTTGACACTTTGGAATTATCCTCAGAGACTACACGTCGGAATCCTGAAAATTTCAGGAAATGATATAGTCCGAGCTTTACAGCGATGTAAAGAGTATAGATTTATCGCTAGATTTATGAATAACATGAAGTCTAAGGTAGCGAAGTTCCTTGCCAGGTGAGTTCTGGCCCGCATGAATAGCGTAACGAGCTAACAACTGTCTTGAGGATTTACTCGGCGAAATAGCGATGGCTGTGAAGACGCGGCCTACTTCTACATGGACAAAAAGACCCCGTGGAGCTTTACTGCAGGTAGACATTGCTTTCATATTTTTTGATTGTCTAGAATAGGTGGGAGCCGCAAGGCAACAGTGTAATACCACTCGTTGGGAAATGTGAGGCTAACTTTAGAGCGATGAATACTCGTTTGAGGAACGTGTTTGCCGGGCAGTTTTACTGGGGCGGTACCCTGCCAAAATGTAACGCAGGGACACAAAGGTTGGCTAATTACGGATGGAAATCGTAATGATAGCGCAAAGGTTTAAGCCAGCTTGACTGCAAGGGGGACACCCCGCGCAGGTACGAAAGTAGGTCTTAGTGATCCTCCGATGCACAGTGGGTGTGCACGGAGCTTAATGGATAAAAGCTACCCCGGGGATAACAGAGTAGTCGCACCCGAGAGTCCATATCGACGGTGCGGTTCGCTACCTCAATTTACATCGGGGTCCTTCGAAAGCAATTTCGAAGTGCTGTTTGATTTGAACCACCAGTTTCAGATCAGAAAAATTCAACTCATAACGGTGAAATCCTACTTGATTTTCGGGTTAATTTCGTATTAATCTAGATTAAGGGATAACACCGTGGGAAGTTTATCAAAAGTCCAACAACAACTAATTTTAGGGTCAGTTTTGGGAGATGGCTACTTGAGGAAAAAAGTTAACGCTCATCTGCAAATTACTCATTCTGCAAAACAGAAAAGTTATGTGGATTGGAAATACAATATTTTGAAAAATATTGTTATTACACCACCGAAGTTTTACAAGGGTAATGGTAGCAGGGTAGGTTATCGATTTTTCACCAAAAGCATACCAGAACTTACCGATTTTTATGACAAATTTTACCAATCAGGGAGGAAAGCGGTTCCGAAGAATCTTATTCTTTCACCACTTTCGCTTGCAGTTTGGTATATGGATGACGGATCAAAAAGCAGAAGGTCTGGATATTTAAATTGCCAGCAGTTTGATCTAGCAAGCCAAAATAATTTAGTAAATTCGCTGAAAAGGTTTGGTATAAAAGGAAGTCTTAACAAGGACAAAATATACACACGAATTTATATTTCAACAGAAGGTATGACCAAATTAGTTAAATTGATTAAAGAGTTTATTGTACCTTCAATGAGGTACAAGCTTTTGATATAACCCCGTATCGACTTGTTCTACTTTTTAGCGGAACAGATTCCGAAACATTTTGGAATAACACGTTGACACCCAGTTGTTGAACCGGGTGAAGGTATAGTCAGGCTACTACGTAAGTAGATAGGTTTTTTGCGATGTCGGCTCATCACATCCTGGGGCTGGAGAAGGTCCCAAGGGTCGGTCTGTTCGCCCGTTAAAGTGATACGCGAGCTGGGTTCAGAACGTCGTGAGACAGTTCGGACTCTATCCTGTAGAAGCGTTGGAATTTTGAGGAGAGCTGGGGACAGTAGAAATTTGCTGCGTAGGCGAGTAATCGCTTACGTCACTCTAGCCAAAATCGGTGAAAGCCTATATAAAAATATGATGGTCCAATCATTTATAGGTTGATACCGAGGGAAGTCGCCTTTGGCGACCCCGTAACGACTGAGCCCGCAAGGGCGAGATGGAAAGTATTTCCATAATAAAGCTAGCCCCTGAAGTGCGCGCAAGCTTAACTTTAGGGTGAAGGTATAGTCTAATCCTTCTAGTAATAGAAGATCGATTGACGAGAGGACCTCCCTGGAGGAATCCCTGGTGTGCCGGTTATTGCGTCAGCAGTAACGCCGGGTAGCTATATTCCTAATGGATAACCGCTGAAAGCATCTAAGTGGGAAGCCAACTCCAAGATTAGAATTCCTTATCAGATCCCCCGAAGAAGACGGGGTTAATCGGTTAGCACTGGAAGACCCGTAAGGGTTTAAGGTAACTAATGCGAATTGATCGATATTTGCGGTCCCGGACACTTTTGTCGGGTCGCGGCCTTTCTTGGTTAATGTCAAAAGGACTTTAAAATTTTTCAGAGTATTGTTCTGGTGATCAGTGCGCTCTGGTACCACCTGATCCCTTTCCGAACTCAGAAGTGAAACGGAGCAGCGGCGACGATATCTGTCGGGCAACTGACCGTGAAAATAGCTCATCGCCAGAACAGTACTCTGAAGCAAAAATTTCCCCCGGAAGGGGGATTTTTTGTGGCGTTCAATTGTTTTCTCCTGTGACCTCACTTAAAATGAAAGTATGGCCGAACCCTCTCGACGGGACTTCTTGAAACTGGCTGGAATTGGAGCCGTTGCCGTTGCGGCAGGGAAGACTTTCGAAGACTTGTCAAAGGACGAAAGCGATATGGACAACTTACGCCTGGAAATATCCCCGACCATAACAAATGGGGTTGAAGTATATGGCCTAAAAGAAAAAATCTTAACCGAAAAAGACGTTATTGGTTTTTACGCATTTTTGGACAAAAAAGTTTGAGGAGGAGAATGGCGTAAAAGTAGGCTACAAACCCGAGCAGAGGAAAAAAGTTCTGAACCCCAACGAACGCTACCTTGAAGTGGTCGTAAGGGAGTCTGCGTACCAAAGTTTCGTGCGCAGAGAAAAGGAAACAGGCGTCGATTTTGCGGAGTGGATAAAAATGCATGTTGATTCGATGAATCGATGCTTGGATTACGCCAAGCCTCCCTCGGGAGCAAAGGCTGTTCTGAAAAGAATTCTTGTCATTGACGATGGGTTAGCAAACTCCTTTTGGGACGAAGCTGCGTATAGGAAAGGAAGCGGCCCGGCGTTGGATTGGAGATGGCGTAAAAGACTTTTTCGCTATTTACCCATTGATACTGACGAAAGTTGGGCAATTGCAGATGATTACAGGGGAATTGGGGGAAACCCCTGGATCTTTACACACAAGGATGGACAAACAGTTTTTGCTCACGCGGGGGGTGCTAAGAGAACATTCCCCGACCGGAGTGACTCCCTGTCAGGCAAAGAAGGTATAGTGCTTGATTTCGGCCTGGTCCACGAATGGAGTCACTATCTTCTTAATCTGCCAGACGAGTACGTTCAAGACCTTCATGGGCAAGGCGGCCGTTTTCAAAAATTCCTTATGGGAACGGGATCCTTCCATGAGCCGTTTTTAAGCGCGTTTCTTTCGGCTCGCATGAGAGAAAATATAACCCTTAAAGCAAGGCAATTGTGGACTGACGATAGGGCGTTGTTGTTTGATTCCAGGGAATGGCCGGACAAAATCGCCCTAGATATGCAGTTTCAGGATTTAAAACCTAGCAATGTTGAGATTGAGGTCAGAAACGTAAAAATTGAGACGGATCAATACGGACCCAAGAAAGTATCCGAGGCGGCCGATCAATCCGCCGCCGGGAAATTTATCGACTTTGGAAGACGACTGCTGAAAAGCAGGTCTGGATGCTGGCTTGTTCGGGTTACGGGCGATTATGGTTTTTTAAAGGAGTTATACCTTCCATTCTCCGCCTTTAACATGAGCCGGATGGCTGGTCTCAATCAGGCGACATACTCGATTGAGTTTTCTGCCTTGGGCAACTACGCAAAAAAAACGCAAGAGATTCATATTGTCGACGATTCGGATTTGGACGGTTTTGTCAGACAGTACAACTCCGAGAACAATCCCCCGTATGCAAAAATGAAAATTGAAGGAACGCCTACTTGGTTTGTTTGGGTTTCTAAGGACTAATCTCTCACCTCTTGAGATACCCGGAGTTTGGGGGTATAATTCACATTGCTTAACAAAGAAAGGGGATATGAATAGTGTCAGCGAAAACAACTTCTAAGGCGCCCACAACAATGGCGGAGCTTCTGGCTCGCGCCGGTTCGAAGGTCCAAAAATTCAACAAGGGACAAAGGGTTGACGCTACAGTGCTTTCAAAATCGGAAACAGCCGTAATATTTGATATCGGCGGGAAAAGCGAGGGAATAGTAAAAGAAAAAGCCTACACGGATGCAAGAGAGTATATCGAGGGATTGAAAGCGGGGGATAAAGTCCTTGTGACGATTTTGGTTCCCGAAACCCGCGACGGAATAACAATTCTGGGTCTTAAGGATGCTATGAGAGATACTTCATGGAAGAGACTTGAAGAAGCAAAGAAAACGGGGGAGGCAATTCCCGTTTTG
>Ga0209751_10006110_pt1 | contig 11216 bp, 5 predicted proteins | sample RifCSP13_1_FD_184019 | JGI IMG/M metagenome (GOLD analysis project Ga0209751, IMG submission 184019) | Soil microbial communities from Rifle, Colorado - Rifle CSP2_sed 13_1 (SPAdes) (version 2) | ecosystem: Environmental > Terrestrial > Deep subsurface > Rock core/Sediment | place: Rifle...
GGAGAGCGGGCTGATCGAGCGCTTCGAAGGGCGGCTCCTCGAGGATGCCGTCCGGGAAGCCTCGAGCTGGTGGCAGGAGTCCCCCCGCGCGCCCTACCGCGTCAGCGTCACCCTCTCCGGGAAGCGCTTCATGCGCGCCGCCCTCATCGCGGAGATCACGCGCCTGCTCGATGACGCCGGTATCCCGGCGGAGGCGCTGAAGATTGACGTCGCCGAAGGCGCCGTGGTCGGAGGCGAAGTGACCACGGCGACTCTGCACACGCTCAAGCACATGGGCATCGAGCTGGGCCTCACGGATTTCGGTATGGGCCGCGCCTCCCTCGATCACCTGAAGCGGTACCCGATGGACAACGTCAGGCTGAGCGAGTCGCTGGTCCAGCGGGTGGCCCACGACGCGGAGGACCTGGCCATCCTCCGCGCGGTCATCGGGATCGCGAAGACGTTAAAGCTCACCGTGACCGCCGACGGGATCGAACGGGCGGAACAGATCGAGGTGCTGCGTGCGGCGGGCTGCGACCGGGGGATGGGGAACTACTTCTACCGGCCGCTCATCGCCCGTGATCTCCGAGAGGTCCTCGCCGCCGGACCGCGCTGGCGGCCCCGCGGGCGTCTCACCATCGGCCGGCCCAACAACTAATCCGGTACTAACTAGTTCGGTACTGCGCTGGGAGTGACGCGGCCGACCTGCCGCAGGGCCACCCGTCCGTCTTCCGCCACGAGGTAGAGCACGGGCTGCGCGCCCACGCCGTAGGCGCGGGCCACGGACGGTGAGCCGAACAGCACCGGGATCTGAATCTGCTGGGACTGCGTGAACTGCCGGATCTGCGCACGATCGGGGTGCAGGACGATGACGACCGCGGCCCCGCGCGCGCCTGTTCCGTAGTGGACGTTGAGCTCACGGATGATCCGCTGCGCATTTCGATCCAGGTTCTGGACGAAGACCAGGAGCAGCTTCCGGCCCCGGTAGTCCGCCGGGCGGTAGATGATCCCGACGCGGTCCTTGGCGGCAAACTGTGGGGCGACACGGCCCACCTCGACCAGCGCCGCCGTGACCTTGGGCGGGGCCGCCGGTCTGGCGACGGGCGCGGCCACTTTGGGCGGCGCCTGGACGGGGAGAGTCACCCCGAGGGCGACTTTCTTCCCGGATTCGAGCCTGATCGTTCTTGTAACCGGAGCAAATCCCTGATGGCTGACACGGACCTTGTAGGCTCCCGCGCGCAGGTCTTTGATCGTCACCGGGGTGAGGCCCCGCGCCACGCCGTCGATCTGGACCCGTGCGCCCCGCGGTGTGGACGAGATCGTCAGGCTGGTCGCTGCCGGGACAGGGGCAGGCGCGACGGCGACAGGTTTGACTGAGGCCGCCGGCTTGAGGGGCCTGTTGGGTACGGTTGCGGGCGTGGTCTTTACGGCGGGCCGGACCGTGTTCGCGGTCCGGGACTTGTTTGCCCGCCGGACTATCCCCGGGAGCTGCCGGAACTGCTGTCGTACCGATCGAAATACCCGTTCTACGGCCGCCCCGGCCACGGTGATCCCTGGCCCGGCAAACGACTCGACCCACGGGCGTCCTACCGTCCCGGCGGCGACGCCGAGGGCGGCGACCACCATGAGGAAGGCCGCGAAGAGCCTGGGGTCCCGCTTGGGCTTCACTTCGACCGAGGTACCCGACGAGGAGAAGATCGCTCCAGCGCGGGTGAGGTCTGTTCCGCACGACGGACACTGCAGCGCGGACGAGTAGACCGGTGAGCCGCACATGGGGCAGGGATAACTCTGGATGCCTTTTAGTTCTCCGAGCATGGCCATGTCTGCGTCTGCGTCATGCCCGCGCCACAGGCGGGTTTAGACGGGCCGGGGGCGACGGCGGAGGCAGACGCGGAAGAGCAGGGCCCTCAACTTCCAATAAACTTCACGAGGATCTCCGCCGCCCTCTCGCATTGTTCCCGAGAGACGTCGAGGTGGGTGACGGCCCGGATCGTCCGGGGGCCGAAGGCGAAAATCAGGACGCCCTGCTCGCCCGCGCGGGCGACGACGGTGGCGGCGGCTGGCGCGTCGGGCGAGAGATCGAAGACCATGATGTTCGTCCGGACGCCCGCGGGGTCGATGATGATCCGCGGGTTCGCGGCCAGGCGGGTCGCGATCATCCGAGCATGGCCGTGATCGTCGGCGAGACGTTCCAGATTGTGGTCCAGGGCGTACAGCCCCGCAGCGGCGAAGATCCCCACCTGACGCATCGCGCCGCCGAGCATGCGGCGGTAGCGGACCGCGCCCTCGATGAGGGCCCGGGGACCGCAGAGGGCGGAGCCCCCCGGAGCCCCGAGGCCTTTGGAGAAGGCCACGGAAACGAGTTCGAACGGAGCGGCCAGTTCGGCCGGCGGGCGGCCCTCGGCTACCGCGGCGTTCCAGAGTCTGGCGCCGTCGAGATACGTCGCCACCCCGTGCCCGTGCGCCGCGGCGCAGATACGTTCCACCTCATCCTGCGGGAAGATCACCCCGCCGGCGCGGTTGTGGGTGTTCTCGATCTCCAGGAGCGTCGTCGGCGGGTAGATGATGTGCCCCCGGGGTTTGCGCGCGGCGAGGTAGTCGGCCGCGGTGAAGACGCCGCGCGACCCGATCTCCGTAAACTGCACCCCGGCGTTCGCCGCAGACGCCCCGGTCTCGTGCCAGACCGCATGGCTCTCCCGGCTGACGATCACGTCGTCCCCGGGGCGGGTGAGCACCCGCAGCGCCACCTGGTTCGCCATCGTCCCGGTGGGCAGCCACAGCGCGGCCTCCTTGCCGAGGAGCTCGGCGACCCGCTCCTGGAGGAGATTGACCGTGGGATCCTCACCGAACTGGTCGTCGCCGACCGGCGCGGCGGCCATCGCCGCGCGCATCTGGGGGCTCGGGCGCGTCACGGTGTCGGAGCGAAGATCGATGAGATCGGCCACGGTCAGGTGAACAGCATGTCCCACTGGTTGGCGACGGTGTTCAGGGCGTAGACGAGGCTGTCTTCCTCCGTGGCCCTCACGCGCAGGATGGCGTCGGGGATGCGCACGGGATGGAGCGTGCCGTCCTTCCAGCGGACCGTCCGGCTCGAGGTAGAGAGGAAGATCTGCGCCTCGGATTGGGAAGCGACGTCGGTGTCCGGGTCCGGGCAGAGCAGCTTGAAGCACGGCGTGAACTCCATCGAGAGGTCCACGAACACCCACGACACAGACTTCCGGGGCGGTCCGGCTTCGACCAATCGTCCGGAGTGATCATCTGGATGTTCAAGCGCAAGCGTCCGGCTCTCCTGAGCGGCCCAGGCCTGGATCTGCGGGACGACGATCTCGTCCCAGATCCTGCGGATTGCGGGAACGGTGGCCTCCAGGACGAAGCGGATCTTGGTGATGCGCGGGTTGGCCAGGGCCGGTTGGAGGAAGTTCCTGAATCCCTCCGGATAGGAGAGGCCGCCGAGTGGGACCTTGAACCAGTACATCATCCCCGCGCCCTTCTCTGCGAAATCACGTCCGTCGCGGGCCACCTGTTCCCACGACCGGATGATCCGCAGCGGATGGACCTTCTCCAGTCGTTCGTGCCCCGCGTCGGCGACCGACCCCAGGGGTGCGGCGACCTTCTCCCCGGCCAGCTGGTCCATCGGGGCGACGAGGTTGGCGTTGTACGGCTCGAAGATCTCCAGCGGCGGATCGCCGGCCTTGACGCGGTGGAAGCCGTGCTCTTTCCAGGCGATGCGGCTCTTCGTGATCCAGCTGAAGGCGTCGGCGTAGATCGGGCGCGTGACGCAGATGTGCCCCCCATCGGCCATGGACATCGTCCGCGCCGCCCAGTCCACGTGACGTCCGAAGACGTCGCGCGTGGTACTGCCGGTGGATTCCACGCGCACCTCGCCCATGTCGATCCCGATCCGGACGCGCAGATGGGCGTGCCCGCGGAGCCGCTCCTGGATCTCCATGGCCCGCTCCACGGCCGTGGAGGGCTTGTTGAAGGTGGCGAGGAAGCCGTCGCCGGTCGATTTGACGATCTGCCCCGCGCCGTCGCGCGTGATGATCTCCGTGAGCAGCGCGTCGTGCTCCTGCCGCAGGCGCTGGAACGATCCCTCGTCCCACTTCTCGGCCATGTCCTGCTTGAGCGCGGTCGATCCTTTCATGTCGGTGAAGAAGATCACGCGGATGGCGGTGTTCTCCGCGGGGGCCGGATCCTCGCCGGCGGCGGAGCCCGCGATCTCAGGGGCGTGCGGAGCCATGGCGTCCCGTTTCGATTCCCGCGGGGACCTGACCTCCAGCGCCGGGGCATGCGGCGCGGCGCCCATTGCCTGCGCATCTGGGGGCTGGGCCCGTGACGGTCATCCGGCTGCCGCGACGGGCTCGCGGCAGCCGGAGTGGACGCGTCGGTGCTGCTGAGGCTACTTTAGACCGAACTGATACTGAATGGCGGTGTCGTCGTTCAAGGAGATGAGGTAGATGTAGGTCCGGCTCGCGCTGAGATTCTTGGTATTCAGGTTGAAGATCCACTGTCGGTCAGTGGGATCCCAGCGGAACGCGGAGTCCGGGGTCGTCGAGACGGGATCGTCATCGAGTGTTGTCGTCACGACCCCGGAGATCGTAGCGATCAGCTTGAACGACGTGACGACCCCGGGCGCGCCGATCGACGCGCCGAGCGCGTCGCAGACGCGGAACTTCGAGGGCACGGTGCTCCTCTGCTTGAAGACGCTGGAGCCGTCGGCGTTGACCGGTTGCAGGATGGCGTGCCCAGGGGCGCCGTTGCAGGCGCCGGCCGCGAGATACTGCACGCGATACCCGGCCGTGAGCGCGGCGGCGTTCCCTGCCGCGTCCGAGGCGGTCACGGTGAACGACTTGGCCCCTACCGACGCCGTGTCGATGTTCGCTCCGCTCGCCACGGGCCCGCTGCAGCCGGCCACGCCCGATAGGCCGTCGGCGCAGTTGTAGGATGCGGCCTTCAGCCCGTTGAGGATATCGATCTCGCCGTTGCCCGGCGAGACGATCCCAATCGTTGGCGCTGTCTTGTCGATCTTGAATACCGCCGACGTGAACGTCGCGCTGTTGTCGGCCCTGTCTGTGACCGTGACGTCGCCTGTGACGGCCGCTCCTTCGGAGATCAGGATCAGCGGACTCCCCGGGCTCGTGGACGCGATGCCAGCGAGGTTGTCCGAGGCAACGAACGGCACGGCAACATCCGTCTTGTGCCATCCGGCCGCGTTGGGTGCGGGCGCGGCGGTCCCGAACGCCAGATCGGGTGCGGTCTTGTCGATGTTGACCCCGGAGATGGTTAGGCTCGTCGTGTTTCCGGCGAGATCGGTGAACCCATACGTCGCGATCTGGGCCGCCCCCTCGAAAGTGAACACGTACTCATACTCGGACGCATCGTCAAGCAGGCCGGATAACATGTCCGACGCCGACCAGTGGGCGGTGACGCTCGTGTTGTTCCATCCATTGGCGTTCGGGCCGGGAGTGCGCGTGAGGCTCACCGCAGGTGCCGTCTTGTCGATACTGATGTCACTCACCGTGTTCGAGGCCGCGTTCTCGGCCAGGTCGGTGCAGGTGCCGCTCACGGATTGCCCCGCGCCTTCCGCGCTGAGCACGGTGTCCGCTGGCGGACTTCCCGCGACGAGCCCAGAGAGGTTATCCGCGCAGTCGAAGTGCACCGCGACATCGGTGTGGTTCCAGCCGCTCACGTTTGCGCCCGGAGACCGGCTCCCGGTGATCGCCGGCGGCGTCTTGTCGATATTGACGTGTTCGATTGCTACTGTCGTCGTGTTCCCGGCAAGGTCGGTGAACCCGAAGCTGCCCGTCTGCTCGCTGCCTTCGTTGGGGAAGATGAAGGCGTACTCGGTCAGGACCCCGAGTCCAGAGAGGGCGTCGGATCCCGTCCAATGCCCCGTGACGTCGGTGTTGTTCCAGCCGTTGGCGTTCGGCGCGGGCGTCCGCGTCGCGTCCACCTCCGGCGGGGTCTTGTCGATGTTGATGTCGCTCACGTCGGCCGCGGCGGAGTTGTCCGCGAGGTCGGTGCAGGTGCCGCCCGCGGACTGCCCGGATCCCTCGGCGCTGAGGACCGTGTCCACCGGAGGGCTCCCCGCAGCCAGGCCGGAGAGGCCGTCCGCGCAGGCGAAGTGCACGGTGACGTCGGTGTTGTTCCAGCCGTTGCCGTTGACGCCGGGGGACCGGCTCCCCGTGATGATCGGCGCGGTCTTGTCGATGTTGACATTGCTCACGCCGGCCGAACCCGAGTTATCGGCCAGGTCGGTGCAGGTCCCGTTCGCGGATTGCCCGCCGCCTTCCGCGCTGAGCACGGAATCCGCCGGAGGGCTCCCCGCGGCGAGGCCGGAGAGGCCGTCCGTGCAGGCGAAGCGCACGGTGACGTCGGTGTTGTTCCAGCCGTTGGCATTGGCCGCCGGCGACCGATTCGGGGTGATGACCGGGGCCGTCTTGTCGATGTTGATAGCGCCGACGGTGATGCCGTCGGCCGCGTTGTCCGCTTTGTCCACACAGTCGCCGCTGCTTGAGGCCGACTGCCCCGCTCCCTCGCTCGTGAGCATCACGCTGGTCAGGGTATTGGACTGGATCCCTGACTGAACGCCTCCGGCATCGGTGCAGGTGAAGCCCACCGTGACGTCGGTATTATGCCAGCCGGCGGCGTTGGCCGTCGGGCTGGCGCTGCTGGCGACAACGGGCTTTGTCTTGTCGATGTCGATGCCTCCGGCGGTCGCCGTGTCGCTGAGGTTGCCTGCCTTGTCCGTACAGCTTCCCGAGGCCGACAGCCCCAGGCCTTCGAGGCTGAAGGTCACTGGCGGATCGCAGAAGTCAATGCCGGAGAGCTCGTCGGTGCCCCTGAACGTGACCGTGACTTCCGTGTTGTTCCAGCCCTGAGCATTGGGGCCGGGCGAGGCGTCCGCGGCGGCCGCCGGTTTCGTCTTGTCGATATTGATGTTGGCCACCTTAGCGGTGGCGGAGTTGTCCGCCAGGTCCGTGCAGGTGCCGTCCACGGACTGCCCGGCTCCTTCTGAGCTGAGGAGCGTGTCCTCCGGCGGGCTCCCCACGGCGAGGGTAGACAACCCGTCCGTGCAAGCGAAGTGCACGGTGACGTCGGTGTTGTTCCAGCCGTTGAGGTTGGCCGCCGGGGACCGATTGCCGGTAATGGCCGGGGCTGTCTTGTCAATGTTGATCCCGCCGAGGCTCGCTCCAGACGCGGCGACATTGCCGGCCCGGTCGGTACAGGCGGATGCGGCGGCGTTGGCCGTCTGGCCGCCCCCTTCCGCGGTCAAGGTGATCTCCACGACGGCGGAGCCAGGGCCGGACAGCGCGTCAAGGCATGGGAAGGACACCGTGACATCCTGGTTGCTCCAGCCGTTCCCGTTTGCGGCCGGTGAACGGCTCGACGATCCATAGGCCGGCGGCGTCTTGTCGATGTTGATGTTGCTGACGGTCAGCGAGCCGGAGTTGCCGGCGTTGTCTGCGCAGGATCGCGACGCCGCCTGCCCTGCGCCTTCTGCGGAGAGCGTCTGGGCCTGCGTGGCCGGGAGGCTGGCCCCGGCCAGGCCGGAGAGGGCGTCGGAACACGTGAACGATACGGTGACGTCCGTGTTGTTCCAGCCTTCGCCGTTCGCCGCGGGCAGGCGCGAACTGACGACGGACGGGGCCGTCGCATCGACCTTCACGATTTTCGTGTCCGCCGCCGACACGACCCCGTCGTCGTCGGTCGCGGTGCAGGAGATGCTGACCCCGCTCGTCTCGCCGATCACGGAGACGGTCCGGGACCCCTGCGGCGTTCCTCCGCCCACGAGTGGCCCCATCGAGACCGGGCCGGTACACGAGATGCTCGCGACTGTCCCATCGTCGACCGCCGTCACGATGCCGCTCCCGGCGGGGGTAGGGCTCGTCGTGAACCAGCCGTTGGTGCCGTCCGGCGTGAAGGCGAGGGTAACGTTCGGCGCGGTATTGAGGTAGTAGTGTTTCACCGGCAGGCCCACGCTGTTCACCGACCAGAGGGCCTGAACCGGGGCGCCGTACGACGACGCCGCATCATCGACCGCATTGCTCTCCACCACGATGTTGCACTGCGTTCCGCTGACCGTGCCGCCCGTGTCCGAACACCCTGCCGCGGTCCAGGCGATGACGTCGGCGGGCGAACTCTTGAACGAGACTACTCCAAGATTCGTCGCGAAGAAGGCGTAGAGGCGGTCAGGATTGGGGCCGGGATCGACGGCCAACGCCGCCGTCTCCGGGACCGACGACGACACCTGGACGGCGGGGGCCCAGGAGTCCACCGATCCCGCCGCGGCGGCCTTGCGAGAGTAGACACCTATTGCGGAACCTGCCGAGGCAGAGGCGCAGGCTCCCCCGCCGGACCCCGGGCAGTCCTTGATGTACAGGATGCTCGCCACGTTGCCGGTATCGACCACGCCGGAGAGGGGCAGGTAGCCAAGGTTGCGGGTGATGCCGCCGAGATCGCGCAGCGTGCCGAGGGCGTACGTCCCCGCCACCGAATCGAACGTCGAGACGTCCCGCGCAAAGAGCCGGTTCTCCCTGGTGGCCGGGGTCGTGCCCACCCGTGCGACCGCGGCGTAGCCGAGCAGCGCCCCGCTGTTGAACGGCATCAGCACGGCGAGGTTCTGTGTCCCATTCTCCAGTGCCGCGCTCGTGATGACGTCGCTGATGCCGGACCAAATTGGGGAGTCGCCCGGGTTCGGCTGCAGGGTTCCGAAGATCCCCAGCGTCTTCCGGGACTTCCAGAAGGCCACATGCACAAATCCGTTCCGGTCTCGAACGATGACGGGCCGGGCGGCGTCCGGGCGGTCGCCCCCGCCGTCCGTCGCCAGGCCGGTGGACTGCTCCGCTCCGATGACCGGCGCCGAGGCGTCTGGGATCTGGATCATGCGGTAGAAGATGGGATGCCCGGAGCCTCCGCCGTCTTTCGAGTAGACGACGTAGACGACCGTCTGCGTACCGTCGTCGTACGTCCACAAGCTCCCCGACACCGCCGGCGGGTTGCCGTTATCCTGGGACAGCCGCTGCAGCGGGCTCCACGTGGTGCCGGCGTCCGTCGATCGAAACAACCATAGACCTCCCGCGAGCCCTCCGGCCTGCGGGGTCTCGTCGTTTGCCATGACGACAAGGGCGAAGAGATGCCTTTGTCCCCGGGGGTTCCGGAACACCTTACGCTGCGATTCAAATGCCGTAGGTCGGGGGGCCTGAGCCTTTCCCGGTTTCTCGTTGCTGTTCCGGACGAGATGGCTGTGCGAGTTCCCCGGCCCTGAGGAATCGTCGGTGAAGGTGCCCTGGGCAACGATCGCGGCGGCCTGGTCGTAGACGAAGATGCGATACTCACCGGTCAGTCCGTTGAGCAGTTGATAGCGTAGGAGGAACATCCCGTCGTCGTCGGCGAGCACGTCCAGGAAGCACGATGAACCATCCGCCGCCGTCACGTCGGTGCAGAGCACTACCCCGTTGTTCCCTGCGACCCGCGCGCTGCCGTCGGGCCACACGACCAGAACCCGGTACCAGGAGCCGGGCATGAAATCCCGGCCATGGATGTCGACGAGCTCGTTCGGGCCGTAGTCGACCTTGCCCGTCCAGACAGCGGGCGGACTCTGAGCGGCCAGCATGCTCAGCCCCACCGCTAGTGACGCGACCAGCAAGATGAAGCCGGAGATTGTTGCCGCCAACGCTCTCTTGGTTCTCATCAAACCCCCCGATTCGGAATCCTGGCTTGCCGCACTGCACTCCTGATCACGCAAATGAAAAACCCGGCCTCGAATTCTGGCCGGGTTCGCCATTAGCTCAGCGCGGTCCAGGCGACCACACGTGCGGGCCGCGCGTCACAGCCTCCAGAACATCATGCGCTCATGTCGGTGAACCGGTCTCGAGAGTGTCCTGAACTTCACCTGCCGGGCTCAAGTTGTGCGCGGGGATCGTGCGAGGTACGCTCCGCAAGAACGATAGAAGATTTGCGGAAGTTACCTACTCCGCGGATGTGGCAATGCCCGCCGCTCCCTACGCCTAGACCACTATCCGGCGGATGCCGTCCTCCGCGGCGCCGGGGGACTTGGGGGATGCTTGATCCGGGTACGGTGACGGAGGGAGAGGTGCCTTGCCGGAGATCTTTCTAGTGCTCGTGGGAGCCGCGGCCGGGGGACTGGCCGTCTGGTTCTGGGGGGCTCGCCGCATGCGCGAGCAGCTCCAGGCGGCGCGTGCCGAAGCCGCCCGGAAAGCCGCGCGGGCGGTCGACTGGGCGAAAAGCGAAGCGGCGATGCATCTGGAGCGCCGCGATCACGAGATCGCCGCCCTGCGCGCCAGCCTTGACGACCGCGACCATACCGTGGAACAGGCGCGATCGCGCCTCCAGGCCGATCTGGCGCTGGCGCAGCGCGAGCGGGCCCAGTGGGAATCCCATCACGCTGAACTGTCCACCCGCACCGATGAGCTCAGCACGCAGCTGCGCACGATCGCCGCGGAACACTTGCGGGATCTGGAACGGCTCCACGGCATCGCCCGGAGCCTGGAGCGGGTGGCCGCCGACTACACCGCCGTGCTCGAAACGATCGACGCCCGTCTGCGGCCCGCGGCCATGAAGACGCCCGTCAGGTCATCCCGCCCCGCCGGATCCTAGGGCCGAAGGCCGATCGGAGCGATGCGAGGAGCGGAGATGCCGCACCGCTGAGCTCAGATCGGTGTACCGGGCGCCCAGCCACACCAGTACGACCGCAAAGAGCAGCCGCAGGGCGGGGCCGGAGATCCCCAGCGCCCCGTGGCCTCCGAGCCAGCAGCCCAGGACGACGCCTGGGAGCAGCGCGAGCAGGATGTCTTTCCTGAAGTGTCCGTGACGGGCATACACCCACGTCCCGGTGACGCCCGTGAGGATGAGCGCAGCCAGCGAGGTCCCCTGGGCCACGTGCTGGGCGAGCCCCGTGGTGAGCACCAGGAGCGGCACGATGAGGACGCCTCCCCCCACGCCGAGCAGTCCGGCGATCGAGCCGGCGAGGGCGCCGATGACGAGCAGGATGCTGATCAGGGGCTGACCCGCCCCGCCGTTGAGCAGGGGGAGCCTGTCTTTCACCACGAGCATCACCGCGACGACGAGCAGGAATACCCCGAAGAACTTCTTCAGCCGCACGCCCGGAATTCTCGCCGCGTATTGGGCGGTGATGAACGATGCGACCACGGACGCGGCGGCGAGCCAGCCCGCGCTCGGCCAGCTGACGGCCCCTTCCTGAAGAAGTTCTTCGG
>Ga0209751_10006114_pt1 | contig 11211 bp, 9 predicted proteins | sample RifCSP13_1_FD_184019 | JGI IMG/M metagenome (GOLD analysis project Ga0209751, IMG submission 184019) | Soil microbial communities from Rifle, Colorado - Rifle CSP2_sed 13_1 (SPAdes) (version 2) | ecosystem: Environmental > Terrestrial > Deep subsurface > Rock core/Sediment | place: Rifle...
GCTCGCTTACCTCAGTTATCCGTCCTTGCCTGTTGACTGGTTCATGTTACTCGGGCTTCCTCTGTTCTGGCTCCCACGGCTGTACATGCGCCTCGGTTGGCGGTCTTGGCGCCTGATCGGTGGACTTCGATACAACCGGGACTTGGCACTGAAAGGCTTCGTCAAGTGGTGGGCCAAGGTGTGCGACGGCAAGGGCATCCCGAAGGACGTGGGAATCGTTTTCGGCCACACGCACTACCTGGACTGGCTGGAACTCGGCGGAGACAAACGGTATGATCGGGTCATGAGACCCGCGGAGGCACGGCTCAATGAATCCGTCGTGCGACTCGGCGACAAACGCCCCACGTTGTACAACGTCTCCTCATGGCTCGCGGGTGGGCGCGAACGAACGGGCGTTGTCGTCGCGAGCGCATTCTATGCGGATGCTCTGGGCCCGTTGTTCATCGGCTGGGACTGGCGAGAGCGACGGCCCTTCCACATACCGTTCGATTTCGTTGAAAAGCGCTGGGACGATCCGTTGGGCTTCGTGAAAGAGGACTCCGGACTGGGAGGAATCGCCCTGCAGCTCGGGTGGCCACTCGAGATGACGAGAAAATGGGGGCAGAGTCGGGGAGGCTTGTTGCGAGTCCGAAAATCCCGGACCCGAAAGCCCTGACCCTAGGTCGATACTTCAGACCGGGAGTGGGAACGGCCACAAGGCATGACCGGACATCGAGGTTCATGATGCAGCGTTCTGGGTGTTCCATGGTCAACATGGAATCGGCGCTCGGTGCTCAGCGCCGACAGGATGGCTCTCACAAAGGTTGAAAGAGGACTATCTGATTCTGTGGATGGCGAACGGCGAGGCGGGAGAACCTGGCGGACCTTGAAGCGTTGCTCGGCGGGATTTCCATCCTTCTCTTCCTCCTCCTCTTGGCTGTCGTCCTGGATGTCGTGTTCACTCTCGTGGTCCTCTTCGTCGAGAGGGACGATCCGTCGCGTGTTCTCCACTGGTTGATGATACTCATCTTTCTGCCGCTCGTGGGCGTCATTCTCTTCATATTCTTCCATCAGGACTACCGCCGCAAGCTGAGGAAGTTCTATCAGAAAGGACGAGCCGAATTGAAAGACCTCCTCCCCGAGTCGTCGAACGCAGCGCGTGTGAGTCGCGCAATCACGACACGATTCGGATCCGCTGCCATCCTCGAATACGGCGAATTGGCCCGCCTCGTGAACCGGGCGGATCCGTATGCAATCCTGGCGGGCAGCAACCGGGTCCAGCTCTATGTGGACGGGAACGAAAAATTCAAGGCGCTGCTCGAAGACCTTCGAACTGCGAAAGACCACATCCATCTAGAATACTACATCCTTCGGGATGACTCGCTGGCTCGGGAGATCATAGGGATCCTATCGGAGCGAGCGAGGGCCGGCGTCGAGGTCCGATTGCTCCTCGATGCGTTGGGCGGACGTGCCATGAGGAAGCTCGAGCCGCTGCTCGCAGGGAGCGGGGTGAAACTCGCCTACTTTTTCCCAAGTCTTTCCCGTTTCAACTATCGGAATCATCGTAAGATTGCGGTAATCGACGGGCGCATAGGCTACTGCGGCGGGTACAACATCGGCGAGGAGTACCTGGGCCGAGGGCCCTTGGGCAACTGGCGCGATTCCGCCGTCCGAATCATGGGACCCGGCGTGGATCAGCTCCAGATCCGGTTCCTCCAAGACTGGCTCTTCGCTTCCCGAGAGGAGGTGACGACTCCGTCGCAGTACCTCCGGGCAGTTCCGGAGGAGTCTTCGGCGATGCTTCAGCAAGTATCGTCCGGCTTGGACACCACGCAGGAGTGGGTCAAGCAGTCGTACATCAAGATGATCTCGATGGCGCGGGAGTCGTGCTATATCCAGACTCCGTATTTCATTCCCGATCCGAGTGTGAAAGATGCGCTGCGTGTCGCGGCCGCCTCGGGGGTGGACGTTCGGGTGATGATTCCGTGCAAGCCCGACCACCCTTTCGTGTTCTGGGCCTCGCAATCCTTTTGCGCGGACTTGCTCGGGGCGGGGGTGCGCTCGTTCAAGTACAACAAGGGTTTCTTGCACGCAAAGACGTTCGTTGTCGATGGAAAGGTCGGCTCCGTGGGGAGCGCCAACATCGACCCGCGTTCGTTCCGATTGAACTTCGAGACCAATGTGATCGTCTTCGACGCCGCCTTCTGTGCTCAGATGAGGGACGCATTCCTGGCAGACCAAGCGGTCTGCACGGAACTCACATCGGAGGCCTATGCGAAGCGGCGTTGGGTCGTTCGGTTCAAAGAGCCGTTCTGCCGCCTACTATATCCGATCACGTGACTCGAATTGATCCTCAGTCACTTGGTTCTTGTTCGTGTCTTCGATGGACTCGCGGCTTTCCTGCGCACGAAGTGCTGCACTCGGGCCAAGTTCTGTCGATAGTGAACGACAATGGAAGGAACCGCGGTCGGGAAATACCGGGTCGTGAGTAGTACCGCGGTGAGGGTCTTGTCGATCAGGTTCTTTTCCCGCCCGAGGACGAAACTTCGCCGGTGCACGATGTCGCTCAAGAAACCCTCCACGTCGGCGGATTCCCCGCACGTGAGGACGCTGCCCAGCCCCCTCAGGGTGTGCCCGTCCGTGCCGCCAACGAGGCCGAGCCCTAGCTTGACCGCCAGATCCGAGGCCTTGCGATTGAGGTTTCGCGTCATCCCCCCGTTGATGACCTCAAGTGCCTCGAACCGGGAGAGCGTTTCTGGACCAAGGTACTCCTTCTCGACGCACTTGGCAACTCCCCTGTTGAACATGAAATATCCGTACGGATGGGCGGCAGCCCGTACGCAGTTGTAACGTGCCGAGCACTCGAGAATGTCCTCGGTGGAAAGGGTCGTTGCCATGTAGGGACTCTTGCCCTTTCGCCTCTCGATCTCGCGGTGATAGAAATCCACCATCTCGGCGAGGTCGTAGAAGAAAAGGAGAATGTGTGGGCCATCCTCCGCGCTGACCTCCATGCCCGGAATCAAGAGCACCCCGGTCTGCAATCGGTGCGCTTCCAAGGCACCGGACGGGGTGTTATGGTCCGTGATCGCCAGTCCCACGCCTTTCCTCTTAGCAGAGGACAGCGCGGAGCGGACGGTGGTATAGGCGTCGGAGTGATTCGTGTGAAAGTGCATGTCGACCGCCTGGAAGCCCGAGGCCCGAATGTGCTCGATGATCGGTCTTTCGAAGTAGACCTTCTCAGGGACCGGGACGCCCTTCATCGCCGCCTCGAGCGCACATCCGACTTGGCGAATTAAGGCATTCGATTGTAAAGCGGACGACGCTTCCCGCGGCATGCAGACCAAGCCGCTCCATGGGGACGCCGGTATGGACTGCGTGTTCGCCCTCCTCGTGGAAGAGGTGCCTGACAATGTTGCGGATTGCGGCGACAATTCACGCCACGGGCCCCGCGCGCTCAGAGCCGCGTGTCAAGCGCCGCCCGCCTGCCGAACCCGCAGAGGGCCTCGAGTACAACGCGCTCGTCCTCGGACACCTCCCCGGGGGTCACGGAGGAAATGGCCTAGGGGCGAAAGCCACATCCGCATTCCTGCGTTCGCTTCCGAGGCTGGGATCGATTATGCTCCGCTCCGTGAATCCCGCGACGGGCGAGCAGATCGAGCGGTTCGAGGAGTTCACCGCAAAGGAGATCGACGCGGCCCTGTCCTGGGCGGACGCGGCGTTCCACGATTGGCGGGGAGTCGCGAGGCGAGTTTGCCTTCTTAGGTAGCAAGTCCGCTCGTGCCAGTTCCCTCAGTAATGAACTTTGCGTGGGAGCTTCTGCGCTTGTGCGACCCAATTGCCGACGTCGTTCTCGCTCGGGAGCTTGTTCACGAGATTCTTCTCCTCGTTCACAATCGCCATTCTCTCGTAGAGGCGAGCCGGATTCCGGAGCGCGAGTTCGACGACTGTGTCTACGCCCGCTTCCTCGAGGAGATCTGAGTACTCCTGTTGCACGCCTTTGATCCGGAATAGGTCGACCAGGTTGACCCATTCCAGGATCAACTTCCGACTGATTCCGGTGCTTGTTGCAAGGTCCGTTCGACCTTGGGGCGTCGATCCCTTCTGAAGGAGCGCCTCCGCAGTCCCGGCCCCCGCCTGCTCCAGCTTTTTCGCATGAATTCGGTCGATGCCTTCGATGTCTTTCACGTCTGTCATCGCCTTTCTTCTCCTGAGATCTGGAGCCCCGTTTCTCGCCCCCCACGGGACACAGCCTCTCGTGGCGGTGACTTCCTTCATCCTACTTAACGCTTCTCAATTGCAATGGCAGAATCTGATTGCAAGGTCTCCGTCTCCAGCCCGTTATTCTTCAATTCGTATGATGCGTATTTCCACAAGGACATCCATCCCGTCCCGCCAGACAGGGGTACGGTCCCTGATGCCTACGAGTGGAACACCGATTCTCGTCCTGAGGGAAGGAACGAGGCGCGGCGTGCGGCCCGCCCCGGCTTGCGGCGGCCACCGACATCCACCGCGACACAGGAGGGGTTTCGAGTGGAAACCGCGTCCAGCGAGAGAGGCGTGGAGGGACGGAAGTGAAGAAGCGCAAGCTCGCGATGTCCCGCTGGAACGAATGGGGAGAGAGGCGAGCGCTCGGATGATCCGAGTGTCGAGGTCGTCATGCGTCCGTATGTTCCAGCGCCCTTGGGGAAATCGGACAAAGCTGTCATGATATGTCCGAAGGAGCCACGCCGCGGAGGGGGGACGCTAACTGGCGCGGGCCGTTTCAGATCCCGGAGAGAGGGAAGGACATGGTCGAAAAGGCCAGTGATACAGGAGCAAGTAAGGTCCGAGGCGGAAGGAATCTGCTTGTTCTCATCGCCGCAACTGTCCTCGCGGTCGTGGCACTTGGGGCGGGCTACTCCGTGAGACAGAATCTACCCCCATCGGCATCTGCGCCTACGGTGACCTTCACATCCCCTGCCTATGAGGCCACCGGTGTGCCCATCAACACGAAGATCCTCGCAACCTTCAGCGAGGCGATGGACCCCGCGACGATTACCGCCTCAACGTTTACGTTGAGGCAAGGCACGACCTCGGTCCCGGGGACCGTGAGCTATGCGGGCACGACCGCGACCTTCGCACCGTCGAGCGATCTCGCCGCCAACGGTGTGCACACGGCGACGATCAACACCGGGGCCAAGGACTCGTCGGGCAACGCATTGGCGGCAAACTTCATATGGGGATTTACGACGAGTCCAATCCGAGACACGACCCCACCCCGAGTGGTTTCGACAAGCCCCGTTTTCGCCGTGGCGGTCAACAGCAATATTTCCGCGACGTTCAGCGAGGCGATGGACCCCACGACGATAGCCGCTTCGACGTTCATGTTAAGGCAAGGCACGACCCCGGTTTCGGGGACGGTGACCTATGGGGGCACGACCGCGACCTTCGCCCCGTCAACCACTCTCGCCGCCAACAGTGCGCACACGGCCACGATCACCACGGGAGCCAGGGACCTCGCGGGCAATCCCCTGCAGAATGACTTCGTATGGGGCCTCACGACCTCGACGTCGCAGTCCGCCTGCAGCCAAGCGCCCGTTGCCCTCGGATCGGCCGACGGTTTCGCCGTGCTCGCGGGCTCGACCGTGGCCAACACCGGTCCGACCACGGTCACCGGGGATCTCGGCGTGAGTCCCGGCACCGCGGTGACGGGATTCCCGCCCGGAACGGTGGTCGGGGCGATCCATCCGGCCGATCCGACTGCGGCCGGAGGCATTGCCGACTTGACGATTGCGTACAACGACGCCGCGGGACGAACCCTGTGTCCCGTGAGCGTAGCCGGAAACCTTGGAGGACAAACCCTGACCCCTGGTCTCTACAAGTCCACGTCCAGTCTCGAGATATCCTCTGGGGACCTCACCCTGGACGCCCAGGGCAACTCGAGCGCGGTCTTCATCTTCCAGCTAGCGTCCACCCTCACCACGACAGCAGGCCGTCAGGTGATCCTGATCGGCGGCGCGAAGGCTTCCAACGTCTTCTGGCAGGTCGGCAGTTCCGCGACTCTCGGAGCGAACTCGGTCTTCGTTGGAACCATCATGGCGGATCAGTCCATCTCCTTGACGACCGGCGCAACGCTGGACGGCAGGGCGTTGGCCCGGATAGCCGCCGTCACCTTGGACTCGAATACGGTTACCAAGCCTGTCCCGTGAGGATCGATGACGACCTACAACGACGATGACGACGGGGGAGACTAGCCGATAGTCAGTCTCCCGCCGCCATAGGGTGGGTGCGGTCCGCACCTCCTCTGATTTTCCACTCGCCCCTGAGGAACGTCAACAGTCGGAGACTCGCTCGGGGGCCTGGCGAACAAGGCCATCACGGAGGAACTCGGCACGAATCCGACTCCTCGCAACGACGATCAAGCGGGCCTAGAAGACCCCAAGCATGCGGCCCCCGATGCCCAGTACGACAAGCGCCACGACCAGGCCGGCGAACACTCGCTTGCTGGACGCTAGCGTCAAGAACCCGTCACTCGCCACGAGGGTCACATGGACCGGGATCTTCCCGGCGATCTTGCGATGGAAGTCAATGGACGGGACCGGAATGAGGCTAAACCCCGCCAAGAGCACGTTCACGAACGCGATGGTGCCGATGAAAATGGGGATGGGCTCCCTAAACCGCCCGGGAGCCGTGCCGAGCGCAAGCGAGAGCTCAATGAACGCGGCCGCGAAGGCGAGGTTCGTGGCGGGGCCCGCCGCGCTGATCCTCACACTTTGTCGAGCGCTGACATTCCCGGAAACGACCACGGCCCCTGGCATCGCGATCATCAGGCCGATGCAGGCAGTGACGAGCCCCGCCAGGAGGCCGAACGGAGAGTGCCGAAACTCCGCGACGGCGCCGTATTGCTGGGCGACCGCCTTGTGCGCGAGCTCGTGCAGGAAGAACGCGGTCAAGACGGCCACGAAGGAGCCGGTGGTGATGAGCAGGACGAGGGGCGCCCCACCGATGCGGAAGTAGGTCACGAGGTTGAGAGCGCCGCCGATGTAGGCGATTGCAAATGCGAAGGTCATCACCACCACGCCGATCCAGACCTGCGTGGCCTCGAGACGGCTGAATCCCAAGGGATAGTTTTGAGCGGGCATGATGCGCCTGTCAGGGGGCACGTGACGAAGGAATTGCGCTGTCTATAAGACGGTACCGCGTTTGGGACATCGTAGACATCCTCCATCTCGAGGCGGGCGACGAATTCTAGCGGGCGCGTCGCGCTCCCGGATGTCCCCTCGACCTTTCCTAGAGACATCCGGGGAATCGGACAAGAAGAGTAGAACCTTGTCCGAGCGCGCCATGCCGCTGAGGGGGGACGTTAATCGGGGCCGGGCGTTCCTGATACCGGAGAGGCTAAGGATATGGTGGCTCCCGACACAGAAGAGACTAAGCATGCGGAGTCTCGAATGACATTGGGCGCTGTCATCGTCGTGATTGTGCTCGTGGGCCTGGCTTTTGGGGCGGGCTTTATCTTGTCAACGACTCCAGCCGGAACCCCACAGCAAACCGTAGCCGCACCCACGGTGACGTTCACGGCCCCCGCTTATGCCACCACGGGTGCGCCGATCAACACGAAAATCCTCGCAACGTTCAGCGATGCGATGGATCCCTCGACGATCACTTCGTCGACGTTTACGTTGAAGGAGGGGGCGACCTCGGTTTCGGGGACCGTGAGCCGTATGGGCATGACCGCGACCTTTGCACCATCGAGCAATCTCGCCGCCAGCACCGCGTACACGGCCACCATCACCACCGGGGCCAAGGACTCGTCGGGTAATGCGCTGGCGGTCAACTTCGTTTGGGGCTTTACGACGGGCCTGGTCGCGGACACCACACCTGCCCGAGTGGCTTCGACAAGCCCTGTTTTCGCGGTGGCTCTCAACGGTAACGTCTCGGCGACGTTCGTCGAGGCGATGGACCCCTTGACGATCACCGTGTCGACCTTTCTCCTGAAGCAAGGGACGACATCCGTGTCCGGCATCGTGAGCTACGCGGGCCTGACCGCGACCTTCGATCCGGCAAATGATCTCGCATCCAACACCGTTTATGCGGCCACAATCACCACCGGAGCCACGGACCTCGCTGGCAATGCACTGCAGAGTGGCTTCGTATGGGGTTTTACGACGTCGACATCGCAGTCCGCGTGTAGCCAAACACCCATAACCCTTGGATTGGCCGCCGACTTCGCCGTCTTGGCGGGCTCGACGGTGACCAACACCGGGGCGACCACGGTCATTGGGGATCTCGGCCTGAGTCCCGGCACCGCCGTGACGGGATTCCCGCCCGGGACCGTGGTCGGGACGATCCACGCGGGCAATCCTACCGCAGCCGGGGCCATTGCCGACTTGACCATCGCGTACAACGACGCCGCGGGACGGACCATCTGTCCCATCATCGTGGCGGGCAATGTGGGCGGACTCACCCTTACCCCTGGCCTCTACAGGTCCACATCCAGTCTCGAGATATCCTCCGGCGATCTCACCCTCGATGCCCAGGGCAACTCGAGCGGGGTCTTCATCCTCCAGATGGCGTCCACCCTCACCACGTCCACGGGTCGACAGGTCATCTTGGCCGGAGGCGCGCGAGCCTCCAACGTCTTCTGGCAGGTCGGCAGTTCCGCGACTCTCGGAACGTACTCGACCTTCGTGGGAACGCTCATTGCGAGTCAGTCCATCTCCTTCGTCACCGGCGCGACGCTGGACGGCAGGGCATTGGCATTGAATGCAGCCGTCACACTGGACACGAATACCGTTACGATGGGTCCAGTCCGAGACACAACCGCACCCCTCGTGACGTTCACATCCCCTGCCTATGGCGCCACCGGCGTGCCGGTGAATTCGAAGATCCTCGCAACCTTCAGCGAGGCGATGGACCCTTTGGCGATCACCGTGTCGACCTTTCTCCTGGAGCAAGGGGCGACACCCGTGTCCGGCCTCGTGAGCTGGGCCGGCCTGACCGCGATCTTCGATCCGGCAAGCGACCTCGCACCCAGTACTCCTTACACGGCCACGATCACGACCGGGGCCAACGACCTCTCGGGCAATCCATTGCAGAGTAACTTCGTATGGGGCTTCACGACATCGACGTCGTCGGACACTACTCCACCCCTAGTGACGTTCACATCCCCTGCCTATGGCGCCACCGGCGTGCCCGTGAACTCGAAGATCCTCGCAACCTTCAGCGAGGCGATGGATCCTTTAACGATCACCGCGTCGACGGTCATGTTGAAGCAAGGGACGACACCCGTGTCCGGCATCGTGACCTACGTCGGCCTGACTGCGACCTTCGATCCGGCAAGCGATCTCGCATCCAGCACCGCCTACACGGCCACGATCACGACCGCGGCCAACGATCTCGCGGGCAACGCACGGCAGAGTAACTTCGTGTGGGGCTTTACTACGGGTCCAGCCCCAGACACCACCGCACCCCTCGTGACGTTCACATCCCCTGCCTATGGCGCCACCGGTGTGCCGGTCAACACGAAGATCCTCGCAACGTTCAGCGAGGCGATGGACCCCTTGGCGATCACCGTGTCGATCTTTCTCCTGAAGCAAGGGACGACACCCGTGTCCGGCATCGTGACCTACGCCGGCCTGACTGCGACCTTCGATCCGGCAAGCGACCTCGCACCCAGTACTACTTACACGGCCACGATCACGACCGGGGCCAAGGACCTCTCGGGCAACGCATTGCTGATTAATTTCGTATGGGGCCTTACGACGGGTCCAATCCCAGACACCACCCCACCCCTGGTGGCTTCAACAAGCCCTGTTCTCGCCGTGCCGGTCGATAGCAACATCGCGGCGACGTTCGACGAGGCGATGGACCCCTTGACGATCACCACGTCGACCTTTCTCCTGAAGCAAGGGGCGACAGCCGTGTCCGGCCTCGTGAGCTACGCCGGCCTGACCGCGACCTTCGATCCGGCAAGCGATCTCGCACCCAGCACTACTTACACGGCCACGATCACGACCGGGGCCAAGGACCTCGCCGGCAACGCACTGCAGAGTGACTTCGTATGGGACTTCACGACATCGACATCGTCATCCGCTTGTAGCCAAGCACCCATAACACTTGGATTGGCCGCCGGTTTCGCCGTACTGGCGGGCTCGACGGTGACCAACACCGGTGCGACCACGGTCACCGGGGATCTCGGTTTGAGTCCGGGCACCGCCGTGACGGGATTCCCGCCCGGGACCGTGGTCGGGACGATCCACGCGGGCAATCCTACTGCAGCCGGGGCCATTGCCGACTTGACCATCGCGTACAGCGACGCCGCGGGACGGACCCTCTGTCCTATAACGGTGGCCGGTAACTTGGGCGGGCTAACCCTTACCCCTGGCCTCTACAGGTCCACATCCAGTCTCGCGATATCTTCCGGCGATCTCACCCTCGATGCCCAGGGCAACTCGAGCGCGGTCTTCATCTTCCAGATGGCGTCCACCCTCACGGTGACAGCCGGCCGTCATGTAATCCTGACCGGTGGCGCGAAAGCGTCCAACGTGTTCTGGCAGGTCGGCAGTTCCGCGACTCTCGGAACAAACTCGATCTTCGTGGGAACGATCATGGCGAGTCAGTCCATCTCCTTTGTCACCGGCGCGACGTTGGACGGCAGGGCGTTGGCACTGAATGCAGCCGTCACACTGGACACGAATACCGTTACCAAGCCTGCCCCGTGAGGGGTGTAAATGACGACCGCCGCACTGTGAACAGCTGCCGCGAGGTCGCAGTTCGTTCGCCTCCCGGAGAGTTTCCCGCAGGGTCCCCGAGAGCGGCGTGCACGGACGGAATAAAGACCCGCGAGTCTGGCGGTCTAATCAGGAGCACGGAGGAGCGTCCTTTCAAGTTACGACACCGGCGGTCGCAAAACTACTCCTTGCTTCCCCATCGACCGATGACCACGATGAGGACGATCATGACGACCGTGAGGACGGCCGCCACCACCATGAAGATCAGCCAGCCTACCCAATCCGCCACCGTGGGCTGCAGCTTGATTCCCGCGTTGCCGAGTCCTCCCAAGATGACGTTGCTCCAGACGAGGGCGATTACGAAACCGAACGCGGTCGAGAGGGAGGTCGAGATCGTCTTTCGTACTTCGGCTATGGAGATCTTCTGTTGCTCAGCCATGATGGCACCTGGGCAGGGGATGGCGGTGCGGTATTTAATCGCTCGGTGGCGGCGGGAGCTTCTGCCCGTCGGCGAGGATGG
>Ga0209751_10006116_pt1 | contig 11208 bp, 6 predicted proteins | sample RifCSP13_1_FD_184019 | JGI IMG/M metagenome (GOLD analysis project Ga0209751, IMG submission 184019) | Soil microbial communities from Rifle, Colorado - Rifle CSP2_sed 13_1 (SPAdes) (version 2) | ecosystem: Environmental > Terrestrial > Deep subsurface > Rock core/Sediment | place: Rifle...
GTACGGCGTCAGCGCCCGGCCGGCGAGCGGGATCCACCCCACGGCCCGAAGGATCGGGCTCTGGACGAACCCCCGTGCCTCGGAGAACGCGGTCCGGGCGCGAGCGAAGGCGTCCGTCGCGGCGTCGCGGACTGCCGCAGCCCAGGCGCCGATTGGGGCGTCCTGCTCGTCTAGCGCCCAGGCGTCCGCGAGCTCGACCATCAGCCGGCGGAAAGGCCCATTGAGCGCAGCCCAATAAGGGCGCTCGGCCGCGAGTGAGTTAACCAGACTGCTGACCCGTTTCCGCTCCGGATTACCAGCCGGGAAGAGTGTCTTCTGGGCAAGCAACCGGACCGCAGAGCCGAGTCTCGCTGCAGCGTCTTCGGCGAGCTTTATCGCTGAGGCGAGTTGCGACATGAGGTCTGTATCCCGGAGATACTCGGTTGGCAACGGAAGACGATCGTGTCGCCAGAGCATGACCTTGGCCCTGTCGGAGCTCATCCCAAAGGCGACGAGGCTTGCAGGATGCCCGGTTCCAAGATCACGGTTGGCTAGTTCCTCAACAGTGCGCGGTCTCTGGTGCCGATCATCTGACTTCTGCAGGAGAACCAGGCTATCGCGCCAGAGGACGCGTTCAGGGCGAAAGCCCATTGGAGGCCACGGGTCTTGACCCGATGGCGTCTTCTCTCGCTTCTGGAAGGCGAGCATGGTCTCTTTCGAGTGCTGGTCCATGGAATCCGGCAATTGGTATCCCTTCATCAGGACGACCTTGGGCACCACCAGTGCGTTGTTCCGCACTTCCGGCAGGAGGAGTACACGCCGGCTTTGCCACGTGAGCAGATCAATATATCCGCTTGGCGACCGGTCCGCTGGCCTGATGCGCTCCGCTTGTTCCCAAGCTGGCGCATCTCCCACCGGATCAAACTCAAAGGGAGCGGAAGATGTCCCATCGACATTCACCATATTGAGAGTGATCGTCTCGAATAGGTTGGCACCCGCTACAAAGACGACGGCACCCTTGGTTAATGGCGCGGCAGCGGCAGACCGATGCTTCTCTTCGCCTTTCTGGAAACTCACGAGGCCACCAACGGCAAAGGCGTGGAGCGCTACTAGATAACGCGCGGCCCGCGCCGGTGCAATCGGTTGGGGTTCTGCGTCTACGGAGTGGTCGAAAAGAAGAGCGTTGTTACCAGAACTCAGTTCGTGTGCTAGCTTCGACACCGGCGCTGCTTTCGAACGATCAAGCTCCGGCGTCTGGTAAAAGGGCCGCTCCGAGTCAAACAGATTCAAACGGTGGCGCCACTTAGCCAGATACGTGCCGACTACATCCAAGTCGAACGAGCCGCGCTCCCAAAGGTGCTGCCACTCCTCGTCTGTATTCGGGCCCAGACAGCGATGCACGATCGCAATCAACAGGCGGTGCAGGGCAGCCGTCACCAAAGGCGACGGGTCGACCACTTCGCGTATCTCAGGCGCGCGGGCGAGAGTCTCTCGTAGCGAGAGCTCCTCGGCTTGGCCGCTTGCGGTCAAACACGGAATCCACGGCTGCTTGATCAGGTCGAACGAAAAGGAATCTGACAAGCCTGCGTCCTCCTTCCTGGAACTCACTGCGGGCGTATCGTCTTCAGACCGAGTTCCGGGTCGTAGTGCAGCGTAACGTTCCCAACCTGGCACATGTTCCTCTCGTCCAACGTGAGAACACGCACTCGGCGCAACAGGCCGGACCTTCTCCAGGCCGGCGGCACGGGATTTGTTAGCAGCTCGTGCGTCACGTCCGGCGCTGTAACCGAGACCGAATGCCGCAGGATTGCGCGACACGTGTCGACTGACGGTGCTGACTCCGTTTTCTCCAGAAGCGGCGAGCCTGTCGGAATCAGAGCGACTTGCACGGAGAGCTCAGTCAGCCGCGTTACGGCCTGGAGGGCGGGGTGCAGTTCGGGAGCGTCCTCTTCCCGCGGATCGCGAGTATGGTCTTCCAGTCTGGCGTTGCCGATAGGCGTGGGTATGCGGCGTAGCATTGCCTCCTCACGCTCTCGCTCGCGCTTCTGCTCCATGGCCTCGAACGTTCGCCGCCAGCGTTCAACCAGGGCCTCTGACGCGCCCGCTGGAGCGTCGCCTGACTCGCCATACACCGCTTCGATCAGGTCTTCGACGTCCTCGGGGATGGCGATGGCGTCGCGACCATGGAGGGCGTGCCAGGTGCGGAGGAGGATGTGCTCGTCGTAAACAAACGTGGTGGCGCGCTCGAACTTCGGCAGGCCATCGCCGTCGAGTTCGGGGGCGAGTATCTGGAGAATGGGCGCTCTCGGGCCGCGCCGGTCAGTCCGCCGGTGGCGGTGCTGGCGGCCGGAGCGTTGCAGCAGCAGGTCGGCGGGCGCAAGCTCGCTGACCATGATGTCGAAGTCCAGATCGAGGCTCTGCTCGATCACCTGCGTGGCAACCAGGATGGCGCGGCGAGGTCTGCCTGTCGTCGTTCCGTCAGGCCGGCCTGGCTTGCCAAAGCGCTTCAGGCAGCGGTCTTCTCGCTCCTGGCGGTCTTTGAACAGGAACCTGGCATGGAAGAGATCGACGTCCGGCAGCTCCGTATCGGGAAGCGTTGCGAACGTGTCCCGCAGCAATGTGTAGACTTCCTGGGCGCGGTTCACCGTGTTGCAGATGACGGCAGCGCAACCGCCGTCGCGCAGCTGGCCCAGGAGGTGCGCCGCCAGTCCTTCCACGCCGAAGTGGAGCCATTGAACGCCCAGCTTTCGCCGGGTCTCCGCTGACGCTTTGACCGCCCGCGCCTGAACACCAGAAGACGTTGCCCAAGTGATTCGAGCATAGCCCTCGCTGGGTAGCGGTGCTTCGGGCGCGCCCAGACCGCGCCGGTACGCGTTCAGCAGGTCCCTTCTCTTGGCTTGCGGCAACGTGGCGGACAGCAGGACCACGGGTGAGTCGAGCGCCGCTAGCCATTCCAGCAGGCGCTCCAAGAGGGTCGTCATGTAGGTGTCGTAGGCGTGGACCTCGTCGATGATGATGGTCTTTCCAGCCAGCCCAAAGAGACGCACGAAGCCATGCCGGACTTGCAGCACGGAGAGCAGCGCCTGGTCGACCGTGCCAACGCCAAAGGGCGCAAGCAGGCCGCGTTTGCGATAGGTGAACCACTCCGCGGCGCCCACGGTCGCGTCGCCATGCTGGCCATCCGCGTCTATGTTGTCAGGGGAGTACGTGAACTCGTCGTTCTCCAAGAGCTTTACCGCTGCACTCAGCGACGCGTGCCCATGCAGGAGCTGGAGGTTGACCTTTTCGCCCGCGCCGTATCGGCGGGCGAGGAACTCCCGAAAGCGCTCGTACAGCTGGTTGCTCGTGGCCTGGGTGGGCATCGCCACATATGCGCCGCGAAAGCCGTCCGCGTTCCGGCAGTCAGCCATGTAGAAGGCAGCCTCCGTCTTCCCTTCACCCATTGGCGCCTCGATAATCGCCAGCCCGGGGCCATCGGCGGAGGCTGCTATTTCCTGAGCAGCGACCTGCAGGTGCCTCGGCTGGATTGAAGGGAAGACGGATTGGAAAGAGGCTGGCGGGTCAGGGCGGGGCCACGCGTCCCACTTGAGGAGCTTCACCGCTTGGCGAGCGCGCATCCTGCTATAAGCAAGGTATGCCTTTAGGTCACTAGGACCAACGAGGGCGTCGTAAGGAAAGAACTTTTCGTCGTCGATCGAGCCGATCCAGTCGACGACCGAGATGAAGCCTGCCAGGATCATGGAGGCCGCGTTAGAGGGCGACGCGGGCGACCCTTGGATTTCGAGCAAGCCTGCCAGGGCGGTGGCCAGGTCCCCGCGCGCGTCGTGCCAAGGGTTATGCTGCCCGGTACGGGGTTCGCCGATGGCGGTGTTGTGGGCGCTTTTGCGCTTATCCGCCGAAGGGAAGAGGCCGTGGTGGCCGCCGGTGATCACCGCGAGGCGCTCGGCGGTTGTCTTGGGAAGATCCAGTTTCGAGGTTAGGAAGGTGGGGAGGTGGGCGGCCGTGACAACGCCATGCCCCGGGTCGCTCACGCCGCCGCTGAGCTTGAAGGCAAGCTGAGTTCCTTTGAGCCATGGTGGCGAAGAGGTTCGGTCGGCACTGCCCTTCGCCTGAAAGACAGGCGTGGCCTTGCCGAGATCGTGGGCGCCCGCAAGGAAGGCAACCCAGCGCCTCGCGGACTCCTCGTCAAGTTGAAAACTCCCAGAGAGACGAAGCCTCAAGCGTTCGGCCAAGCAGTCTTGCCAGATCGCCTCAGCGACCGTCGCAACGTCCAGCATGTGACAAATGAGCGGATGAACCCGTTGTGACCCGTCCTCCCCCGACGAGAACTTTGCGGCAATGCGGCTGACTTCATCACGCATAGGCGCGCCCCCGCTCCGAATCGAACAAATGGTCTCACCCGACCAACCTCGGTGTCAATATGGGTGTGACATCGACAAGGGGAAACCTGACACCATCGCGTGCATCTCTTATGGTTGTGCAAGTTGACCAGCCTCCCCAAGGAGCGGAGCCATCACGGTAGACATCAGTCAGCTATGGTTGGCACCGCTGAGACAAGCGAGTCCCGGCATTAGGGTAGTCAGCTAATCGTGTTTGTAGGACTCATGCCCTTGAGGCGCTACCACCGACTGCGTCCAAATGGAGTCCTTAAGCTGCCAACTCTGTCTTCGATTTCAAATGCTGTCGCGCCGCAGTAAGCCACCATAAATTCTGCCTCTTCCGAATTGATGTCGGGTTTCATGTTCTGAAAATCCGCCCGCCCCCCAGGAATAAGCCGCACAGTGCCCGCAATCGCTCGATAGCGCCAATAATAGGTAGGGTTCATTCCCAGCGAAAGAAACGCAACGGTCTGCTGCATTCTCTGCACGACGCCCAACAGCCTGGGGTCGCTTTTGTCAAACGGATCTAATGACAGCTCGGCAAGGGAGTGATCCTGCGGGATGCGCGGTGCGCAGAGACTGGGAGCAGATTGACACCAGTTTTGACACCAATTGGGGCGGCTCGAAGCGGTCGCGGACGGGCGAAAACGGGCTGGGACAGGGCGCTGCAGGCGTGAAACGCACGCGTGCGGGTTGGGGCGGATGGGGCGAGTCGGTTTACGAAACCGCTGCTCTGCCGCTGAGCTACGCTGGCGCTTGTTTAGAGCGTGCGGAATGAAACGTTCGCGCTGGCCAGCGCCGAGTTCGGCCCCTTTGCGAGAGGCACGCCGTGATAGCCCTTGTCGCGTCACCATGGCTGGTAAGCGAGCATCCCGCGAGAACGATATGCAATACCTAAGCTGAATACTGGCCTTCCAGTTATCTTCTCCATATCGAGAGGATAACTGGACGCCTTTCGCTCACAACCTCGTGCCTGAGGCACACCGCTTAGGGTAAGATAGCTTCTAAGCAGTCTCTCCTTTGGTTGCACTGGGAGCGGCGGTCAGGCTATATCGCCACACTCTCCGGCTCTCTCACAGCGTCTTGATCGTCACCTTGTCCACACGACGCGCGTCCATGGCTGCAACTTCCAACTTGTAGCCCGCCCATTCAAAGCCGTCTCCAACTTCGGGCACCCGGCCTAACCGTCGCATTACCAGTCCCCCCAGGGTCTGATAACCCTGACGTTCTCCTTCGGGAGGCTCATCGATCTCCAGGAGCTCCATTACCTCATGCATCGGCGATAGGCCGTCGACGAGCCAAGATCCGTCCTCCCGCCGCGTCGGCTTAGCGACAGTGGTAAGCCGGCCCGCCACCTGACCAGCTATCTCCTCGAATATGTCGGTCGGCGTGATGACACCCTGAATTGACCCGAGCTCGTCTACGACTACGGCGACTCGCGGTCCAGGCCCGCTGAAAAGCTTCATTATCGAGAATGCAGGCATGACCTCGGGCACGAAAGTAGGCTGAACAGCCGCCTGCAACACGTCGGGCTCTCGACCATCTACGTACTGTGCCCAAAGCTCTCTAGCTGAGACCACACCTAGAAGCGAGTCCAGGTTCCGGCGGCACACCAGCAGATAGGCATGGGGAGATTCCGCTATCTCTCGCCACATCACTTCCGCGGGCGCCTCCACGTCAATCCAGGCGAGCCTGGGTCGCGGCGTCATCAGCTCAGCAACCCGTCGGTCACCAAGCTCAAGCGTCCGCTGCGCCATGGCCTGCTCCTCCTGAGCTAAGACGCCTTCCTGGGCTCCCTGCTCCAAGAGTAGTTTGATGTCAGTATCGGTCAACCGTGCGCTCTCGGTTGGCCTGACGCGCATGACGAACAGGACTGCCTCCGTTGATACGCTGAGCACCGCGACGAGCGGCCGTGTGGCCGTGGCGAGCAGCGATATCGGGCGCGCAACAAGCTGCGCAATAACCTCGGGATGCGTGAGGCCAACGCGTTTCGGCACGATCTCGCCGAACACAAGGGCAAGATAGGTGATGATCAAGACGACGATGCCCAGAGCGACGCCTCCGGCGTAAGGCGCGATGAACGGGACGGAGGCCAAGCGCTCTTCCAAGTATTCCGCAATCGTTGCGCCACCGAAGGCGCCGGCAAGAATGCCGATGAGCGTGATGCCGATCTGAATGGTCGATAGAAAGCGCGTCGGGGAATCAGCGAGTCCCAGCGCCGCAGCTGCTCTGGCGTCGCCCCTGTTTGCACGCTCCCGAAGTCGTGTCTTCCGAACAGATACCAGGGCAATCTCCGACATGGCGAGCACGCCGTTGATGAGGATCAAAAGCAGGATCAACAGTATCTCGGTGCTGATCGCCGACAGCATGTCAATATCTCCAGCGTTTCTGGCACGTCTTATGCCGGAGCCGCCATGTCGGCCTGGAAGGCGGAGATCAAGTTCCCCAGGGTTCGAGCCGTGCAGATGGACTAGTGCACTCGACCCGCGCCTACTCCTCGTTGTTGCCCACCGCCAAGGACTTCTTTCTTGGTCCAGGGTCCCCAGGTGAAGTAAGGCACGTAGATGAAGAGCCGCACGCCTATGCCTATCACGACGGCCCAAGCGATGCCATATTGTCCGAGGTTGGCAATGGCAGGGACCGGCACCGACCAGCCGAAGATCGTCCAATCGACGGCGACGCCAGACAGCATGATGGCGACCGGTTGCTGCACGCCCCACACACTGACCAAGGTGACCACCATCGGGACCATGGTATCGCCGGCGGTGTTCAGCGACTGCTGGAAGACGAGCGCCGCACCGGTCAGGAAGAAGCCGACACCTTGAATGTAGAGCCAGATCGTAGCCGTATTGATGAGCTCCGCATCCCTGCTGAAGATGGAAAGGAAGAGGACAGGGAAGGCCAGCATGAGGCCCACCACCACCACTTTGACCGCTGAGACATAGGCTATGGCCCAGAGGACCGCGCTCTTGGCGCGCTCCGGCTTCTTCGCTCCCAGATTCTGGCCGACCATGATGCCGGAAGCCTGACCGACACCCTGGCTGCCCAAGTTCGTGATCATCTGCACCCGGCTAACCAACGAGTACGAGGCGAGCGCGACGTCCCCGAAGGGCGTGACCAAGCCCACGAGGATCAGCTGTGCCAGCGAGCGCTCCATGCTGGTGACCGAGGAGGGCGCGCCGATGCGTACCATGCGCCACAGGAGCGGCAGGTCGGTGTGGTAGCCCCGAAACGAGAGATGCAGACGAGACGTGCCTGAAAAGAGCGCACGGAAGTTCATGCCTATCCCCACAAGCTGCGCAATGGCATTAGCCATGGCCGCGCCCGCGAGTCCTATCTCGGGGAACAACCACCAGCCGAACATCAAGAACGGAGCGAGGGCAATATCTAGGATACGGGACACGACCTGCGCCTTCATGGGCGTCAAGGTATCGCCCGACGCCTGGAGCACCGAGCCGCTCATGAACATGAAGGCCATCGCCCCGGAGGCGACAAACTGCCAGCGGAGATAGTTTGCCCCCTGGGCGATGACCCCTTCACTCAATCCAAGCAGTCTGAGCAGGAACTCGGTGAATACGATGCCAAATGCTGCGGCGAGAAGAGATATGCTCCCGCTCAGGGTGAAGGCTTGGAGCGCGACGTGGTTGGCTAGGGCGAGGTCTCCGGCTCCCACGGCCCGCGACACCATGGCACGGGTGGAAGTATCCAGGCCCTGCCTGGCGGTGGAGAACAGCTGGGACCAGCTCTGAGCGGCGCCTATACCGGCGATAGCGCGGGTGCCGAAGCCCCTGCCCGCCAGGAGGAGGTCCCATATTGTGTCCAAGGTCTGCAGCGAGCCTGATACCATCTGCGGCCAAGCCAAGAACCAGAGGTTCTTCGCCACGCTCCCCGTCGTGAGGTCACGATCGGCATAGGCTCCTCTCCTCCGCCGCGGCCGCTCCACCACCGCGGTATCGGGGGACATGTCGACGGATGGCGCGCCAGGTTCGGGGGTGACCTCGCCGCGCAGCGACCTGCGCTGCGGCCCAGATATGACATGCCCCATCTCCGCGAGTGCAGACGCGTGGCCGCTGCCGTTCGCCGAGAATCCGTTACCCATCGTCCTGGCGAGGCTCTCATCGTACAGCCGCCGCCGCTCGGGATCGATCAGGACGGCGTATGCGCCATCGAGGTAACGGACGATCTCGCCCGCGAGCGGGTCAGTTGTGTTGTGTCGTGGATGGTAGGCGTCGCGGAGACTTCGGTAGGCCTCTGCCAGCTCATCGGCGCTGGCTTGGGGGTCGACGCGGAACAGTTCGTAGAGGGTGTCAGGGGGAGCTCCCGCAGAGGGAGCCTTTCCGTTGTGGGGCAGGACTGGTAAGGGGACCCAGGTACTTGGCGCCTCCGCTTTGGGAGGCTCGTCGGACATCCTTACTGTTTCACCTTCTCTGCAGCAGGTTCAAACTTGAAATGTATTCTACCCTTGACGCGAACGTTATGCAAGCAGACGACGGCAAGGAACTCCTGGTCACTCGCGACGTCCTGCCTGCCGTGTCCCACTCCGATTCGGGCCGAAGATTTGGCGGGCCCTCGCCGTCCCAGGCGGAGTGAACTGCAATGCCTTTCTTGACGAACGTAGATATGGTTATTAGACTATGTCCTAATTAGTTTTCTATCGAACCATGGCCACACGGGAAGGACTAACAACGACCGCACTGCGCTTCTTCCGGGCGCTGGCCGACGAGAGCCGCCTGAAGATGATTGGCGTGCTGGCCGCCCGAGAGTGCAGCGTCGAAGAGCTCGCAGCGATGCTCGAAGTGAGACCTCCAACCATCTCGCATCACCTGGCGCGACTGCGGGAGGCCGGCCTAGTGCAGATGCGGGCCGAGGGCACGACGCATCTTTACCACCTGAACACCGACACTTTACGAGTCATGAGCAGGGAGATGCTTGCGCCGGAGAAGGTGCTCTCGCTGGCGGATACCGTGGAAGCAGACGCATGGGAGCGTAAGGTTCTGCGCGACTTCTTTGAGGGTGAGCGGCTCAAGGAGATTCCCGCCAGCCGCAAGAAGCGCGCCGTGGTCCTTAGATGGTTGGCCAATCAGTTCGAGCCGGAACAAAGCTATTCGGAGCAAGCGGTCAACGAGATCGTAGAGCGCCACCATCCGGACACCGCGACTTTGCGTCGTGAATTGATCGGCCATGGGCTGCTGGAGCGCCAGATGGGCGTTTACCGCCGTCCCGCGCAGGCGCATCCGACGCCAACCATTGAAAGGGAGGCACCATGAAAAGGGCCGCGATTTACTGCCGCGTTAGCTCGGCAGACCAGCGAGACACCGGGACCTCTCTGGATACACAGCTACAGCGAGGGCTACAGAAGGCAACGCAGCTCGATTGGGTTGTGCCGCCCGACTTTGTCGTGCGTGAAGATTGGACTGGCACCGACCTGAACCGGCCGGGTCTCTCTAAGATGCTGGCCCTTGCGCGATCTGGCGCCCTTCAAGGCATCGTCGTCTACACGTTCGACCGCCTATTTCGGCCCGAGAACGAGGGCGACGAGTGGCGGATCTTTCCAGTCCTGGCCGAATTACAGCAGCTGGGCGTCGAAATAGCCTGGGTCGATTCTGCGGTTCCAACGCAGGGCCCATTTTCCAGCATCCACATCATGCTCGACTCCTGGCGCGCTGGCCAGGAGCGTCGGCAAATCCTCGAGCGGACGCAGCGCGGCAAGGCGGAGAAGGCCCGCCGGGGTCTGATCGTCAACCCGCGCAACTTGCCAATCTGGCTGATCTATAACACGGAGACTAAGGCCGTTGAACTGGACCAGGAGTGGGCGCAGGTGGTCAGGCTGGGGTTCTCGTTGGTAGCTGAAGAGGGCCTCACGCTGTATAAGCTCTGTGCACGGTTCAACGAACTCGGAATTCCCACACCGAACAAAGGCAGTCACTGGAGGGCCAACACTCTCCATCATTGGCTGACGAACCCAACCGCGAAGGGCGTCTACTATCAGATGCGCTACCAGGCGGTGGAGCCGCGACGGCGACGGAAGGCGCTCACTACACAGCGCAAATCGAAGAGACAGCAACGTCCCTCGGATGAGTGGCTCGCAGTCTCTGTCCCTGCTGTGGTTTCAGAGGAGCTTTGGGACCGGGTGCAGCGCCAGCTCGAGCGAAACAAGGCGCTGGCTGCTCGTAACACGCAGCGACTATACCTCCTACGGGGCTTAACGACTTGCGGGGAGTCGGGCCATCGCATGATCGGCTGGTTCAAGGCACGGCGCTATTACAAGTGCTGGTACAACCGACCTGAGGGAGCCACCATCAAGGGGGACCGCTGCACGGCCAGATCCGCCAACGCGGATGTTCTAGAAGCAGCGGTGAAGGACACCGTCTTTGGTCTACTGATGGAGCCGTCCGCGCTACAAGAGGAGCTGAGACGCCGCAAAGAAGATGGGTCTCCAACCAAAGAGATGAACGAACAGGAGTTGCGCACGGCACAGAAGCGCCTGACTGCGATTCCGGCGGAGCGGGACAGACTGGTTGACGGGTACGGAAAAGGCCTGATCCCGGATGAAGCGATGCGGGTTCGGATGGATGCACTGCTGGAAGAACAGCAAACGCTGGAGAAGCGGATCGTTGAGCTCGAGCGGACCCTTGCTCGATTAGAGCTAACCGATGAGCAGGAGCTGCAGGTGCTAGAGTTCGCCGGGCAGGTCAGGCAGGGACTCGACTCACTCGACGAGCAGAAGCTGCAAGGGCTCCTGCACCTGCTGGTCGAAGAAGTGATCTGCTACAGCGACCGAGTGGTCGTCAAGACGATCATTCCGCTCCCGCCCACGTCCTCAGAGGAGGTGCGATTGCATCCAAACCCT
>Ga0209751_10006119_pt1 | contig 11206 bp, 11 predicted proteins | sample RifCSP13_1_FD_184019 | JGI IMG/M metagenome (GOLD analysis project Ga0209751, IMG submission 184019) | Soil microbial communities from Rifle, Colorado - Rifle CSP2_sed 13_1 (SPAdes) (version 2) | ecosystem: Environmental > Terrestrial > Deep subsurface > Rock core/Sediment | place: Rifle...
AAGCACTCGCCGAAGCTGTTGCTACTCGGCCCGCGCCTGGGGTTTGGGGCGGCGGCCGATGGTGATGGCGAGTTCTATATCCTGGCCCTTGCGTTTCAACATCAACTTCGAGGTGCTTCCAGGTGGAATTCCTGTAACGATATCCACGGCACCTCGCGGATCTGAAATCTGCTTACCGTCGATCGAGACTAATACGTCTCCGAGCTGAATGCCGGCTTTATCTGAGGGGCCACCGCGGACAATCTCGTTAATGAGTGCCCCTCGGGGCGCTCCGAGCTTGAACGATTCAGCGATCTCGGGGGTGATGTCCTGCAATCCAACCCCAATCCAGCCGCGCGTCACGGCGCCGGACTTGATGATCTGCTCCAATACCATCTTCGCCATCGATGCCGGGGTCGCGAAGCCGATGCCGAGCGAGGCGCCACCCGGCGTGCGCGAGTAGATCGCGGTATTGATGCCGACCAGGTTGCCGCGCGCGTCGATCAGCGCGCCGCCGGAATTGCCGGGATTGATCGGCGCATCGGTCTGGATGAAATTCTCGAACACGTTGATCCCCAGGCCCGAGCGCCCGAGTGCGGAGATGATCCCGGAAGTGACGGTCTGCCCGAAGCCGAACGGATTGCCGATCGCAAGCACGATGTCGCCGACCCGCAGGTTCTCCGATGAACCGAAGGTGATCGCCGGCAGCTTCTCGGCTTCGACCCGCAGCACCGCGAGGTCGGTATCGGGGTCGCTGCCCACCACCTTGGCGAGCAGTTTCTTGCCTTCGGGGAATGCAACCTCGATCTCGTCGGCGGCTTCCACGACGTGGTTGTTGGTCAGGATGTAACCCGAGGAGCTCACGATCACGCCCGATCCCAGGCTGGTCGCCTTCTGCGTGTCGTCGCCGAACTGGTCGCCGAAAAAGCGCCTGAAAAGCGGGTCGTTGAGCAGCGGATTGCGCGTCACACGCACTTCCTTCGAGGTGAAGATGTTCACCACCGAGGGCGCCGCCTTTTGCACCGCGTCGTGATACGAATCGGGCCGCGCGCCGCCGCCCGCCGCGCCCGGCTGTGCCTCCTGATGCAGGGTCGCGACCCGCATTGATTCCGGTACCAGACCCGAGCGGGAGGGCAGCCATTCCGGCTTCAGCGTCGAGACGACGAACAGCGCGGCGAGGCAGATCGTCGCAGTTTGCGAAAAGATGATCCAGAGGCGGCGCATGAGGGCTGCCAATTTACCATGTTTCGCCTTTTGTTTTAGCCACTTAGAGGCGAAAACGTGGACATTCCGCGAGTCGCCCGCTAGAATCGCCCGGTTGCAGAATCCATCTTCGAGCCCGGCCTATCTCCGTTTCCTCCGCAGAGCCCTCAATGAGCGAAAAAAAGATCGATAACACCCGGCGCAACCTGATCGTCGCGACTTCGGCAGTGGCGGGAGCGGCCGGCGCGGGCGCCGCAATTCCGTTCGCCTGGAGCTGGTGGCCCTCGGAGCGCGCCAAGGCGGCCGGCGCGCCGGTCGAAGCCGACATTTCGAACCTCGCGCCGGGAGAACTCGCGGTGGTCGAGTGGCGCGGCAAGCCGGTGTGGATCATGCGCCGCACGAAGGAGATGCTCGAAGCGATCAAGAAGGTCGAGGACAAGGTCACCGACCCGAAATCCGAGGTTCCCCTTCAGCCTGAGTACGCGAAGAACGAATACCGCTCGATCAAGCCTGAATACCTGGTGCTGGTCGGCATCTGCACCCACCTTGGCTGCTCGCCGCAGCCGAAATCCTCGGAAGCGAAGGGCGAAATGGGCGCCGACTGGGCGGGCGGGTTCCTGTGCCCCTGCCACGGATCCAAGTTCGATCTCGCCGGCCGCGTCTACAAGGGAGCGCCAGCGCCGGTCAACCTCGAGGTGCCGCCGCACACCTACCTGTCGGACGGCACCATCCTCATCGGCGAAGACAAGAAAGGGGCCTGACAGATGGCGAGCCGTCTGATGGCGCTGTGGGACTGGTTCGACTCGAGAATGCCCTCGGTGGCGGAGGAATTCCGCAAGCACCTGGCGGAGTACTATGCGCCGAAGAACTTCAACTTCTGGTACTTCTTCGGCGCGCTGTCGATCCTGGTGCTCGCGATCCAGATCGTCTCGGGCATCTTCCTGACGATGAACTACAAGCCCGACGCCGCGCTCGCCTTCGGCTCGGTCGAGTACATCATGCGCGACGTTCCGGGCGGCTGGGTGATCCGCTACATCCACTCGACCGGCGCCTCGGCGTTCTTCCTCGTCGTGTACCTGCACATGTTCCGCGGTCTGCTCTACGGCTCGTACAAGCAGCCGCGCGAGCTGATCTGGATCTTCGGCGTGCTGATCTACCTCACGCTGATGGCTGAAGCCTTCATGGGGTACCTCCTGCCCTGGGGCCAGATGTCGTATTGGGGCGCGCAGGTGATCGTCAACCTGTTCTCCTCGATTCCGTTCATCGGGCCCGACCTCGCGCTCTGGATCCGCGGCGACTACGTGGTTTCGGACGCGACGCTCAACCGCTTCTTCGCGCTGCACGTGATCGCGATCCCGCTGGTGCTGCTGGGCCTGGTGGCGGCGCACATCCTGGCGCTGCACGACGTGGGCTCCAACAACCCGGACGGCATCGAGATCAAGAAGACGAAAGGCCCGGACGGACATCCCTTGGACGGCATTCCGTTCCACCCGTACTACACGGTGAAGGACATCGTCGGCGCGGTGGTTTTTCTCGCGCTCTTTTCGGTGGTGGTGTTCTTCGTGCCGGAAATGGGCGGCTATTTCCTGGAATACAACAACTACGTCCCGGCCGATCCGCTGAAGACCCCGGCGCATATCGCGCCGTTGTGGTACTTCACGCCGTACTACTCGATCCTGCGCGCGGTGCCGCCGCTGTTCAACTCGGTGTTCCCGGGCGTCGCGATGATGGGTCTGTCGACGCTGATCCTGTTTTTTCTGCCCTGGCTCGACCGCAGCCCGGTGAAGTCGATCCGCTACCGCGGCGGGCTGTACAAGAGCGCGGTCGCGATCTTCGTCATCACCTTCCTCGTGCTCGGCTACCTCGGCACCGAGCCGGTGACGGTGTGGGGCCAGGCGGGCGCCTGGCTGGGCTACGCAGACCGCGCCACCATTGCGGCGCGCATCTGCACGCTGCTCTACTTCGCGTTTTTCTTCCTGATGCCGTGGTACACGGCAATAGACAAGACCAAGCCCGTACCCGAACGGGTGACGATGTGAGGCGCGCCATGAAAAAGCTGCTCCTCGCAATCGTGTTCTTGCCCGCCGTCGCCCTGGCCGCGGAGGCCGGCTACCGGCTCGACCGTGCGCCGATCGATCCGAAGGACCTGGTCAGCCTGCAGGCGGGCGCGCGCACCTTCGTCAACTACTGCCTGAACTGCCACGGCGCGGAGTTCATGCGCTACAACCGGCTCACCGACCTCGGCCTCACCGAGACGCAGATCCGCGACAACCTGATTTTCACCAACGCCAAGGTCGGCGACACGATGAAGGTCGCGCTGACGGCGAAGGACGGCAAGGCGATGTTCGGCGCCGCGCCGCCCGACCTCACGGTGGTGGGCCGTTCGCGCGGTGCCGACTGGCTCTATACCTATCTGCGCAGCTTCTACCGCGATCCGAAGTCGCCGACCGGCTGGAACAACGCCGTGTTTCCGGAAGTGGCGATGCCGCACGCGCTCTGGACGCTGCAGGGCGAGCGCGCGCTCGAAGTGGTGTCGCGCGATGCGCAGCACGCGCCGCCGGAATACAAGTGGAGCCAGCTGTCGCCCGGTGCCGAGAACGCGGTGCAGTACGACACCACCGTCAGGGATCTGGTGAACTTCCTGGTCTACGTGGGCGAGCCCGCGGCCAATGACCGCAAGCGCATCGGCATCGTGGTGCTGTTCGCGCTCGGCGTTCTGTTCATCTTCGCCTATGCACTCAAGAAAGAGTACTGGAAAGACGTGAAGTAGGTTTTTTGAAGCAACCAAAGCCGGGCAAGCACCCGGCTTTTTTCTCTGTCTAGGAAGCCCGCAATATGATGCAACTGTACTCAGGCACCACCTGCCCGTTCAGCCACCGCTGCCGCTTCGTGCTGTACGAGAAGGGCATGGACTTCCAGGTCATCGACGTGGACATGTACAACAAGCCCGAGGACATCGCGGTGATGAACCCCTACAACCGGCTGCCGGTGCTGGTGGAGCGGGACCTCGTGCTGTACGAGTCGAACATCATCAACGAGTACATCGACGAGCGCTTCCCCCATCCGCAGCTCATGCCCGCCGATCCGGTGATGCGCGCAAGGGCGCGCCTGATGCTGTTCAACATGGAAGTGGAGCTGTTTTCCCAGATCGAGGCGCTCGAATCCGGCAAGGAAAAGCAGGTCGACCGCGCCAAGGCGCAGGTGCACGACCACCTGGTCCAGCTCGCGCCGATCTTCACCAAGACCAAGCACATGCTGGGGGACGATTTCACGATGCTGGATGTCGCCATCGCGCCGCTGCTCTGGCGCCTGGACCATTACGGCATCAAGCTCGGCAAGCCTGCCGCGCCGCTGATGAAATACGCCGAGCGCATCTTCTCGCGCCCGGCCTTCATCGAGGCGTTGACGCCGTCCGAGAAGGTGATGCGGAAGTAATCCGGAGCCGATGGCCACCGCCGAGATCTCCACCAAGCCCTACCTGCTGCGCGCGCTCTACGAGTGGTGCGTGGACAACGGCTATACCCCGCACCTCGCGGTGAAGGTGGATTCGCGCTCGCAGGTGCCCTCCGAATACGTGCGCAACGGCGAGATCACCTTGAACGTTGCACCGAGCGCCGTGCACAAGCTGCAGATGGGCAACGAGCTGATCGAATTCTCCGCCCGCTTCGCCGGCGTCGCGCGCCAGATCTCGGTGCCGGTCACCGGCGTCTACGCGCTCTACGCGCGCGAGACCGGCCAGGGCATGACCTTCGAAATCGATGCCGCCAGGCCCGCGCTCCAGTCCGAGGCCGAGAAGGAGCCCATGAATGCCGGGCCGTCCAACGAACCCGGCCCCGCCGCGCTGCCCGTACCCACGGCTTCGCCAACTGCGGCGCCCACGGAACCCACCAGGCCCACCGGCGGCAAGCCCCAGCTGCGCCGCATCAAGTGACGGCGCGCTGCGCCGTCATCCCCCCACGTCCCTGCCGTCGTCCCCGCGAAAGCGGGGACCCATGCATAATCTCTTCTCAGGGCCGGCTTAGCTCAGTTGGTAGAGCAACGGTTTTGTAAACCGAAGGTCGGCGGTTCGATCCCGTCAGCCGGCACCAGCCAAATCGCCCGCCTGCGTAAGCGTGCGGCACAGTTCCCGCAGCCGGTTGCGTTCGGTGGCGGCGAGACCCTGCGGATCGAAGCGGTAGCGCTGGTGCAGGCGCAGGGCGTCATGCAGATGTTCGATTTGCCGCGGGGACAGGGTGGCAGAAATCCGGGCTATCCATGCCGCATGTGTTTCTCCTGAGTCGCGGGCGGGAAGCGCTTTCTCCACCGCGTAGAACTCGGAATCTTCGCCGGGATGGCGTTGCCTTGCGGCGCTGGCTTCGGCAGCGCCTTTGCGCGCGATGCGCTTGCCGCCGAACATGCGCCAGCCGAGGATCAGGGCGAGGACCACGAGCACGCCGTACCAGGCATCCCCCGCCTTGAATTCCTCGCGCATGGTCCAGCGGAATCCCGCCCAGCGCGCGAGGTCCGCGATCGCTTCCCAGAAAGGCGCCTCGCGCGCTTCCATCCCGAACCAGTCGGGCGGCGTCGGGTCGAGATCGATCCAGCGCCCGCCGACCCAGGCGCGCGTCCACGCATGGGCGTGGCGGCTGCGCACCACGTAGGCGTCCTCCAGCGCGCTGCGCTCCATTACCGCGTAGCCGGTGGCGTAGCGCGCCGGAATGCCGGCGGCGCGCAGCAGCAGCGTCGCCGCCGCGGCGAAGTATTCGCAGTGGCCCGAGCGCGTGCGCGTCATGAAGTCGCCGAGCGCGGTTGCGCCCTTCGGCACCGGATGCTCGCGGAACAGGGAATATGAGAAGCCGCCCAGATGGCGCTCGATGCGCCGTACCGCCTCGTCCGCCGGCACCTCGCGCAGCTGGAGCTCGGCGGCGACCCGGTCGAACACAGCGCGTTCGGCGGATGGCAGGATCGAGTCCGCCGAGGAGGGCGGCTAATAGGCCTCGATGCGCGCGCCGCCTTCGGGCTCGTACTGCACCCACTCGGCGCCCACGTCCGCGTGCACCGTGCCGAGCGCATTGCGCCGCAAGGCTACGGCGGTGAGGCCCGCAATGCGCGTCGTTTCGGCCGGCAGCGGCAGCAGCGCCTTGCCGCGCTCGATGCGCGCCGCGATCCGCACGCGCCAGGCGGGACTTTGCGCCGGCGTTGGCCCGGCGAGCGTCCAGGTGGTGTTGTCGGCCTCGGAGTCGAGGACCTGCATCGGCGCCTCGCGCGCGAGCCAGCTGCTTCCGGACCAGGTGTTGTAGCTCGCACGATGGAGCAGTTTGACGCGCGCGGCATCGCTCTCGGCCGCATAGACGCGCAGCAGGATCGCGTCGTACTGCTTCAGGCGGCCGATCGAGCCGATCTCGGTGACGCTGCGGTACGGATCGGCGTCCAGGCCGCGCAGGTGGAAGTCCACCACCCAGGATTCGATCTGGGCCTGCAATTCCGCGATCGCCAGTTGTCCGGCATGTCCGGCGCCCGCACCGATCGCAAGCATCAGCACCCATGCGGCGGGACTGGAGTGCCGGGGCCGCACCGTGTACAGCGCCCAGCCTGCCGCGATCACGACCCCCGCGTAATAGGCCGGTCCGCGCGCGTTGGCCACACCGGCCGAGATCAGCGTCAGCGCGACGTACACCGCGCTCACATCCACCGGCGGATCCCTGATCTCCGGGTTCCGGCGCCTGAGCTTGCGCATGTAACGGAACAGCGCCGAGAGCGGAATGCGGCCGTTCTCCGAGAGCATCTGCGCGAGCAGGACCGGCGCCAGCGCCGCCGGCGCCCAGGTGAATCCCTCCAGGATGCCGCGCGAAATTCCGCGGTTGGCCGCAAGCAGCACGACCAGGGTGACGAAGCCTATGGTGGACAGATCGGCGATGCGCGAATGCTCCAGCGCGCCCAGATCGAGGCGCAATTTCAGGTAACGCGGCGCTTCCAGCACGATGCCGAGCGCGATGCCGACAACCGGGTGTCCGGTTTGCCAGCCCCAGAACGCGAGCGCGGCGCCGATCAGGAAGGGCGGCATGATCATCGCAGTCCCGCCAGTCCCTGTTCTATTTTTCCCGGGCGCAACTGAACAACCCCAGGCGGCGCATCGCCTTCCTCGCGGACCAGCAAGGCGCGCACCTCGAAGCCTTCGGCGCGCAGCGCGGCGACGAAGCGCGCGCGCCCGGCATCCCAGCTGACGAATATGGCGATCACGCTGGCAAGCGTCGCGCGGCGCGCGAGCACCGCACGCGCGAGGGCTTCGAATTCGCCCGGCACGCTCGGCCCTACGCCGGCCAGCGCTTCCAGCATGTGCTCGGCGCGCATCTGGCCGCGGCCTGCGGTATAGGCGCGCACCTCGCCTCCGACAAACAGCAGATCAAGCAGGCAATCCTGGGTGTCAATGGTGTAGACGAACGAGGCGGCGAGCGCGACGGCCTCCTCGAAGGCGGCGTCCTCGCCGCGCGTGCTACCGGTATCGAGCACCAGCGCGTGGCGCTCGAAGAATTCGTCCTGGTATTCCTTGACCACGGGCTTGCCGGTGCGCGCGAAGCTCTTCCAGTGCACCCGCTGCAGCGGGTCGCCGGGGCGGTAGTCGCGCAGCGCGAGGAACTCCTCGGAGTCGCCCACCGAAGCGGCGAGCGACACGCCGCCGGGCTGGAACTTGCGCCGTCCCGGAAGCGCAATTTCGGGCAGCCGGTAGCGCTTGGGCAGCGCGATCAGGCGCGCCGCCAGCGGTATCCGCGCGAGCCCTTTCACCAGGCCCAGCGGGTCCGGCCGGCCCAGCGTGAGGCCGGAAAATTCGATCCGGCCGCGCCGGCGCGGCGTGAAGCCGAGCTTCAGGCTCTGGCGCTCGCCGGGCGCGAGCGGCGCGAGCGCCGCGGGCTCGAGGTCGCGCGGCACGCGCCGGTCGATCAGCCAGCGCCAGCGGAAATAGCCCACGTTGCGGTCGAACCAGTTGCGCTGCTCCTCGCCCGGCTCGCGCGTGCGCTTCCATTCATCGAATGACGGCCGTGGGTCGCGAAAGCGCTCCGTGACCAGCGCTCCGGCGAGCGTGCGCACGCCGCGGTTGGCCACGGTGATGCGGTAGCTGAAGGGTTCGCCGGCGGTGGCGTAGCGCGGCATCTCGCGGCTCGCTTCGATCCGCGCGCGGTAGAACAGGCTGGCGATCCACGACAGCGCAAGCAGCGCCGCAAGGAAGGCAAACGCGCGGTAAGTGACCGTGAGATTGGTATTCAGGCCCGCGGCGGCGGCGGCGCCGGCGGCGCCGAGCACCAGCCAGCCCGCGAGCGTGAGCCGCTCGCGCAGGCGCTGATCCAGCGCGCCGACCATCCGCAGCGCGGCGTAGATGGTCCGTCTCACGACGGGGCGGCCGGCGTCACGCCGGAACCGGCACCTCGCGCAGGATGTCGGCCACCAGCGCCGCGCCCGTGGCGCCGGCGAATTTCGCCTGCGGGTCGAGCACCATGCGATGGGCGAGCACCGGCACGGCGAGTTCGTGCAGGTGTTCGGGGCGCACGTATTCCTCGCCGTCGAAGAGTGCCAACGCCTTGGCGGCGTTGGCGAGCGCGATCGAGGCGCGCGGCCCGCAGCCGAGCTGCACCTGCGGCGCGCTGCGCGTGCGGCGCACCAGGTCCACCACATAGCGGCGCAGCTCGTTTGCGAGGCGCACATGGCGCACGCGTTCCTTCAGCGCGAGCACCTCCTCGCGCGCGGCGACCGCACGCAGTGCGGCAAGCGGGTGGCCGAGGTCCTGCGCCGCAAGGACTTCGGCCTCCACTTCGGCCTCGACGTAGCCGAGCGCGATGCACATCGCGAAGCGGTCCATCTGTGCTTCGGGAAGGGGATAGGTGCCGCGGAACTCGACCGGGTTCTGCGTCGCGACGACGAAGAACAGCGCGTCCATGGCGTGGGTGCGGCCTTCGACCGATACCTGGCCCTCGGCCATCACCTCCAGAAGCGCCGACTGGGTGCGCGGCGATGCGCGGTTGATCTCGTCCGCTAGCAGGATCGAAGTGAACACCGGGCCCGCGCGGAACTCGAACGTCTGCTCCTTCTGGTTGAACACCGAGACCCCGAGGATGTCCGAGGGCAGCAGGTCGGGCGTGAACTGCACGCGCGTGAAGCGCGTGCCGATAGATGCGGCGAGACTTTTCGCGAGAGTTGTTTTTCCGGTGCCGGGGAAATCCTCGATCAGCACGTGGCCGCCCGAAGCGAAGGCGGCGAGGAGCTTGCGCACGCCGTCGCGGCTGCCGCGCATCACCTTCTCGATGTTGCCGGCGATGCGGCCGAACAGCGCGCTCGCCTCGCGCGCGGGCAGCAACTGCGGGGATGCGGCGTCCACGCGTGTTCAAGGCCCGGAAAGCGGAGCTTCCGGGTCAGGCCTCCTGCAGGCGGCGCTCGCGGATCGTCTGCGCGAATGCAAGCACCGCGCGCGCGAGCGCGGTGCGGTCCTCGAGCGTGCGCATCACGGTGTTCGCGACCAGGACTTCGATGCCGCTTGCGCGCACGTCCTCGGCGCCCGCCGCGTCCTCGGCGTCGATCACGAAGCCGTCGATGAGCCTCAGGTACTCGAGCGCCACGCGCCGGGCCGAGGCCTCGTGGCGCAGTTCGCTCATGATTTTCGCGGCCGAGCCCCGCAGCGCCCTGCCGCCGACGATCGGCGTCACCGCGATTACCGGCGCCTTGCGCTTGCGCAGCAGTTCCCGCATGCCGGGCACCTCCAGGATCGGGCGGATGGTGTGGTACGGGTTGGCGGGGCAGAGGATCACCGCTTCGAGGTCCGCCGAGTCGAGCGCGTCGGAGACCTCCGGCGTCAGCATCGCATCTTCGGCGCCGGCGTAATGAAAACCCTTGACCACCGGCTCGCAGGCGAGCGTGGTGAAGTACTCCTGGAACGACACCTCGCCGTCTTCGGTGAGCACGTAGGTGCGCACCGCGTCGTCGGTCATCGGCAGCACGCGTGCGGTGATGCCGAGCTGGCGGCAGAAATCGAGCGTGATCGCGGTCAGGCGCCTGTCTGCAGCCAGCCAGGCGGTGCGCAGCAGCGGCGCGGCGAGCGACTTGTCGCCGAGGGTGAGTTCCTGCGGGCCGCCGAACTGCTTCAGGGTGGCGTAGAGCGCGTGGCTTTCGCCGGCAGGCTCCCAGGGCGCGGCGGGGCTCGCCATGCCGGAGAGCACATAGAGCAGCGTGTCGATGTCCGGCGAGAACCGCAGCGTCAGGTGCTCGTAGTCATCCCCCGTGTTGACGATCGCGGCGAGGTCCTTGCCGCGCAGGCGATAGAGCCCGTCGACCAGCTTCGCCCCGCCCACCTGTCCCGTCAGTGCGACCACTGTCCCCATGGCGTTAGTTTACCGGGACTGCGGGCGGGGCTGGGTCAACCTTGACCTGCTCGATGTCTTGCCGCGCGTGCCGGCGCAAGAGGCATCCTTGCGGCGTAGCGTCGACGCCGGATTCGATTCGAGCGCCGCTGCAGGCGGCAACCGCTATCTCGAGGCAGGCCGGGCGCCGGCAGCCTTTTTCCTCGCAGTGTTCGCCGCCGAGCGCGCCGATCCGCACCCGCGTCAGACCGGGTTGCGCGGGAAAGCCGTTTTTCCACGGCTGGGTCGGGCCGAAATAGGTGGTCACCGGGACGCCCATCGCCGCCGCGAGGTGATACAGGCCGGTATCGGTCGAGTGAAGATGCTCGAGCATGCAGAATTCGGCGACCAGCTCCTGGAGCGTGCGGAAGTTGCGAAAACGGGCGCCCGAGGGCAGGCCGGCGTCGAGCAGCGGTTTCGCCTCTTCGTCGGCAGGATTTACCAGCACGTGGATGGCGTGCCCGGCGTGGCGTTCGGCAAGCGCCGCGGCGAGCATGTGAACTACCCCGGGTCCCATGGTTCTGCGGGGCTCGTCCGAGATCGGCGCGATTCCGATCACCATGGCCGGGCGGCGGCGCGCAGCCAGGCTGAGGATGCACGACCATTGTGGCGCCGCCAGCTCGGGCGCGTACTTGCGGGCGACCAGCCACGCGGGCTCGAAG
>Ga0209751_10006120_pt1 | contig 11206 bp, 8 predicted proteins | sample RifCSP13_1_FD_184019 | JGI IMG/M metagenome (GOLD analysis project Ga0209751, IMG submission 184019) | Soil microbial communities from Rifle, Colorado - Rifle CSP2_sed 13_1 (SPAdes) (version 2) | ecosystem: Environmental > Terrestrial > Deep subsurface > Rock core/Sediment | place: Rifle...
CGGCACCCGCCCCTACTGTCACGTTCCGCCCGAGGGTGCAACCAGGAATGACGGACGCACCGATCCCGACAAACGAGAGATCACCGACTCGCACGTTCCCCCCGAGTCGCGCTCCCGGCGCGATGAAGACGCACTCGCCGAGCACACAATCGTGATCGATGCTCGAGGACGTGTTGATCACCCCACAGGCACCGACACGACATCCGGGGTTCACCGCCCCCAGGGCCATGATGACAGTCCCTTTTGCCAATTCCACGTCGCGCGCTACCACAGCCCACGGGTGAACGGCCGTCATCAGCATGCACGCCGCCTCTTCGAGTCTTCGATTCAGCGTCTGCCGGACTCGATTACTGCCGATCCCGATCACAACCTGCGGGTAGCGCGACCTCCAGCTCAGCAGAAACTCGCCGATGTCCCCGAGCACACGATGACCCAGGATCTCGCTTCCCCACTTCGACTCGTCGTCGTCGAAGACCCCGGCGATCGTGTGACCGCCGCTCCGCTCGACCACGTCGATCACGACCTTGGCATGCCCGCCCGCCCCCAGGATCGCCACCGCTTGCCCCGGACCACTCATCGTGTCAACATCGTAGCCCCTCAGGCAGCGAACACAGAAATACTTTCGCGCTGCGGAACCTATCTCACCAGGACAACGTAATTCGAGAATCCTCCACTCGTGGCCTCGTACGGAGCCAGCCTCCAATTCGCCTTCTCAAACTCGTCGAGCGCCTCCCCGTTCCTCTTGTCGACCATCACTGCGTCGATCTCCCTGTCCCAGATGATCGCAACCGACGAACATCTCGCGCCCACGCAGTACTCGCGGAACTTGGCCCGCGCGAACTTCACCTCGTTGACAGAATAACCACTCAAGAGTTGCGGGAAGGCTCCATACACCCATGGGTCCACAAGCATCGCCCTTCGCCCGAACCCATCCTTCTTCAGCGTCTTCAGCATCTCACGATAATTGTTCACTTCCGTTGAGACGACCGCCTCGATGCGTCGGGGCGACGGATACGTTATGGTCACCGGCCTCGTATACTTCGGGAGGTTCCAGAACAGTGGCGGCAAGCTCTTGAATGTGTAGACGTTATTCATGCTCACCAGAACCAGGACCAGGCCCACCAGATAGCCACCCCTACGAACCCGGGATGCCAGGAGCGCAAACTTAAGAACGCCAAGGATGATGAACGGCGCGACGTACTCCGCTTGATATCGTCCAGTTCCCCATGCAGATGGCGCCGCCGCATAGAATAGACCGTAAAGGACCGCAAACAGGACCAGCAGGACCAGCGATCCCTTGATGGCCTCTTTCCGAAATGGGATGAAAGCCAGCACGAAGAACCCGAACAACGACCAATGAAAGCTATTCAATACGATATCCATGGACGTCCCGGAGGTCAGTGAGATCAGCACTCTCTGCAACGCCGACTCCGTGATGTCACGGCCAACCGACGATCCCGGTGTACCCCAGTACAGACTCTTCACAAATATCAAGATCATCACGAGGAGCGCCGAGAGGAGCACGGCTATGCCTCGGACTCGTAGTCGCTTCGTCAGGACGACGTTATCGACGAACAACACCAGCAGCACGATCACCGCCGCAACAGCCGTCTGTCGCACCAGCGAAACTACCGCGACCAGCGACAACCACCTCGCCCAGTCGACTCCGCTTGACCTGCTGTACTCGTGAAGGCTCAAGACCAGCCCGCTGAAGAGCAGAGAGCTCCAGATGGACGGTTCGACGATGGTTCCCGCGTGAAACACCACGGGTATCGTGCCGGCGGCCAGACCGGACAACGCCGCATTGACCGCCGACATCTTCCCGGACGCGCTCCGCCAGACTATCCACATGAGTGCCGCCAGGGCAATCAACGACGCCAAACGAAACGCGATATTGTTGATGCCGAATAGCGAGCTCGTCAGCCACAGAGGAAACAGTCTCAACTGTGGATGCGGATCCGTTCCTTCAAAGGTGTAGTAGGCATACACCCTCGCAACTAGGAACAACACCGTCAGGACGGCAATCGAGTACATCGTGCTCCGCTTGAGCAGATACACAACGCCCGCGAACCCAACGAGTATGACCACATTCACTGGCCACAGGAGCTGAGCGAACACCATCTGACCGACAGGGGGAATCCCTTCCGCCAAGCGTTCGACGAGGCTCATCGCCTGGAGGTGCGCAGCCTGGGCGTGATACAGCTGGTCAAGTGTGAGGTCGTTAACCAGGTATGTGAGTGACAGGCCCAACAAGACGGCGAGATATACCAGAAACGCACACCCATCCCGCCAACGGAGACTTATCTCATCACGAAAATAGGCGGCCTTTCTGGCGAGCACGACGAAGTAGACGAACATGATGGAGGATACGATCGTGAATCCCAGCGACACGAGCGGGTATTTTCGTGAAGAGATGGCGCCGTAGTACCCGTACACCCAGAAAGTGACGACGCTGAGGACAGATGCCCAATTGAATGCCAGCGTCATCGTCGACGAGGATTGGACCTCACTCGGAGTTGGTGCTCCAGCGCAGCTTGCCGCTCAAGCACAGAAGGAAGACCAGCTGCAAACAGCCCTGGAGATCGGCCGCGAAAGACGGCTCCATACATATCTCGTCGCGGTTGGGAACGATGTCGCTCGAAATCACCGCCAATCGCTCTGCCGCGACGCTCCCGCCGATCCGGAGGGATTGCCAGCGCGTATCCACGAAGGGATCGTGCTCGACAGAAACGGTGTCCACGGCGCTCAGGTTTTCTACCAACCCGGTAAAATCGAAGCCGTTCGAAGCCAATATCTCCAGAACCAGCTCGGGCTCGACCCCCCCCCCGTCCGGATCGACCGAGGTCGTCGGAATCCACCGGACGACCATATCCGCGTGTTCCCGCTGAGGCAGGATGTATCGCTGGCGGTCTCTTTCACGGTCGGTTATCGTTTTCAGCACCTCCGAGCGCTGATAGCCTCGTTCCTCGCTGTCCCTGCGAATCTTCCAGAAGAGGCGAAGGCTCTCGTCGGGATCGAGGAACAGCGTGAGGTCGTACAGATTCCGCAACGAGGAAATGGACAGCGAATGGAGTCCGCTGAAGATCACATACTGTCCGGCGTCCAGAGTCTGCTGCCCGGAGAACTGCCCGGTGCTGTGATCGTACGTGCCCTTGACGATCGACTTGCCCCCCAACAGGGCAACAGCATGTTCATGCTGCCGATAGAGGTCATTGCCCCGCACATCAAGATGCGTATGGACCCGCCACATCTCGTGTCCCCGGGGCCATCGGTGGTAGTCATCCCCGGCAATCGCCGTCACCTTGTCCGTCGCCAATACATCCGTGGCCAGCCGCACGAATGTATCCTTGCCGCTCCCGCTGTCCCCCGCCACGCCGATGAGAACCGGCCTGGATCGCATCCGATAGACGGCGTTGCTGCGCACGCCAAACAGATACATGCTCAGCACCATGCCCGCGAGCGCGGCCTGCATCGTCGTAAACGCCAGGTTGTGGATCCTTGTCGCCCCCACCGGCATCCACGTGCTCAGGAGCTCGTACGGTGGTTGCAGGGCTGCGATGCCGGGGTTCACCACACGCCACGCGTCCAGCAAGTCCGATTGATTTCCGAGCCAGAAGAAAATCAGATAGCTCGACGCATAGACAACATACGGCCACGCGTTCGCTTTGCCGGTGCGACACATGAAATGAATAAGGAAGGGTAACGACCACAGGAAGTAGCCTGGGGCGGGTGGCGCCAGCAGGATAAACACGCTGAATAGAATGCCCAGATACAGCATGAACAGGTCCCAGTTGCGCCTCGTGTAAGCGACGAACCGGAACCACAGCAATGCGATCACGCCCGGTGCCAACACAATGGCAAGGTCGTCGGAGCCGATAGGGAGCTGGAATGCGAACAGGCGCGCCTGTTCCTGTGTTCCGTACACCATCTCCCGAAAGGCGCCGCCCCACACAAACGGCACGATGGACCCGGCATAAGTGAGCCCGGCGACGCCGGCCAGTCGCAACATGTGGACCAGGCCGCGCTCTTGATTGAGGTAAACGAGCAGGAACGGCAAGGCGACCAGCAAGTGCGACTTCGTCGCCAGCGCCAGGCCGAAGACGGCCATCGCGAGCACGTAATGCTTGCGGTGAAGACGATCCAGGCACCACAAGAATAGGACCGTTGGGATCATGTCCAACTGCCCGTGCCAGTAAGAGACATAGATTACGAAAGGCGAGCACCAGTAGAACAACAGGATCTGCCGGACACGGTTCGGGAACCAGCGCAGCAGGATGAGGGCGGTAGCGAGATCCGCCAGCAGGAGCGGTAGTCGTATCACCGCTAAATGCCCGACAGTCACCACGTCGGTGCCCGCGGGCAAGGCCCAGCCCAGCAGCCAGCGTGAAGCCGCCAAGATGTACAGCATGATCGGTGGGTACGGAAAACTGGTCAGCCGGTCCAGGCCCGCGAAATGCCTCCAGGGGTTGGAGAAGCCGGATTCGACGAAATAGTTCACGAATGGGACGAACAGATCACGCATGTAGTACGAGGCGAGAACCGAGCCCAAGACCACCTTCAGGACGAGCACCGTCCAGAATAGTCTACTCAGGAAGAACATCCGTGTCGGCGGATCTGCCAGCAGGCCCCTGAAGAACGATCGGACCGAGGTCATTTCCCGCCCCCGAAACGCAGCCGAAAAATGTAGATCATCGTGGACAACATCATTCGATAGCGTGAGCGCAGGCTGAACGCCCACTTGGATCGTCCATGCGCGCGCTCGCCGAATTCCACCGGTATCGTCAACACGGTCAATCTCGCCTGACGGGCCCGGTAAAGCACGTACAAATCGAACTCGAAGCTGTCGGGCGGGTTGGTCAGTCGGTCCGCATGGCTGCGGTGGAACACTTTGGGCTGGGCGTTGATGTCGGTCAGTCTCGCCAACAGCACGGTAGAGGCAAGCAAGGTCATGGCATTCGTGACCAGCGAAGCGCCGCGACGGCGGCCGACCCGCCTGCCCTTGACCATCGCCCGGGCGGGATCTGCTTCGGCGACCAGCTGATGGTACGCGGTGAAGACATCGGCCGGGTCACACTGCATATCGGCGTGCGAGAATCCGACGAACTCTCCGCGAGCTGCCCGCAGGCCGATAGAGACGCCATGTCCGTAGCCGCGATTTCGCGCGACCACTATCGCGCGCGCGAAACTCAGCTCGGGCCGGTTCAACTCCCGATCCAGCACCTCCGCGGTCCGATCCGTCGAACCGTTGTTCACGAGAATCAATTCCGTCGGCAAATCCTGCCAGACCCTCAGGTACCGCTCCAGCAAGAGCGGCAGATTATCTGCCTCGTTGTAGCACGGCAGCACGATCGAAAACCGGACGGGCGCCGAACCTATCTCGGTTCTCGCTTCTTGTACGGGTGGTGCGACGCTTTGGCGAAATATGCCGCCCAATAGTCATACGTGCGCACGTCGTCCGGCGAGCCGAACGAGATGTAGTGCTGCACATCGAACACCCTCGCGCGACGCCCTTGTTCGAGCAGAACCTCTATGACCGAGTCCACATAGAATTCGTTGTTGACGCGGCGGTTCTGGGCCACCAGAGCATCCGCGGCCTCAAGGAAGAACCGGGCCTTCCGAAACCAGAAGATGCCGATGATGCCAGGGGCGTGCCGGCTATTCGCGCTGATCGGCACCTTGCAGGAGATTCCCGTGATATCCCCAACGGGCGTCGTTCGAACCCAGCCGTATTGTCGCGGGTTACGGTTGGCATGCGGATGGTTGCGAAACGTCCACACCAGGCAGTCCACTGCGGCGTCGGACATCAACGCAGCATAACGCTCCTCATCGTAAACCGTCGCAGCATCGCACGGAGCAATCAGCAATGCCTCGGCCGGGTTGATCCAGGGGCGCGCCAGCAGACAGGTGCAGGCTTGTCCCTCCGTCGGCTCGTCGACGGGCAGGATTCGTACATCACGGGCGCCCGCGCATACCGCCTCATCGAACGCCGGCGTCCCCAGGTGTTCAGGGCGACACGCCGCTATCCACGCCTTCGCCGGTGGGACGGTCCTCAACGCGCGCCGGACCATCGGCATCCCGGCAACCGGGACGAACGGCTTCGGTTGGCCATAGCCTTCGCGCTCGAACCGCATCCCGCTGCCGGCCATCGCGATCAGGTTCGTGCCCGCCATCGGAGGCAGACTCGGCTTCCAATCCGCGTACCCGGCGAAGTATCCCGACCACGCCCGGTACTCCTCCAGATCCTCCGGCGTCCCCCATTGGAGGAAGTGCTCGAGCTCGTAGACGTACACGTCGAGCCCGTCCTCGACCATCAGGTTGTAGGGCATGCTGGCGTAGTATTCACCATTCGTCTGCAGGTCTCGCTCGATCGCCCGCTGGAAATAGCGCTTCAGCAGGGCGCCGCTCCGAAAGTAGTAGGTCCCCGCCGATGCGTACTCGTTCATGCGCTGGTCCGTGAAACAGCGCTTTTCCTGAATCTCGGTCAAGAACCGGTTGTGCTCCCGCAGGTAGGCATACAGGTTCGAACCCAGACTGTGCGGATGGAAACCTCGATACGCGGTGATGCACCCCGCGCATGTGAGCTCCTCCATCTGCTGCTTGAACCGCGCGTAGCTCCAATAAACCGAGAAGTCGCAATAGTTCAGCACCACCGGCTCTTCATCGCTGATGAACTCTCTCGCCTCTAGCGCCGTGTGGACCGGTCCGCGCTTGTGCGGCTCGATCCCGACGATCCTGGCAGAGGGAGCCAGACGTCGCAGCACGGACCGCAACGGCGTTTCCTCTAAATGATTCCGCGCGCAGACGAACAGAAATTGCCGCTCCCCGGGAAACAATCGAATCACGTGCTCGATCACCGGCATTCCATCGACTTCGATCAGCGGCTTGGGTGACGTGTATCCGGCCTGCACGAAACGCGTCCCCGCCCCGGCCATGGGGACAACGATCTGCATCAGGTCTTTCGCTCCGCGCCGTCGGCGAAACCAGCAGCCACCGCCTCCCGGTATTTCTCGGACTCCATCGATCGGAGATAGTCGATTTCGTCGGGAGGCAATACCCGCGCCCGCCCCCTCCGCGCGATAAGCTGCCGCGTCAACACGTGGGCCAACAGGTTCTCTTCCATCGCGTCCACCATGTGATGACCGGACGCGGCGAACACGACACCCAGCCCCGTGACTGTCACGATCATCTTTGCCGGCTCGGACCTGACTTCCCTGTCCAACCATGTCTCCGCCGAGTCAGTCACCTCGGCCCTCCAGACCTTGTGCCCGCCATAGACGACGTCATCGGGGACGAGCGGACCCGCAGTCAGCCACCGATCAGGTTCGCGGGCGGCTTGGATCAACGCCACACGAGTCGTCGCCCGCACAACGACGTCGCGCCCTGGAGCGCGTCTCCGCAGAACCTGTTCGAAGCGCTCGCCCCAGGCGACCAGCCGGCGCGGCGGCGCGGCGCCCGCCCGCGCCCGGGCCGGCACGACTCCGAAGTGGGCCTTGCCAGCGCCCACGAGTCGACGGGTCGCGGCGATCACCTCGGCTCCGCGCGCGCCAGCGGCAATCAGCCCGTGATTGGAAAGCACGATCGTCGCGGGCAGGTGTCCGTGAGTGCGCTGGAATCCCGCCGCCACGGTGTCCACTTCCGCTCCGAGGGCGTAGCCGGGAGGCTCATAGCGCACCCAGACGACCGGCTCCGACAACGCCTCGGCCAGTGCCGCCTCGCCGCCCTCCATGCACGCGAACGCGTTCACGTAGACCGGATGGGTGTGCAGGACCACACGGGTCAGCACCGCGTGGAACCCGATCTCGAGCGAAGGCCGCGGACTCGTCTGGAGGCGCCGCACGAACTCCTCGTGTGCCTGGCTGCGTGAACGGGCAGTCAGGTCCGGATGGCGCATCAAGGCGACCAGGGAGGGCAGGTCGGTCTCCACATAACCTGAGTCCCTGGTCACTTCACGAAGCCGAACGCCCGAGGCCTTGATCCACATCCTCGCACCGTCGCTCGATTTGACGGAGGCGTTGCCGCCACCGCCCTGCACGAGGAGAACATCGCGGCCGGCGAATCGGGAGATCTCCACCAGCTCGCCAACTTCAGTCATTCGGTTGAACGCCCTCCGCCAGCACAAAACCCTGCCCGCCATGTCCATAGTCGAACAACCGGCGGAAGACCAGCTGCGGGTGTCGGCGCCGAAACTCCTCGAACGCCCCCGCCGTGCCCTTCCTCTTGCTCCCTCGGTACGCGAAATAGTCGTCGATGATCACTACCGTGCCATGCTGGAAGGCGGGCACCATGAAGTTGAGGGCGTAAAGGGCCGGGCTACCCAGGTCGCAGTCGATGAACGCAACGCTGATCTTATCGACGCCGAAGTCCCTGGCCGTCTTGTCACGGATCGTTTCCTCGAAGTAGCCGTTCACCAGCCTCCACTCGGCCCTCCCTTTGAAGTGCCTCTCGATGCGTCGCCGGGTCTTTTCGTAGCTGCTGCCGAAATCGCCCTCTCTGAAGAAGGGGTGCTCGTCGCGAGCATCGAAATACTTGAAGCCCCTCTCGAAGGAATCGAACCCCCAGAAGCGCCGGGCGGGGATCCCCGGCACCCTAAGCTTTCTGTCGTTTTCGAACGCGGCGATCAACGACGTGCCTTCAAAGGTCCCGAATTCGAGGTAGTCGCCCTCGACTCTTTCGAGCGTGGCGAAATAGAAGGCCTTCTTGAGCGCGAGTGTCTTCTGGACATTGTGTTCGATCATGGGATGAACGGCTGCGATCAGTCTGACCGCGAGCGTCTGCGCCCAGTGCGATCGCTTTATCAGCTCGAGCACTTGCCGGTTCCGTTCCCTGGATCCGCCGGTCGCTTCACGATCCGTCCATCCAATCATCCCGGTAGTCGGTACAGACCGCGTCGACCGGCATGTCGCGGAGCTGGGCCCGAAACGACCGGATCGCTCCACGAGGCCGCTTCTGCAGTTCGGGTGACACCAGGCAGATTTTGAAGTGTTCACGCAAGCGGGCATGGCTCTCTGGATCCAGCGGAAGGCGGGTGAAACAATCGACCCACACCCAGTCCACCCTGCCGGCGAAAGCGAGCGCGAACTCGAGCGGCTCGTATTCCGAGTAGCGCACCGCCACCTGGCGGACACCCCGGCGAATCAATCCGACGAGCGTCGGGTTGGCGACGTCGAGGAAGAAGTAGTCCCTCACTTCGTACTTTTCGACCAGCTTGAGAATCTCCCCTTCCAGCCCGTCACATTTCACATTGAAGACGATCAGCGCATGCTTGTAGACGGCGAGGGCGTCCGCCAGGCGCTCACCCCCGCAAAACGGATCATGGCTCAAACACAGCTCGCCTCCATGATCACGGACGTCCACCTCGATGCCGTGTTCCACTGGCACGCTGAGCAGATGCTCGACCGTGTTGACCCGGTGTTCGATCAGCAGCATCTTCTCCCCACTTCTTCGTTCTTCACCGCCGCTTCCGGCCACAGCCCCTTGAGTCGCTCCTGGTACACCGTGTCGATGGCGGCAAAGACCTGTCGTTCGTCGAATAATCTCTGCGCCTTCTGACGGCCTGCAGCGCCCATGGCGAGCCGCAGCGCCGGCTGCGCGATCAACGTGGCGATCGCCTCCGCCAGCGCGCCCGCGTCCCGAGGCGGTACGAGCAAGCCGTTCACACCGTGCTCGACCACTTCCCGGTTGCCGCTGATGTCCGACGCGACGATCGGCTTCGCCATCGCCGCCGCCTCCATGAGGCACCGCGGCAGCCCCTCCCAGTAGGAGGGCAGCACGACGATATCCATGCACGCGTAGAGGTCGGGCATATCGTCCCGGTCCTGGAGGGTCACCGTCCGGTCCCGGAGCCCGTACCGGTCGACGAGGTCGGGGGGGATCGGATCGCGCAGCCCCTGGCTCAGGGACGCCCCAATCGTCAGGAACCTCACGTGGGGGAACCGCTCCCGCAACCGTCTCGCCGCGGCATGGAACTCGCCATAGCCCTTTCGGCGGTCATAGAAGCCGACGATCCCCACCACGGTCGCGTCCGGTGTCAGGCCTACTTCGAGGCGCTTCCTGACGGTGTCCGCGGCCGAAAACCTTTCGGGGGCGAACAGGCGGAGATCGATCCCGTTCCCGATGTGCACCGCTCGGCCCGGCCGACAGATTCCCTCCGCCAGGGCCACCTCGTAGTTCTCCCGGCTCTGGAAGAGCGTGACGGCGGCAAACAGTGCCGTCACCCGTTCGAGCGCCTTCAACACCCCTCGTGGGATGGCACCGGTGAAGCCGGTGAACAGAAAGCCATGACCGGTGTTGACCGAGATCGGAACCCTGGCGATCCAGGCGGCCACCTGCCCCAGAAGCGCCGCCTTGGCGATGTGCGTGTGGACGATGTGGATGCGCTCACGGCGAAATATGAAGACCATCCGCACCAGCGCGAGCAGGTCCGAGAGCGGGCTGAACCGACGCAGGAGCCTCACCGGGTGGAACCGCACGCCGGCGGCCTCGAGCTCTCCACGCCACCGCCCCGGGCTGCTCATCGCGTGGACCTCGTAGCCCTTCGACCGGAGGTGCAGAAGCTGGTTCTTGAGCAGGAACTTGAGCGAGTCATCGATCACGGCAACGTGAAGGACCCGAATGGGTCCCGATCCAGTTCGAGATCTGCCCTCCATACCCTCCAAGACTAACAGCAGAACTCCGTTGAACAGGAACAATGCCCGACGGTGTCACCGAGGGGCCGGGACCGAGGCGGCCCGCCAGGCCTCGAACATCAGCACGCACCAGAGCTGCGACTGCCAGTTTCGTCTGCCCGACAGGTGCTCCTCCCACTTTGCCCGGATCGGCGCCGGGCGGAAGAGGCCGCCGTCACGGAGTTGCCGGACATCGAGGAGCGCTTCCGCCCAATCGCGCAACGGGCCCCGTAACCACTCGGCCAGCGGGATCCCGAATCCCATCTTGGGCCGCTCGATCAGCTCGCGCGGAACATAGCGGTACAGCACCCGCCGCAGCACGCGCTTGGTCTGCCCGCCGCGAATCTTCATGGACATCGGCAGCCGCCAGGCGAACTCGACCACCCGGTGGTCGAGCATCGGCACGCGGACCTCGAGCGAGGTGCCCATGCTCGCGCGGTCCACCTTCGTCAGGATGTCGTCCGGCAGGTAGCTCACCAGGTCGAGGTACATCATGCGGGCGACGAAGTCGGAGGTGTCGAGCCAGTACCGGGGATCCATCA
>Ga0209751_10006125_pt1 | contig 11200 bp, 9 predicted proteins | sample RifCSP13_1_FD_184019 | JGI IMG/M metagenome (GOLD analysis project Ga0209751, IMG submission 184019) | Soil microbial communities from Rifle, Colorado - Rifle CSP2_sed 13_1 (SPAdes) (version 2) | ecosystem: Environmental > Terrestrial > Deep subsurface > Rock core/Sediment | place: Rifle...
CCAGCGCCCCGGGGTTGACATCGCGGAAGCCGGTCATGGAGTTGACCAGCATGGGGAAAAAGGAGATGAGGGCGGCGACGATGACCTTTGGCGTGGTGCCGAAGCCCAACAGGATGACCAGAACCGGGGCGACGGCGACGATGGGCGTGACCTTGATGATTATCGCCAGCGGGAACAGCGACCGCTCGGCCAGACGGGAGTGGGCCATCGCTGTCGCCAGGGCGATGGCGAAGGAGGAGCCAAGGAGCAGGCCCAGGGTCGCCTCGTACAGCGTCCAGCCGCCTTCGCCCCAGAAGAAGGCGGGGTCATCCAGGAAGCGCTCCAACACCGCCGACGGAGGCGGCACGACGATGATCGAAATGTCCCGCCACTGCACCCAGAATTCCCAGAAGAGGAAGGCGGCAAATAGGGCGAGCGCCGGAGGTAGGACGTGGTCGGCGACGGTGCGTACGGTACGATTCATGCCGGGGCCTCCTTGAGTAGGCTGCGCATCAGGTCGGCGTAGTCCAGAAACGGGGCGGTGCGCTCGATCTCCTGCGTGCGCGGTCGCGGCAGGGGGGCGTTATTCGATCCGTCGCGCTCGAAACGAAGGTGGACCACTGGCCGGGTCAGTTCCAGGCTGCGGAGTGAAACCCTGCGTCCCCAGAAGCTGTCCACGCTCAGAGCAATCTCCAGACCGTCGGTGTGGAAGAAGGGCGGCGTACCGCCAGGCTCGCGGCCGTGGACAGTGAGGTTCCGCACGGTCACTCGCAAGCCCCAGGGATCGAATTCCATTTGTTCCAGGTCCACTCTGCCGCCGGTGATGTTGGCGACCTGCTCGATCACGGCGCGGCGCACGAAGTCATCGGCCCAGCCGCTCCACAGCAGTCCGAGCACCCCAAGTGGGAGCAACACCACCACCGCAGCAGCGGCCGCCAGCAGCCAGAGCTTGAGTCTTCGTTTAGTCCGGGGCTTGTTCTGGGGCTCGGTCATGGTTTGCCATCCGCGCGTGGGGCCGGCACGATTTCGACCTGGAGCCGGGACTTGGTCTCCTCGAACCAAGTGTCGGCGCGCTCGTTGATGCCACGCTGGACGAGCACCTCGCGGATCTGCTCCCGCACGTCATCGAGTGGCGGAGGCGTTTGACCTCGGGTGCGCAGCGCGGGCGCAAGTTCGTCCCGGTAATAGTTGGAGATGTCCTCGTCTTCCACCCCGACCGCCGGGCGGAACTTGTAATCGAGATAGCGGGCCAAATAGAACTGCCGCTCGATTATGCGCCGCAACGACTGCGGCGACAGTAGCAGAGTGGCCAGGCGTTCGCGGTAAGCCTGCGGATTGGGGAAGCGGCTCTGGATTCGACTGGCTTCGGCATCGATCTCTGCGGCCGCGGGAGACGGAAATTGCGCCGCCTGGGCTTCGCTGTGGACGACCCACTGCTCAATCAGCGCGCGGAGCAACTGGTCCTCTGGTTGGGCGCGGCCTTCGAGAAGCTGTTGATACGCGGCCAGTTCGCGCAATTCGCTGAGCAAGAGGATATCGCCCTCGATCCGCGCGACGATGCGGTCCACGATCTCCGGCGGCGGGGCCGCCGAAAACGCCGCTGCGCCGCCGGCACAAATCCCACCGGCGGCCAGCAACACCAGTAGCATGGGGAAGGCGCGGCGCATCAGAAGGTGGTCCCCAGGTTCACAAAGAATTGAAACGCCGGCAGCCGTTCCAGCCTGAGCGGCGCCGGTTGGCCGGGAACGGCCGTACCGATCGGAACGAGGAAGCGCGCTGGGTTGAGTTGATAGCCCAGATCGATGCTGACCGGCCCGATGGGCGTGTTGTAGCGAAGGGCGAAGCCGACGGTGTGCGACAAATAGGCCAGGTCGTTGGTGCAGTTGCTGACGCACAGGGTTGGTTGCGCGGGGTCGAATACCGGGGCTCGCGGCGCGGTGCGAAGAGACACATTCCCAAAGCGGCTGAAGACGTTTCCGGCGTCGTAAAAGATGCCGCCACCCACACGATTGCCGATCCAGGGCAGGCGCATGGGGAAACGCAGCTCCTGATTGAATACCAGCATGGCCAGGCCGCCGACCGGAAAGCCGGTCAAGGGATCGCGCGGCCCGGCTTGGTTGAGGCCAAAGCCGCGCAGGGTGGTGCCGCCTCCGGCAAAGAAGTGTTCCGGCAGGGGAATGTCGGTGGAAAGCGAATTTCCGATGGGGGTGGCCACTCCCAGCCGCGCCGAGCGGGCAAACATTAATCGCCGCCCGATGGGGGTGTAGGTGGAGTTTTGCAGGAACAGGCGAACGAAGCTGGCACTGGAGCCGATGGGCTTCCCGGCGAGGTCCAGGCTGAGGGTATTCAAGCTTCCGCGGGTGGGGTCGGCGGCGCCGTCACGGCGGTCGCGCAGCCAGGTCACGCCGAACAAGGAAACTCGTGTGGGCTGGCTGTACAACGGAATCTGCTGAGCGCTGATGCGCAGGTCGCTGGCGGTGATGCGACGATAGGAATATCGGAAGGCCAGCGAGCTGGCCAGGGAAAGGCGGTATAGGAGTTGGGTGGTCCCTTCATAGCGCATGGAGGTGAAGGTGAGCACGTCGCGCGACTTGTCCAACAGGCCGGTCAGTTGAAAACTCAAGTTCCTCCAGCCGAAGTGGTTCGACGACGTATAACTGAGCAGCCCGCGGCCCTGTAGCGTGCTGGCGCGCGCGCGGAACGCGAGCGTATCGGCGCGGCCGGTCAGGTTGAGTTTGGAAAATTGAAAAATGGCGCGCGGACTGAGGTTGAACTCGCCGCCCACGGGACCGGTTCCCGCTCCGCCCAACCGCTGCGCCTCCAGGCCTCCGCCGTATCCGATGGTGTAGCGGCGGGCCTCTTCAACGAGGACGGTCACGGTCTTGTCCGGATCGCTGCCCGCGGGATTCTGCGGCGCGATGGAAACGCGGCTGAAGATGCCCAGGTCGTACAGGCGCCGCTGGGTTTCGACCACCGCTCCTTCGCTCAGCGGCTGGCCGGGCTGCAACTGCACTTCCCGGCCGATGACACCCGGGCGGGTGTGCTCTTGGCCGTCGAGCAGAACGCCGGCGACGCGCAACGGGCGGCCCTCTTCGATGCGATAGGTCAGCCGGGCCCGAGGCTCCTCCCCGTCTGCGCCGGGCGGCAGCTCTTCGGCCGCTGGGATGAAGCGCGCCTCGGGAAAGCCCTGGTCGTAATAGAGCGCCAGGACGTTGTCGCGGTCCGCGGTGACGTTGAAATCGGAAAAAGGCTGGCCGGGAGTCGAGCCAATGACGCCCAGCAATTCGTCGTCGCTGAGAGTACGGTTGCCTTCGAGCTGCAGCTCGGCGACGAGACTTTGCCGGCCCTCAGCGATCTGAAAACGCACAAAGAGGTCTTCCGGCCGCCCGCGATAGTTGCTGGCGAGATCGCTGGTCACCTGCACCTGGCGGAAACCGTTGGCCTGGTAGAGAGCTTGCAACGATGCCAAGTCCGCAGCCAGTAATGCGGAGCTGAAGCGGCCGCGCGAGGCAAATGCGGCAGGTTGGATGCGCAGTCGGCCCAGCAAAGTCTCATCGCCGAAATAGCTGTTGCCCTCCATAGCGACGCCCACCAGGCGGCGTCTGGCGCCGCGGTTGACGTCGTAGGTGATAGTCGCCGCGTCGTCCTGCGCGGGCCTGGGTAGCGGGACGGGACTTTCCTGCGCAGGATTTCCCGAGGTGGTGAAATCCACCTGGGCATCGAAATAGCCTTCGCTTTGCAGATAGTCACGCAGATTGCGCCGGCCTTCCTGCAATAAATCTTCATCCACGGCGCCTTCGGCGTAGATGGGCAGAAGCTGGCGCAGCGTCCGGGAAGAGATCTCTGCCCCTTCCACTCGGACTCGGATATTGCGCCCGGCCAGGAGACGGATCTGGAGCGGCACCCGATTGGCCTGCGGGTCATAGGCGCCGCGTGTGATGGTAACGCGCGCGCCGAGGTAGCCGCGATCCACGAGCCAATTCCGAGCACGCTCCATGCTCTGATTGATTCTTTCGGAGGTGATTTGCGATCCGGAGTCGAGCCCCAGACGCCTGCGCAATTCATTTTCCTGAAACGGTGAATCATCCACCAGGGTGATCGGGCCGGCCCGCGCGCGCTCTCCCGGCTCGACGAGCACGGTGATGTCCATCTGCCGGGGGCCAGGGCGCGGCGATAATTCATAGGAGAGCCTGGCTTGATACAGGCCCTCATCTTCGAGAGTCTGCCGCAGGCGATCGAGCGCGGGCGCTATTGCGGATTCGCGGAAATTTTCACCCAGCCCCAGGCGCAGAGCCGACACGGCCGCCGACGCGCTGGGCGGCTCGGGCAGTCCGGCGACCAGGACTTTGTTCACGTAGTAATTGGGTTGCACCACAAAATCGAGGCGCACTCCGCCTTCCACCGGTGCTAGCTCGGCGGTCAGGTCTGCGTAGCGGCCGGTGCGAAACAGTTGGCGAAGACTCTCGCGCCCGGCTTCCGACGAGAAGGCTTGGCCCGGCTGCAGGGGCAGCCCGGCGGGGTTGGATTCAAGGACGGCGCCAGAGTCGTCCACTACGCGGATGGCCACGACGCGCTGGCCTTCCCACTGCGGCGGCTGCGGCAAGGCAGGGGACTGCGCTCGCGCCGGTGCTGCGCCCAACTCGAAGAGCGCAGAAAAGACGAGGGTTACCGCGACCGCGCAAATGCGCCGTAACATCATTACTCACAATGAGAGGAGAGGTTAGCATAGCCGCGTTGTATGCCGCGAGCGTCTGTGTGCCCTTTCCTGACCGAAGTGCCCAATAAATTCCGCGCTATGATAGACGCGGAGTGGGAGATAGCTGGAGGCCCATCGGCATTCCAGTCGCCGAGAGGGCCGGATCAGAGAAATGGACGCTAAAACTCGCGAACGCTATTCCCGGCAGATCCTGTTTGCTGAAATCGGCGAAGAGGGACAGGAGCGCCTGCGGGCGTCATCCGCCGTGGTGGTGGGCTGCGGCGCATTGGGCACGGCGGCGGCCAATCTGCTGGTGCGCGCCGGTGTGGGGCGCCTGCGCATCGTGGACCGTGACTTCGTCGAGGATTCCAATCTGCAACGACAGACGCTCTTCGAGGAAGCCGACGCGCGGGAGGCGCTGCCCAAGGCGATCGCAGCCGAACGGCGGCTCCGCTCGATCAACTCCGATGTTTGTGTGGAAGGCGTGGTGGCCGACCTGGCGCCCGACAACGCGGCTTCGCTGCTCGAGGGCTTTCCTCTCCTGCTGGACGGCACTGACAATTTCGAGACGCGGCTGCTGCTGAATGATTATTCCGTGGCAAACGGCGTGCCCTGGATTTACGCCGCTGTAGTCGCCAGCTACGGCGTGACCCTGGCCATTCGCCCCAGCCAGACGGCCTGCCTGGCATGTCTGCTCGAGCCAGGGCCGGCGGGCACGGCCGGACCGGAAGCCTCGCCGGTACTAGGCGACACTTCGGGAATCGAGCCGACCTGCGATACCGTCGGTGTGCTGGGCGCCGCCGCGGGAGTGATCGCGTCACTGGAAGCGGCCGTGGCCATCCGGCTGCTCTTGGGAAAACCTGCGCCGGCGGAAGGGCAGCTCATTTCCTGCGACGTGTGGACGGGGCGCTTCCAGTCCGTTGGCGTGGCGCGCCGCGCCGATTGCCGCGCCTGCGCCCGCCGGGAGTTTCACTACCTCGAAGGCCGCGCCCAGCCGCACGTGACGCTGTGCGGCCGCGACTCGGTACAGATTCACGAGCGGCGGCGGCGCTTGGACCTGGCGGCGCTGGGAGGCCGGTTGGCCGCCGGCGGCGGCGAGGTGCGGCAAAACGAATTCCTGCTGCGGTTTCGCGTGCCGCCCTACGAGCTCACCGTTTTCGCCGATGGCCGGGCGGTAATCAAGGGGACGCGCGACCCGGCCGTGGCGCGCTCGCTGTACGCGCGGTACATCGGGGCTTGAAAGGGCGGTAGCCCGGCGCATCCAAAGGCAGGGGATTTCGTTAATGGCAATTGTCGGGGATTATTCCCCGGGCGGCAGCGCGGCGCTGAAATCCCCGGCTAGCGGCTGCCGGTGCGGCCTACCGGCTGGCGAAGGACTGCGCGATCCAGATTCTCTCGCAGATTGATCAAGGTGAGAAATGTGTTCAGCAGGCGGGCTTTCATCTCGTCAGCCAGATGGAGGCCGCTGGTGGCGATGCGAGCCAGCAGTTCGCCTTGTACCCCGATATAGCTGATGATTTCCACCTGGCGCTCCTGCGGCGCGCGGCCCAGCACGGTCTCGCGGCGCATCTCCGCGCAGGCTCGCTCGACCGCCAGCACGTAGTGCTGGACGCAGACTCCATGGGAGTCCAGGGCGGCCGGCACTCCGGCTTTGCACCCCGGCTTACTGCACGGTTTGGCCATATTCTCTAGAAGGCTCCTAGAGTGTGATTTTTGCACCGGCACACATAAAAATCCAGAGCCGGCAACAAAGCTAAGGCGAAAGTGTTACCGGTACCCTTGGTGTGGCCGCCAGTTCCAAATATCCCTGCGCGGCTTACCGTGGCCTGCCGGTGTGTGCTAGACTGACGGGGCAAGAGCGGGAGTAGCGGCCCGGTGAAGGTCTCCGGAGGGCCGCCGCGCGCCCATCGCAGGAAAATCAGAAGCGAGGCAGGCTATGTCCGGACATTCCAAATGGGCCACGATCAAGCATAAGAAGGCGGCGACCGACGCCAAGCGCGGGCGCGTTTTCACCAAACTCATCCGCGAAATTTCCATTGCCACGCGCGAGGGCGGCAGCGACCCGGACTCCAATCCGCGCCTGCGCTCGGCCATCTCCTTGGCCAAGAACGAGAACATGCCCAACGACAACATCGAGCGCGCCGTCCTGCGCGGCGCCGGGCAGCTCGAAGGAGAACAGTACGAGGAAGTGAATTTTGAAGGCTACGGTCCGGGCGGTGTGGGCATGATCATCCAAGTGGTCACGTCCAACCGCAATCGCGTGGTCAGCGAGCTTCGCCACCTGATGGGCCGCCACGGCGGCAATCTGGCCGAGACCGGAGCGGTGGGCTGGATGTTCAGCCGCAAGGGGCAGATCGTCGTGCCCAAGGAGCAGGCCAGCGAAGATAAGATGCTCTCGATCGTCCTGGATGCCGGCGCCGAAGACCTGCGCGACGACGGCTCGACCTGGGAGGTGCTGGCGCCGCCCGAAGCCTTTGAGGCCGTGCGCGGGGCGTTGGAGAAAGCCGGCGTCAAGCCGGCCTCGGCCGAGGTGGCCTGGGTGCCGCAGAATTACGTGAAGCTCACCGGCTCGGCGGCCCAGCAGATGATCCGGCTGGTCGAGGGCCTGGAAGAACACGACGACGTGCAGCACGTTTTTGCCAATTTCGACATAGACGAAAAAGAGATGCAGGCGGTCATGGCGGCGAGCTAGTGCGGTGCGAAGTTGCCAGGCCTGTGTGGCGCCCTCTCGCCGGCGGGCGCGAAAAAACGCTAGCCAGATGTTTTCTCCGCGCCGTACACTCCTTGCGGTGTCCTCCTTGAATCGCGCCACTTCTCGCCCTCTGTGCGTGCTCGGTGTGGATCCGGCTGTGGCCGGCGCCACGGGCTACGGCGTGGTCGAGAGCGACGGCCGGCGCTGCCGGATGTTGCGGTTTGGAGCGCTGCGCCCGGCGGGGGCCTCTGGCGGCCCGCTGGCCACCCACCTGCGCGACATTCACACATTGGTCGGCGGACTGATCGCGGAGTTCCGGCCGCACGGCGTCGCTGTCGAGTCGGTGTTCACCGCGCTGAACATGAAGACGGCCCTGCGTTTGGCGGAAGTCCGCGGCGTGGTGCTGCTGGCGGCGGCGGAGGCCGGCATTCCCAGTTTCAGTTATTCGCCGCGAGAAGTGAAGGCGACCGTGGCCGGTTTTGGACAGGCCGGCAAGGAGCAGGTGCAACAAATGGTCCGCGCCATGCTCGATTTGAGCGAGACGCCGGAACCCGCCGATGCCGCCGACGCCCTGGCGGTGGCCCTCTGTCACATCCAGATCGCCGAATCCGAGGCGCGCCTGGCGGCAGGGTTGAATCGCGCCTCGCAGCGGTCCGCCTCCGGCGGACGCCACCCACGAAGCCACAACCAGGCGGCCTCGCCGCGCATTCTTTCGTAACGATGAGCAAGATGCTGAGTCCGGCTGGCGGCACGCCGGTGGGCGGCAGACCGGTGGGTCGCAAGATGATGGGTTTCGTGCTGCTGCTTTTTGCACTGGTGTCCACGGCGGTAGCTCGCGGTCAGGCCCAGGCGCCACCGGTTGTTCTGAGCGGGCTGCAAGTACAGCCCGCACCCGCAGACATTCCGACGATCACCTACCGCCGCGTCTTCCAAGGCAGCACGCCGGAATTCATCGAGATTGCGGTGCGGCAAGACGGCTCTGCCAGAGCCGATGTGCGGCAGTTGAACGAGGCGGCGGCGCCGGAAACATTCGAGGTGGGTCCGGCGGTGCGCGCGAAAATCTTCGAGATGGCGCGCGCGCTGCGCAACTTCCAAGGCGCGGACCTGGGTGTGCACCGGCGCGTCGCCTATCTGGGCCAAAAAACGTTTCGCTGGGAGAAAGGCGCCGAGGCTTACGAAACGCAGTACAACTACACGCTCGATACCAACGCCAGCAAGTTGCAGATGATTTTCGAGGGCTTGGCGCAGCAGCAGATCGACTTGGGCACGCTCGAGCAAAAACTGCGTTACGACCGCCTGGGCGTGAACGACGCGCTGCGGCAGTTCGAGCACAACGTCAACCAGCGCACACTGCCCGAGCCGGAGCGATTCCTGCCGGTGCTCGACCGCATCGCCGAAGATACCCGGCTGATTGAAATGGCTCGCCAGCGCGCCCGGTCGCTGGCCGCGCGCATCCGCACCGCGCAGGCCCGTTAGTCCCGTATTTCTCACCAGAATTGAACGTCGAATATAGAACCAGGCGAGCACCGCGGATTCAGGCAGAGCGTGCCCGAAGATCGAGCACGGCCAGGAGTGGCTGTGCCACAAGAACCCGCACCAGACAGCCATCCACTGCGGGCGCGAAACTCAGCGCGCGGACACTCTCACCGGCACATTTGTAGTGAACACGAAACGCTGGCCGTCGCCGCTGACGTTTCCCCACTGTCCCGGATCTGTGACCACCAAGGGGCCCGGTAACTTGAAGAGAAGCCTGGGCGTCCCTGCCTGAAACGTGGGAGTGGTGGTAATCTCTGCCGCCATCACCTCCCAATCGGGAGTCAGGTAGTACATTTCCTTGCCGTCCTGCCGCCAGGAGATCATGCCTCGGGCGCCCGCTGTGGATACCTGCACCGGTTTCTCGCCTCCCTCGCCGGCCTCGGGCTTACTGGCATCAAACGGGCGCACATAGACCTCAAATATATTGGCATCGATCGCGTTCGACAGGTAGGCGATTTCGTTCGACAGGTAGGCCATGAAGCGGGAATCGGGAGAAAACTGGCCCTGGCGCACCCTGTACTCATCGCGCAGCCACTCAATCTCTATCCGCTCAAGAGCTTTCTGATCTCCACTGAGCGGCACCACATGCAAGACTCCCGGGCCCCAGTCGTCGAAGGTCAGAAACTTTCCGTCCGCCGACCAGTCCGACAGCGTCATGCCTGCGCCCGGCGTGTACTGAAACAACTGCTCTTCATTGCCAGTTCCGTCCCAGGCTTTTCGATAGATACTATAGATACTGAAGAAGCTCCCGCGCGGCCCTGAGACATAGGCCACCTGACTGCCGTCCGGAGACCAGATAGGCCCAAAGCCCGGTGAGGTATCATTCGTGACGGGCGTGCCCTTACCCGAGGCCACGTCGAACGTCCAGATGGCCCCGTTGCCCGTCCGTGGATCGTCTCTCGCAACCGCCACCCTGGTTCCGTCCGGTGAGAGCGTCGGCTGTTCGTAATTACCAGGTTCCCCCACCTTGCTCAGAACTTTCCCCTGGCGGTCGAACACAGTGATCTGCCGAAGGGCAGGCGCATGGGGCACGGCGATCACCACTCGCTGCCCGTCGCGGCTGACACTGACCAAGTTAGGAGGGACGGTGACCGCTTCCGACAGTCGGAACAGCAACTTCGGCTTTCCGAATGTGAACGTGGGAGCGGTGCTGACCTCCACCGCCATCACTCCTCGATCGGCGGCCACATAGTACATTTCCTTGCCGTCCCGCCGCCAAAAGGCCGGGCCCCGGCCACCTTGATCGGACACTTGCCAGGGCCCCGCGGCCGGTGTAGCCCCCGCGCCCGCCGAGGGGTCGAACGGCCGCACATAGACTTCATCTTTCCCGGACTGGTCCGACACGTAGGACAGGAAGCGGCTGTCGGGAGAAAGGCGCGATCCCTGCATCTGAGCCTCACTGCGAAAGACCTCGATGGGTTTGCGCTCCCCATCGCCAGCGAGGGGCAGCACGTACAAGGTCCCTCCTGAAACAAGTTCCGACGTGGAGAAGCTCAGGAAACGTCCGTCCATTGACCAGTCTCTGAGGTCCATGAGCCCGCCGGGATCCTGGTACAGGAGTTCCTCGGTTCCCGCTCCGTTCGAAGCTTTTTGGTACAGACCGGCTTCGCCGCCGCGCAAAGCACGATAAGCGACCTGGCTGCCGTCCGGAGACCAGACCGGTGTCCACACCCGCTCATACCTCCGCGTTTGATTCGAGGTGATCCGCGTGCTGTTCCCCGTGGCCACATCCAATACCCAGAGGTCCACAGTGTCGCTCTCTAAATCGAACTTGATCACGGCCAGCCGTGTCCGGTCCGGCGAGAAGACCGGCCAGTTGTAAATCGCACGCTCCCCGACCGTGGTCACTACCTTTCCTTGGCGGTCGAACACGGTGAGTACTCGAGCGTCGCGCTCAGACCGTTCGGCGAGCCGTTTGGCTCTCGCGGCTTGGTCGCCGGCTGTGGCAGGGGCTGGCGCCTGGCCCAGGCCGGGCATCGGAGCCAGCAGCAGAACGGCAGACAGCGCAGCCGTCACCATCGCAACCTGATAAGTATTCTTCACGTGGAATCCTCCTTCGCTAATCACGGACTTGCCCGGGAACGCCAATCTCCCGATTGGCGTTTTGCCAAGCGCCATTCTGGAGAATGGCGTTCCCAGGGAGTGCTACCCCCAAACTGACCCACTACCCCGACTTCAACAATTTTGCGGACACAACGACACAACCTTGCCGTCCGGCAGGGTGATAATGCGTATCAGCCCTTTGAGAGAGCCGTCCCTGGCGCGGCTGGCTTCCACTTTAACCGTCTTGCCGACAG
>Ga0209751_10006127_pt1 | contig 11199 bp, 11 predicted proteins | sample RifCSP13_1_FD_184019 | JGI IMG/M metagenome (GOLD analysis project Ga0209751, IMG submission 184019) | Soil microbial communities from Rifle, Colorado - Rifle CSP2_sed 13_1 (SPAdes) (version 2) | ecosystem: Environmental > Terrestrial > Deep subsurface > Rock core/Sediment | place: Rifle...
GCGACACATGGTTCAAAACATGAATTTTAACTACATAAAAGCTTTATATGAAGATAGCAGAAATGGAAAGGAAATGGGGACTAAACAATGAGACGATCAAAACTGGAAATGTACGTTGACATACTCAAAGTCTTGGCACAGAGAGGTCCACTGAAACTGACACATATCATGTACAAGGCAAACGTCAACTGCAGCGTACTGAAAGAGTACTTGGAGTTCCTGATGAAACAAGGCCTTGTAGAAGAACGAATCGCAGGAAAAAGGCGACTAGTCTTTGCCGTTACCCAGCGTGGCATCACAGTACTCAAGTACTTCAAAGAACTCAAACAAGTGCTGCCTATCGTCGAAGAAGCAAGAAACCTAGCACCAGTGCCATACTAAACCAACAGCCTTTTCCATCACAAGCCATACAATCATTTTCTTTTCCCAAAGAATCCCACGAAATAAATCATATCCCCCAGTTTTTGTCAATCTGAATGCTTGGTTACCACAAATAAGTATCCATGCATCGTAAGACTTAATAAACACGTCATTGTCTAACTGTACTACACATAATCACATACAATTTAAGGGGGAAACTTGTGAGCAAAGAAGATGTTCTCGGAAAAAAACCGCTCGTAATCCTTGAAAAAATAAAAGAGAATTTGGAGCGGCTAAACGAAAAAATGGAAGTATTCATTGAACTCCAAAAACACGACAGAAAAGACTCGAGGCAGCCTTTATCAGATACCCCCTTAGACGTGATGACGTTACTGTCAATGCCTGATCACCTCAGAAAAACTGCAATGACCATTTGCCGCTGCGGGAGAGCAACCGCAGAAGAGACCTCCCAGCATACCACCAGAGCACGAGCTGTAGAAAGCGCATACCTCAACCAACTTGTGTTAATGGGTTACCTAAAGAAGGAGCGAAAAGGAAGAAAAGCATACTTCTACGTAGAAAGAGAAAACGAAAGGTGAAAACCAACATGGGAAAAATTATAGCTGTACACTCATACAAAGGCGGAACCGGAAAAACCCTTCTCTCAGTAAATCTAGCAGCAACCTTTGCCAAACAAGGCAAGAAAGTCTGTCTATTCGACCTAGACTTTAGGGCTCCTAGCCTTTTCGCCATCCTCAAAATTCAAGGCGCTGAATGCTGGGTTAACGATTACCTCAACAACAACTGCGACATCAACAAAGTCCTGATAGACTTAACACAAAGAATCAACGGCAAAGGCAAGCTCTTCGTTGGCTTAGCAAATCCCGAAACAGAAGCTATCAGAGACATGTCTGCCAAGGACCGAAAATGGGAAATGCACGCTCTCGGAAGATTGCTTTATCTCAGAAATGCCCTTTTGAACGATAAAGAGTTCGATTACTTAGTGTTTGACACCAGCCCAGGACTACAGTACTCATCAATAAACGCGATAGTTGCAGCCGACTTGGTAGCAGTAGCCACAACAGGAGACAGATCAGACGTAGACGGCACACGACGCATGCTGAGAGAACTTTACAACTTGTTCGAGAAAAAAACAGGTGTTGTGATAAACAAGGTACTTGATTTCAACTCAAAAAATAAACGAGAAGAGCTATACGACAGAGTAAAAAACACGTACCAAGTTCCGCTATTGGGCATAGTCCCATGTTTCTGCGACATTCTCCGAGCTGAAGGAAGCTTCATATTCGCGCTAGACAAGCCAGATCATCCATTCTCTTTGTTACTGGATGAGATGGCGAAGAAAATCGACGCTAACGAAGTCAAATAAGCATAGCACTTCCTTTTTTCTCTTTGAAGTTTTACTTTTTTCCAAGCATCCGTATACGAAAACATCGACAAAATCACCGTAAAAGCTTAATGAACACGGAAGCAATTCTTACGCTGAGGAAAAAAAAGTGGATAGATCTGCAATTGTACTTGCAGGCGGAGTTTCGAGGAGGTTCGGCCAAGACAAAGCCGTTCTGGAGCTCAACCATAAACCACTAATCAAACACGTGGTCGACGTAGTCAAGGCTCTTGCCGATGAAATCATAGTCGTTGCAAATTCTCCCGAACGTGTTGAGAAATACGCGAAACTTGTGAGTGGGCAAGTAAAGTTTGCCATCGATGTTGAACAGTCAAAGGGTCCTTTGGTTGGTGCTCTAACAGGCTTTGAATCTGTACACGGAAACTACGCTTTACTTCTGCCTGTTGATGTTCCGTTTGTTTCGCGCGACGTTATTAATTTGCTTTTTGAGCTGTGCCATGGCAGATCGGCTGTGATCCCACGATGGCCAAATGCGCAGATTGAGCCGCTGCAAGCAGTCTATCACACCCAAGCTGCGTTGGAAGCAGCCAAGATCGCTGTTGATGAAGGTAAGTTGAATGTGCGTGCGATGATTGAGGGTATGCGTGGTGTGCGCTATGTTTCCACCTTGGTTATTCAAGAATTGGATCCTGAACTTAGGACTTTTTTTAACGTGAATACGCCTTTGGATTTGAAGAGAGCTAAAATTATGGCTAAGCCGAGAAGAAAAAAATAGCCAGATTAAATTAGGATAATTAAAGTTCGTTTCTTATATCGCTTTATTTTTCTGATGACTTAGCGTCGACTTGGCCAGCTTTCTTAAATTCTATACAGAAACCTAACTGAAACTTGTTGGGGGTTTCTAATGACTTTTTCTAACGGTGCAGAGTCTCCGTGCACATATTATATTATGGACAATAACTGAGCAGTTTCATTGACCCTACACCGAATAGACCTGTTGACGTCGTCAAGTTCTTATGCTTTCTAGACCTGTCACCGATCGACGCATACCTAAAAGAGTTCTACCACGATCCATCAAAAATCAAGCATCCACCACAAGCCATGCTTAAACTCTACACCTTCTTCAAGCTAAAACGGCTCAGGCACCTCACCGAGCTATGGAAACAACTCACCAAGAAAACCCTTAGGCTGCTAGGCTTCAAACACAGACCAAGCTACAAAACCCTCTGGCACTGGCTCAACACTCGCGTGAAACCCGAAGGACTCCAAACCATACACACTAAACTAATAAAGCTCGTGAACCAAGCCCTAGCCGCAAAAGGCATCCACATAGCGTTACAAGTGGCAGGAGACGCCACCCAAGTAGAAGCTAAACTCCAAGACAAAGAAGCAGCCTACAACGGCCACTACAAAATGCGCTGTTATCTTATCCACCACCTCATCTGCGCTAAGACCGGCCTCACAATCAACTGGATCGTTGCACCAGGCAACGTTGACGAAGGCCAATTCATGCTGCCTATGCTTGCTAAAACATTTGCCGACGGCTTCAAACCCCAAAGACTTGTGCTTGACAACGGCTATGCGCACTACTTCAACTACGAAATCCCCAACCTGCTGGGTATTAAGTTGCTGATTGGTTTTCGCAGAAAAAATAAGTTCAGCTGGAGGGGCAAACCCCGAACTCTCAAGCTGCGTTTTAGGAAGATGATCAAGGCTGCCAAGCTTTCAGAGTTAGGCGTGGATCCTGACCCGGAGAAGAATAGTTTGGAGGATGTTGTGTGTGCTTTGTCGGTTGCTGGTCAGCATGAATATGTAGGTGCGTATTATCGAAACCGAAGTTTAGCTGAATTTCGAAGAGACAGAAAAGGTTGGCAGTCATTGTATGGTCCGCCTCGTAGTTTCATTGAAGGCAGTCATGGGCATCAGAAGGATTGGTTGGACCTTGACAACTTTGTTGAGAAGGGGTTGCGCAAGGCCAAGCTGCATGTGGCTTTTTGTATGCTGTGCGAGGCTGCTGTTGCCTGTACTAGAGTTCAGCACGGCTGTACTGAAGCGTTGACTAGTTGCGCATACATCAGGTAGACCTGCGGGGTGACTGAGAAAAGGCGATGTTTCTTAGCGGATGCTTTGTTTTCAAAATGGCTTTGAGACTGGAAACAGTGTTTCCTTCAGGTTAAAACGCGAAAAGAATCAAAATGACCTTGATTGACTGGGCAACTACGTATTCCCTAAATAGGGAATATGCCCAGAAAAAAGCTGGTTAGAAACCCCCTTGTTAGAAACAATCATTTTATCTATTTATGTATCTTTTCTGGTTTAAAATTTCCCAAATTTATTCGAACTCTCACGAACCCTATATATACGTGGATTCTGAAGTCCATAATTGCACACCAAATGCGAATTTTCGCATGTCGGATTACCTGTTAAGCATCCATCGCCATTAACTGCGGTGTGCGTGTTCTTCTAACGTTTTCTTCTTGTCGATGAGCGTAACTACACAGTTTAATTTGCGATTTTCTCAAGTTTGGGTGTGGGAAATGCTTACGCTAACAGTTCTGACAAAAACCCAGCATCCGAAAATCTGTCGAACGGTAATAATTTACTATAAAAATGTAAAAAACCAGGGTGTCATCTGAATTATTAGCACTATACAGTTAAAATCTCACGAATTAAACAATGTTTTCTTAGTACGAATCGCGAACAGAGAAATTTGTTTTCAGCGGGAAAATAATTATTCTGTTTCGCCGATGACTTGGATAATTACGGTTCTTTTGCGTGGGTAAACATCTGTTTCCACAAAGAGCAACGACTGCCACGTTCCAAATTCCACGTTGCCATTAATAATAGGTAAAGTTCTGTCCGGTTGAAACAGTGCTGATCTGAGGTGCGCATGAGCATTGGATGGGTGGTTGTAAGATCTGCTTTTTGGAGCAATTGCTTCTAAGAAAGCCTCGATGTCGGAGAGCAGCGGCTGGTCGTTTTCAGTTAGGATGAGTATACCCGTAGCGTGTGGCGCGAAAACATGTGCGATGCCGTTTTTCACTTGAGCAGCAGAAACAGCTTCTTGAATTTTTTTGCTGATATCAACAAAATCGATTTCGCCGTTAGTTGAGAAACTTAGGCGGGTGTTAACCACTTTGAAAGGGCACATAATTGAATCTCCAGTTAGTCTACTTAAGGCTGATTGCAGAAAAAAGTTTGCTAAACAGCACTTTGATGACTTTTTGCTTCTTGCAAGGTTCAATTCGGACGTAGCTAAAGAAGAAGATTTTTGTTCTGCATAAATAGTTTTAGGGGTTAAACTATTTATGGCTAATCATAGACGCTGTTACGCTTGAAGAGACTATGAGCCTCCCTGAAAGGCAACTGTGAATAGGCGAAACGCTCTGTCTATTTTCTCTGCAAGGTACCTTCTCCTTTACAGAAGGAGTGAAATATCTGCTGAACTTAGGTCTATAAAATGCCTGCCTTTGATGAACCTGAAATAATTGACCCCCAAAAAAAAGATTTTGTAAATTTGACTTGTTGCCAAGTCATTGCCTCAGGACCTTTCTGCAGGAACTGTCTGCATCGCAGACGCGTTCATAAAGCACACAGACAAAGTGCTTTTGAGAATGTCAATTTAGAGTAAATTAAGCACGATTTGGAATTCGCTTTAGGTCGTAACGACTGGTAACAGGCAAATCTTGCCGGTGAAGAACTCCCAGAGAACACAGTTGTTTGTTGCGGGAAAAAATTGGTTGCTCAATTTACGGGCATCAGGAGACTTCTGGATGAGTTTTGTTTATGCTTTCGTATACGCACTCCAAAAAGGACGTTAGAAGTGAACTATTGTGAAAATATCTCGCCTCAGTTACTCAGCTGCGACCACAGTTTTCACTAGGCAATGAAAAGCTATTAACAGCCAACAGAATTTTGCAGAATATAGCCAGGATTAGCACAGTTAAAACTGAGACACGGGCGAAGCAACGGGAAACAGGGAGTTTTGTCAACCATTTGCAGGTAATTTCTTGCGGGTGACATGCAATTCTCTCGTCAGGTTTTTCAGAGTGTAAAGCAAGTTAAATAGAAGTAGGCGGTCAGGATGATTTTTCAGCGAAAGGTTAGGGAGCTTTAGCTTAGTTTGTTAACGAAGCTCAGACCTGTTTTGGGAGAACGTTATGAGCAAAAAAACGCTAGTTACGTTCGATTTCAGGTTACTCTTCAGGGAAGAAACACCCCCGTTCGGTGAAGACAATTATAGGGACGCTGAACAGGTTTTTGCCAAGTTTCCGCAATTTTCGAGTGCCCATACATCGCTGTCAGTCACCGCTTTTTCTAAATTCAGAGCAGCTCGGCACTTAGCTCACAAAAATACTGCGAACTTGGCCAAATAAAAATCCCCTCTAAAACTCAAACACCCTGACTAACGCTTAACACGTTTGCCCGTTTCAAAATTCTGAATTTGAGGTGGGGAGTGGTGCAAGAATTTTAGCACTTAAATTAACTAATGAAAATTAACTAATTTTTGGAGCTTAAATTACGAGCAACCGGACAGCTCCATTGCGTAAACTAACTAATATTTGAGCCTGTTTAACGTAACTGACATTTACTATAACTTGACATGTACCGAAATCAAAAGCAGGAAAAATAATACAATTTTATCTCAGCTAAACAAAAAATGAAAGACCCATTTTGAGCCTTAATTCTGTAAATAGGCGCGTTTTGGTTACATCAGCTGGCCCCTAAGGGCAAAGGCATGGTGATTACCGTTGCCTCATATAAGTACCTACGAAAATCTCCATGTGAAACAAACAGGGGGTCCCTTCGATAGAGCTTCGAGAACTGGGCAGTCAGTTAAAGTTTTTGAAGAAACTTTGATTTTCAGCGCTGGAAACCAAAAGCATTAGGGTCGCAACACAATCGCTTCGAGCGCTCCTGAAGGGTTTTCCAGGGTATTTGCTATGTTGTGAAGTTTTTAATGGTCAACCTATGGTTCGATAACACCTGGTCAGGCTCTGGAAAATACGTGGTTTTGACTTAAGCCTGTTTCTTTAGAAATCAATTATTGTCCCAAAAAACGCATGTGACACTACAATCCCGCTTGTCAGCACACAAAAAATATTTTGAGCACAGGTTCAGCCTGCCTTTTAGCACATTTATCCCTAGGTGCAAGCTTTTGCAGCCCAAACTGGGTGCTGGGAAAAGGCTAAACTGAGCTTATTTTCAGAGACATCGCATTTTGAAAGCGCACTATGTAGGCTAAAGTAGCCATTTTTTCCATTGTTGCAAGATACGGATTCACTGCTAAGTGAGTTTAGTTGTATATGTATTACACAGAGTTTTCACATATCACGAGAGGCGCTCTACGAATCTACTGATGAAAATAGGCGTATACAAAAGCAGCGCCCAAACATCCTCTTCAAGTGTATCAATAGTTTTTTATTCACTCCTCTCAACAAGAACTACGTCTGCAATTGGAAAGGACACAAGATGAAGGACATCGACAAAATCGCTCTTCGCCGATGGCGAAAACGAGGCTTCTACAGCGAAAGCGTACTTGTGAAGCTCCTCCAAAAGAACGGATACAACGCTGTGCGTGTTCCAGTTAGCAACCCCAGCCTCAATCCCCTCCCGGATATAATAGCTAGAAAAAACGAGCATGCTTACGCTTTTGAAGTTAAGAATGCCACATACTACGCGTATTTTCCCCGACTGCAAATAGACAAACTATTCAGATTCCTCAATGAGCTTGTGCCCGCAGACAAAGAATACAAACATGCCGTGGTAGCGGCGCATCTAGGCAAGAAATGGACTTTCCGAGAAATCAACTGGGCAGACTGGGAAAAAGGCAAGCTTCCTGACAAAGTGCGAATCCTCAAACGTGACAGAGGAAACCTAAACATAGAAAAGAGCTACTGACTCACTGCCACGTTTCACCGCTTGGGTTTCTGCAACGGTAAACGTTCGTACCTCAACGCATATTATTAGCTTGCACCCACAGACTAGCCATGCAACCAGAGCCAGAAACAATAGTTTCAGCAGTTCATCTCTCCAAAGCCTACCAAATGGAAGACACAGAAGTCGAAGTTTTGAAAGAAATAAGCCTGTCTGTGCTAAAAGGCCAGTTTGTCGCGATCTACGGGCCGTCAGGTGCCGGAAAAACAACCTTGCTGAACATGATCAGCGGCATCGAACGAAGACCAGCTAGCAGAGTACAGATGCAACCGAGTGGGGTTTGTCTTCCAAACATACAACCTCATCTCAACATTAACCGTAGCAGAAAACGTTGCATTTCCCCTCGAATGGAAAAGAGTGCCTTCAGAAGAAATTCAGAAAAGAGTCGCCGAGTTAATCCAAACACTAGGCTTAGAGCGCAGAGCTAACCATTTTCCTGCTCAGCTAAGCGGAGGCGAACAGCAACGAGTAGCATTTGCACGTGCCCTAGCTAATAATCCACCGTTGCTACTTGCTGATGAGCCGACTGGCAACTTGGACACTAAGAATGGGCAACGAATCCTCCAGATACTGCAAAACCTGAAAAACGAAGGAAAAACCATCATAGTTTCAACTCACGACTCAGATATCATGTCGCTTGCCGACCTGAAATTCTACCTGGAAGAGGGCAAACTGGCGAGTCAGAATGAGTGAAACCGCATTTCCAATCAACGACCTTCTACGCAGAAAACTCCAAACAGGCCTGACCATCACTATTCTTACGACCTGCGTGGCTTCCACACTTTTTCTGCTGCTTTTCAGCGGACAAGTCGGCTTCGGAATCGCTGCAGTCACCCAAAACACTCTGACAATCGGCATCTCAAACGTGTTCTCGCAATTTCTGCTTTTCATAGGCGCTTTGATCTTTGCTGTAGGCTCAGTCATAGTCTCATTCGTCGTTTTCCTGATGATGACGCAGAGAACCAAAGATTTTGGCTTGATGAAAGCGACAGGCTGCCCTAACAGCTTAGTCTTCGGATACTTCCTAACGGAGCTTTTGGGCGTAACATTCGTCGGGTGCCTCTTTGGCGTGGCGCTCGGACTCTTCACTGACTATGCAGTCACCAACATGAACAGCTTCCAAGTTTACAACAGTGCACCCAATTACTGGTTTGTGCCCTTGGTGTTTGCTGCATTTTTCGCGTTCGCACTTATTTTCGGTGCAAAGCCACTCTTAGATGCTGCCCGAATGACTCCAATAAAAGCAATTTCGCCCATGCAGTATTTCGGATTGGGCAAAGGAACCCAACTGAAGCCCCTATCAAAGACAGGGTTAACCATAAGAATAGCCACACGAAGCCTGTTTCGCCGAAAATCAGCAACGATCAGAATCGTAATTTTCCTTTCAGTCGTCTTCTTGCTGTTAACGGTGTCCATCGCCGGAGGCATAATCGCAAACGACACGTCCAGCTCATGGATTCAAAAAGCCATCGGAAAAAATGTAATCTTGATAGCAAACAGCGACATGGCAAACCAGTACACGCAGCTCTTGCTAAAGTTCTCAGGTGCCAAAGAAAAACTTGATTTCAACTATTCAGACCAAAGACTTGCCATTTCTGATTCAGTGATTCAAGAGCTAAGCGGGGTACAAGGGGTCAAAAGCATCGAAGCGAGGCTAGTTTGGATAGGCACCATATACGAAAAAAGCAGCTACACCATCGACCCTGAAACATTAGCCACAATCCCCCTGGGTGACAACCGCCAAGGCGACTCCCTGATAGTGGGAATAGAAGCAGGAAAAGTCGCGAGTGAACCATTCACCTACGGGCAATTTCTAAATTCCACTGCTAGTTTTGAAGCAGTCGTAGGAGACTCCATCGCGCAATCAATATACAAGCCTATTACCAGAAGTTTGCCTGGGGGAAAGGATATTTTGATGGCTGACCCGCTGCGTGAAGGCGTAAGAATACAAGATCGCGTCTTTAAGATCACTGGCATCTGTCTGGACCCAATCAACAACGGTAACGTCACTTACGTTCCGCTAAAAAACCTTGAAAATATAACCGGAATCTCAAACCCCAATATAGCTCTCGTCAGCGTTGACGATTCAGCAAACTATTCAGCAAACTATTCAGCAACTTTAGCTCAAATACAGAATAGACTGAAAAACACAAACCCCGAATTGACTGCCGTCGGTCTGAACCACGTTTTGGACAAAAACGTCAATTTCCTCAGCTCCTTATGGTCAGTTGTCATGTTTCTGCCTTCTTTCGCATTGGCAGCTGCAACCCTTTGCCTGATAAGCTACCATATGCTTACAATTGAAGAGCAACACCAGGAATTCGCAATCCTCCGGGCTACAGGAGCCAAACCTCGCATAGTTATCGCCATCTTATCTGTTCAAAGCTTAACGGTGCTGCTTTCCAGTTTTGCAGTGGGCACATCTATTGGGACCATAGTCACTCTTCTTATATTGACCACCAACCCCGTCGTCTCAACTTTTACCATCTTATCAATATCCGCGTGGCTCGTCTCCGCCCTGTTGGGAATGTTTCTCCTTAGCCTTTATCCTGCCGTGAGGTTCGCTAGAAAGCCACTGCTGAAAATAATGTCATAGATGACTGAGCCGAACTGAAAAATGCTTCAACGAACCGACATAAGCTGGTAACTGATTGATGAAGTCCTGAAGTTGCAACACATGCACGATTGGAAGAGTGTCATAAAACTTATGGGCAGCGGGTAATAGTGACAAGATTATAGGGACAAGCTTAGCTCTCGGCCACTTTCGGCATTCAATATTTATAGGCGCACTTGGCAAAGTGTCTGCAAACGCTTCCACCCGTTTAGACTGCGATTCTGCCATCTTGCTCAAGGTCGAAGGATGCATTCCATGTCGCCAGTGTTTGCAGTCGATGCAGACCACGAAGGGGTTTCTGCACCCAACTACGTCTATTTCCCACCTTTTCTCATCATGTTTGAAGCGTACGTTTTTCGCCACGGTGTAACCGTTTCGCTCCAGCGCTATTGCAGCTATGCCTTCAAATTCCTGCCAACTCAAGAAGTTGCTCACGCGTTCAACGTCGGCGCCTAACTCGGCAACTCTAACGGCCAACTTTAGCCTGTTGCTGGCGTCTATCTCAACCATGTCACCTCTTAAATAAAGCAAGTTGCTTCTTTGCAGTTTTTGTAGCAATTCTTTGCAAAGCATCGATGGCAGCCTAGCCTCCAATTTAACAGCTTCATGTGTAACAGCCCCGTTGCTTGTTAGCTTCAGAAGAGAAATTATCAAATCCTTTTCAATAGCCACTGCAACGCCCCTCGTAAATTGGCAGAAAACTGTTAAAAACAGGCTTTTCACAGACAAAACATGCTAACTGCTGCAGCTTATCGCAGAGTAATCTGTGAGGGTCTGTATACAAAAGCATCAACGAAATGCCTTCCAACTGGCGTCTTTCCTCAAATGCGTTAGCCTTAGGACCAGAAGGCCCGTAAATTCAGTCACCACGCAGAACGATATGTTTAGTCCTCGTTGAAATAGCTTTTTGCATTAAGGCGAG
>Ga0209751_10006129_pt1 | contig 11196 bp, 10 predicted proteins | sample RifCSP13_1_FD_184019 | JGI IMG/M metagenome (GOLD analysis project Ga0209751, IMG submission 184019) | Soil microbial communities from Rifle, Colorado - Rifle CSP2_sed 13_1 (SPAdes) (version 2) | ecosystem: Environmental > Terrestrial > Deep subsurface > Rock core/Sediment | place: Rifle...
CCCGGCATTGCGATGCCCTTGAGCGCCGCCAGCTGGGCGTACAGCGGAGCGGCCAGCGCCTCGAGCGCCGGCCGGGACTGCGCCTGGGGCTGGGCGCGGGTGGCGCCGGGCAGGAGCGCGCCGACCGCCAGGATTGTGAACAGAACCCGCGCCAGGCGCATGACGCGACTATACCCCAGCGGGGCGGAGGGGCCTCATCGGCGGCTGGTGAGGCCGATCCCGGCCGCCACCATGACGCTCGACAGGAGGAGTGTGGGCGTGAGCTGGTCGCCCGCGATGGCCGCCGAGAAGAGGACACCGAAGAGCGGTGTCGTCAGCGCGGTGGCCGCCAGTGCGCTCGGGCGGTAGATCTTCAGCAGGTACATGTTCACCACGAAGTTGAATCCTGCCACCACGCACCCCTGGTAGAGGAGTGAGAGTGCCAGCGATTCCGTATACCGGGTCGGGACGCCGGCCTCCCACCAGAGGCTCACCAGGAAGAAGCAGGCGCTCCCGATCGCGGACTGATAGACCAGCATCTGGATGGCGTCGAGCCTCTGCACGGTCTTGGCCATGTAGACGATGCGCTCGCCCAGAAGCAGGGCGCTCGCCGACACGATGAGATCTCCGGCCAGGGTGCCGCCCTGGAAGGAGAACTCGCGGGCGAAGAGGAGCACGATGCCGGCATAGGCGACAAGAATCCCGCCGAACTTGGCAGGCGTCATCCGATCGCCCGGGATCATGAAGTGGGCGAGCACGACGGTGTGGACGGCGTACGAATTGAGCAGGACGGACCCGTGAGCGGCCGTGGTGCGGCTGATGCCGATGTTCATGAGACCGATCTGGACGGCGAAGAGAAGGCCCAGCGAGAGGAGGGGCCAGACCTCGCTCCGGCGGACACGCAGCGCGCCGAGCCGGCGTGTCCACCAGGCGTAGAGCAGGACGGTGAGCCCGCCCAGCACGAAGCGCATCCAGGCCAGGCGCAGCGGCGGGACGTCCGCCAGCCCCATCTTGACCGCAACGGGATTGCCGCCCCAGAGGGCGGCCAGCATCAGGGCGATGGCCGCGCCCTTGAGATCGAGGGAGCGAAGCGGACGCACGGGACGTCATGTTAGCATGAGGTGCGATGAAGATCGGACTGATCGGGTTACCCAAGAGCGGCAAAACGTCGCTGTTCAACCTGCTGACGGGATCCAGCGTCGCCACCTCGTCCTTCGGCGCCTCGCGCGGAGAGCTGCACACGGGCATCGCGCGGGTGCCCGACGAGCGTGTGGATCGCCTCAGCGCGCTCTTCAAGCCGAAGAAGACGACCTACGCCACCTTCGAGGTCGTGGACCTGGCGGGTATCGCCAAAGGCGAGCGCCAGGGGCTCGAGACCAAGGAGTTCCGCAGCGCCGACGCCCTGCTCCACGTGGTCCGGGCATTTCCCGACGCCGCGGGCGCGGCGCCCAATCCCAAGAGCGACATCGCCGATCTCGAGACCGAGCTGATCCTGGCTGATCTCGAGGTGGTGGAGCGGCGCTTGGAGCGGCTCGAAGCCTCCATCAAGAAGAAGCGGACCGACGTCGAAGTGAAGGAGCAGGCGATCCTCCTCAAGCTCAAGCCCGCGCTCGAGTCCGAGACGCCGATCCGGGCGATGGAGCTGTTAGACGACGAGGCCAAGGCCATCCGGGGCTTCACCTTCCTGTCCCAGAAGCCGATTCTCCACTGCCTGAACCTCGCCGAGAAGGAGCTGGGGCACGGCAAGACCCTGATCGAGAGCTTCGGCCTGGCCGAGGTCGCCGGGCAGCGGCGCACGCGCCTGGGGTGGGTGTCGGTGGTGATCGAGGCTGAAGTCGCGCAGCTCGCCGGCGAGGAGCAGGCGGCCTTCCTCGCCGATCTCGGTCTGGCCGAGCCCGCGATCAGGCGTGTCCTGCGCGACTGCTACGCGCTGCTGGGGCTGATCTCGTTCTTCACCGTGGGCGACGACGAGGTGCGGGCGTGGTCGATCCCGCAGGGCACGCATGCCCTGGATGCGGCCAGCGTCATCCACTCGGACATCGCTCGCGGCTTCATCCGCGCCGAAGTGGTGGGTTACGACGAGCTGGTCGCCGCCGAGGGCTCGATGGTGGTGGTCCGCGAGAAGGGGCGGTTCAGGCTCGAGGGCAAGGAGTACGTGGTCGAGGACGGGGAGATCTGCCACTTCCGCTTCAACGTCGCAAAGTAGTTCGAGCTGAGGCGCGGCCCGCAATTCGAGCCGAGAGGCGCAGCCGCGAGGCGAGGGCTGAGTAAAGAGCGTTACGGTCCAGGCGTCAGCGGGCCGTGAGCAACGACGAGGATGGTGACGTCGGTGAGCGCCCGCTCGGGCCCGTGCACGACGCCGCCGGGCACGCAGAAGTAGTCGCCCGGGCCGTAGGTGATGGGTCCCACCTGAAACTGTCCCTCTAACACGAACAGCTCCACCAAGCCGTCGTGCAGGCTCCTCTCGACCTCGTAGCCCTTGCGGAACATTGTGAGGCGGGTGACACCGTGGGTCTCGTCGTCCGTGTTCAGCGTCAAGTAGGTCACGCCGGGCAGACTCTTGACGGGCTTCCACTCGGCGCTCCTCGCGTTCCGTTTCGCCACCGCGCGTCGCATCACGCCGCTCCTTTCGGCAGGCGGCCCCACGCCGCCCAGTGCCGGTCGCTCGCCATCTCGCACCGGAACGCCTGGAGCCGGGCTGCGCGCAGCTGCTCGCGGACCTCGTAGAGCGTAAACGCCGCGCACAGCGAGTTGAAGAAGTCTTGCTTGAGGACGGGCGCTTCGTCGGCCGCGTTCGCTTCGACGATCGCGTGTGCCCGCTCCTCGGAATCGGGGCGGTGGAGATCCATGACGAGCAGGGCCGCGCCCGGCCGGCCGAGCCTGAGCACCTCCTGCCAGAAGACCGCGGGCTTGGGCAGGTGATGGAGGAGGCTGTTGGACACCACCGCGTTGAAGCTCTGCGGCCGGAGGTTGAGCCCGGGGATGCGGGCGCAGAGCAGGAGCACGCGGCCGTCCTGCTCGGCATCCTTCACCGCCTGACGGCCGAGGGCGACCATGGCCTCGGAGCCGTCCACGCCGGTGATGGTGAGACCCGGAATGGCCCGCGCGAAGCGGAGGGGGATGTCGGCGGGCCCGCAGCCCAGGTCCAGGAGTGAGCCGCCCGTCAGGTCGGGAAAGGCCGCGCAGAAGCGGTCCACGAAGCCCTGGTTGACGTCGGCGAAGTCCGCCTGGGCGTAGGCCTGGGCCTGCTCCTCATCGGTCATCAGCTCGGGCTCGAGCACGCGCCTCATCGATGACGCTCCTTGGCCCAGTATAGACATTCCACCGGGAACGTGAGCACTAGGCGATCGGTCGGGTAGGCGTTGGTGGCGTCGAAGCAGCCGGCGGCGAGGGACATCGGGTCGGCCGTTCCCCAGAGATCTCCGTCCCGGTGGGACGAGCAATCCGACGTGCAGAGCTCCCAGTGGACATGGGGGATCTTCACCGCGTTCCCCGAGATGCCGATGCGGCCGATAGTCTGCCCCCGCGCCACCGCCTGGCCGGGCTGGACCAGCGACTCCTGCAGGTGGCAGTAGGCGGTCCAGCGCTTGAAGCCGGCGTGGGCGAGGATGACGCCGGTGCCGCACCCGTCCCCGTAGCTGATGAGGCGGGCCACGGCACCGTCCGCGGCCGCCAGCACCGGCGAGCCGATCTTGCCGGCGAAGTCGACGCCGGCGTGGGGCCGGGGCCGGGGCAGCTGGTTGGCGCCCATGATGGATTTGTAGGGCGACAGGATGATGGGCTCCGCGAAGTCGTAGGCCCGCGCGGGCGCCGCCGCCGCCAGCAGCACCGCGAGGACCCCAACGAGCCGGCGCGCCGCCATCGCCTATTGGGGCTTGACGAAGCCCAGCTTCACCGTGCCCCCAAGCGACTTGATGAGCCCGACGAGGGTCGCGTCCGAATGGCCGGGCGGCAGCACGCATCCGGTCCCAAGGATGAGCCCGACCTGACCCGTCTGGGCCAGCGCGTCCTCGGCTTCGGCTTTGGCGTCCTCCACGCTGCCATCCTTGAGCGTCGTCCACTGATTGAGCCCGCCGATGACGGCGCCGGGCACCCGCGTCTTTCCCTCCTTGAGGGACGGCCCGGAGCGGCGGTCATCCCAGTTCCAGGCGTCGGCCGGGAGCGCGGCCAAACGGTCGAACATCAGGTTCTCGCCGTGGCAGTGCAGGATGATCAGCAGCGAGCGCGACCGCACCGCCTCGAGAATGCGGCGGTCGTAGGGCTCGCCGAAGCGCCGGTAGTCTTCCTCGGTGTGGAAGCTGGTGCTGGCGGCCTGGACCGAATAGAAGATGCCCTGCGCGCCCTCGCGGAAGCAGGCCTCCATGAACGCCAGAATGGTCTCGGTGATGGCCTCGAGGGCGCCAGTGACGGCCTGCGGGTTCTCCTTGAGATCGTAATTGAGCCGGTCGCCCGAGAGCTTGCGCGCCAGCGACAGCGGACTGAACACGGTGGGCAGGGTCGGACAGTCGGCGCGCTTGTCCACCACGCAGCGGATGATGGTCTCGACGTGGCTGGCCCAGGCCGAGGACTCCATGGCCACGCGGCGGATCTTCTTCCAGTCCTCCGGCGCGTTGACCGCGTGGTGCGCGCAGGGACGATGGCCGTCGGGCATCACCTCGTCGCCCTCCACGCAGCCCCAGTCCTCGACGGCGTAGCCGCCGGTGGGCGTCACCTTGAGGAAGTCCGAGCCATAGCGGTCGTGGAAGCGCAGAGTCGCCTGGGCCAGCGCGGCCGCCGAGCGATCCACGTCGGGGAAGTGGCGCCAGAAGGCGTAGGGCGGCCGGTCGGTGGACTGGCGCCTGATCGCAGCCTGGATGCGTTCGAGCTTGGTCATGGTCGTTCTCAGCGCATCGTCACGATGCGACGGTCATCCGCCCGTCGCGCACGGCCGGGCGGCCGTCCGCCGCCAGGGCTTGAAAGCGGATCACCCGGCCCTCCGGGCTCGCGGCCTCGGCCCAGCCCTCGACCCGCAGCGTCGAGGGCAGGCGCACCATGCCGGCGAAGCGGCAGGTGATCCGGGCCACGGGCAGGGCCGGGCCCCCGCGCTCGCGGCGCAGCACCGCGGACACCGCCAGCGCGAGGGTGGCGGTGCCGTGGAGAATGATATCAGGAAGCCCGGCGGCCAGCGCCACCGCCCGGTCGGTGTGGATGGGGTTCCAGATTCGCGCGCACTCGGTGTAGACGTGGGCCAGGTTCGCCGGGACGGCCACGTCGGCGGACCACGCCGGCGGCTGCCCCTCACCCTGCCCTCTCCCCAGTGGGGAGAGGGGATCTGATTCCCTCTCCCTTGACGGGAGAGGGTCAGGCTGGGGTTCGCACCCGACGCCGAGGTAGAGCGAGCCGTAGTCGGTCGTGGTCACCGGCCGGCCGGCCGCGTCCACGGTCTCGAAGCGCAGCGCGACATAGGCGCCGGGGGATCGGGCCTCGACGGCGGTGATCGCCGCGGTGGTGCTCAGGCGGTCTCCCGGCCGCGGCCGCCGGTGGATCGTCAGGTCGTGGGTGGCGTGGACGCCGCGGATGGCGATGTCGTCGGACAGCGTCTTGGCCCGGAGGTCGAGGGCGAGCGGCCACTCGTAGCAGACCGGAAAGAGCGGGTGGGCGAGGATGCCGTCCGGCCGCGCGGTGTCGACGAAATCGGGGACGGCGTCGCCGAGCGCCGCCGCGTAGGCCATGAGCCAACGCGCGTCGATCGCGTGGACTCGGGGGCCCACCGTGGTGCCGACAATGCCGGTGGAGATGTTCATGCCGGCGGGAAATTCATGCACTCGACGAAGATGTCCTGGAAGTCCGGGTGGGCCGCCAGCGAGACGTGCTCGATGCGCCGCGCGATCTGCTCGGCGCGCCGCCGCTCGGCCTCGGACACGAGGGCGAGCTGGGCGCCGAGGGCCGCGGCATTGCCCACATAGCGGACCTTGCTCTCCGGCAGGGCCGAAGGGATGATGCCGATCCGCAGCGCGCTCCTGATCGAGAGGTAGTTGCCGAAGCCGCCCGCCAGCATCAGCTCGCTGATCTGCCCGTCGGGGATACCCGCGACGCGCTGGAGCATGGCGACGCCCGACGCGATGGCCCCCTTGCAGAGCTGCACCTGGCGGATGTCGTCCTGGGTCAGAAGAATCTCCTGCGCGGCGCCCGCCTCGCCCGGACGCGCGAGGATCACCACGCGCTCCTCGCCCCGCATCATGACCCGGTCCCGGAGTCCGCGCGGCAGCCGTTCGCGGCCGTCCACGTCGATCAGCCCCGTCGAGTCAATGACGCGGGTGTCCAGCAGCACGGCGATGACGTCGATCAGGCCCGAGCCGCAAATGCCCTGGGCCGCCGCCTCGCCGATGGTGTGCAGTTGTAGCTCGGCGTCTGCGAGGGCCACGCGATCGATGGCGCCCAGCGCCGCGCGCATGCCGTGGCGGATCTGTGCGCCCTCGAGCGCCGGCCCTGCGGGGGCCGAGCAGGCCCAGAGGCGGTCGCGGGAGCCCAGCAGCACCTCGCCGTTGGTCCCGATGTCCACGGCGAACCGGACCTCCGATGTTTCGTCGAGCCGGGTCGCCAGCACGACCGCGACCGCGTCGGCGCCGACGAAGCCGGCGACGAGCGGCAGTAGGCACACGCGGGCCTCGGGATTGACCTTGAGGAAGAGCTCGCGCGCGGGGAGCGCGAGGGGGTGGCGCATCACGGGGGCATAGGGCGCCAGCCCCACGTATGACGGGTCGATGCCGAGCAGCAGATGGTGCATGCAGGTGTTGCCGACGATCACCACCTTGTAGATCCACTTGGCCGGCACGCCCGACTCCCGGACGAGCTGTTCGATGTGCTGGTTGAGCAGGCCGATGATGCGCGTCTGGAGCTTGCGCAGGTTGCCCGCGTCGAACTGGGCGAAGGCGATGCGCGACATGAGGTCGCCCCCGAACACCGCCTGCGGGTTGAGGCTCGAGACGGAGGCCATCTGCTCGCCCGACTCCAGCTCCATGAGGGTGGTCACCACGCTGGTGGTGCCGATGTCGATGGCCAAGCCGAACTTGTGGAGCGCGGTGTCCCCCGCCTCGACGGCGAGCAGGCGGGAGCCGAACGTGGTCACGGTAACCTCGCCCTGCCGGGCCCGCAGCGCGGCGGGCAGGGTCTTGAGGAGCTCGGGCGACACATCCTCCGGCGTCCGACCCATCGCCGCCAGCAGCTCCTCGAGGTCCGACGTCTGGTGGTGCTCCTCCTTCGGCAGCGCGACCGTGACGACCTGCTTCCGCACCCCCGCGTCGATGGTCATGGGCGCCGGCGCCCCGGCGGGACGCTCGCCGCCCAGGATCTGGAAGGTCCGCTCGTCGAGCGCCGGCGCCACCTGCACGGTGATGGGCTCGGTCACTCGGCACTGGCAGGAGAGACGGTAGCCTTCCCGAATGAGGGCGTCGCCCAGCTGGAGCTCGTCCATGATGGTCGGGGGCGGGGTGGTGCCGGACACGAATTTGACCCGGCAGGACGTGCAGCGGCCCCGCCCGCCGCAGGTGGCCGTAATCTCCACCCCGGCGGCGTGGGCGGACTTGAGGATGGTCGCGCCCGGCTCGACGTGAAGCACCCGCCGGTCGGGCAGGATGGTCAGCGCGATCGCCATGCGAGCGACAGGATACCACTTCCCGCTTGACTTCCCCTCGACGTTTGCCGATAGTGACGTCACCCGTCGAGCCGGCGGGCCTTTCCCGGGGGGTGCGTTGCTCCGCTACGCCGTGTATCGCCTCCTATGGCTGGTGCCGACCCTCCTCGCCATGGCGCTCGTCACGTTCCTCGTGATGCACGCCACGCCGGGCAGCCCGCTGGACCCCGTCGCCGAAGGGGCCAACCCGCTCTCGCCTGAAGCCCAGCAGAATCTGGCCGCGCAGTACGGCCTCGACAAGCCGCTCCCCGAGCAGTTCGCGATCTTCCTGGGCAAGGTGATCCAGGGGGACTTCGGGCAGTCATTCGTCTACAAGACGCGCACGGTGCGCGAGATCCTCGTCGAGACCTTCCCGGTCTCGCTCCTGCTCGGCAGCATGGCGCTGGCCCTCGCCGTCGTCGGCGGCATCACGCTCGGCATCCTGGCGGCGGTGTACCAGAACCGGTCCTGGGATTACCTCTCGGTCAGCGTCGCCACCGTCGGCGTCAGCGTTCCCAACTTCGTGCTCGGGGTGTTCATGATCGTGCTCTTTTCGTTCATCCTGCCGATCTTTCCCACCGGCGGCTGGGGCTCGCCGCGCGACTGGGTGCTGCCGACGGTGACCCTGGCGCTGGCGCCGCTCGGCATCATCGCGCGCTTCACGCGCTCGAGCATGATCGAGGTCATCCGGTCGGACTACGTCCGAACCGCGCGGGCCAAGGGCCTGTCCGAGCGGCCCGTGATTCTGAAGCACGTGCTCAAGAACGCGTTCATCCCGGTCGTGACCCTGCTCGGCCCCATGTTCGCGGCGGTGGGCACCGGCTCGTTTTTCGTCGAGTCGATCTTCCGCGTGCCCGGCATGGGCCGGTTCTTCGTCCTGTCCATGACCGGCCGCGACTATCCGATGATCATGGCCGTCGTGCTGATCTACGGCGCCTTCCTCGCGATGATGAACCTGGTGGTGGATCTCTTCTATGGCGCTCTCGACCCCCGCATCCGATACTAGGCTGCCGGCTCCTGGCGGGGCGCCGGTCGGCGCGCTGACGTGGCCGCACGAGGCCACGCGGGGCTCGACGCTCTGGCGCGACGCCTGGCGGCGGCTCCTCCGAAACCGGCTGGCGGTGGCCGGGGGAGTCACCATCATTGTCCTGTGCCTGGTGGCCATTTTCGCCGACGTCATCGCGCCGCAGTCCTACACCAAGCCCAACTTCGGCCGGCTCTACGAGTCTCCCTCCCGCGAGTATCCCCTGGGCACCGACCAGCTCGGCCGGGACGTGCTGTCCCGCATGATTTACGGCGCTCGGGTGTCGATGCTCGTGGGGTTGGGAGCGCAGATCATCGTGGTGCTGATCGGCGTGCCCATCGGGGCCATTTCGGGCTACCTCGGCGGGCGCGTGGATCTGCTACTCACGCGGTTCGTGGACGTCATGTACGCCTTCCCGCGGCTGCTGTTCGTCATTTTGGTCATGTCCATGCTTGGGGCTGGGCTGGTCAACATTTTCATCGCCCTGGGTTTGACGGGCTGGGTCGGCATCGCGCGCCAGACGCGCGCGCAGGTCCTGGCGATCAAGGAGAAGGAGTTCGTCGAGGGCGCCCGCGCCCTGGGCGCCCGTTCCTGGCGGCTCCTGACGCGCCACGTCCTCCCGAGCGCGCTCACGCCCATCGTCGTGTCGGTCACCTTTGGGGTCCCGGAGGCGATCTTCACCGAGGCGGCGCTGTCCTTCATCGGCGTGGGGATCAACCCGCCGACGCCGTCGTGGGGCCAGATGGTCGGGGAGAATCAGCAGTACCTGCGCTCCTACTGGCACCTCTGCGTGTTTCCATCGATCGCCATCGCCGTCACCATGCTGTCCTTCACGTTTTTCGGCGACGGGGTCCGCGACGCGCTGGACCCCAAGATGAAGTAGCCCATGCCGGTTCACAGGAGGCATCCCATGCGAATTCGGGATGAACAGATGGCCCTGTTCGAGCAGCGGCTTCAGGCGATCGGCGTCGGCCGGCGCGACTTTCTGAAGGTGGCTGGCGCCATGGCAGCTTTGGGCGGCCTGGGCTTCGTCGCGCGCGCCGAGGCGGCCAACGCCTCGAAGCCGGCGCCGGGGGAGAAGCTGGCCAGGGATCAGACGTTCCGGTTCGGCGGCGGCGGCTGGTTCCAGAACGACCCGGCCAGCCACGACTACAACAAGGATCTCTACTGCGGGGGCGTGCCGGCGTTGTTCGCGGGGCTCATGGTGTTCAACGCCGACTTTGTGGCCGTGCCGTGGATGGCCACCAAGGTCGAGGGCAACAAGGACGGCTCGGTGTGGACCTTCACCATCCGCAAGGACTCCCGCTGGTCGGACAACGCGCCGGTGAGCGCGCGGGACTTCGAGTGGTCGTGGAAGCGCCAGCTGGACCCGGCCACGGCCGCACCGTACGCGTCGTTCCTCTACGACATCAAGAACGGTGAAGCGTTCAACAAGAAGAAAATCACGGACCCGAGCGAGGTCGGGGTGCGCGCCAAGGACGACTGGGCGCTCGAGGTCACGCTCGAGGGGCCGCGCGGCTATTTCCCGGTGCTCGCCGCGTACATCGCGGCGTTGCCGGGCTACCAGCGGGCCGTGGAGAAGCATGGCGACAAGTGGACGGAGGCGGCCAACATCGTCTGCAACGGACCCTTCACGCTGGGAGCCTGGGAGCACAACAAGCAGATCGTTCTCAAGAAGAATCCCTACTACTACGGTGCCAAGGACGTGCATTTGACCAAGGTGATCGTCCCGATCATTCCAGGCGCCTCGGGCTCGCTTCCGTACGAGAACAACGAGCTGGACCTGACAGCGCTCCAGGCAGGCGACCTCAAGCGGCTGCAGTCCGATCCGCGGATGCAGAAGGACGTCTTCCGCTACCCGTTTCCGGGCACCTGGTACCTGCTTCCGCAGGCGACCAAGGCGCCCTTCGACAACCTGAAGGTCCGCAGGGCGGTGGCCCACGCCGTCGACCGGGAGAACGTGGTCAAGGTGAGCCAGGGGCTGGCCGTGCCGGCCTGGTCCATGATCCCGCCGGGCTTTCCTGGCGCGATCGACGATCCTAAGATCAAGGCCATCCAGAAGTTCGACAAGAAGCTAGCGATGGAGGCGCTCAAGGGCACGCCCTACGAGGGCGGCAGGAACTGGCCCAAGATCACCCTCAGCATGCGGGACGAGGGCCTGGGCGCCAAGCCCCTGGCCGAGGCCGTCCAGGCCGTGCTTCTGGAGAACCTGAACATGAAGATCGACCTCGAGGTGCTCGAGCCGCGCGTCTTCCGCGAGCGGCTGTGGAAGCAGGACCTCCAGTTCGTCTGGATCCGGTGGTTCATGGACTACCCCGACCCGCACAATGAGTACTTCGACACCTTCTACGGCAAGAAGACCACGGGCAAGCGCCAGGCCTGGACCAACGAGGCCTTCGATAAAGAGCTCGAGGCCGGACGGGATACGCGCGACGCGAAGAAGCGCATGGCTCACTACGCCAAGGCGGAAGAGATCATGCAGGCCGACGTGGGCTATGTCCCCGTGGCCTGGGTCGTGCGGTACGCCACCGCCAAGCCCTGG
>Ga0209751_10006130_pt1 | contig 11195 bp, 9 predicted proteins | sample RifCSP13_1_FD_184019 | JGI IMG/M metagenome (GOLD analysis project Ga0209751, IMG submission 184019) | Soil microbial communities from Rifle, Colorado - Rifle CSP2_sed 13_1 (SPAdes) (version 2) | ecosystem: Environmental > Terrestrial > Deep subsurface > Rock core/Sediment | place: Rifle...
CGGGCGCGGACCTGGGACAGGAAACGGCTTGGGAAACGAGCCCCGACGCGCAGATTCGATACATTGATTCGCTAGAAAGAATCCTCAGCGGGACCAACATCAAGATCCTGAATTGGGTGCATCTCTACCAAATGATGCCAACGGCAGAAAACGAGAGTTTTTGGCAAGTCTTCAGCAGTGTTTCACTGCGCGATTACGAGGGAAACAAACGACCAGCCTACGGCGTTTGGGTAGATTTCCAGCCCTAGAATATCAACTAAACACGAATCGATATAATCCCCGCCAATATGCGCAATGTTTTCGCCCTAGCACTCATTGCGTTAATGACTGCCTGCGCACCGTTCTCGCTGCCGGGATCAAGCATTCAGTTCGCCACTGCCACCGAAGATGTGCGGCTGTCAATCAGTTTTGTAACCACGGTTACACCAACACCAACCGTTCATCCGCTCTCCATCAAGTACCTGCGGGAGCGAACCTATCCGCGCACTCCATTGACCATCGAAGAAACTCTGGCGGCGGGACCCAACTATTATCGGTACATTGCCTCATACTACTCTGACGGCTTGAAGCAATTTGGATTGCTTACGATCCCATTTGGGGACAAACCGGAAACCGGGTGGCCCGTGATCGTATTCAATCACGGCTTCATTCCACCTGACGTGTACCAGACCACCGAGCGCTACGTGGCTTACGTGGACGGCTTTGCACGCAGCGGCTACATTGTCTTTCGCCCCGATTATCGCGGACACGCCAATTCCGAGGGTGAGGCGAACGGCGCCTACGGCCGCCCGGATTACGTGATCGACGTTTTGAATGCCGTTGCCGCGCTGAAACACTACCCGGATGCAGATCCAAACCGCATCGGCATGTGGGGGCATTCGATGGGAGGGTACATTACGCTGCGCGCCATGGTGGTGGATGCGAATATCAAGGCCGGCGTGATTTGGGCGGGTGTCGTGGCACCTTATGCAGAAATGGTGGATATGAACGAGCGACCCAGGTTCGGCACGCGCCGGTTGATCCAGATGTACGGTTCGCCAGAAGAAGATCCGGAATTCTGGGCATCGATCTCAGCCAACAGTTACCTGGACGAACTGTCAGGTCCATTGCAGTTGCATCACGCTACCGGGGACCAATCGGTGCCGTACTATTTCTCAGTCGATTTAGCCTTGGAGCTAAGGGAGGCAGGGCAAGTGGCTGAGTTGTACATTTACGATGGGGATGATCACAATATCACAGAAAACTTCAGCGGGGCGATTCTGCGATCGATTGAGTTCTTTGATACTTACGTCAAGGGCGAAACTGATTAAGGGCATATTCCTTCACTAAGATAGTGAACCAAAATGAAATCGCAACTTCCCAAATCCAGCTTGTTGAACTAACATAAGTGGGAAGTTCCCGCTCCCTCCCGCAATAGAGTTAAAAAGAGAAACCTTGGTGGACAAGAGTCTTTCACCCTTCTTCGATCCAAAGGGCGTCGTTCTGGTTGGCGCGTCCCAAAACCCAAAGAAACTGGGTTTTGGTCTGGCCCAGAACCTCATTCGCAGTGGATACCCAGGGGCCATCCATTTTGTCAACCCAAAAGACGGGAGCCTATTTGGACGAACCCTGTATACAACTCTCGAGCAGGTCCCTGACCCAGTCGACCTGGCGGTCTTGCTAATTCCAGCCCCATTTGTCGCAGATGCGCTCACAGCCTGCGGCAGGCGGGGTATTCATGCAGCCATTATTGCTTCTGGTGGTTTCCGCGAAACGGGCGATCACGGCGCCAGGCTTGAGGAAGCATGCCTTGAGATCGCGCGAAAGCATTCCATCCGCGTGATTGGCCCCAATTGCATTGGTTTGCTTGATACCCACTTGCCAATAGACACAACCTTCCTGCCGCCGCCGGGGCCGACACCCGGCGATGTGGCCTTCATTTCCCACTCAGGCGCGATCTGCGCGGCGGTGATCGATTGGGCGCGAGGACAGGGCTTTGGCTTGTCGCGCTTAGTCAGCCTGGGAAATCAGGCAGATGTTAGCGAATGCGACGTGCTGGAACCGGTGGCCGAAGATGCCCACACCAGCGTCATTACGCTGTACCTGGAGGGCATCAATGATGGCCGCCGATTCGTCGAGGCAGCCCAACGCGTGACCCAGAAAAAGCCTATCGTGGCCCTCAAAGTCGGCCGCTTCGAAAGCGGCCAGCATGCGGTCTCGTCGCATACGGGAGCATTAGCAGGATCGGAATCCGCATACAATGCGGCCTTTCAGCGCGCCGGTGTGCTGCGCGCCGAGACCAGCGAAGAGCTCTTCGACTGGGCCCGGGCGCTAGCCTGGTGCCCGCCGTCGCCCGGTCGCCGGGTGGCTGTGCTCACCAACGCCGGCGGCCCCGGCGTAACGGCTGCAGATGCCATCGAGAGCAATGGCATGCGGTTAGCTGAATTATCGGTAACCACTCAAGCAGACCTGCGCAGGAATTTGCCGCCGGCAGCCAGTTTCAAGAACCCCGTGGACATGCTGGCGGGCGCGTCACCAGAGCAGTATGCAAGCTGCCTTACTGTCCTGTTGAATGATCCCGGGGTCGATAGCTGCCTCATCATCTTGCCGCCGCCGCCCATGCATTCAGCAGGCAGCGTGGCCAGAACCTTGATACCGGTGATCAACTTGGCCAGGAAACCCGTGGTGGTTGCCCTGATGGGCGAGCGCATGATCCAGGAAGCAGTGGAATTTTTCCGCGCCGCACGCGTTCCCGAATATCGCTTTCCGGAGCGGGCTGCCTCGGCCTTGGCGATATTGGCGCAGCGCGCAGAATTCCTTGCACAAAAAATACCGCAACGCGTTTCGCCAGACAATATTCGACCGGACCTGGTTGCATCCATCCTGGAGAAGGAAAAGCCGGGATTTTTACCAACAGAGGCTACTGACCAGATCTTAGCGGCCTACGGCATTTCGTCACTAAAAATAGGGTCGGCAAGGACGCCGGAACAGGCGGTGGGTCTGGCCGAGGAGATCGGCTTCCCAGTGGCGCTCAAAGTTGCCTCCGAAGACATTGTGCACAAATCCGATGCGGGCGGAGTTTTGTTGAATATCGCAAACGCGCAGGAAGCTCGCCGGGGATTTGAAACCATCATGCAAAACTGCAACCGCGCACAGCCAAATGCCATCATTCAGGGAGTGCATGTTCAGCAAATGGCACCCGCTGGTCAGGAGGTGATCGTGGGGACGGTTCAAGACCCTCAATTTGGCGCGGTGCTGATGTTCGGATCGGGCGGCGTTGAGGTCGAAGGATTAAAGGATGTTGCCTTTTCCCTTGCGCCACCGACCAAACAGGATGCCGAATCGCTGTTGAAACAATCTTGGGCGGGGCGCAAGCTGGATGGGTACCGAAATATCCCAGCAGTCAACAAAGCTGCTGTGCTCGATGCACTTTATCGAGTGGGACAGTTGGCTGCCGATTATCCAAGACTCATGGAGATCGAAATCAACCCACTGGTGGTGACAATAGACGGGGCGGTCGCTATCGACACGCGAATGAGATTTGGTTGAACAGGGCTCATCCACCACCAGTTTTCCGTGTACATCGCGGCGTCGTTTTATAACCGGATCTCTTGCATACCAAAACGAAAAAATTAACCCATGCCGGCATCTCTCGCCCGAATAATGGCTTCAGCGCGATCCGCGACCTGCAGTTTGCTGAAAATATTGGTGATGTGGTTGCGGACGGTCTTCTCGCTGATGACCAGTTTTTCTGCAATCCCCGTATTTTTTACACCCGTGGCGATCAGTTCAAGAACCTCCAACTCCCTGGGAGTTAATTCAGGGAATGATTCCCTTGGCAGGTTGCGGGACAGATCGGTTTCCGCCTGCCTGAAAAAATTCATCACCCGCCGGGCAATCCCCGGGCCAAACAGCGCCTGCCCCGAGGCCACGGCGCGGATCGCCTGGACCAATTCCTGGTGGCTGGCGCCCTTGAGAATGTAACCACGCGCCCCGGCTCTCATCGCCGAAAACACAGTAGCGTCATCCTCGAGCATCGTAACCATTACGATGCCCGCAGACGGATTCCCCCTCAAAACGCGGCGTGTCGCCTCCACGCCATCCATGCCCGGCATGCTGATATCCATCAGGACCACATCAGGCTGCAGTTTCCCCGCCAAGTCGATGCACTCTAGTCCCGACGAAGCCTCGCCAACCAGCTCGAGCTCTGGAATGGTTGAAAAAAGGGCGCGCAGACCTTCGCGGAACAGCGCGTGGTCATCGGCGATCAAAACCGAGATGGGCTCCATCAAGCTCCCTGGACTTTGAGGGGCAGCACAGCAGTCAACTGAGTACCTTTGCCGGGCTCGGAAAGGATACCCAGCGTCCCGCCGATCTCCTCGCAGCGTTCGCGCATCGAGTTCAAACCAACGCCTGTACGCAGGTATTGGGGCAAACCAACCCCATCATCTTTTATTTCCAAAGACAGTCTCTTGTTTTCAGACCCCTCATTCAAGCCGAGAGTCACGAGGCAGGTGTTTGCCTTGGCATGTTTGGCTGCGTTGGTAACTGCCTCGGTAGCAATGCGGTAAGCCGCCACTTCGACGGCCGCCGGTAGAGGAGGCAATCCCTCCGGCGGCGCCTGGATTTTGACAGCCAGCGGCTTCTGGGAATTTTCGGGATGATTCATGTTGTTGGCGAAATCGATCAAGGCGCCCTGCAAGCCAAGCTCATCCAAAGCCGGCGGCCTCAAACCGTAGACCAGACGCCGGATTTCGCCAACGGTGGTTTCGTTTTGCGCAACAATTTCTTCGAGCAATTTGCGAGCCTGTCCAGGGTTGTTGTCCACCAGTTCCCTGGCGGCCGCCACCTTTAGTCCCTGGCTGGCCAGCACGGGTCCCAGGCTGTCATGCAGATCGCGGCGCAACCGGCGGCGTTCTTCTTCTCGCGTGGTGACAAGATTGGTTCGGGTCTTTTGAAGATCCTGCGCTAAATGCACGGCCAGGATTGCTGTGGTCGTCTGAGCGGCAATGTTACGCAGCAACTTCTCGTCGAGTTCGGAAAGGTCCTCCCCCGGCGAGCGGGCGGCTACCAGCAGCTTTCCAATTTGCTCTGAACGGTAAAGCAGGGGAATTTCGATGACGGGATCGATCCTTTTGCCCGAGGACGCGGACAACTGCCTACCTTCAACGGTTAATTCAAAAGACGCGTAAGGAACCATTAGGGCTTTAGTAATAGTGGCAGCGGTGCCTTCCAAAAGCAACTGAGGATCGGAGAGGGATTCAAAGCTTTGATGCAAGCTCTCCAAAACCGCGCTTGGGTTTCCCCGCTGGCCATAAAGTAAGCGATCCACCACAAACTGCAGGCGCACGCGTAAGGGATTCAGCATAATAGCGACAAGCCCGGTTCCGAGAAGTGAAATCAATAAACTTTGACTGGCCTGGAAAAGGCTTCCCAGGCCGCCCACAACGACGACGTACAAGCCGATTATGGTGGCTGTGAGGGCGCCGTATACCAGGGTGCGGTTGATGATCAGATCAATGTCGTACAGGCGGAAGCGCATCACGGCGACGGTCAGAGAGACAGGTAAGACGGCCGTAGACAGTACCCAAATAAGTGTCACCAAAGGAACCCACCATGGCATCAGCGTTCCTTCGGGGGCGGTTTCCATATACATCCAGGGTATGCCTGAAATGGCCGACAATGCGAACCAAGCTGCTATCCCGAATACAAACCACTTAGCCTGCTGGCGTTCTTCCACAGAAGAAACATAACGATAACGGTAAATCTGGGCATAGAGCAGGGATATCGTAATGATCAACCATGCCATTGCCCCCACCAACAAAGTACTATTCATTTGCATGCCGGATTCGGAGAACGGGGCAAACGTCAAAGGACCAGAAATGAAAGCGGCGATCACCATCCAGCGCGTCCAGGAAGGCACAAAGCGACCATCCGGGAATATGGCAAACAACAAGAAACTCAGCGGGAGCGTCAGAGAGGGCTGCAGAACATAAACCGAAAACCGGGCCACTCCCGGCAACAGGTATTCAAGCCCCTCCAGAGGTCCTGACGATATGGCGCCGTGCACGAGAAGAAAAAAAGACAAGAATAGTGCCATCGGTTCATCCGCTTTGCGACGGAACAATACCCATGACAACAAGAATGAAAGTAAGGGGACGATCAGGGCAACAATTACGTAAAGAAGATTCAGAGCGATGTATAGCGGAGACGGATCGAAAACAAATTTCTCTGAGTGAGGCCCTTGGACCACTAAAGAGAGATAGGTTGGGGCTGACAGAGCGAAAATTCCTAGAGCGAGAACGGCCGCCGGATACCAGGCCAAGCGGGCAACATTGAACAAAACAGGTCGCCTTGGCTCAGACGCTACGAGGTCAGCCTGCACAGCGCCTTGCCTGGGAGCGGAAGCCTTGCCCACCTCGATAAAAACCGGCCGTTTGCCCGGCACCGGATCACTGACGGGAACCAAGCGGTTTGCTGTGTGCTGTAATTGCGTTTGCAGCGGGCGGTAAACAATCAGCAGCAAGACAGCCGTAACCAGCGCGGCCGCCAGACTGCTACTGCTTTGCACGCCCAAACTCAATGCGCCTACGCTGAGAACATAGATCAGCGCAATGAAAGCGCTGAGCATTACATAGAGCAAGGTGCGATTTAGTATGACATCGATGTCAAAGAGTTTGTGCCTCAAGATGGCGACCGCGAGTGAAACGGGGAGCAAAATCCCAAACAGCCCGATCCAGTTTGAATCCACCGCGGCGTATCCCAGAAGCGGCGGCACGAAATAGACGGCAAGATCCACAATCCCCACAACCAAAATGGCAAACAGCGGCCAGCGCAGTTGAATGCGACCTTCATCAGTTGGATTACGCCGGTATTGCAGAATCCATACGATGATGCCAAGGGCCAGGTAAATTGAAACTGGCCAATCTATGCGCAAAGACCAGAGGCCGAGAGAGCCCAGCAATGAGGAGCTTTGGCCGCGGGCAACCAGCCAAGACAGCCCCATATAAAGATAAGGCAATAAGTACACGAGCGGGAGAAACCAATTACGGCCAACCAGTTTTGTAATTTGGCGAGGAAAGACCACGGCGAAAAGCAGGCTGGAAATGAACACCAGCAGGTAGCTGAAAGTGGTGGTGAAGAAGTAGAGCCAGGCCGAACTCGCAAACACAAAGCTATTGGCTTGTAGGCCGAGTGACCAAGTGGTGGCCGTAAACATGGCCGCACTCGATAAGAATAGCACCCGAGCCGCTGGCAACTCGGGGCGGCGAAGAAAGACGAAGGTCCCTATCAGAAGATAGAGAGGGCCGAAAGTAAGTGTGCCCCAATTACTCTTGAAAACTTCTCCCAAAGGATACGCTCTCATCTCGACGGGCACTTCGATAACTTGTTCTCCCCGCTGAACAGTGTAGGGGATAACCTGCCCAAATTCCCAGCCCGGCCGCTGAGGACTCAGCCGCAGCGCATCCTCGGCCCAATCGTTCACTGTGCGGCCATCAATAGCCACCACTAAGTCACCCGACTGCAAGCCGCCTGGCTGCGGCTTCAGTGGGATGATACGCAGGCCCTCATCACTGAGGGCAAGGCTGCCTGGCGCCAGGCGGGCATCATCAAAGGGCAAACTCAGCTGCAAGAAAAGGAAGGCCAGCGCCAGAAGAATGAGGAAGCTGGCGCCGGCTAAGACCAAAAGCGCCTGACGAGGGTGGGGCTTGGGCATGCTTGCTCTTATTTTAGCGGCAACTATCCTCAAGAACGCCGGACACGGAGTCACTTCAATATCAGGAGATAGGCGATAAGCGCCTCAACTTGTTCATCCTCCAGTATTTGGCTGAAGTTTCCAGGCATGAGATCTTTGTAGCCCTCAACCACATAGTCTTTAGGATAAAGGATGGATTCGCGCAGGTAAGCGCGCGCGTCCAGGCCCGCCACGCGGTCTCCTGCCCTCCCTGCTATTTCTGATAGCGAGGGGCCGACGATGACCGTATCTGGCAAAGTGGAATGGCACGAAGAACAGTAAACCTCGAATAGCTGTTTGCCAGCAGCCGCCCGCGGATCCAGCGTGGGCTGAGCGGCAAGCCCAATCGTGGCACAGGCGACAAGCAAAGCGCTAAGAGTCACGGTAATGGAGAGTAATATGATTCGAGTTGACTTGCTCATTCTTGACAGCTATTTGATACGGGGCACAGGGATGGGCGAAGTTATCGCCTATCCTAATCTGAATCGCTCCGCTTCAGCGCCCTCAACCGCTGGATCATAGTGAAATCTCCAAGTGGAATGTCATGATCCGACTTCACTCACTTTCTCATTAGCAGTGATATGCCAATAAGCAGAGGCATAAGATGATGAATGAAAGGATAGTACATGTCCTTTGGTGTTGCCAGCGGCAGCACAATCAGGAAAGCGAGATTCCATACCAAGGTCACCCAGCCAATCCAGTCAGCTATAAACCCTGACTGGATAAGGGCCAAGCCAACGGCAGCCTGGCCAAGCAATGCCAGCACGATGTACACGACAATCAAGGGGTAGGAATATTCTCCCCGGGGCAGCGCCATCGCCTCAGCCGCGACCAGCAGTACTGCTCCAATAAGATACGTGACCGCGCCCAGGCGGGCAAAGGCAGCCGCGCCGGAAACCGTAAATATTTTCTCGAACAGCGTTAGACCCAATGCGGTGAGGACAACTGCCGCAATGAGGCTCCCGCGCTCCAGCGCAAACAAAGCCGTGCTGCGCGGCTCGCCACCCTGTATCCCACCTCGATTCATGAAAAGAAATATGCCGAGAGTCAGCGGTACAAAAGCTAAAACCAGAACCACACCTGTTATTCTCTGAATTATCAAGGAATCATCACCCGTCATTCGATTTCTCCTTTCTCAATCACCGATCGACAGGTTTCGTCAGTGATCCATCGGTGAAACGGGTTCACATACAGGGATGGGCGTGCCCATCCCTGTATGTCCCGTTCATTACTGCTAAGTTTTTGCCACATCCACCGCCCGCAGCCGCAGGATCATGGTGAGCACGCCAAGAACCACACCGATTCCCATGACGATGGCGCCCAGACGGATATCAGCGGTGATCTTGAGGGCAAAGAAAACCAGCAAACCCAAGTTGATCAGCCACAACGAAGTCGGCTCTCCCCAACTGAGCACGTGACGAGATTCCTGAGTGCGGGCGGAGAAGACCGCCAGTATCAGGTTGGTCATCATGCCCACGAAGCCCGCGTGGGCGAACACTGCGAAAAACCAGGACGGCAGCAAAGCAAAATCGCCTCCTGTGCCCATGACCGCGTAGAGGAAAAAGGCAAGGTACACGACCAGCCAGAGGGTGCCGAAGAAGGTCCAGGGCAGCGGGCCTTCTCCCCTCGGGCCGTTCACCAGGGCGCGCCAGCCCATCCTGATCAGGAAGACCAGCATGGCCAGCAATAGCAGGATGCCAAAAATAGGCAGTAGTTGGTCTAGAAGATTAAACAGGAAGCCGATAGGCACAAGCACCGCGGCCAGCGTCCAGGTTGCTCCTTGCAGGAGACCCGGCCAAGACCATCGCGTGGCAGTTCCCTTTACGATAAAGGTTTCCACAACTGCAGCGGCCACAAGGAACAAGTAGGTGTCCATCATGCCGGCGTGAAAGCCGACCCGATCTTGCATTGGCGGAAGGAAGGGACCCAGGGCGCGCTCCAACCCGAGCAGAACACCCATAGTGCCTCCCACGGCCGCCACTAATAGAGCGCCGGTAATCAGGATGTGCGGCGTGGTTACCGGAGATTGCCGTCGCAACTGCGAGAGTGAGAAGATGGCCGCCCACCAGATGGTGAGCGCTGAAGCCGTGCCAAAGATCGGCAGCAAAGTTACCAGCGGCCCTTCGGCGCGCGAAAAGGCGAGCCCAAAGGTGATGATGTAACCTCCGAAAACAAAAACGCCGGCGCGGGCCAAGTTGCGAACACCGCGCGCATAGGCATCATCCGCTTTGCGGTCGCCGGTGAATAGCCAGATCGCCAGGCCGATAGCGGAGAGCGTGATCCAACCAATGGATCCAGCGTGCAGGTGGATGAGCACCTGCCAGCGAGGGATCTCGCCAACAGTTAGTGCATTGTCGAATCCGAAGAAATTATTGATGAGGAACAAGATCGCAGAACCCAGGAACAGGAAACGGGTTTCTTTGCGAACAGCCGGATTTGAAATTTTAGGAATAGACATGTTATATGATCTCCTCTTCAAAATGGCGAATTGAGTTTTCCGTGTGCTCTTTCGTCTCAGCCCCCTCCTCCTAGAAGGGTTTGAACATCATAGCCACAGGATGAGGATGAAGCCGCCGATGCCAACAATGCTGAGCAGCATTGGATTTGCGGCGGTGATGGCGGTTTCGAGATCCACCGCTGCTGTTTTTGAGTCCACCAGGCTTTTGATTTTGTCCAAACGGTTTCGGCCCAGAAACCCCATGAACACGGAAATGACGACCAATAAAACCAGAGCTGCCCAAATCCATATCCGCCCCCAAAAACCGCCCATGAAGCCCAGGGCGATCCCGGAAAGGAACATGACCGTTGACGTTATGGTGAATGGCATCTGAGCGCGATCGCGCACGGCCAGCAGCACCTTAAGCCGCTCGGGGCTGCGCTCCGATTGCATGGCGAACATGACAGCAGCCGTCGCACCATGCGCTAGCATGAACAGAAAGGCGCTCAGTACGTGAAGAAACACGATCCAAAGGTACATCGCTATCACTTCTTGAAAAAGTCTGGCATTGTGAGTAGCAAGCCCAGCGTACATAACGCGGCTGCCGAAAAGTAATAGATGGCGATTTCGGGGTTGTTGAATGCAGGGAAAGCCAACCCGCCCGGCAGAATCCAGGTAATAATCCAGGCCCATTTTTCAAACCTGCGAAACGGAATCCATAGCACGCCAAATGCATACAGCTCGAAGGCGGTATAGCCGACGAAAAGGGTAGCCTCATGACTCAGGACGAAAATGAGTGTTAAATGCCCCAGGATTGAAAGTGCAGCAATGATGATCAGGACGATCCAACCGATTTTAAAGCGGGAATTTTGGGTCGTGGGAATATTTGCGGTCATATCAGCTCCTGAAATGAACTCTTGATTGGGAAATGCGAAATGCTGGTCACTTGGAGGGATTGACCGCCACCTGGATTGGTTCCTTGGTGACGGGTAGCGGCGCCCTGAGAACGGCCGAGGCGTGCTTGATCAGCGTCCAAGCGATGGC
>Ga0209751_10006133_pt1 | contig 11194 bp, 9 predicted proteins | sample RifCSP13_1_FD_184019 | JGI IMG/M metagenome (GOLD analysis project Ga0209751, IMG submission 184019) | Soil microbial communities from Rifle, Colorado - Rifle CSP2_sed 13_1 (SPAdes) (version 2) | ecosystem: Environmental > Terrestrial > Deep subsurface > Rock core/Sediment | place: Rifle...
CGAGGCCCGCGCCATTCTGCGCGAGAAGTTCCTCGCCGCCGACGTCGGCATCACGGGGGCGAATTTTCTCATCGCCGAGACCGGCGCGGCCGTCATCGTCACCAACGAGGGCAACGGCGATCTGGTCGCGCTGCTGCCCAAGGTGCACATCGTCGTCGCCTCGATCGAGAAGGTGGTGCCGACGCTCGAGGATGCGGCAACTCTGATCCGGCTCCTCGCCCGCTCCGGCACCGGCCAGGACATGACGGCCTACACCACGTTCCTCGCCGGCCCAAAACGTGACGGCGACCCGGACGGGCCCGAGGCGTGCCACGTGGTGATCGTGGACAACGGCCGAGCGGCGCTGCTCGGGAGCGAGTTTCGCGAGGTTTTGCGCTGCATCCGCTGCGGCGCCTGCATGAACCACTGCCCGGTCTACAACGCGGTCGGCGGGCACGCCTACAATTCGGTCTATGCCGGCCCCATCGGCGCGGTGCTGACGCCGGCGCTGATCGGTCTCGGTGAGGCTCGCGATCTCCCGAACGCCTCGAGCTTTTGCGGGCGCTGCGAGGAGGTGTGCCCGGTGAAGATCCCGCTGCCGAAGCTCATGCGCTCGTGGCGCGAGGTGGACTTCGCTCGCCGCGAGGCGCCTCTTGCCGCGCGCGCCGCGCTCGAGGCTTGGGCCTTTTGCGCCAAGCGGCCCCGCCTTTACCATCTCGCGACGCGCTTAGCCGTCCTGGCCCTCAAGATGGCCGCGCGCGGGCGCGGCGCCTTCGGCTCATTTCCGCTCGCACGCGGCTGGACGCGGCATCGCGACTTTCCGGCCCCGCAGGGGCGCACCTTTCACGAGCTGTGGGCGAAGACGAAGCGCGGGGCCTCGGCATGAGCCGCGATCGCGTTCTCGCCACGATCCGCGCGTCCCTCGGGTGCTCAGAGCCGGAGGACGAGGAGCGCGTGGCGGCCGTCGAGCGGAGACTGGCGGCCCCGCTCCGGCATCTGATCCCTGCGTGTGCTTCGCGGCCGCACAGCGAGCGCGTCGGCCAATTCACGCGCTCTCTTCGCGAGCAATCGGCGGCGGTGATCGAGGCGGCCGCTCCGGGCCGCATTCCCGAAGCCATCGCCCGCTATCTCGGGGAGGCCGGCCTGCCGCTCAGGCTGAAGCTCGGCGCCGATCCTTTCCTCGCCGCCCTGCCATGGCAAGAGACGCCGGCGCTCGAGCGCCTGCAAGGCCCCGCCGGGCCGGGCGATGCGGTCGCTCTCTCGAGCGCCGGCGCCGGGGTCGCCGAGACGGGCACGCTCGTGCTGCTCTCGGGCCGCGACAACCCGACCTCACTCGCGTTTCTGCCCGAGACGCACATTATCGCCGTCGCCGAAGCCGCGATCGTCGGCGCCCTCGAGGACGCCTTCGATCTCGTGCGCGCGCGCCTCGGGCGGGGCGCGATGCCGCGCAGCCTGAACCTTGTCTCCGGCCCCTCGCGCACGGGCGATATCGGCGGGCGCATCGTGCTGGGGGCGCACGGGCCGCGCCGCCTCGCCGTCATCGTGTACAAGACGGACGAGGGCGCCGTCGGGGCGCCCTGATAAACTCATCGGCGAAATTGGTGTCAACGCTTCGTGCGGCAGGCCTGCAGGCATCGGGTCAGTGCGGCATCGCAGCTCTGCGCGCCCTGGGTCGCGCGGCGGCAGGCGTTCTCCTGCGCGTAGCACCGCGCGGCACAATCGTTGGCGGCTGCGATTTCGCACCCGAGACCGGCCGCGCCGGCGAGGCAAATCGCCACCGCAAGCGCGGTCGAGACCGCGAACCTCCTGCCCGGATGAACCACGTCGACCTCCTCGCTCTCGGAAACGCGGTGCACAAGGCGCTTCGGCGGGTCCGCACGCCCGCCGTCCGCACGTATACGCGAGCGCCTCCCGCATGAATGACAACGCGAGCACGCTCTAGTATGGCGGTTCAGAAGTCCCCTTTTCCTCGCGGCTTCCTCGTGAGGGAACTTCTGAACCAAAGCCATACTAGCAAGTCTATTTTTCTAGTGTCCCTTTTGAGCCCGAAGTTCGCAAACGCGATGGCCGCAAGGTGTGTGCGAACTTCGGTTTCGGGACACTAGGCTTCCGATCTGTTGCAGCTCTTTCGGCGAACTCGTTCCCACTTCGCCGGACACTGCTCTAGCGCCCAAAGGATGAACGTCACCTGAACCGGTGCGTCAAGGCTTGGATCGTGACATCGTTGCCGCTCTCAATCATAAATTTAAACCATGATCGACGCGTCAGACCGAGAGGGTCCGATGCGATCACGGTCTAGAACGCGTGCTCCTCGAAGATGTGATCGATGTTGCCCCGCCATGGACCCTGGTAGCGCTCGAGGAGCTCGTCGGCGACGGTTTTGCCGGAGGCTGCGAGCGCGATCAGCGGCTCGAGGTAGATCGTCTCGTCCTGGCTTTTGGGGTTGATGCGCCGCCGCCTAATGAGGCCCATGCGGGCGATCCGGAGCGCCTGGCGGGCGAGCTCGGCGACGGTTGTATCGCGAAAACGAGCCGCGAGCGCGAGCCTCGGCACGCTGTCGCGAAGCCCCTGGCGCTCCTCCGCCGTCCACGATTTGACGAGATCCCAAGCCGCATCGAGGGCAACCTCGTCGTAGAGCAGCCCGACCCAGAACGCCGGCAAGGCGCAGATGCGCCGCCACCGGCCGCCGTCCGCGCCGCGCATCTCGAGGAAACGCTTCATGCGCACCTCGGGAAACAGCGTCGTCAGGTGGTCCGACCAATCGTCGAGGGTTGGGCGCTCGCCCTCGAGCTGCTCGAGCTTGCCGTCGAGGAAGTCGCGGAACGAGGCGCCGGCGGCGTCGATGTAGCGCCCGGCCCGGAACACGAAATACATCGGCACGTCGAGCGCGTAGTCGACGTAGCGCTCGAAGCCCATGCCGTCCTCGAACACGAACGGCAGCATTCCGGTGCGATGGGGATCGGTGTCGCGCCACACCTCGCTGCGCAACGACTTGAAGCCGTTCGGGGCGCCTTCGGCAAACGGCGAGCAGGCGAAGAGCGCGGTCGCGATCGGCTGCAGCGCCAGGCCGACGCGCAGCTTCCTCACCATGTCCGCCTCGCTTGCGAAGTCGAGGTTCACTTGGATGGTGGCGGTCCGGTACATCATGTCGAGGCCGCGCGTGCCGACGCGGGGCATGTAACGGGTCATCACCGCGTAGCGCTCTTTCGGCATGCGCGGGGTCTCGGCGAGCGTCCATTTCGGCGAGAAGCCGAGCCCGAGGAAGCCGATGCCCAAGTCCTCGCCGACATCGAGCACCTCGTTCAAATGCTCCTGCGTTTCTGCCGCGGTCTCATGAAGGTCGGCGAGCGCGGCTCCCGAGAGCTCGAATTGCCCGCCGGGCTCGAGAGAGATAGTGCCGCCAGCCTCCCCTTCGGGCCGCTTCAAGGCGATGATGTTCTCGCCCTCGTTGATCGCCTCCCAGCCGTAGCGGTCGATCAGGCACTCCATCAGCGCGCGGATGCCGCGCTCGCCCGCATAGGGAACCGGAGTCAGCGTGTCGGTGTAGAAGACGAACTTCTCGTGCTCGGTGCCGATGCGCCACGCCGGTTTCGGCTTCGCCCCCGCGGCGATCCACCCCACGAGGTCGGCGCGTGAGCGCACGGACTGGCTCGGCGCTCCTTCCTGGCGGGTCGACATCGATCAAAGCCTCGGGCCTATACCAATTCGCGTCAGATCCTCTCGGTCTGACGCGTCGATCATGGTCTGAATTTATGATTCAGAGCGTGATGAGCCCGAGTTATGGCCGCGCGGCCCGGCCGGCACAAGACTTGACAGGCCTCACGCCGGCCTTTCGAAGAACGCCGCGTCACGCTACGGCTTTTCGTAAGGCTGCCATTTGGCGAGGGGCTGACCGTCCTTGGCCGTCAGCCAGAGCTTGCCGCGCAGGACGAAAAGAGAAATATCTTCGGGCCGGTTCTCGAGCAGCTTCGGGTCCTGAGCCAAGCAGGCGATCACGATCCGCATGACGTTGACCGGCGTCACGCCGGGATAGACGCGATCATCGCAGCGACCTCTCGAGCGGACGGCGATCATGGCCCCGAAAATGTCGTAGGTGATGATCTCGGGGTCGATGCCCGCCTTCTCGAAGGCGCGGTTGGGATCGGCGTCGAGCGTCCACACCTTCCGGTATCGCCACGCCCCGTGGTCGCCGATAATGACGACGATGGCCTCCGGGTCCTTGGCCGCGATCGCATCGATGACACTCAGCATATGCTCGTTTGCGCGCGCCGTCGCCTCGACATAGCCCTCTTCGAAGCCCTTGAGCTGAAGCCAGGTCTTGTCGGTGGGCCCGTGCTTGGGCAGATTGACGTGCGAGAACGTGAACCAGGGGCCGGACCGGGCGCCGGGGGGATCGGGGAAATGGGAGAAGAGAACCGCCTTCTGCTCGCTCACCCTCCGGCCCTCGGCGAAAATCCTGTCCCGGCCCACGAGCTTATTCAACAGCGGACTGTCGTAGATGCGCATGGCGCTGTAGACCGGCTCCTCGGGAAAGACGAAGTCGAGCACGCCGCGCTCGCTCAAGAAGTAATCGATGCCGTGGATCTGCTGCAGGCGGTAGCCATTGGCTTTGAAAGTCTCGAGCACCGGGTTGCGGGCAAGCCCGGCCATGATCGAGCGCCCGAACTTCGTATCGTCGACGCCGGTGCTGAGCCTATAGAAGTGGTGGGTGCCGAGAAACACGGACAGCGTTGTCGGCCAGGTCGCGAAATAATTGGAGAAGGTGTGCACGACCTTGAAGCCGCGCCGCTCCAGGGCCTGGTAGTGGGCGGAATTGTCGAAACCGAACACCTTGAGATAGGCGTCACGGCTGCCATAGGCGTCGTAGATGAAGAAATAGACGTTGGGCTTTGCGGAGAGCGTCGCCGTTTCGAACGCTTGCTTTTCGGTGAGGAAATTGCCTGCCCCGTGCGCCATGAGCTTGTGTACGCCACCGCTGAACAGCCAGCTTGCCGCCGAGACGAGCGTGAGCAGCCCGAGCACCCCGGTGAAATAGCGCTGCCGCTCGCCGGTGAACAAGAACACGAGGCCCGCCGTCACGAGCAGAAAGGCCGCACCCACCAGGTGTGGGCCGCCCAAAGCCTCGCGCAGGGTTCCATTCAGCAGAACGAAGAGGGATCCGCTGCACAACAGCGCGACGAGCGAGCGGCCCCCGTAACGCGACCAGAGGCGGTGCGCCCTGGGATCGAGGAACGCGAGCAGCCAATCGACGACCGAGATGAGGATCTCGACCGCGAGCCAGGCGGCAAGCCCCGCCGCGACGGCGATCATCAACAGCCAGGCGATCTTCACGCCGCTGATCGCGTACCAGTTGTTCGAGAGCGCGAACACGGTGGGATAGATCGTCGACAGCAAGACAGCGATCCAGCGCTGGTCGAGGAGCTTGGCGAGACGGGCCATCACGACGCCAGCCTCGACCCGATTGTCCCTTTTGGGACCGCTCTCGTTCATGGCGTCCGGCGCCGCATCAGATACAAGGTGCGGCGGGTCTCGGGAATCGACCGCTCGAGAACGATCGAGAAGTAATCCGAAAAGACCTCGCGGAAGCGCTCCTCCGAGTAGTCACGAAAGATGTCCTTGCGGTTGGCAAGCAGCCTGTGCACCTGGGAATCGGACTTCGCGACGAACTCGATCAAGAGGTGCTCGCAGCGCCCGGCAAAGTGGCGGGCAAGATGGGCGAAGGGCAGGTTATGGGAGATCGCCAGGTGATGGATGAGCGCCAGAGCCATGATGAGATCGGGTGAGCCCCGGTCGTCGAGCGCGAGGCGCTCCTTGTTGGCGAAGCCGATCGCCGGACTTGGATTGGTGCAATCGGCAATCAGCGGGAGGATGTTGGTGGCGCCGTCGTTCCGGCATGCGAGGTAGTTGGCATTGACCGCCTGCGGGTCGACATCCATGCACACGATCTCGCGCGCAAGATCGGCAACGGCGCGCGCGAAGGCGCCGTTGTTGGCGCCGACATCCCAGATGGTCACGGGCTTCGCCAGCGCCACCATCTCGCGCACGATGCGCTGTTTCGCCGCCAACGCCTCGTCGCTGTAGTTGGTGTCGGCGTAGTAGGCGCCCCATTCGGTCGTCTGGTTCTTGGGCGAGAGGCTGCGCACGAGCGCGAGAAGGGATTTGGCAATTCCCGCGAGCGCGTTCGAGGAGAGACGTCTGCCGGTTATCTTGTGGCGCGCGCCGGCATGCTTGGCGAGCAGCCGCGCGTGCAGATGAAGATGCATGGAAAGCCCGGGGCTCAGGCGCGTCCGCCACGGCAGCAGCGACGCGGCGAGCTCGAGCGGGATGCCGTCGATGTAAAGCTGCGCGAGCCTTCCGAGGCCCAAGTCGACGTAGGACATGAGGGCCAGGGGCGCCAGAAAGTGGCGGCAGAACTGCCCATAGGCCGGCCACATCCCGTGCTCCGACAGGAGATCGAACGAGAGATGGTCGATCAGGCACGGCCGCCCATCGACGAATTGGATGTTGTAGGCGCTGGCGTCCTTCAGGATCATCTGATGCTCGAGCGCCCGCAGGTGCAGCCCGAGCGTGGCGATTGCGGCGTCCTTCAACTGATCGAAGCACCACTCGTAAGGATAGGTGATGAGCGAGAGCTGGCGCGGCTTGAGGACGGCGATGGCGGCGCCGGCGTCGGATCGGCCATCGACGGCCTCGAATGGCAAGAGGAGCTTGTCGGCGATGCACGTGGCGTAGAGGCCGGTAGCCGTCGCCGCCGCGAGCTGGCGCTGGTAGGGTTCGAGCACGGCGCGGTAGATCTCGCCGTCGCGCCAGAACAGGAACCCCGACGGGTCGCGAAAGGAGCTGAACTCGCGCTCCGGCGGCTCGGCGCGGCGTGCCTCAACAGTCAACCGCGCCGCGGCCGTCATCTTGTGTCACGGGCGCTCTTCTCATGGCCGAGAACAGTCCGCCACAATTCCTTGATCCGGTGCCAGAAGAGCTTGATGGATGCGCCGACGGCCAACGCGCCGGCCAGGAGCATCTGCAGCACGAAGCTGCCCGTGCCCGGATCGAGGTAGGCCTCGGCCGGGCTGGTCGCCATAAGAAGTGCGGCCATAGTCCCAAGAAGTGCCCGGAGCGCCAAGCGTCCCTCCCATCGTAATCGAACCGCCAATTATGATGCTTCTACGACTGCGAATCGCGACGTGACAACCCTGTCACGTAACTTTCACACTGCGTTTTCGTCGCGGCACACTGCGGTCACGGCCGGTAGATTGCGGTATCGCCGCTTGTTTCGAGCCGCATGCGCTGTGAGGCAGCCTGTTTGATCCCCCTATTGGCGCCAGTCGCCGGCCACGGCGTTGACGAGGGCCAGCGCGGCGACGGCCGCGGTGTCGGCGCGCATGATGCGAGGCCCCAGGGAGATGGCCACGGTATAGGGTTTCGCGTGCAGGGCCGCGCGCTCCTCGGCGTCGAAACCGCCTTCGGGCCCGATCAGCACGGCGATGGGGCGCGTCGTGGCGCCGGGTGTCGGACCCTGAAGGTCTGACACCTCTTCGCCCGTCTTCGTCGCGAGCGCCGATCGCAGGGCCGCGAGCGGATTCTTGACCTCGGCTGCTTCGTCGCAGAAGACGAGGGGGCGCGCGCGATCCCAGTCTTCGAGCACGGCCGTGAGCTTTCTCGGCTCGTGGACCTCCGGCACGGCGAGGAGGCCGCACTGCTCGGCGGCCTCGATGGCGTTGGCGCGCATGCGGGAGAGGTTCAGGCGCTCGGCGATTGTGCGCCGTGTCAGCACCGGGCGGAGCCTCGCCGCGCCCATTTCGGCCGCCTTTTGCACCATGTAGTCGAGCCGCGATCTCTTCAAGGGCGCGAACAGATAGTCGATGTCGGGGCCCGCCTGTTGCTCCCGGACCTGGGCCACCGCCTCGAGCTCGCAGCGCCGCCGCCCGGCATCCGCGATCCGCGCGCGCCATTCCCCGTCGCGGCCGTTGAAGAGGAGGATCTCGTCGCCGGCCTCGAGGCGCAGCACGGCCAAGAGATAGTTCGCCTGCCCGTCCGAGCAAGCGAGGCGGGCGCCGGCTGTTAGCGGTGCCTCGACGAAAAGCCTTTGCGCGTTGAAGTCATGGACCGGCATCCGCTCTCAATATCCGAAGAGTGGGGGAGGGCCAATTCCCGCGCACGGTTGCCGCGCCGCCGCGGGCCGATTACGGTCCCGAACACCCCTTTGCGACAGAGAAGCCTGGGAGCGAGGACAATGACCGTCCGCACCGCCCCTCCGGAAGAGGCCCGGCCGGACGGCGCCATGGCGCCAGCCGTTGCCGATGCGCGGCCCGGCAACTGGGTCGACCGCGTGGCGCCCGAAGCCTGGCGCCCTTACCTCAGGCTGGCCCGCATGGACCGGCCGATCGGCACCTGGCTGCTCCTGTTCCCGTGCTGGTGGTCGCTGGCGCTGGCCGAGGTCTCGGCCGGAGCGCCTTATCCGAACCTCTCCTCGCTCGCCCTCTTCGCGTTGGGTGCGCTCGTCATGCGCGGGGCGGGCTGCGCCTACAACGATGTCGTCGATCACGAGTACGACGGCCGCGTCGCGCGCACGGCCGCCCGGCCGGTCCCTTCGGGCGAGGTGACGCGCGAAGGCGCGTTGCTGTTTGCCGCGGCGCTCGCGGCTCTGGGCTTTTGCGTGCTCGTCTGGTTCAACCGTTTCACGATGCTGCTGGCGATCGCATCGCTCGGGCTGGTCGCCGTCTATCCGTACATGAAGCGCGTTACCTATTGGCCGCAGGCGGTGCTCGGGCTGGCGTTCAACTGGGGTGCGCTGGTCGGCTGGGCGTCGGTCACGGGCTCGCTCGCGCCCGCGCCCATCCTGCTCTATCTGGGCTCGGTTCTGTGGACGATCGGCTACGACACCATCTACGCCCACCAGGACCGCGAGGACGACTTGATGCTGGGCTTGAAGTCGACCGCGCTCAAATTCGGCGCGCGCACGCCCTTCTGGGTGGGGGGCCTCTATGCGGGGGCGGTCGCGCTGTGGGCGGGCGCGGGCTTTCTCGCCGGCACGCACCTCGTGTTCTTGGTCGGGATCGCGCTCGTCTCCCTGCACATGGCTTGGCAGGTCGCGACGCTCGACATCGACGACGCCGAGAACTGCTTGCGCCGCTTCCGCTCGAACCGCGACGTGGGGGCTCTGATTTTTCTCGCGCTCGTCGCCGACATGGCCTTGGCGCGGTGAGCCGGCCCGACCTGAGACGCAGGAGGGGGTTCGCGGGCATACTGGCGCTGTGTGGTCGGGTGGGGGAGCGGGCGGACCAGGCGATGGCGCGCAAGCGGAAAAGGCTCTAGTCCTGCTGCTCGTCCGTGTCGGAATCGGCTCCGCTCGAGAGCTTCTTCAGCTTGGCGAACACGCGCGCCTCCTCTTCGGCCGGCGTCTCCTCGCGCGTCTCCTCGGCCTTCTCCTTGGGCTGCACGATCTCGGCCGTCGGGCGGAAGGCCTCCGCCTCGGGCGCCACCGTCGTCTCCTCGGTCGGTAGCAGAGTGCCGGCTTTGATGGCCTCTCTGGCCGCCTCCTTGCGCTCGCGCTCGAGCCGCCGCGCCGCCTTCGTCACCTCCGCGTCGAGCTCGATCTGAGTGCACAGCCCGAGCGTCACCGGGTCCTGCGGCGCGAGATTGGGCGAGTTCCAGTGCGTCCGGTCGCGGATCTGCGCGATCGTCGGCTTGGTGGTGCCGACGAGGCGCATGATCTGGCTGGTCTTGAGCTCGGGGTGGTTCCTCAACAGCCACAGCACCGCGTTCGGCCGGTCGTGGCGCCGCGAGACGGGCGTGTAGCGCGGGCCGCGCTTGGCCGCGGCCTCCGGCATGGCGACCTTGGGCTCGGCGAGCTTCAGGTGATGCGATGGCTCGGCTTCCGCCTGTTCGATCTCCTCACGCGACAACTGGCCGGAGGTCACCGGATCGAGCCCCTTGATGCCTTGCGCCACGTCGCCGTCGGCGATGCCTTTGACCTCGAGCACATGCAGACCGCAGAACTCCGCGATCTGCTCGAAGGTGAGCGACGTGTTCTCGACCAGCCACACGGCGGTGGCTTTCGGCATCAGGGGCTTGCGGTCGCTCATGGCGGCTCTTCTCGGGGCCTTCGCGGCTGGCGCGAAAGCCAAACGGCCAAAGTATGGCATGGGGAACCGGGCCTTATACCGCGATCCTTGAGCCGCCTGCAACAGCCGCTTCATCCCTCGCTCTCGCCGCCGATGCCGCGTGCCCGGCGGGAAAGAAAGCACCAAGTCATGAGCTTGGAGTGCCGATTGCGGGCTCGCCTGGGCTGGTGTAGAAGCCGGTTGGCCACCGGAGCGGCCACAGACTTCGCGAGATTTCGATCGATGCTGACGGTCCTGCTCGTCGTCCACGTCATGATTGCGGCCGCGCTCGTGGCCGTCGTGCTGCTTCAGCGCTCGGAGGGCGGCGCGCTCGGCATGGGCGGGGGCGGCGGCGGCTTCTTGACCGGCCGCGGCACGGCCAATCTGTTGACGCGGGCGACCGCCGCGCTCGCCGTCTGCTTCTTCGCGACAAGTCTGTTGTTGACGATCTTGGGTCACCGGCCGGTCCCGACCGGATCGGTCTTCGACAGGGCGGCAGAGCCTGCCCCGGCCAGCGCCCCGGCAGCCGAGGGCGCAGTGAAGCCGGCGGAACCGGGGCCTGCGCCCGCCGGTGAGACCCCGCGCGGGGGCATCCTCGACAAGCTGAAGTAGGCGGCCTGGGACCCGTTCCCCGCGACATGCCAAGCCGCCCGTCCTCCCGCTCGAGGTTGCGGCAACTCGTCCCGGGTGGCGGCGGGCCGTGGATGAGGTGAGAAATCTGCTTCGAATCGGGCGCTTGCCCGTGTATGCTGAAAGCCCATGCAACGGTACATCTTCATTACCGGCGGCGTGGTCTCCTCCCTCGGCAAAGGACTCGCTTCCGCAGCGCTCGGCGCGCTGCTGCAGTCGCGCGGCTATTCGGTCCGGCTGCGCAAGCTCGACCCCTACCTCAACGTCGACCCCGGGACCATGAGCCCCTACCAGCACGGGGAGGTGTTCGTCACCGACGACGGAGCGGAGACCGACCTCGACCTCGGCCACTACGAGCGTTTCACGGGCGTTCCGGCCAAGAAGTCCGACAACATCACCACGGGGCGCATCTACCAGGACATCCTCGCCCGCGAGCGGCGCGGCGACTACCTGGGCGGCACCGTGCAGGTGATCCCGCACGTCAC
>Ga0209751_10006134_pt1 | contig 11193 bp, 8 predicted proteins | sample RifCSP13_1_FD_184019 | JGI IMG/M metagenome (GOLD analysis project Ga0209751, IMG submission 184019) | Soil microbial communities from Rifle, Colorado - Rifle CSP2_sed 13_1 (SPAdes) (version 2) | ecosystem: Environmental > Terrestrial > Deep subsurface > Rock core/Sediment | place: Rifle...
GTGACGGTCGTGTACCCCGGCAGGAAGGGCACCCGCACCTTCCCCGCGAACGACTTGAAGTTCTCCATCTCGATCTGCTTCAGGAACAAGGTATCACCGCGCGAGAAGGCACGGACTGAGCGGTCGAGGTGCCCATCCCATCCTAGCCCTTCTGACTGTCCGACCTTCGTCGGACGTTGCGCCGAATATCCGCCCACGCTATAAAAATCTTCCGCGGCCTGGGGAGGGGACGGGTTGACAAACCGCGGCTCCTTAGACCGCCCCTGCCTCCATGCAAGCCGTTAAGAGACGGTCGGCCTTGTGCGCGTCCCGATGCGGCTCCGGAACTGCCAGACCCTGGCGGTCCCGCCCCCGAAGCTGAACCTGGGGTGCGGGTACGTGACCCCGGAGGGCTTCCACAACATCGATGTCGCGCCAGGCCCGAACGTCCACACCGTAATGGACGTCGAGCATGGCCCGCTTCCGTTCGAGGACGGCTCGGTCAACGCGGTCCTCACCAGCCACGTCCTCGAGCACATGGCCCACCTGGAGTTCGTGATGGCGGAAATCCACCGGGTTCTGAAGGTGGGCGGGCTTCTCGAGGTGTACGTCCCATACGGCCATAACAAGGCGTTTAACCACATCCGGTTCTTCTGGCCCCGGGGTCCCCGGGAGATTGGCAACGTCCGGTCGAAGCCGATGTCGGCTCTCCTCCCATGGAAGCTGAGGCTCAACGAGGTCTCCCAGCGCGGGTTCCCCTTCCAGTGGCATCTCATCCGCTACCTTCACTGGAACCCGAACTTCGGCTTCAAGCAGGAACTGCACTTCGTCCTTGAGAAGATTACGAAGGGTGAGTTCGAGAGCCGTTTCGTCTTCTGAGGGCCGCTGGCCGAAGCGTAGGTCTACGCGGGTCCTCCGAGGGCATTCCGCATGGGAACCTGCGGCCCCTCGCCTCGCACGTCTGGCGTCAATAGCCGGGGGTCAGTTGGGGCCAAGCAGAGGGTGGCCTCGAGCGGGCGTAGCTCGAATCGCCACGTATGTGATGCCAGCGAGCCGCGTAATCTCAAAGCCCAAGGATCGGAGGAAGCGGACGCTTTCTGCCGTCTCCGGGTCGCGCGTCTCCTCAAAGAAGACCGTAATATCGCGTGAATGTTCCAGTACGCCGCGTGCTCCGCGTAACACCTCCGCCTCTGCCCGCTCAACATCTATCTTGATTGCGTCCAACCGGTCGATTCCCTCGTCGGCCAGGAGATGGTCCACTGTTCGAACGGGCACCAACACGGTTTCGCCGCCCCCCTCGTCCATGAAGGAGTGTCCGCCTAGGTTTGTCTTGCGTCGATGCAGGGGGAGGACACCATCGTGGCTCCAGCATCCCATCTGGCGAGGACGTACATTCCCCGCCTCGTTAAGGACAAGGTTCTCCTTGAGGAGGGCAAAGTTCTCCGGATCAGGTTCAACCGCAATGATGGTCCCGTTCTCGCGGAGAACCTTCGCCGCGAGGACGCTGAACTTGCCGATATGTGCGCCAACGTCAAGGAATGCGAAGGGTTGATTCGACCGCTCTTCGAACACGGACGTCAAGGCGTCAGCCAGACGGGGTTCGTAGTTCGGATTCACGATGTCGAAGTCCGTCGTCCCCCCCCGGCATCGGAACTTGCCGATGGAGGTCTCCATGGTGACATCGCCAATCCAGAATTCCGGATGGACCCCCCTTCGCGCCGTCTCCGAGGGCCGAAGTACCTTCGATGCGGAAAGCAGGGCGTAGTAGACGGTGATGATCGCACGGTCCCTCGGGTTGACCCCCCATTCGACCGTTCGGAGGGCCCGCAAGATGCTGGCGAACGTGCCCGGCGGGTGGCGGGCCGGGGGAGGAACAACGGCCTGACGCGGGATCCCCCCGGCACCGGAAATGCCCACGGTTTCCAGCTGCATCCGCGCTTCTCGCTCTCCGCGGCTTATGAAGCGAGCGAGGCTATTTGGGTCTATGCGCGGGTGAGGTCCGATAGACTTATGAGGACTCGCCCCCATCGGCAACCGGGGGATTGGCGTGTGGGGGTCTATCCTTTTGAAGATCGCAGTTGGCGTGCTTGTCCTCGTTGGGTCGATGTTGGTCGGGCCTGGCCTGCGGGAACGTCCGCCTTCACCGTCTCCGATGGTCGTCGTTCCGTCGGGCTTCACGGTTGAGGTTGTCTCGACCGGTTTCTCTCTTCCGTCAGCATTGGAGTTCGGCCGCGGTGGCGGTTTTGGTACGGACCTGTACGTCGGAGATTGGAACGACAACGCGATCTACAAAGTTGATGTCTCGACCGGGACGCGAAGCCTCTTTGCGTCGGGTTTGTCGCAGCCAGCCGCGATTATGTTCGGACCCGGAGGTTCGTTCTCCGAAGATTTGTATGTGACAACCAACGACGTGTACGAGATTGCCCTGGTTGACGCGTCTGGAGCGTCCCGGCATTTCGCATCCGTCTCAACGCCGTTTCCGCGGGATCTGGACTTTGACCCTACCGGGGCCTTTCGAGGGGACCTCTACATAATGGACACGGGTGGTGCCCTCTGCTGCCCAGTCGGTGACAAAGTCTTGGAAGCAACGCCATCCGGGGGGATTTCCACTTTCGCGGCGAATCCCGTGATCCCCCAAGAGAACATGTGGGGTTTGGCGTTTGGTGACGGAGCGTTCGGGGCCGACATCTACATCACCTATGGCCGGAGTGCCCCCTCCCCGGGGACTCCATCCATATGGCGAATCCGGCCCAACGGAACCGCGTCCCAGTTCGTGGCACCACCTGAGTTCGAGGAGACCACCGACATCGTGGTTTCGACCGGCGGGCCGTTTGGCGAGTTCTTGTACGTGGCCGATGTCTACCATGACCGGATCTATCGAGTCGCCCCTGATGCTCGTGTTGAGACGTTTGCGAGCGGCTTCCAATTCGAGCGCCATATTTCATCGGACTTGACCTTCGGCCCTGACGGCGCCTTGTATGTCGCAGAGGATTTGACCGGGAGCATCTTGCGAATTCGGCCCGAGACAGCGCCTCCGTCGCCGGGAAGCGTCGACTGCGACCCCGACACGATAAACCTCCGATCGATGGGACGATGGATAACATGCTACGTTGAGCCCGAGTCCGGCAGGAACGCGTCGGAGATCGTCGGTGTGACGGTCCGGCTCGACTCCTGGCTCGCGCCCGTGATCGACGACCAGCACGGTTTCTCGTTCGACCCGAACGGGTATTTAGTCGATCACGATCACGACGACATCACAGAACGACTCCTGAAGTTTGATCGCCAAGCTCTCGCCGATCGCCTTACCCCGGGCGAGCACATCTTCCTGCTTGAGGGGGTATATGGAGACGGCGCGGTTTTCACACTCAATAGCGAGAGCATCCGGGTCATCTCGTGAGGTGTCGAAGATGCGACCGCGCGTTGTTGTGGTTCTCTGTGCCCTCGCCATCCTCCTTGCAGTCCCGACTGTCCTGCCCACGGTTCGAGGGCTCACGTGGACGCAGACGTCGGAGGCTGACTTCCTCGCGGGGCAGCGATCCAACCTCGATGTCTTGGCCTCCGGCGATCTGCAACTGGCATCAAGCCTCTCCGCGTGGTCCCGAGCGGGGGTGGTCCTCGACTTGGGTCCGCCAGGTTCGTACGACGCGGACGGAGCTCGGAACCCGTTCGTGATGAAGGACGGCACCACATACCGGATGTGGTACACAGGGTTCGACGGGGGGAGCAACCGCTTGCTCTACGCGACGTCTGCGGACGGAGTAACGTGGACGCGTCGGGGCTTAGCAATCAACGTTGGGACACCCCCCTACAACTTTGACTCAGTAGTCGCACCCAGCGTGATCAAGGATGGTGCGACCTACAAGATGTGGTTCCATGGGGGTTTCACATCAGGCGGACCGGCGGGCCTTTGGGGCCAGATCTACTACGCTACGTCCAACGACGCGGCGGCATGGACCATAATTGGCCCCGCCCTTACCATTGGTCCCGGCGGAGCTTGGGACGACTCCATGCTTCACTTCCCCTCCGTGGTCCGTGACGGGACGGGCCGCTACTGGATGTACTATGTGGGGTGGGACGGTACGCCCGGCGGCTGGGGAACGCGAATCGGACTCGCCACATCGACCAGCGGCTCTGTGTTCGCACGAACCGGCACCGACCCGGTCCTCCTTCTTGGCCCGATCGGTTCTTGGGACGACGCTACGCTTACCATGCCGAGCGTGCTCGACAGCTCGCCCATGCAGATGTGGTACAGCGGCAGCGACGGATTCTTCTGGCAAATTGGACTCGCTTCGTCAGCGGACCGATTCAACTGGACCAAGGACTCGGGCAACCCGTTGTTCGTTCTCGGGCCTCCCGGGTCTTGGGACGACACCCGCGTGTGGGGACCTTCTCTGCTTGTGGACGGTTCGAACACTCTGATGTACTACACGGGATACGACGGGACCAACAACCGGGTCGGACTTGCGAGACAAGGTCCCGGTTTCGTCCTCTCCGGCTCGTTCGAGTCGGCCATCTTGGACTCCGGAGGGGGAGGCACCACCTGGAACACCCTATCCTCCACCGCCACGGTCGCAGCGGGCACGCAGGTGCTTCTCAGCGCGCGATCGGGGACCGTGCCCACCCCGGACGCCTCCTGGTCGCCCTGGTCGCCCGCCATGCCCCCCGGCACGTCTCCAATCGTTTCTCCCCGGGCTCGGTACCTCCAGGTCCGCGCGGTCCTGTCCACGACGAACGGGACTGTATCTCCCACCTTGCACGAATTCATGGTTTCTTACGAGCCGGACCAAGTGAGTGCGCCCGTTCCGCTTTCGCCGGTCGGCGGAGCCTGGGTGAACACCTCTGGGCTCCGCTTGGAATGGACCTTCACGGACCCCGAAGCGGACAGTCAGAGAGGATTCCAGGTCCAGCTGAGCTCCGCCCCCAGTTTCTCGACTATCGAGCAGGATAGCGGGGTTGTTCTGTCCGCTAATCGAATCTGGCTCGCCCCTCCGGTCCCGGACGGGAGCTGGTACTGGAGGGTTCGAACCCTCGACGCGTACGATGTCTGGAGTGCCTTCTCAACCCCCGAATCTGTCCGCGTTGACACGACTCAGCCGGTGACTTTCGTGGGGTTCGCTAGTCTCCCCGACGTGGTAGACGGCCTTCCCCTTCTGGAGTCCGGGAACGCAATCGTCTTGACGGCGTCCGATGCCGGATCCGGCGTGGCCCAGACCCTCATCGGGGTGAACCTGCGTCCGCCAAGTCCCTACACCGGTCCGTTCCTGCCGTCAGACCATGGGCCCGTTATCCTCACCTTCGGGAGCACGGATGTCGCGGGCAACGCCGAGGATTGGACCTTCTCGATGGTCCTCATCGATGACCGGCCGACCGTGAGCGTGGTCTCCCCGTCCGCCGGTGCCTGGCTGAACGCGTCCATGGTGACAGTGGGCTGGGCTTTCAACGACCCAGAGGGAGACGCACAATCCGAGTATGAAACGCAGGTTTCGACGGACCCGCTTTTCGGCACCGTTGAGCAGACGAGTGGAGTGATGTCATCGGCTTCCTCGAGCCACATCTTCCGCGGGCTTGCGGACGGGACGCATAACGTCCGGGTCCGAGCGGCCGACCAGTTTGGTGCGTGGTCCCCGTTTGGCCCTGTTCGGTCCTTCTCGGTCGACACGTTCCCTCCCACAGCGGTTCACCAGTGGAGCCGGACCGAGGGCGCAATCGGGGGAAGGACGTGGATTCTACCCGGCGCTACGCTCAGCCTAACCGCCTCGGACGGAGGATCAGGCGTCGCGGACGTCTTCGTCTCCATCGACGGGGTCGTGAGCGACTACGCAGGACCCGCCACGCTATCTGCCCATGGCGTCCACGTGGTCGAGTACTGGGCGGAGGACAGGGCAGGGAACGCCGGAGCTAGGACTCGTCTGGATGTCCTCGTTGACCAGCCACCGGCGGCGGTGAACCAGGGCCCCTCCAGCGCGGGCTGGGTTGCCCTTCCCCTCCAGCTCAGCTGGGGCTACTCGGATTCAGACGGTGACCTCGCCGCATCATACGAGGTGCAGGTTTCCTCGGACGCGTCCTTCAGTCCGGGATCACTAGTAGCGACCGGTGCAGCAGAGTCCACGGCGACCCTGTGGGAATCACCGTCAATTTCTCACGGGGCCTACTTTTGGCGCGTTCGGGTCGAGGACGAATACGGGGTGTGGTCCACTTGGTCGACCCCCACACCCGTGCGCGTGGACGCGATTGCCCCCGTCGTGAGCGCAATCCACAACGCGGAGCTCGTGGCTGATTCGTATGCCGCGGTTTTGGTCGGCGAGACGATCGCCCTGAACGCGACCGATGAGGGCTCGGGGGTCGCTGAGATTCGGTTCTCCTTGGATGGCGGATCATGGACCGTCTACTCGGGACCGTTTGCCCTCGATCCGGGACGGCATGTTCTTGTCTTCCAGGCCTCGGACGTCGTCGGCAACGAAGGTTCACCCCGCGTGCTGGTGGTCGACTCGATTTTCCCGATGAATTGGACGCCGGTCATCGCGTCCCTCTTGGGGATTGTGTTGGCACTGGCGGGGGCACTCGTCGCCTCCCGAGTCCGACGTGGACGGCGGAGTGGCGAGAGGGCTCTGGCTTGGGGGATCCTGGCAGGGCCCGCCGTGGTCGTCGAGTTCGTCGTCGCCGCCTATTCCGCGCTCACGGGAGCGCTCGCAACGCCTCCGTGGGTGGGCCAAGGACTCGTCGTGATGCTAGTCGTGGCAATTGGCGGAGTCGTCTCGATTGCGGTCGGGGCAAAAGGACTCTCGCAGAATGCGCAACCCCCTCGGCCCCCCTCGGAAGAGCCACGGCAACACGAGAATCAGGAGTAGTGGCAGAGGCCCGGAGTGCGGCTGTCTGCTCGGAACGGCCCGCTGCCCGGTGCCCTGCGATCTGGGCAGGAATCCCAACCTAGTCGAAACGCTTTTCTTAGTGAGGGGATTCCGCAATTCGCATTCGCACGGGGGCCGACTTGAAGATCGGACTGTACACCCACGATCTCTACAGAGACGGTCAGGTGGGGACGGGCACCTCGAAGTACGTGTTCTATCTCCTCCGGGAGCTGGAGCAACTCGGGGTTGACATCGTCCGCCTCGAGAAGGGCGCCAACCCGGAAGACGTCGACGTCGTTCACGATCCGCACTGTCCTTGGAGCGCTCCCTTCTTCCCGCGGTGCCCTCTCGTCAGTACCCTTCATGATGTCACGCCGTTCACCCAGCCCAAGTACTATGGACAGTGGGTGCGATGGTTGTTCGCGCAAAAGGTCCGTTGGTTCGCGCGGCGAAGTCGGCGGATGATTGTAGACAGCCGGATAACGGCGGATTTGCTCGGAACCGTCGTCAGGATTGGGATTCCAATTGACGTCATCCCCCTCGGTGTAGAGGACCGGTTCCGACCCATCGATGTTCCACCTCCGAGCGCTCCTTTCCTCCTCCATGTGGGCATCCACCGCCGGATCAAGGAGCCCATGACCACCCTCCGAGCGTTCGAGGCGGTCGCAGACCTTGTCCCTCACGAGCTCCACTTCGTCGGCGGGTCCGTGGGATACGGGGAGGAGCTCAGGGCCTACGCCGCTTCGAGGCCAGCCCTGCGGGACCGTGTGAAGGTGTACTGGCCCGGTGAAGCCGGCATTCCCTCGCTCTACAATCAGGCCTCCCTCGTCGTCCATCCATGTCCTGAGGAGGGCTTCGGGTTCGTGCCGGTCGAGGCGATTGCATGCGGCGCTCATGTGCTCGCGCGGGCTCCAGCTGTGCGCGAAGCTCTTGGCCCCCACGGCTGCTACTTTGTGGACGAACGGGAGTTGCCAGAGAGGATAATCGAGTGCCTTGAACGGGGCCCTCCGGGGACGCGTGAGGACCGACTCCGCCACGCGCGCCGATACACGTTCCGGGCCATGGCTGAGGCGACCCTGCGGAGCTACGAGGCCGCGGTGGAGTAACGGCCTAGGTCCTCGCCGCCCCGCCAGATTCGATTGCACGCTCGGAATCCTCGACCGCCTTCCGGATGATCGCGTCCGCCGCGACCGTCTTCGCGATCCACTTCTCGACGAACTCAATCTCCCGCCTGGCGTCAGGGTCCGTCGGTGAGGCCACCCGTAGGACCGGGAGGAACATGTGCCGCCACATCAGGATCTCCTTGACCATGAGCTTCTCACGCGTGTACGGGTTCCGCTCGTACGACACGTCGAGCTGCTCCCGCCAGAGCTTCAGGTATTTGTCGTACACGACGCCGAAGGTGTAAAGGATGAGGTAAACGCTGAGGAAGATGACGAGCAGGCCCGCAGCAACGGCGCCGGGCGCACTCAGCGGGACACCCAAGCGGCCGAGGAAGTCCTGCCACACAGGACTTAGTATCGGCCATGCGGTGAACGTGATCAGGACCCCCCATATCAGCAGGCTCAGCAGCGTGTAGCTCTGCTGGACCCGCCAGAGCTGGACCATGATGTAGCGCTTGACCATGGACGGCGCCCCGTGCGCAAAATGGGCGGGACGTATTAGTAGCTATCCGGGTCGGCCCGGGTTTGGACAGGGACCGAACCGTCGCGATACACAGATAAGGGCGCCCTCGGTTCCCCGCGCGATGGCGAAGACGGCCGTCGTTACGGGCTGCACGGGGCAGGACGGCTCCTATATGATGGAGCTGCTCCTCAAGAAGGGACACACTGTCTACGGCCTCGTTCGGCGCCTCAGCTCCCCGAACGTCGCGAACATCGCCCACATTATGGACGAGGTCCACCTCCTCGACGGCGACATGACGGACTCGACCTCGATTCTCACGGCGCTCAAGGAGGCGAAGCCGGATGAGATTTACAACCTCGCCGCCCAGTCGTTCGTTGCGACCTCGTTCCGCCAGCCCGTCTTGACGGCGGACGTGAACGGCCTCGGCGTGATCCGCTTGCTGGAGGCGGCGAAGGAGGTCGTCCCGGACGCGAGGATTTACCAAGCTTCAACGTCTGAGATGTTCGGCCTCGTGAAGGAAATCCCGCAGACCGAGAACACCCCGTTCCATCCCCGTTCGCCCTACGGCGTCTCGAAGCTGTTCGCGTACTGGGCCTGCGTGAACTATCGCGAGGCGTACGGGATGCACATTTCCAACGGTATTAGCTATAACCACGAATCGAAAAGGCGTGGCCTTGAATTCTTAACGCGGAAGGTATCCAACGGCGTCGCGATGATCGCGAAGGGCAAGGCCAAACACATCGAGCTCGGCAGCCTGGACCCGAAGCGGGACTGGGGTTACGCACCGGAGTACGTGGACGCGATGTGGCGGATGCTCCAGCAACCGAAGCCGGACGACTACATCGTCGCGACCGGCGAGTCGCACACCGTGCGGGAGTTCGTCGAGCTCGCGTTCCGCGAGGTCGGTATCGAGGACTGGCAGAAATACGTCCGCTCGGACCCAAAACATTTGCGGCCCGCCGAGGTCTTCACCCTCTGCGGCGACCCGTCCAAGGTGAAGCGCGTCCTGGGCTGGGAGGCGAAGACGAAGCTCCCCGAGCTCGTGAAGATCATGGTGAAGGCGGACCTGGAGCGCGTGGGCGGCTAGGGGCTCCAGCCGAAGGCGTCCGAGCCCCGAAGATCCACGGTGGTCCCGGCCCCGCCACGCCCAGGAGCCCGTCGAGGTCCCCCCGCACCCGGGCCCGCACCCACGGATCGCGCGGATCCCGCACCAGGTCCCGGATGGCGGGCGCCTCCAACACCAAGGCCCGCAGGGTCCACGCGACCCGCCTCATCCTGCGGGATGTCATCCGGATGAACCGGAGCCGGTTCCGGTGGGAGAAGTACGCGGAGACCGCCGAGCGCGGGGCGGGGACGCCGCCGCCCTCGTGCTCGACCCGCACCGATGGCACGACGACGCACCGGAACCCGCGTCCGCGTAGCCGGTGGCACAGCTCCAGCTCCTCGAAGTACAGGAAGAACCCCTCGTCCAGGAGGCCCGCCTCTCCGAGGGCGGACGCACGCAGCAGGACGCAGCACCCGTCCACGTAGTCCGCGTCCAGGATGCCGGGGTACTGCCCGCGGTCCGGTTCCTCCTCGCCCCGATGCGCGTTCCAGAGCCGCCTCCGGTCCCACAGGCCGCCCGCGCTCTGGATCACGCCCGGCCGTCGCGCGTACAGGACGAGGGGTCCCGCCGCGGCCACGGCAGCGTCCGCGGCCATCGCCGCGACGAGCCCCGCCACAACGTCAGGGGAGACGTACGCGTCGTCGTTCACGAGGAGGACATGTGCGGCCCCGAGCTCCCGCGCGCGCCGGATTCCGACGTTGTTGCCTCCCGCGTATCCCAGATTCCGCGGGATGCGGAGCGTCTCGAACCCCGCCGTCCGGACAGCGACGTCCGGGGGCGGGGGGACCGCGGAGCCGTTGTCCACGACGAGGACGCGCAGGTTCGGATACGACGAGGCGGCGAGCGCGGCGAGGCACCTCGGGAGGTGGTCCCACCGGTCGTACACCAAGACGACGGCAACGACGAGCGGGTTCCCCGCACTCTCCGGATGGCGGGGCGGCGATCCTGTCACGCGGGGCCCCCCTTCGTCGCGAAGAGCAGGAGCTCCTCGCCCGCGTCCGCCGAGACCCGGGTGGCGGCCCATTCCGCCCACCCGAACGCACGGTCCCCCAGGGTGGGGACGATCCGCCCGTCCGGGAACCGGAACCGGCCCGCGACGCGAATCGCGCGGCTCGCGTGGCGGGCGACCGCCGCGCCGGTCGCGGAGGTGCGCATCCCGGACACCCGCAGCCCCGCCCGCGCCGCGCACGCGCCCAGGGTCGCGGCGGTGAAGAGGTGGAGGTGGCGGGGCGGGTCGAGGTGGAACCACGCGTCCCGGAAGCGTCGATGGCCCCACCCGTCCGCGTTCGGGGTGACGACCGCGAGGACCCCGCCCGGCTTGAGCGCCCGCCGGCACGCCTCGAGGGCGCGGACGGGGTCGATCACGTGCTCGATCACGTGGCTCATCGTGACCGCGTCGAACGCGTCCTCCGGGACGCTCCCCGGCTCGATCGGGCGCTCGATCACCTCCAACCCGCGGTCCCGGGCGATGGCCGCAGCCCTCGGATCCGGCTCGAGCCCCGCGACGTCCCAGCCGAGGTCGCGCATGGACCGGAGGAACGCGCCGTCCCCGCATCCCACATCGAGCAGCCGGCCCCGCGGCGGGCCCCGCACGGACCGGAACTCCCGCTCGATTGACTCGCGAAGGAGCGGGAA
>Ga0209751_10006135_pt1 | contig 11189 bp, 8 predicted proteins | sample RifCSP13_1_FD_184019 | JGI IMG/M metagenome (GOLD analysis project Ga0209751, IMG submission 184019) | Soil microbial communities from Rifle, Colorado - Rifle CSP2_sed 13_1 (SPAdes) (version 2) | ecosystem: Environmental > Terrestrial > Deep subsurface > Rock core/Sediment | place: Rifle...
ATCGTCAGTATTCCAGCATCTGGCGCTGGCCGCCTTTGCGCAGGCTCCTTCAGTACCTCTATAACTGGAGTTTTGATCGACTTCACCGTTCTGAATAACTAGGAATCCATTGAAACCCAGAATTTTTATCAGCGCCGATCACGGGCTCGCGATTGTGTACTTTTTGCAGAGCGATGTTGTGCCCACTCTTATCCGTTCTGGCGTAGAAGTGGTTCTTCTGACCGATGATGCTTTGGTGGATCGGATCCAAGAAAGGTTTGGACAACCCTGTCTCATTATTGAGGGTCTCAGACTGGAAAAGGCCCAGAATTATTTCAAAAAGGTTTCCCCGGGTCGACAGTGGTGGCTGGATTTCCTTCGCCGTGCTGGCGCTTCGAACCGAATAAACCTTGAGGCGGTGCAAAGTTATGTCTCCCAGGTTCAAGCTGAGGCGAATCCGCGCCGAAAATTACTGTTCCCGTTTGTTCAATTATTAGTTGGCATTTTGTGCAGGTCGCGTTGGGCGCGGCAGACTTTATTGCATGCTCAACAGCGTTTTACCCCCAGCCTCTATACTGATTTGTTCGAGAAGTACCAGCCCTCGTTGGTGGTTGCCAGCACGCCTGGATGGCGGCATGACCGCTATCTGTTGCGTGAGGCAGCCAAGCTGAAAATCCCAACAGCGTCGATTATCGCTGGTTGGGACAATACCAGCAGCTATAGCCTACCTGGAGCGCAGGTGGATTGGATCACTTGCTGGTCAGAGATCCAAAAGCAAGAGCTCATGAAGGGATCAGATTGGCCAACTGAAAGGATCAATATTGGCGGGATTCCTTCCTACGATGGATATTTCAAGAAAGAATGGCGGCTTACCCGGGAAAAATATTTCAGCCTGCACAAATTGGACCCTAAGCGGAAACTGATTTCATACGCCAGCAGCTTCATCACGTTTTCGCCCAATATTCAGAACATCGAAGCCCTGGCGGATTTGGTCTCCAAGGATGAACTCTCTGAGCCATCTCAGCTTTTGGTGCGCCTGCACCCAAATCATTTCATGGATGTGCCACGCTTCGCAGCCGAACGTCAGCAGATACAGGAGTTGGCTGCCAGGGTTCCGCATATTCACGTCGTAGAACCCGTACCATTGGGAGGCTCCCTGGGCTATTATTCCGGTGAAGACATGCCAGAGAAATCCTCTATGATGGCGCATTCGGACGTCTTTGTGACTGTTTATTCAACAATGGTCGTTGAAGCTTCAATGCACGAAAGACCGGTGGTGAGTGCTTGCATTGACTCGCCCACAGGTTGGCCTGGTAAATTTACGCTCCCGCTCTCCAAGATTGGAGATTGGCCAACACATTCCCGCTTTCGAGACTCAGCGGCAGGCCGCGTTGCTTATTCGAAGCAGGACTTAAAAGATGTTATTAACTTTTATTTGAAAAATCCGCAGGCGGACATGATTGAACGGCGTAACTTTATTGTTCGTGAATGCACTTTTACGGACGGGACAGCTGGAAAGAAAACAGGTGAATATCTCCTATCAAGAATGGGGAAAAAAGCATGAGCAATCGATTTACGCGTGCCATGCGGCTAATACTAAAAGGTGATGCAAATAACACCGGAGTTCGAGAAATCCCGCCAATAAACCCGGAAGATCTTGCTGAGATCAAACAATTCTTCCCGATGCCAAAGTTTTTTATCTTTGGGTACGCGCGCTCCGGCACAACATTGCTTGCCAGGCTCATTCGTGCTCATCCCGATGTGCATTGCAATTGGCAGGCGCACTTTTTTACTCGTCCCCCACTGCTAAGCAGCGTACTCGCAGATAAGAAATTCGAAGCCTGGCTCTCGCGCCCCAGTAACCGCTGGAATCGCGGTCGCGATCTTTCTCCGGTCGCTTTGCGTGCGATGAGTGACTATATCTTGGAGAGGGATGCGATCCGAGAAGGGAAGTCGATCGTTGGGGACAAGAGTCCCAATGTGATCTTGGGTGGTCAAGCAGTCCGCGAAATGCATAGGATTTACCCGGACGCCTCTCTGATTTACATCGTGCGGGATGGCCGAGACACGCTTGTATCACACCGCTTTCAGAATTTCATTGACGGTCCGCAGTTCCTTACACCGGGTGACCTCAAACTTCGAGATGCCTTTTCTCAAAACCCAGACGAGTTTCTCTCTGGCAAGCGATCCATCTTTACTCCTCAAGCCCTGAAGATTATGTCCAAAAGCTGGGTAGATAACGTGGTGCAGACAGATCAATTGGGGCATCAACTATACGGGGAAAGATATTTTTCACTACGTTACGAGGATCTACTCGCAAGGCCTTATGAAATGCTTTCGAAAGTATGGACTTTCCTGGGAGTGAATCCGGAAACTCTGGAACCTCGCGTGTTGGAGGAGATGGCGCAAAACCCGGACGCGGCTTGGCAAAGCGCGAAGGCACCGGAGTTAGCCATCGCTTTGGAAAAAGGCAAGAGCGGTTCGTGGAAACAACTTTTCACCGAGGCGGACAAAAAGAAATTCAAAGAGATCGCTAGCTCTATCATGGTAACGTGGGGATACGAACAAAACTTGGATTGGTAGCATGAAATTCCTGATAGCCGGTTTTGGGTCCATTGGCCGAAGGCATTTTCACAATCTTATAAGCCTGGGAGAAAAGGACGTCATCTTTTATCGCAGTGCCAAAAGCACTCTCCCCGATGATGAACTAAAGGATTTTATTGTTGAAAACGATTTATCGGCTGTCCTAAATCACCATCCGGACGCAGTTATTGTTGCCAATCCCAGCGCATTACATCTGGATGTGGCTATGCCGGCAGCCCAAATGGGCTGCCACCTTTTGCTGGAGAAGCCAATATCCAACTCCATGGCGAATTTGGAAGAATTACGAACCACGGTGAAAAAAAGTGGCAGCCAGGTGCTGGTTGGGTTTCAGTTTCGCTTCCATCCAGGGTTACTAAAGATAAAAGAAATACTTACTTCCGGTGAAATTGGCATGCCGGTTTCCGCGCGGGCGTTTTGGGGTGAATACCTGCCGGATTGGCATCCCTGGGAAGACTATCGCAAATCATACAGTGCCCGCAGTGATCTGGGCGGAGGGGTTGTGTTGACCCTGAGCCATCCCTTTGATTATTTACGCTGGCTACTTGGAGAGGTGGGATCTGTTTCCAGTCATACCCGGCATAGCGGACAATTGGCTCTGGATGTTGAGGATGTGGCGGACGCCGAGCTTGAATTCAACGGTGGCGTCCAAGCCTCCGTTCATTTGGATTACCTGCAAAAGCCGGCTGCTCATAACCTTGAAATAGTTTGTTCGGGCGGGCAAATCCACTGGGATGGTCGTAGCGGGCTATTGCGCGTTTCAAATGCAAAAAAGGATTTGGACCAGGAGTATCCCGTTCCAACCGGATTTGAGCGCAACGATTTATTTTTAGCAGAAATGAAGCATTTTATTGAAGTTGCTAAAAAGGCGTCCTTTCCGGCTTGCACATTGGAGGATGGAATCAAAGCCCTGCAAATTGCCTTGGCTGTCCATACTTCGTCAACGGATGGAAGAAGAATTAATTTGTAAAAAATTAATTTTGCGGCGGAATGTTTTCCCAGATTATATTTGCTGAGTCTTTCCGAAAGTAGTAGGGGATCCCATCAATAACGTAAATTTGATAGTTTGTTAAATACGGCGCGGCTTCTGCGTCCGTGTTCTCCCAAATCTGGGCAATTACGTCTGGCTGCAATTCGCCGATCGAATAGGCATAATTCCACTTATTGTGGCCTGGTCGCCAATTGCCAGGCTCGAACAAACTTGAATTGATGTGTGCTGGCCCCCGCGCAATGATTGGGTCATTCTTGCCTAGCAGATCCACCGCCCTGCGCTCCGAAAAATAAGGAATATTTCCAGCGGTGACGACCGCAATGACAGCATTCTCGGTGGTCACATTCCGTAGCGTCAATCCCATCAGCGCATAGCGTTCAACACTGTCTGTGAAAACCGGTTTCTCGTAGAGAGTCCATTTGGAAATATCATCTAGCACCAGCAGCTTATTGAAACTGACAAGACAGAATAATCCGAAAATTACCAGGAACGCTTTAGCCGCATAGTGAACAGAGCTGTCTTTGGGCTTTATGTCAGCCGCCACCAAATTGTACAAATGACCAATGGCCAACATGAGAAGCACAAAAAAGATCGGCATTGCGGCTGCAATAAATCGGTTGGCACCGCCTATGTGCTCCCAGGCATCTCCGCCTACGTAGACGCTATATGCCACCTGACTCAGGAAGACGGCATACAGGGGCCACAGGCTTTTCCGCTTATCTAGCAATGGTAATGAGAGCGGCAGCGCAAATAGCACCCAATTAGAGTTCCAAACAAAATCCCAGAATCTGCGCAGGCCTATGCTGTTTCGCAGGATCAGGGAAACACCGCCTAACTTCAGGTAATAAGTATTTGGCAGCCAGTCGCCAAAATACAGTCTCCGAAATATTGTTAGGCCAGTTAGGGGAAGAAGAATCGCGCCTAATCCCCATTGCACATGATCTCTGCGGTGCTTTTTATCTATCCAGATAAATATTGCGGTTGCAGCTAATGCGGGAATCGCGGAATCCATCCTGAGAAGGATCCCAATGCCAAACAAGAAGTATGGCCATGGCGAGAATTGCTTTGCTTTGAAAGCTCGAATTCCAAGAAGTAGAGCTGAGCTTAGCAGCAATGCCTGCAAACCGACTTCCATACCCTGCAGGCTCCAATTGTTGAGAGAAAAATAAAAAGCCGCAAGAAAAGCTGCTATCAACGAAATTAATTTATCTTTTGTGAATTGGTCGATCAGCAATTTGATCACGATGACATTCAATAGCAAGAAGACCAGACTTATCACTTTCACATAAAAGCTGGTCTGTGTGATAGCGATTGGGAACGAGTGGATTCCCGCCATCATCAAAACCCAAAGCGGGTTGCTGTAACCCTCCACCGGAGGTTCGCCAACATTCCAAACCAATCCTTGTCCATGGGCTAGATTTTTTGCGTACTGCATTGAGATCATCGCATCATCGAACAAGGCGTACATTTTTTGTCCGTCAACTTCGATCGCTGTGCGCTGAATGAATGCCCACCCGTAAAACGCATAGGCAATTAGCAATAGGGCGAAGAGAGATTGATAGATTCGTTCAGGGCGCTTCAAGGACTATGGCTCAATTCTGCTATTCACGATGTCCCAATTTATGTGTGTAGAATCTGTGTGTATGTACAATGGAAAGCCATCGATCAAGAAATATTCATATCCACCTGCATTCAAGTAGGGCGCCATTTCCACGCTACTGCCCCAGATCTGAGCTACGATATCGGGTTGCAACTCTGTGATGGAGTGCTGATAGTCCCATTTGTTGTGTCCCGGTCGAAAGATCTCGTCCACGTTATCAAATGTACCGTTGTTTTGATGCGGCTGACTTCTGGCAATGACCTTGTCGCTTTTACCTAGCATATCGATGCCAAAACGTTCGGCAAAATAAATAATATTGCCGGCAGTGACAACCGCGATCTTCGCGTCTTTATCCGTAATTTCGTTGATCAACAGCCCCAAGGTCACGTAACGTTGAGTACCGGCAACAAAAATCGGTCGTTTCAAAGTGGACCATTTTGCAAATGCGTCATTTTCGTTGATGACATTGAAGCTGAATAGACTCGCGAAAATGAAAGCATCCAAAACGCCGTAGCTTATCAATTTTCCCAAATCCGAGATTTTCTTGGAGATCAATGCCGATCGGATTTTTTCCGCCACTTGTACGAAGAGCAGAAAGAACAGCGGCATGGCAAGCGCGATAAATCGGTTGGCTCCTCCTTTGTGTTCCCAAGCATCGCCACCCACGTAAACGCTGTAAGCGATTTGCCCTACTAGAAGGCTGAACAACAGCAACGTCGGTGTTTCCGGCCAGAGGAAAAAAAGGAGAATCGGAAGCAACATCAGGAACCAACCGGAACCCCAAATGAAATCCCAGAGGACAGCCATGCCGCGTTGGATTCGGTCACCCAAAGGAATGCCTACAACTTTGAGATAGTAGGTGTTAGGCAGCCATTCGCCGTAATACCAAAGCCGCAGCGATGTTTGAATCAAAAGTGACCCGGCCAGCAACCCCAATCCCCAAGCTAGATGCTTCTTCCGAAACTTCTCATCTTTCCAAGCTGAGAATGCAGATAACAAAACCAGTGGCACTGCCATGTCGATGCGGACGAAGGTACCTATGGTTAATAATAAATATGGCCAGATTGAAAAAACCTTTTTATCCCAATTCCCGAATGTCAACAAAACGGCCAAGGAAAGTAATAGGGCCAAAAGCCCCACTTCCATCCCCTGCAGGCTCCAGTTATTGAGATGGAAATAAAACGCGGTCAGGAACACCGCCAACAAAGGGGCAAAAAAACCTTCCAGATATCGGCTGGCTATCTTCCAAACCACCAGAAGGTTCACGCCTAAAAACACCGCCCCGCTAATTTGAAGGGCTAAGCTGAGCTTGGAGCTATCAATTCGAAATAGATGGAAAAATGCCATATAAATGACCCACAATGGATTGCTGAACCCCTCCACTCGCTCCCCACCTGCATTCCAAACCAGTCCGTTGCCTTCAGCCAGGTTGCGCGCATATTGCATCGATATCATGGCGTCATCGAACAGGGCGTAGTAATGCGTTCCCTTGATTTCGAAACTGGTTCTGTCGATAAACCGATACGAATAAACGAGAAAAGCTGCCAGGATGAGAATTAATCCGGCTATGCTCAATTGTTTGGCTGTTGTTGGAGTGATTTTTGGGACTTTTATCATCTGACCGGCATTATAACTTTGGCTGCCATAGGCGATTGCTCCCCTTCATGGTATTATTACAGCCGTGATTGCCCGTCTTGACAGCCTGCTTAGTGCAGGCTGTTTTGTGCAGGGCTAAAATTAATAGTGCGGAGTATGAATGGCAGTTCTTGAAAAGAAGAAAGAACAACTGATCTCTCCTTATGGTGGGGAATTGGTCAACCTGGTAAAAACAGGCGCAGAACGTGATGCTCTCATCGAATTAGCTAACCACCTACCTGATATTCGCCTATCGCAGCGTTCTCTGCACGATCTGGAGCTTCTCGCGATAGGAGCCTTCTCTCCCCTGGTTGGCTTTATGGGCAAGGCCGACTATGAGCGCGTAATGGAAGAGATGCGCCTGGCATCCGGCGTTTTTTTCCCCATCCCCATCACACTCACGGTTAGAAAAGAAGAACTACCAAAGTCTCAACAAATAGTCCTGCGAGACGTACGCAACAATGCTTTCGCCATCATGGACCTAGAAGAGATCTATTCCTGGGACCCGCAGGTGGAAGCCCAAAAGGTTTTGGGCAGCACCGATCCAAGGCATCCATTGGTTTCTGAAATGATTCGTTGGGGCGACCTGTGTATATCCGGAAAGCTCCAGGTCTTTGATCTCCCAATTTACAATGATTTTGTAGAACTGCGTCGCGCTCCTGTTGAGGTGCGCGAGCAACTGGAAAAAATGGGGAACTCGAACGTGGTCTTTTTCCAGACACGAAATCCGATGCATCGCATTCATGAAGAGCTTACCAAGCGTGCTGCCGAGCGAGTGGATGGTAGCTTGGTGATCCATCCTGTGGTGGGTATGACAAAGCCCGGAGACGTGGATCATTACACACGCGTGCGCGTCTATCGCAAGTTAGTCGAAAATTATTACGATCAAAGTAAAACTTTGCTCAGCCTGCTTCCGCTGGCCATGCGCATGGCTGGACCTCGCGAGGCACTGTGGCACGCTATTATTCGCCGCAACTACGGAGCTACTCATTTCATTGTAGGCCGCGATCATGCTGGTCCCGGAAAGGATGGTGCCGGGAAGCCTTTCTATGGCCCGTACGACGCGCAAGAGATGTTGTTGAAACACCAGGACGAGGTGGGCGTTCAGATGGTCCCGTTCAGGGAATTGGTTTACCTGGCAGATGAGCATCGTTATGTGGAAGCCGGAGAAGAACCCAAGGGTGCTAAGATTCTAAATATTTCAGGCACTCAGGTGAGGGACGATTACCTCGCCAAAGGCCTGTATCTCCCAGAATGGTTCACCCGCCGGGAAACATCAGAGATCTTGTTGGAAATGTATCCCCCGCGCCACAAACAGGGTTTCTGTTTATGGTTTACCGGTTTGAGCGGGGCGGGCAAGTCAACGATTGCCCAAATTGTTACTTCCATGCTCATGGAGCATGGGCGGCAAATCACCGTGCTGGACGGGGATGTAGTTCGCACGCACTTGTCGAAAGGTCTGGGATTTAGTCGTGAAGGCCGCGATACTAATATCCTCCGCATTGGCTTTGTCGCAGGAGAAATCGTCCGCCAGCATGGCGCCGTGATCTGCGCGGCGATCAGCCCTTTCCGCGCCGCGCGCAATGAATGCCGTAAAATGGTGGGTGAAGATCATTTCATTGAGATATTCGTGGATACTCCCATCGAAGTCTGTGAACAACGCGACGCGAAAGGTTTATATGCCAAGGCGCGACGCGGGGAGATCACTGGTTTCACCGGAGTTGACGATCCCTATGAGGCTCCGCGCAATCCCGAACTCACTTTGGATACGGTGAAAAACACTCCCGACCGAAATGCCCGTCAGATTATCCAATATCTGCATGACCAAGGCCTGTTGCTCGCTCACGGCAATAATGGGGCTAAACCCCAGGTATAGAACACGGGTAGGTCGCTGCCCAAAGAATGTCCACACTGGCATCATCCTTTGACCTGACTGGCCGCGTCGCTGTTGTTACTGGCGGCGCAGGTCTGCTGGGTCGCCAGTTTTGCCGCACTTTGGCCGAAGCAGGCGCCACTGTTCTGGTTGCCGATCTCAACCTTAAAGCCGCTGAAAAAGTCGCCGCCGAATTAGCTAACCTGAATAATAAGGGGATTGCACACCAAGCGGACGTTGGGGATGCCAACTCTGTAGACGCTATGGTTTCCACAGCAGTCAAGAATTTAGGAAAACTGGACATCTTGGTGAACAGTGCAGCGCTGGATCCTAAATTTGATAAAAACGCCGCTGGGAAACACAGCTCTGCTTTCGAAGAATATCCACTTGAGGTCTGGGAAGCAGCGCTCCGAGTAAACCTGACTGGGGCATTTCTTTGCTCACAGGCTGCTGTAAAGCCCATGCTCAAACAGGGTAACGGTGTCATCGTCAATATCTGTTCGACCTATGGACTGGGCGGTCCGGATCAGCGCATTTATCAGAAGCAAGGTCAGCCAGCTCAATACAAACCGGTTGACTATACAGTAACCAAGGCTGGGATTCTGGGCTTGACCAAATATCTGGCTACCTATTACGGAAATAAGAACATTCGCGTGAACGCACTTTCTCCGGGCGGAGTCTTCAACGATCATGAAGACGAGTTTGTTCAAGCCTATTCCTCGCGTACGGTACTCGGACGAATGGCGCGCTCCGATGAAATGAATGGAGCTTTGCTCTTCCTGGCGTCCGATGCCTCCAGTTATATGACAGGCGCCAACCTGATTGTGGATGGAGGTTGGACCGCGTGGTGAAGTCAGCTGCAAAACCAGAAGTCCTTGCTATTATTCCGGCCCGCGGGGGCTCGAAGAGCATCCCGCGGAAGAACGTGCAGCCTTTTTTAGGCTTTCCATTACTGGCGTATAGCATCGCCGCAGGTTTGCAGGCGAAATCAATTTCTCGCGTGATCGTATCCACGGATAACGAAGCAATCGCTGAAATTGCTCGGGATTACGGTGCAGAGGTTCCATTTATGAGACCCGTGGAGCTGGCCCAGGACAATACGCTTGACTTGCCTGTCTTTGAACAGGCACTTGATTGGTTGGCGAAGGAAGAAAAATACAAACCAGAAATTGTTATCCAGCTTCGCCCGACATCCCCTCTGAGGCCGCCCGGGTTGGTGGACGATGCCGTCGAAATATTGAGAAAGCACAATGTAGCCGATTCGGTCCGTGGCGTTGTTCCATCTGGGCAAAATCCACACAAGATGTGGAAAGTAACCGCGGAAGGTGCTCTTCAGCCGCTTCTAAAAATAAAGGGGCTGGACGAACCTTATAATGTCCCTCGCCAACAGTTACCTAATACCTTTTGGCAAACGGGGCAAATCGATGCCATCCGCGCCAAAACAATTTTAAAAAAACACAGTATGAGCGGGGATGGCATTTGGCCGGTTTTCATTGATCCGCGCTATACCGTTGATATCGACACTCCTAATGATTGGAGACGCGCGGAATGGCTGGCAGCATCCGGGGGGTTGGATCTTGTTTGGCCGGGGAAAGCTCCTCGCCCATTGCCCTCAAAAATTTCATTCCTGGTCATGGATTTTGACGGTGTTTTCACCGATAACCGCGTTTGGGTGAGCGAGGAGGGGAAAGAGCAAATAGCTGCAAATCGAGGCGATGGATTGGGCATTAAGATGCTCTTGAAATCTGGGATCAAAGCTGCGGTGATCTCCATGGAGAATAATCCTGTGGTGGCTCGGCGCTGTGAGAAGCTGGGCTTGCCGTACCGCACAGGTATCGAAAATAAAGCTGAGGTCTTGCGTGAACTTATCAACCAAAATAATGTTTCACCGGATGGAGTAGTCTATGTCGGCAACGACACGAATGATCTGCCATGCTTCCCGCTGGTCGCTTGCGCAATCGCCGTTGCTGACTCTCACCCCGAGGTATTGCGGCAGGCAGATTTTCGCTTAAACCATAATGGTGGCCAGGGTGCAGTGCGTGAACTCTGCGATTTGATACTTTCCAGGGAATCCAAGGAGTTTGAATGAAGCGTGAGCTAAAGATTGGAAAGCGCATAGTAGGCGACGGTCAACCTGCATATATCGTGGGAGAGATCGGCATTAACCATAACGGCGACATAGAGATCGCCAAGCAATTGGTCGACCTGGCTAAATGGGCTGGCGCGGACGCGATCAAATTTCAGAAACGCACTCCGGAATTAGCCGTCCCTCCTAACCAGCGCGACAAGATGCGTGAAACTCCTTGGGGCTATATTAGCTATTTGGAGTATCGATATAAAGTGGAGTTTAACGAGGATCAATATCGTGAAATCGGTGCTTATTGCAAGCAGAAGGGCATGGATTGGTTTGTTTCTGTTTGGGACGAAGCGTCGGTGGATTTTATGAAGGTCTTCGATCCACCCTGCTACAAGATCCCGTCTGCCTCTCTCACTGACCATAATTTATTAAA
>Ga0209751_10006136_pt1 | contig 11189 bp, 13 predicted proteins | sample RifCSP13_1_FD_184019 | JGI IMG/M metagenome (GOLD analysis project Ga0209751, IMG submission 184019) | Soil microbial communities from Rifle, Colorado - Rifle CSP2_sed 13_1 (SPAdes) (version 2) | ecosystem: Environmental > Terrestrial > Deep subsurface > Rock core/Sediment | place: Rifle...
CCGGGTAGGCGGTGTCGTACCCGAGGAATCGGAGCCACCTCGCGAGTGTGCCCAGCATGTGGTCGCACAGGAACTTCATTTCACCACGGCGTACTCCAAAAGGACGCCTCCGCCGATCGGTTTCGCGTGCTCCAGCCTGAGGGGGACGATCTCCTCGAGGCGCTGCGCGCCCGCGCCTCCGGCCCCCGTGGGCGAATTCCGACCTCCGATGACCATGCTCCCGACGAACACCTTCACCTCGTCCGCGAGCCGCCCGTGGAGGAACGACCAGAGGACCTCCTCGCCGCCCTCGACGAGAAGCCGCCGGACCCCTCGTTCTGAGAGGTGCTCCAGCAGCGCAGGCAAATCCACGGAGTCCTTCCCTAGGCGCGCGACCTCCGCGTCCTCGAACGTCTTCGTGCAGTCGACCGTCGTGACGATGAGCGTCGGCGCCGCGCGGCTCAGGACCTCGGCCCCCTCCGGCGTGCGACCCTCGCTGTCGAGCACGACGCGGAGCGGGTTGCGGCCCGAAGCGTGCTCCGGGTTCACGGTCAACTTGGGGTCGTCCGCGAGGATCGTCCCCACGCCGACGAGGACCGCGTCGCACGTCGCGCGGAGCTGGTGGACGCGCCGCACATCCTCCTCGTCGCTGATCCTCGTCTGCTTTCGCGTCGGAAGCGCGATCTTCCCGTCCAGGGACATCGCGAAGTTCACGATGACATGCAGCCGTGACACGCGCCGCCAAAGGGGGGGTTCCTACTTAGAGTTGCGCGGCCAGGTTCATTAGCCGACGTTTCCATGGGGTGGCCATGGCGGCACTGAAGGCGACGATCGAGATGGAGAGCCCGCGGCGGTTCCTCGCGCACGGGTACACGGGCGCGGTCGTGCCCATTCACTTCCCGCGCGAGGGCGAGGCGCGCACGGGCCCCGGGCCGATGGAGTTGATCCTGCTCGGCGTCGGAGGCTGCACCGCGATCGACATCGTCGACATCCTCGAGAAGGAGCGCGAGACCGTCGAGGCGTTCCGCGTCGAGATGGAGGTGGAGAAGGCGCCGGAACCGCCGGCGGTGTTCACCCGCATCCACATGAAGTACGTGCTCCGCGGGGACCTGAAGGCGGCGAACGTGGAGCGAGCGATCGACCTGTCCATGGAGAAGTACTGCTCCGCGTCGATCATGCTGAAGCGTGGCGGCGTCGACGTCACGACGTCGTACGTCATCGAAAAAACGGCGCCCTGACCCGATTCGGAATCAAATCCGTCACGGCAATCCATACTTTTAAAAGGCGCACCACGGGTTCTCGGCGCGCCCATGGGCGACGCCATCCAGATCTATGAGCTCCGTCGGATGGATCTGCGTGGGGCGACCGTGATCGACGGCTTCCCGTCCGTCGGCCTGGTGTCCTCGATCGTCGCGAACTACCTCATCAACGCGCTCCAGCTCGTGCAGATCGGCATCATGGACTCCCCCTTCTTCCCGACGGTGGCGCTCGTCCGCGAGGGCCGCCCGATGAACCCCGTCCGCATCTACGCCGGGGGCAAGATGGACGTGGAGGAGGACCGGCTCGTCGTGTTCATCAGCGAGTTCCAGCCGCCGCCGAACCTGATCAAGGGCATCGCCTCCACCGTGCTCGACTGGGCGCAGGACCAGCGGTGCGTGCAGCTCGTCTGCCCCGAGGGGCTCATCGTCGACCGCGAGGCGGGCGAGAACCGCGAGGTCGAGGTGTACGGGATCGGGAGCACGGACCGCTCGAACGAGCTCCTGAAGAAGAACGGCGTCGCGATGTTCGAGGAGGGCGTGATCACCGGCGTCGCAGGCGTTCTGCTCAACGAGGGGCGCAAGCGCGACTTCGACGTCATGACGCTCCTCTCCGAGGCGCATCCCGACTACCCGGACGCGCGCGCGGCGGCGCGAGTCATCGAGACGATCGATAAGCTCCTCCTTCACACGGCACTCGACGCGAAGCCGCTGTATGAGGAGGCGGAACGAATCGAGAACCAACTCAAGTCCATCCACCAGCAGACGGAGGGTGGGAAGAAGCCCGCGCGCGAGCGCCCGCCCATGTACGGCTAGGCCGGCAGGACGCGGACCTGGTAGCGCCCACCGACCTCGACGGTTTCGAATCGTGTGCGGAGCATGTTCTCCAGGAGCCACATCGTCGTCTCCGCGTGTCTCGTGATCTCACGGACGGAGAATCGGGATTCCCCCTTCGCGAGCGCGCTGTACAGTAGGACCTGATCCGAGGCGTGGACGTCGAGGGACGCGTGCGCCTTTAGGTCTTCGACCATCTCGTCCGCAGCGGCCTGGCCAAGGGCCTCGGCGGGCACCCCCTTCCTGGCGAGCCCCGAGGAGCCAAGAACCGTATTCTCGTGGTCGGTCCAGAGAACGATGGCGCCTCCAGGACCGATCGCAGCCTCCGACCTCTCCACGACCTTGGTCTCCGCAATGCCGACGAACCGGCGCAGGGCCGCGTGCTTCATGCGCTGCGCGACATCTGTCGGGAGGTTCCCGACGTGGGCGATTCCATGGACCCGCCGCATGGCGCCGGGGGGTTCGACGAGGAGGGGCCGGAAGTCCGGCGCGGGGACGACGTTGACGCGGATCTCCCCGCCGCCAAGGGGATAATATCCGCGACGCACGACCTCGATCGTCACCTTGCCGCCCATCCGGGCAAGGAGCGGAAGGAATATGAAGCGGAAGTAGTCGAGCGGCGGCGACCAAGGCACGTCCGTCCCGCCCACCAACCGGAGCTCCACGGGCTCGGGCGCACGCAGGGCCGGCGGGAGGCACGCCTGGAGCACGAGGGTCACGCTGCCCGCGGTGCCCACGTCGAAAGAGAACCGGCCGCCGCGGAGGCGACCCGGCGCGATCGTGACCTCGCGGGATCCGACGTTCAGACCTTCGACCGTTGCGTCCGCGAGGGCGGCCACCGCCTGGAGCGCGGTGAGGTGTTGCGCCGCCAGACCGGGCTTCGGTCGACCCGCACGGATGTTTGTGACTCGAACCGGGATCCCGGCCACCGCCGCCAGCGCGGCCGAGTTTCGAAGGAGCTGCCCTCCGCCCTCCCCGTGCGCGCCGTCGATTTCCATCACGATGCGGGCGCCCCCGCAGGTGCGGGCGTGGGTTCCGGGCGTTCCGCGCGCTTGCGGCGGATTCCCTTCTCGAGCTCGACGATGATGAACACCGAGGACGCGATGGCGGCGCACAGGAGGACCTCCCAAAGGGTGAGCGGGACCGTCCCGAACACCGTCGCGAGCGGGCCGACGTAGATGACGGCGAGCTGAAGGACGAGCGCGATCCCGACCGCCGCAATGAGGTACGGATTGCCGAAGAAGCCTGCGCGGAAGACGGACTGCTCCCACACGCGGATCGCGAGGACGTGGAACAACTGGAACAGGGAGATTGTGAGGAACGCGACGGTCTGCGCCTTGTGGAGGGCTAGCACGCGGGCGTCGGGGTCCGTCACGCTCTCCGAGGGGAGAAACGCGTTGAAGAGGCCGAGCGAGCCGACGACCATGAGCGCTCCCACCCAGACGATGTGAAATCCCATGCCGTCCGACAAAATACTCTGCTTGGGCCTGCGCGGTTTGCGGGACATCACGCCCTTCTCCTCCGGTTCCACGCCGAGGGCGAGCCCGGGGAAGCCGTCTGTGATCAGGTTGACCCACAGGATCTGGATCGGGATGAGGGGGAGCGGCATCCCGAGGAGCGTGGCGACGAAGATCAGGAGCACCTCTCCCGAGTTCGTGCTGAGCATGTAGCGCACGAACTTTCGGATGTTGTCGTACACGACGCGCCCCTCCTCGATGGCGCGGACGATCGAGGCGAAGTTGTCGTCCGTCAGGATCATGTCCGCGCTCTCCTTCGCGACGTCCGTCCCCGTGATCCCCATCGCGATGCCCAGGTCCGCCCTCTTGAGCGCGGGCGCGTCGTTCACGCCATCCCCGGTCATGGCGACGATCTGGCCCTTCTTCTTGAACGCATCAACAATCTTCAGCTTGTGTTCGGGATCGACGCGAGCGTAGACGTGAACCCGTTCGACCTCGCTCTCGAAGTCGCGAGGATCAATGGCGTCCAGCTCCGCGCCGGTGAGCGCCTGGTCTCCCTCGTTCATGATGCCCATCTCCTTCGCGACCGCGATCGCGGTGAGCTTCTGGTCCCCGGTGATCATGACGACTTCGATTCCGGCGCTCCTGCACGCCTCAATCGCTTGCACGGCGTCCTTGCGAGGGGCGTCCATCATCCCGACGAGGCCGAGGAACACGAGGCCGCTCTCCACGGTCTCCTCGGCAAGGATGGGAAGACCCTGCTCCAGCTCCTGGTGCGCGAGCGCGAGCACGCGAAGCCCGCGGAGCGCCATGTCCTGGTTCTCCGTGATGAGGTCGTCACGCTCGGCCGAGGAAAGGGGCCGAACCGTCTCGCCGATTCGGATGCGGGAACACCGCGCGAGAACGCGCTCCGGGGCCCCCTTCGTGAAGGAGACGAGCCCCGGGAGTCGCGCGATGAGCGCCGCACGGTCCTCCTCCGGGAGGCCTCGGAACCGCCGGACCTGCTCCGGGTGAAGGGGCGCGTGGATCGTCGTCATCATCTTCCGCTCGGAGGTGAAGGGGATCTCGGCCACCCGCGGGAGTGCGCGCTCCAAGTCCTCACGTCGGAGGCCGCCGCGCATCGCGAGCGTGAGGAGCGCGGTTTCCGTGGAATCCCCCTGCGACTTCCAGGCTTCACCCTCCTTCCGGAGTTGGGCGTCGTTGCAAAGGGCGCCGCACGCGAGAAGCTTCTCAAGGACGGGCCGCGAGGAGACGTCGACGGTCTCACCCGCGAGGACGATCCGGCCTTCCGGGGAGAACCCCGCGCCGTCGACGTCGAAGGACGCCCCGTCCGCGAGGACGGTGCGGACGTTCATCTCCCCTAGCGTGAGGGTGCCCGTCTTGTCCGAGCAGATGACCGTCGTGCTCCCGAGGGCCTCGACCGCCGGAAGCTTACGGATTAAGGCGTGCTGCTTCGCCATCCTCTGGAGGCCCAACGCGAGCGTGATCGTGACCACCGCGGGAAGGCTCTCGGGGATCGCCGCCACCGCCAAGCTCACGGCGGTCAGGAAGATCCTCACGATCTCCCCGGGATTCCGAAGGTAGCCGACCAAGAAGACCATCGCGCAAATCCCCAGGACGACGATGCCAAGCGTCTTCCCGAGACGGTCGAGCTGCCGCTGCAGGGGCGTCTCCTCGGACGGCTGCGACTGGACGAGCCCCGCGATCCTCCCGAGCTCCGTCTTCATCCCCGTGCCGACCACGACGCCCTTCGCGCGCCCCGCCTCGATGACGCACCCCGCGTACGCCATGTTCCGTCGGTCGGGGAGCACCGTGCTCGCGGGCAGGGCGTCCGTCCCCTTCGAGGCCGCAACACTCTCGCCCGTGAGCGGCGCCTCGTTCACGCGAAGGCTGGCGACTTCGAACAGCCGTGCGTCCGCAGGCACCTTGTCCCCAGCGTTGAGTAGGACGACGTCGCCCGGCACCACCCCTGCAGAGGGGACCATCAAGCTCTCGCCTTCGCGGATGACCTGGGCCTGGGGCGCGGCGAGCGCCCTCAGCGCTTGGATCGCCTTCTCCGCCCGATATTCCTGGAAGAACCCGAAGATCGCGTTGAACCCGACGATGACGAGGATGACGACCGCGTCGTACAGCTCCTCGACGGTGCCCTGCACGAGTCCGATCGCGGCGCTGAGGAATGCCGCCACGAGGAGGACGACGACGAGGAGGTCGAGGAACTGGGACAGCAGGATCTTGAGTCGCGAGATCTTCCGGAGCTGAACGAGCTCGTTCGGCCCGTACCTCACGAGGCGCTGCCGCACGTCCTTTGCGTCCAGACCCAAGGGGCCGGAATCGAGGCGCTGGAACGCGTCCTGGACCGGCAGAGCGTGCCAGCTCTCGGCCATCCCGTCGCGCTATCCGAGGTGGATATATAACGGATACGGGGGCCACCCAAGAATCCCAGCGAATCTACAGAACGTCAGTGCGGAGCGGCGTATCGGAGGTTCGGAATCCACGTCTCATCCGCGAGGGTCGTCGGCGGGCCGTGGCCAGGGAATACCTTCGTTTCGGGCGGCAGTCCCCAGAGGCGCTGGAGGGAGCGGAAGAGGAACGCGGGGCTCGCGCCCGCCCCGCTCGTCGTCCCAAAGGTGCCGCGGAGGAGCGTGTCGCCCGTGAATAGGTACCCCGTGCCTGGGACGTGGAAGCACACGGATCCTTCCGTGTGTCCGGGCGTGTGGAGCACGCGGAGTTCGACGGAACCGACCTTGACGACGGAGGCTTCTTTGAGCACGACGTCCGCTTTTGAGGGAGGGGGGAGCTGCGGCAGGTAGTCCCGTGGTTCCCTCGACACCTTCTCGAGGCGATACGCGTCCGCCTCGTGGATCCCAATCTTCGCGCCCAGCTCCTTCGCGATCGGTGCATTGTCGGCGACGTGGTCCGCGTGGCCGTGCGTGTTCACAACGTACTTGAGCACGAGGTGTCGGTCGGCGATGCGGGGCAGGACTTTGGCGGCACCGAGCGAGGAATCGATGAGCGCCGCCTCCTTGGTGTCGCGGTCGTACACCAGGTAGACGTTGTTGTCCAGCGGGGGGACCACGAACGTCTCGACGTCCATCGGCCGCGTGACACGGACTGGCCGGCATAAACTTTCCTCAAGCACAGTGGCACATCGCCCGGGGCGGACTGAGCAAAGCACTTGTACGCCGCGTGCATGGGACGGCCGCCATGGGAACTGGGGGCCTCAATTACGTCTGTCCGACCTGCGGCAACCCGTTGTTTTTCACATTTCGCGTCGTCGACACGAAGGACGGCTTGCGCAAGCCCATCCACTGCCCCGGATGCCGGACGGTGTGGGTCGTCGATCTGAAGATGGTCCCGCACAAGGAAGGAGAACCCTCGCACGGCTGAAACGTTTAAGACGACACCGCGTCTCCCGAGACTTGCGCGGCTGTAGTCTAGTGGTAGGACAGAAGCTTCCCAAGCTTCTAACGCGGGTTCGATCCCCGCCAGCCGCATCTACTTCGACTTTGCACGCTCGAGCTGCGAGAGTTGCGAGATGATGTTCCAGATCTGCGTCCGCCCGTGGAGGGGAATGTTCGGGTCGTTCGCGAGATCGTCGAGGATGTTGACCGCGCTCGCGACGCGGACGTCCATCGCGTTCGCCGTCTTGTTCAAAGCCGTCTTCGCGTCAGTCGCGCCCCGCCGGATGTTCCGGGGGACGGACGTGTCCTCCGCGAGCTGGTCGAGCACGTCCATGACTTGCTTGAGTCTGATTTCGGTCTCCATGACATCGTCCCCCTTCCATCGCCCTCAACCGACTTCCCTGACTGCTCCAGCTTCCTTGTACGTCGTGACCACCATAAGTGTCTTTGTGTCCTTGATCCCCGGAATCGGGGCGAGCATCTTCATGACGAACTCCTTCAGCCCCTTGTAGTTCGCGAAGCGCGTCTTCACGATGATGTCCGTATCGCCTGTCACGAGGAACACGTCGACCACTTCCGTGAACTTCGCGACCTGCGAGGCAATCCGGTCGGCCTCTTTCGTGTCGACCTTCAGCGTGATGATGGCGCTGACGGAGTCCTGACCGTAGAGCATGGTCAGCGCGTCGTCGATGTCGCGCGTAGGAGCCGCCGCCACGTTCCTCCCCCATCGCGGGAATCCCGGGACGGACTTAAGGTTTCCCTAGGGGAACTTCGTCCCGCACTTCCGACAGAACGCGTCGTCCAGCGCGACCTCGGTCCCGCACGACGGACATGTACGAGCGAGCGGGACACTTGTGCCGCACGTGCGGCAGAAGGCGTCGTGGGACGCGACGGCGGCCCCGCACTTCGGACATGGTCTCGTCTTGGCGGCTGAGGGCTTCGGCGTGGGCGCGGGAGGCGCAGCGGCTGCCGGCGCCTCCGCCCTCGGCCCCTCCATAGCACGCCGCGCGCGGGAAGCTTGCGCGAGGGCTGTCGTGTAGTCTTGCGCGTCGAAGGTCGCTTGGGCCTCCGCGAGCATCCGTTCCGCTTCCTTCACGTCCTGTCCACGACTTCGGGCCTCTTTGATTTCTTCGCTCGCAATGTTGATCGAGAACTTCGCCTGGACGAAGTTCGGAGGGAGCTCCTTCGTCAGTTTCTCTTTCGTCGTCGGCTCGCCCGCGCGGGAGGGCTTCACCGTCTCGAGTTTCGCGAGATCGCCCTTGGACTGTTGGCGCGCCTTCTCCGTGCGCAAGAGGCTCTTCGCACGGTCGGCGAGTTCCTCGGCGACGCGGTAGTTCCGGTTTTTCAGGGCGGTCTCGGCCTCGAGGATCAAGTCGTCCGCCTCGACGCTGCGCACGCCCCCGCGGCCGAGGGCTTCCGCGATTGCCTTCGCGCTGAGGATCGCATTGTGCGCGCGGTCCGGCCTCTCGCCCTGGGTCTCCTTCTTCCTCCGGCGGGTTCGAATCATCCGGATCTCGAGGTACGCGACCCCCAAGAGAACGATGACCATGGCGGCGATGACCGCCGTGCGGATGGGGTCGATGTGGCTCGTCACCGCCGCGACCACCCCGAAGGCCGCGTATAATGCTTTTCACGCGATTTCCAGCGGACGGATGGCACGTGCTGGGAACCGTCAGCTCAGGATCTCCGCCAGGCGGTCCTTCCCCTGCGCGAGCCGGAGCTCCCGCGCGATCCTGCGACCCGTGCTCATGCCGGTCTCGACGAGGTCCGAGTACGGCGAGCCGGAGATGTACAGGTTCGTACCGGCGACGATGCGCGTGCTGATCTCAAAGACCTTGAACTGGAGCTTGTCCGTGACGATCGTCTCGAGACAGAAGGGGCCGATCATGCCGCCAAACAGAGGGATCGATTCCTCGACGACGCGCTCGCCCATCTCGAACGCCTTCGGGAGCAGCGACTCGCGGAGCACAACGGGGAAGTTCCCCGTCACGACGAACGTCGGGTACAGTCCGTACTCCCGGAGGGACTCCTGCGCGCCGAGCTTGTACATCTCGTCGATGTTCGCCTCGTCGCGGCGGTCGATGCCGAGAAGCTCAAGCGAGCCTCGGCTGAGGGCGTACCCGCCTTCGACGATCGGGCTGCAGAAGTAATGGATGTAGTACCGCGTGCCAACGATGTACTCTTGGATCGCGTACTTCTGCCCGGGCTTGATCGCGTCGCGGAACTCGGCCTCCGTCTTCGCGATGAATGCACCCTTGCCGCCCTTCGCCCCGTGGTACTTCACGAACACGGGACGGTCGATGTCCTGCGGCCGCGAAATCCGCAGGGGCATGTCGACCCCCGCGCGCGTGAGCCACTCCCTTTGTTTCTCCCGGTCGGATTCCCACCCCAGCACCTTGCGGTTCCCGAACGTCGGAAGGCGCAGCTTGAGGAAGTTCTTCGCCCCCATGTACTCCACGAAGGACCCGTGCGGGACCGCGACGGCGTGCTTCGATGCGAGGTGGTCCGCGCGGTCGAGGATCTCCTCGTACGAGTCCACCAGGAGGAATTCGTCCGGCTTTGCGCGGGGGAACGCGTCGTAGAACTTCGGCGGCTTCTTCCCGATCGCGATGCCGATCGTGCGGAACCCTTCCAGGCGGGCCCCGTGGAACAGCTGCAGAGAGGAGTGGGAACAGACGGTGACGACGGCGAGGTCGTCGCCGTAGTCCCGTAGAAGGGAAGCGACCTCGCCCCGTGCTACCATTATCGGACAATAGCGAAAGGACTTTAAGATTTCTCGCTCGACCGCTGGACGGTGGCGAGGTGTGCGTACCCGCCCTCTGCGTGGAAGTTCGACGCGAACCGGGTCTCCTCGATGGAACGGACGCGGAACTTTGGCGGCGGGAAGGCCGCGAGGATCTCGGGCCTGCTCACCCGTCGCGGGCCTCCCCAATCGGCGGGCTCCTTCTCGCTGAAGCACATCATGAAGTACGTGCCGCCGGGCCGGAGGACCTTGTGCAGCTCGTTCCGGAATCGGACCCGCTCGCGATTGCCGAACGTGTGGAACAACCCGGAATCGATGACGGACGGGAATGTGCGCTTCAGCGTCGACAGCTTCAGCGCGTCCTGCACGAGGAACGTCGCCTTCAGCCGGCGCCGCTTCGCCTTCCGTTTCGCCTTTTCGATCGCCGAAGGCGTGAAGTCGATCCCCATGACCTCGAATCCCTTGGCGGCGAGGAATAACGCGTTCTCTCCCGTGCCGCACCCGACGTCGAGGACCGGACCGTCGCGGAGGACGCCGGTGTCGAACAGCCGCACGAATGCGGGCTGGGGACGCCCGATGTCCCACGGGGGCGTGCCGGCGTACATCTCGTCCCAGGAGCTCATGGGACCCTCCGCGCGTCGGCCTCCGCGATGCGGATCGCTTTGGCGGTGGCGGCGACATCGTGAACGCGGACGAGGTCCGCTCCCTGCTCCACGGCCAGGACCGCGGCGGCGATTCCCGCCTCCTCGCGATTCCTCGGGAGACCACCTCCGATCTCGCACGAGAAGGACTTCCGCGAGGGGCCGACGAGAATGGGAAACCCCAGCGTGCGGAATCTCTCGAGCCCGCGGAGGATGTCCACGTTGTGCTCCGGCCGCTTGCCGAACCCAAGGCCGGGATCCACGACGATTGCGTCGCGCGCAATTCCCGCCGCCAAGGCCGCACGCGTTCGCTCGTCGAGGAACGCGGAGACCTCGGATACGACATCCCGATACGACGGCGCGCGTTGCATCGTCTTCGGCTCGCCCTTCATGTGCATTACGACGACCGCGGCTTCCTCCCTCTTGACGAGTCGGATCATCCGTCCGTCCCGCAGGCCCGTGATGTCGTTCACCATGTCCGCTCCGAGCGAAAGCGCTTTGGCGGCGATCTCGGGCTTGTACGTGTCGACCGATATCCGCGCGTCCGTCTTCGCACCCAGCGCTTTCAGCACAGGTCCCACACGCCGCCATTCCGCCTCGGCAGGCACGGGATCGGCGCCCGGGCGGGTCGACTCGCCCCCGACATCGATGATCGACGCGCCCTGGTCCACGAGCCGGACCGCGTGTTCCACCGCCAACGCGGGATCGAGGAACCTGCCGCCGTCGGAGAACGAGTCGGGGGTCACGTTCAGGATGCCCATGAGCACCGTCCGCTCAAGGGGGAGGTGACCCTCGCGAAAGCGCAGGGCTCGCGTCATCGGCGAACGCTGTGACGAGGCCCTTCCTTATTAGGGGTTTCTCCCGCGGAGCTTCGATTG
>Ga0209751_10006138_pt1 | contig 11184 bp, 7 predicted proteins | sample RifCSP13_1_FD_184019 | JGI IMG/M metagenome (GOLD analysis project Ga0209751, IMG submission 184019) | Soil microbial communities from Rifle, Colorado - Rifle CSP2_sed 13_1 (SPAdes) (version 2) | ecosystem: Environmental > Terrestrial > Deep subsurface > Rock core/Sediment | place: Rifle...
GTAGTGGTCATTGATCGAGTCGACAAGCTCGAAGATCTCGTCGGTGTAGGTCTGATAAACGCCCAACTCTGTGCGCGATGGCACCAGAAACTGGATGAGGTTCACCTTTCCTCGAAACTCCGGGTAACGTTCCAGCAGTAACTCCCAGGTTCGAAGGCCGCGGATGATGTTCTTGCTCGGCTCGGCGCGGTCGACGCGGATGATCGTCTGCTCACCCAACATCGGCTCCAGCTTTCGTTTGTACCCCTCGACCTCCACCGACGTAGCGAACTCTGTCAACCCTTCGGCGTCGATCGAGATGGGGTAGTGGCGGACGCGAGTCAAGCGACCTCGGTAGCGGATCTCGTGGAGTCCATAGTCTATGTCTACGCCGGGGATCATGGACTCACAACTGTGCAGGAAATTGCGCGCGTCGCTTCGCGTCTGGAGACCGACGATGTCGCAGGAGAGCATGTCTTCGTGGATACGCCGGCGCATGAACTCCGGGAGCAGGCCCCAGTAGCGGGGACCGGGCCAGGGGATATGTGTGAAGTGCAGGATTGTGGCCCCGGGCACTAAGCGCCTGACCAATGCTGGCGCCAGGTACAGGTGGTAGTCCTGGATGAGGATGTATGACGGCTCCGCATGGGCCAGCGCCTCTTCCGCGACTGCTTGAGCGATCGCCTCGTTGACCGGGATATAGCCGTTCTCCCAAGCCTCGTACACCGCGCGGCCGATGTTGGGTGTGCGTGGTGTGTTCCACATGAAGTGCTGGATAAACCAGAGAAGGGGGTTACAGAAAACGTAATAGTGGCGCTGGTACGTAGAGTTGGGGACTGTTACGAATCGCACGAAGACCTCGGTGTCGGGAACCCGAAGCAGTCGGCCGTTCGCGTTCTCTGCCGCCTTGCGATCGCCCTCGGTCATGGCCGAGGCGACCCAGGTAGCCGGAGCGAACCTGGCGGCAGCCATCAGGGCAGTGACCATGCCGCCACTGCCGCGAGAAGGTGTGACCGAACCGTCGGGCTCGAGTCTGAACTCGATGGGACCTCGGTTGCTCGCGATGATTAAGTGGCGGCCCCTCAGCATCTCCTCGGACAAGGCCTGGCGACTCTGAGGCGTTGGGGAGCTCGGCGCAGTGGAGGCACCCATGGGCAGTTTGCAGCATGGAGCAGCGGGCGAACGCTGTCAATCGGATTGGTTGCCGGGTTTCGCGGCTAAACCTAAGATGTACTTGACGCCCCCGTAGCTCAGTCGGATAGAGCGCCGGCCTCCGAAGCCGGGTGCACAGGTTCGAGTCCTGTCGGGGGCGCCATTTCACTTTTGGCGAACGCGGATTTGTCAATTTAGGTCGCCTGCGCGCGGCCGCCCAGGCCGCATCTGCGCACCATAACCGTGCTACGCACCACAAATGCCAGGTCTAGCGATGGCTATCCGTGCTTGCCGGCTTTGTGACGTTCATTGACTTCAAGCCATGTATCTCACACGATGATCCCACTGTTTACAAGATAAGGGGCGGGTCATAACGCACTGTCCATCCTGCGGACACAGCAACCGCGACGGTCAGCGCTTCTGTACGAAGTGTGGTGCCGTGCTGGCGCTTGTTTGCCCGTCGTGCGGCGCTGGAGCCGAGCCGGGCGAAAGCTACTGCGGCACCTGTGGCAAGCCGTTAACCGCAGACCCCCAGGCTCCTTCGCCCACGCCCCAGCCGTCACCCGTACTCCCAGCAGCTTTCGCCGGCGGTCGGTACGCTGTCCGGCGCTTTCTCGGCGAGGGCGGGCGTAAGCGCGTCTACCTGGCGCACGACACGAAGCTCGACCGCGATGTAGCGTTCGCCGTCATCAAGACCGAAGGCCTCGATGCTGACGGCGTCGAGCGGGTGCGCCGCGAGGCGCAGGCCATGGGCCGCCTCGGCGACCACCCGCACATCGTCACCATCCATGACGTGGGGGATGAGTCAGGCCAGCCGTACATCGTCAGCCAGTATATGGCTGGAGGCGCCGTCGATGCGATCGAGCATCCGATCGCGCTGGAGCGGACTCTTGAGATCGCGAAGGACGCCTGCCGCGGGCTGGCGCATGCCCACGCCAACGGCATCGTCCACCGCGACCTCAAGCCGGGCAACGTCTGGCTCGCGGCGGACGGCACCGCGAAGATCGGTGACTTCGGCCTGGCGGTAGCCCTCGACCGCTCTCGTTTAACGATGGCGGGGATGCTCGTGGGCACCGTCGCCTACATGCCGCCCGAGCAGGCTCTTGGGGGCGAGGCGACGCCGCGCGCCGACCTCTACTCGCTGGGCTGCATGCTCTACGAGATGGTCACCGGCCGTCCACCGTTCGTCAGCGACAACCCGACGGCGGTTATCAGCCAGCACATCAACACACCGCCGGTCGCCCCCTCATGGCACTCCGGCGCCTGCCCACAGGACCTGGAAGAGATCGTCCTGCGGCTGTTGGCGAAAGACCCGGGTGAGCGCCCCGCGAACGCGGAAGAGGTGCTCGCAATGCTCGAACGCGTCGACCCGGCGCAGAAGTCGGCGTCGCACTCCGACTCCAACGTCCTCGACCGGCTGGCGCTGGGCGTCTTCGTCGGCCGCGAGCAGGAGCTGGAGCGGCTACGAAAGGCGGTTGATAACGCCGTCGCAGGCCACGGGGGGCTGGTGATGCTCGTAGGCGAGCCCGGCATCGGCAAGACGCGCACGACGCAGGAGCTGGAGACATACGCGAAGATGCGCGGCGCGCAGGTGCTCTGGGGCCGGACGCACGAGTCCGCGGGCGCGCCGGCGTACTGGCCGTGGCTGCAGGCGGGCAACCAGTATGCCGGCGCGCACGCGGACGACCTGGAGACGATTATCGGGCCGCACATGCCGCCCGGCTCCGTCGCCGAGCTGACGCGCATCTTCCCGTGGCTGATCGGCAGGCCGAACGTCGAGCTGCCGGAAGCCGTCGACGACCCGGAGGTAGCGCAGTTCCGGCTTTTCGACGCCTACACGTCGTACCTGCGGGCGATCGCCCACCAGGCGCCGCTTGTAGTCGCGCTCGATGACCTGCACTGGGCCGACAAGCCGACGCTGCAGATGCTGCAGCACATCGCTCGGGAACTCTCGCGCATGCGGGTGCTGATCATCGGCAACTACCGCGACACTGATATCACGCGCCAGAGCGCGCTCTCAGAGACCCTCGCCGCGCTGAACCGCGAGAGCGGCTTCGACCGCATCGTGCTGCACGGCCTCTCTCGCGAAGAAGTGGCCGCCTACATCCGCGCGAGAGCGAACGTGGAGCCGCGGACGGAGGTGCTGGACCGCATCTTCGAGGAGACGGAGGGCAACGCCTTCTTCCTGAGCGAGGTAGTGAACCTGATGGCGCAGGAAGGCACCTTGACGAAGGACTCGATCTCCGACATCGCCATCCCGGACGGCGTCCGCGAGGCGCTGGGCCGCCGCCTCAACCGCCTGTCTGAAGAGACCAACGAGCTGCTTCAGATCGCCGCGATCATCGGCCGCGACTTCACCTATGACACCCTGGGGCTGCTGGGCGAACGCGAGGAGGACGCGCTGCTCCGCCTGGTCGAGGAGGCGCTGGAAGCGCGTGTCATCGAGGAAACGGAACAGGCGGGACGCTACCGCTTCACGCACGCGCAGATGCAGGAGACGCTGCTGGCGGAGCTATCGACGACGCGGCGGGTGCGCCTGCACGGGCAGGTGGGCGAGGCGCTGGAACGGCGCTACGGCGCCCACGCAGAGGAGCGAGCGGCGCGCCTGGCGCTGCACTTCACTGAAGCGGCGACGCTCTCGCGGAGCTATCGACGACGAGACGGGTGCGGCTGCACGGGCAGGTGGGCGAGGCGCTGGAGCGGCGGTACGGCGACCACGCCGATGAGCGCGCGGCGCGCCTCGCGCAGCACTTCACTGAAGCGGCGACGCTTTCGCCGCGATTCTCCGAAAAAGCGGCGCGCTACTCCACGCTTTCCGGAAGACAAGCGCTCGCGCAGTCAGCCTACGCTGAAGCCGCACGCCACTTCCGGGCCGCGCTTTCCGTCCGCGAGGGAAATGAGATCGACGACGAGACAGCGGAGCTCCTGGTTGATCTCGGCAGGGCGGCCCTGGCAACGGCGCAAGTTCCCGAAGCCTGGCGCAGCCTGCGGCAAGCCTTCGACATCTACGTCCACAAGGGCGATGCGCGGCGAGCCACCGACGTCGCCTGCCTGACGGGCACGAACCTGATCCTAGTTCGGCCGTCGCAGACGCGGCTCGTCGAGCAGGCGCTGGACCTTGCCGAGGAAGGCAGCGAAGACTACGGCCGGCTGAACGCGGCGCTTGGCCTGTCCGCCGGCATGCTCGGGAGCGACTCCGTGGCCCGGGAAGCGTTCAGCCGAGCCGAGGAAGTTACCCGCCGGTTGGGGTTGCGCAGACTGGAACTGGACGTGTTGTCCTACGGTCAGACGGTAGCACTGTTTCACCTGCGCCTCGAGGAGTCAATCGCATTCGGTGACCGCGCCATCGCACTGGCCCGCGAGCTAGACCAGCCGTACATCGAAGCATCCCTCCACTTCTTCGCCAGTGGGGCCAGGTGCTATCTGGGTCGCCCGGAGGAGGCGGCCGAACAGGCGGACGCCTGTCGCGCGGTGGCCGAACGGTTGAGGCACCCGTACGCGATCGCGAACGGGACCTATGCGCAGTCGGTTGTGGGCTGCTTGCGTGGCGATTGGGCGTCTGCTCGCCATGCGCTGGAGCGAGGACTGGAAGCAGTGACTTATGACTGCCGCCTCCTGGCCAACGCCTCATACATCGCCTGTCAGCTCGGCGAGACCGAGACCGCGAACAGGTTTGAGAAACGCCTCGTGGACGTAGCAGCCACGGTGCCGCCGGGGCCCGGCCTGGAGTACGTGTATTTGACGTCTCTACCCGCCCGCGCGGCGCAGATCAGCGGCTGCGCACCTGATACCGATCTGATCCACCGGGGCGCGCGAGGCGTGTTTGAGTCACCGGTACAGGGCACGCCATTGCTGAAAAGTTTCGCGGAAATCGGGCTGGCCCTCCTGGCGCATAGCACCAACGACAGCTCGGCGGCCGCGGAGCTGCTGCCGCAGATCGCTGCCCTGGGAAGCCTCGCCGTGGACTACCACTGCCATTCCGACCACGTCCGGGGCCTGTTGCTGGAAACGCTCGAGCGAAGCGACGAGGCCGTGGACGCTGTTGAGATGGCGCTCAGCTGGCTTCCCCCGCCCTACGCTCCTGCGCGCGCCGAAGCCGCCTGCGACTGTGCGCGCTTGCGTCTGAAGCGCGGCGGGCCCGGCGACCGGGAACGCGCCCGTGAGCTGATCAGCGAAGCGCTCGCCACGGCGCAGCGGCTCCGAATGAAGCCGCTGGTCGAGCGCATCCTCGCGCTGAAGCTGCAGGATCAGGGCATCAGCACGAGCGGCGACATCTACACGTCGATAGACCGAGTGGCGACAGCCGTCCAATCCGAGCAACCGGACCTGCGCCGGCAGGCCGCCCCAGACGGCACCGTCACCATCATGTTCAGCGACATCGAGGGCTCGACGGCCATGGCGGACCGGCTGGGTGACAAGCGCTTGATGGAGGTGCTGCGGGAGCATAACGCCATCGTGCGCGAGCAGGTGAAGGCCCACGGCGGCTTCGAGGTGAAAAGCGAGGGCGACGGGTTCATGATTGCGTTTCAGAGCGCAGGGAAGGCGCTCGCGTGCGCCTGTGGCATTCAGAAGGCGCTGGCTCTGAGGAATGCGGGAGGTGATACCGCCGCTCGTCCTACGAGTGCCTCAGGACGAGCGGATCGGGGCGCTGATGCCGAACCGACGTCTTTCGAAGCGGTCCACGTCCGCATCGGTTTGCATGCGGGCGAGGCGATCAAGGAGGGTGAGGACTTCTTCGGGCGCAACGTGATCATGGCGGCGCGGGTGGCCTCCCAGGCCCACGGTGGCGAAATCCTCGCGTCGGGGGTGCTGAAGGCGCTGGTGCAGGGCTCAGACATCACCTGGGGCGAGAAACGGACCGTGGAGCTGAAGGGGCTGTCGGGGGAGCATGAGATCTGGGCGGTGGAGTGGGACTTGCGATGACGCTAAAGGCGTCGAACAGGCGTGCTCATTTCTACGCACCATGACTGATGGCCGAGGCGCGTAAGCGTCCGCCCTCTCCGGATTCGGGTGCTCGACGGTGACACTTCCCCTTCGAGATCCCATTCCCCATCGGCTACACTGACCCCGCATCGACTGCACCTCACAACCGAAGACTCCGCCGCCCCCAAAATCCGCCCCTCTGATTGAACGCACGTCCCCATGCTCATGATCGTCGCTCAATCAGACGAAACAGCCCAAATTCACCCCGCCCAGACGCGCGGCCGGCGACAATCGCAACACTTTCCGCCGCACACAATCAAAACCAAACGGGAACCGCAATTAACAATCAGAAATCAGATACAAAATCCCCTTGATTGACCGTCGAAAATCCGTCGATTGATCGTCATGCGCTGCCTTCCCTCTCCCGCCCGTGCGAGACCCCGCGTGCCAACACAAGGTCTTGCTGGCACAATAGGGGAGACATGCCGCGAATCCAACCGGTCGATTACGAGCAGGCAACCTCTCAAGCGCGTGCGGCTTTTGACCACACGGTCCAGGAGCTGGGGCGCATCACGAACATGAAGCGGACACTCCTGCATTCGGTCCCTGCCTTCGAGGCTTTGATGGAGTGGTATCCACTGCGGGACACAGTGAAGCCGTTCCTCGGGGACCGTCTAACGACTCTGTTCGCTCACGCGATCTCGGCGGATACCGACTGCCTGGTCTGCACGACCTACTTCCGGCGCATTCTCGTGGAATCCGGGGAGAACCCGGACGAGTTCGACCTCGACGAGCGAGAGCGAGCAGTGCTGGACTTTGGGCGCTGCCTGGCGCAGCCGTTCGCCCGCGTACCCGATGAACTGTACGCGCGGCTGTCCTCGCAGCTGAGTGACGAGCAGATAGTGGCGCTTACGGCATTTGGTGCGCTGATGTTGGCAACGAACGTCTTCAATAACGCGCTGGAAGTGGATCTCGATGACTATCTGGAGCCCTATCGGAAAGAGCCGGCAGGCCGAGGGGAGATGGAGGCCTGATGGCCGCTCGCGAATTCACCGGCCGGGTGGCGTTCATTACCGGCGCCGCCCACGGACAGGGGCGCGCCGCGGCGCTGGCCTTGGCGAAGGAGGGAGCCGCTATCGCGGCGCTCGATATCGCGCGTCCCCTCGATTATCCCGGGTATAGCCTGGGGACGGAGGACGACCTGCGGTCACTCCGCGCGGAGTGTGAAACGGTGGGTGCGAGGTGCCTGACGTTCGAGGGGGATGTGCGGGATGATGTGGCGATCAGAGCCGCGGTGGCGAGCAGCGTCGCTGAATTTGGGCGCATCGACATCCTCTTCAACAACGCCGGCATCTGCGCGTATGGGCTGGCCCATGAGCTGACTGAAGACGAATGGGACACGATGATCGACGTCAACCTAAAGGGTGCCTGGCTGGTCGCGCGGAGCGTGATTCCCCTTATGATTGCGCAACGAGGCGGGGTGATCATCAACAACTCCTCGGTAGCCGGTCTTCGCGGGATGAACCGTCTGAGCCACTACGCGGCCTCAAAGTGGGGGTTGGTCGGGCTGACAAGGTCCTGGGCGATTGAGCTCGCGCCGTATGGCATACGTGTGGTGTCCATTCATCCGACAGGCGTCAACACGCCGATGAACGACGGCCTCGCAGCACTGGAGGGTGCGACCGCGGAGGAGATCGCGGAGCGCTCGGCGGGCAACCTGCTGCCGGTTCCCTGGATTGAGCCGGAGGATGTAGCGGAGGCGGTCCTCTATCTTGCGTCTGATCGCGCGCGATTCGTGACCGGGTCTCAGTTCGTGATCGACGCCGGGCTGCTCAGCCGATAGGTAGCACGGCATCTTCACAGCGCTTGAACGATTGTTAGATCATTTTGCGTATACAATTTTACAATAAACGATTGACATCGTGTGGAAATGTGGATATAAGGGAAACACGCCCCAACGAAGCGGACATACGGGTAGGCTCTTGCGAGAACGGTCGCAAAGAGCAGAAGGAGCCACGTGACCCGACTCCTTTACATCGATAGCGACGGCGCAGGCGCCGACCAGGTGAGCGCTCTCTTCGGGAGCGAGTTCTCCGTTGAGAGGGTGTCGCAGCCGTCCAACATTAACGCCACGCTTGAGCGCTGGACGCCAGACCTGGTGCTGATATCGTGCGCGCGACCGGACGCCGCGGCACTCAGTGTCTGTACGCGACTGCGTCAGGTTTCCGCCACACCCGTAGTCGTCTGCTCTCAGAGTTCCCGGGAGTCCGATATTGTGGGGGTCTTCGAGGCTGGCGCGGATGATTACCTGGTGCTGCCAGTCAGGCCTGTTGAGTTGAACGCGCGCCTGCGGGCCGTACTCAGAAGGACGGCCGACACGCCGGTGAAGCGCATGCAGCCCGAGGCACTGGTCGCCGGGGACGTGGAGGTGAGGCTGAAGGAGCACAAAGTCTACCGCAGAGGCGAGCACATCGACCTCTCGCCGATGGAGTTCCGGCTACTGTGTGTACTGGTGCAAGAGACCGGGCGCGCCGTGAGCCACACGCGGCTTATCGCCAATGTCTGGGGACCCGAGTATGTGGATTGCCGGCACTATCTCCGGCTGTACGTGAAATACCTCCGCGCCAAGGTGGAAGACGACCCGAAGAACCCCCAGCTGATCCTGAGTGAATGGGGTGTCGGGTACCGCTTCGAACCGGTGCTATCTTAGGCCGTTCGCCAGAGCGGATTCTAACTAATTTCTTGCTGTTCCGTTAACCACTTCTTCACCCGTATTCGCTATAGTTCGTTCTACACACGAGTCGTGCTAGCGACGGGGTGAATTATGTACCGGGTTCTGGTCGTTGGGGAGAGACCAGATGAAGCGAAGGCTCTGGCGTTTCGCCTTGGCCTCAGCGGATACGAGTCTGCGCCAAGCGCCGGCGAGGTCACGCTCGCTCTGCGCTCGCTGATCGCGTTTCGGCCCGACGCTGTCGTCCTGGACCTCAAGTCCAATGCGAGGGAAATCTTCCGCCTTCTGGAACGTGTCGCGCCGATCCCGATCTTCGTGCTGGGGGATGGCCAGCAGTCAGAGGAACTCGTCTGGTACCTCGAGGCCGGCGCGGCCGACTACCTGACGCGGCCCGTGAGTCCTGCGCTGCTAACCGCACGGTTGAACGCCGTCCTTCGACGCCGGCAAGACAACGGGCACGGAGTGATCAAGGCAGGCGATCTGGAGATAGACATGGCGCGGCACCAGGTGCGGCGAAACAGCGAGGTAGTGCCGCTCACGCCGACTGAGTTCCGGTTGCTTCAAGTGCTCGCAGAGAACGTCGGCCGTGCTTGCAGCCACCGCCTCCTCCTGGAACGAGTTTGGGGAGAGGATTACCGGCACTGCGCGCACTACCTGCGACTGTATATCGGCTACCTGAGGCAGAAGCTCGAGGCTGACTCTCACAATCCGGCGATTCTGCAAACGGAGTGGGGCGTCGGCTACCGTCTGGTTGCTGAACGATCGCGCGCGGCCGCTACCTTCCCAGAACGAAGCATCAAGGCGGTCTGGACTTGACCGCCGGGACGCCGCCACGCCGTATCCTTTTCGTTGCCGTGAAAAAAGACGCTCAGCCGGTCCTCTCGGAACTGCGATCGATGGGTCACGGGGTTTCCCTTGTGGAGGATATGGACGAGGCTGCGGTGCTCCTTGGCTCGGGCGGGTTTGATCACGTGGTGCTCCCCGCAGGATCCCTGGTCGCTATGCTCCAGCAGCGCGCCGTTTGGGGTAACTCCGACGCCGAGAGTTGGCGGCAGACGGTAACCGGGTTGGCGCGAGACCTGGAGCATCTCCTGCAGTCGCTCCGCCGCGGGTTAGACGGCGGAGACGATCACCACGATCGCCTGGAAACGACAAGGACCGTCTCTGTGCTCGCTTCCTATCTCTCGGAGCTGACTAGCGAGCTCGGTGGAGATGGCAGGGAGCTGCAACCGGCAATATTCAATCTAGAAGACGCGATCGAAACGGCGGCGATCGCGGTTTATGCCACGGCGGCTGAGCGGCGCCAGCGGCTGGTCGTCGATGTCGACGAGGCTGTTGCGAGCGTGCGCGGCGATCAGTTGGTCCTCAAGCGAATCCTCGCTACGCTCCTTGATTACGCTTCGCGGCACGCTCCCGGGAATCGCAGCGTTTCCGTAAGGGCATTGGTTGAGCAGGACGAACCGGTGATATGCGTATCCTATCCAGGGGAGGAGCTGAGCCACACTGAAGTGAGCCAGCTCTTCAGTCCTCGGGGCGAAAGGGACAGTTCGGGGCTTTCCCGTGTGCAGCGCCTTGTAGAACAACATTCGTGCCGACTTTGGCTCGAGAGCGAAAGGGGGGTATCCACGACTCTCTTCCTCTCGCTGCCTCGATGGGCGTACGTCCGGACGGAGAGGGTGCCCTCGTCCGTTCATTTCTAGCGGGCGGTCCGCCGATGGGGAGGTGGCCGCGGATCGCGTTCGTCCTGGGCTTGCTGATCTGGTTTATCTCCGGCTCGTCCGCCGGTCATTCTCAGGAGGCGCTCTCTGTTCAGATCAACTCCGTAGACCTGTCGGCGTTCCCGGTCGTCCGGGCGACGGTCACAGTCCTGGATGATACGCAGCGGCCCGTCGCCGGCCTGCCTGCCGAGTCGTTCGAGGCGACAGCAGATGGGGAGGCCCTGCCTCTGCAATCCCTTACCTCAGCGACCGACGCAGGCGTCGGAATCGGGGTCGTCCTGGCATTCGATACGAGCGGGAGCATGGAAGGTGCGCCCCTGGCGGCTGCCCGCGAGGCGGGCAAGACCCTCACAGCCAATCTCGGCGGGAGCGACCAGGTAGCTGTAGTCTCGTTCGCCAGCAACGTCCGCCGGGTGCTGTCGTTCACGCAGGATAGGCAAGCCGCCGCCACGGCCATCGACACGCTGTTTGCGGCTGGAAATACTGCGCTCTATCAGGGGGTGGCGGACAGCGCTGAGGCCGCGCGCGGGGGTCCCCTCCCTCGTCGTGCCGTAATCCTTCTGTCGGACGGCACGGACTTCGGCGGAGTGAGCCGGGTGGACGCCCCGATGTCTCTCGCCGCGGCTGGCGGCAGCGGTGTTCCGTTCTTTGTAATCGGCCTCGGGGATGCCATCGACCAGA